>Ga0255346_1000493_pt1 | contig 65194 bp, 65 predicted proteins | sample wastewater_treat_FD_194410 | JGI IMG/M metagenome (GOLD analysis project Ga0255346, IMG submission 194410) | Wastewater microbial communities from Lulu Island WWTP, Vancouver, Canada - plant22 | ecosystem: Engineered > WWTP > Wastewater > Unclassified | place: Canada: Vancouver, British Columbia...
ACGGTTCCGCAGGGGCTGGCCGCTCTTTTGGCCATGTCTCCATCTGCTTCTGTGAGTGAGAATATCGAGAAGATGTCGGAAGCCATAGGGAAGGTGAAGACGGGCGAGATCACCTATGCGGTGCGCGACTCTGCCGCCAACGGGCTGACCATCCGAGAGCATGACATCATCGGGCTGTTCGATGGAGACCTTAAGGCAGTAGGGCAGGACATCTCCCGGGTGGCCAGTTCGCTCTTCTCTCAGATGCACTCGGCTGAGGATGAGATAGCCACGATCCTGTACGGGTCGGGCATCAGTGGAGAAGACGCAGAGGCTTTGGCGTCGGGCCTGCAACGTCAATACCCTGACGTGGAGTTCGAGGTTCAGTATGGGGGGCAGCCGCTCTACTACTACCTGATCTCGGTTGAGTGAGGAGGATGGAATATGACGAGGATCGCGCTTGTCACCGACAGCAGTTCCGACCTTACCCGCGAGATATACCAGGAGAACGGCATTACCGTCGTGCCCCTTACAGTTCATTTCGGGGACGAAAGCTTCATCGACACTGTTGAGATAAGTAGCTCCGAGTTCTTCGACAAGCTGAAGCGTTCGCAAGTCATGCCCAAGACCAGCCAGCCGTCGCCGGCGGACTTCGTGGCCGTGTACCAGCGCCTGCTCAAGTCGCACGATTTCGTATTCTCGGTGCACATATCGTCCAAGATGAGTGGAACCGTGCAGAGCGCCCAGATTGCCGCAGAGACCGTCAACCCCGACGTGATCGAGGTGGTCGACGGTCGCGCCGTTTCGCTCGTGACCGGCCTTATGGTGCTGGAGGGGGCAGAGGCGATACGACAGGGCAAGAGCGTGGATGATGTACGTGAGAGCATACAGCACGTTATGGACAACTTCGGGCTTTACTGGACATTGGATACTCTGGAGTATTTGCAGAAGAACGGCCGTATCGGGCGGGCCACAGCATTCATCGGAGGGTTGCTCTCCATCAAGCCCATAATGTCCATTGAGGAAGGCGAGATAGCCGGGGTCGAGCGGGTGCGCGGGTCGAACCGGGTGTTTCCGCGCATCTTGGAGCTGATGCACAGTCGAATCCGCCCAGGCGCCCCGATTGACGTCATAGTGTTGCACGCCGATGATGAGCCACGCGGGAAGCGATGGCTTGCTGACGTAAAGTCCGAGTTCAACTGCAGGCGCACTTGGCTGACTGACTGCGGCCCGATAGTGGGGACGCATGCGGGCCCGGGCACAATCGCGGTGGCCTGGGTCGAGCCGATGCGGATCTGACATGCGAGTGATAGCCGGGCGGGCGCGCGGGCGTAACATAGCCTGCCCAAAGGGCAGATCCACACGGCCCACGTCCGACCGGGTCCGCGAGTCGCTCTTTGCCATTATCTGCGAACGAGTTGACGGCTCGAATGTGCTGGACCTCTTCGCCGGCAGCGGAAGCCTGGGAATAGAGGCCCTGTCGAGGGGGGCCGGTGCGTGCGTCTTCGTCGAGCGGGATCGCCGCGCCTGCCACGTGATCACGGACAACCTGAGATCCCTCGACATGCAGCAGCAGGCTGTTGTTGTGTGTGCGGATGCGATTGCGGCGATTGGGCAGGCGAGCGGCGCGGTGTCGGAGCGCGCGCCGTACGATCTGGTCTTCGCGGATCCGCCGTATGCGATGGAAATTTCCGAACCGCTCCTTCTACGTATCGATACTCCTCGACTGCTCGCAGGAGATGGGCTACTCATCGTAGAACATACTCTACGCGCCGATTGGCCCGTCCGCCTCGGCGGCTTGGAACAGATCAGGCAGGAACGGTACGGAGATAGCAGTATCAGTTTCTACCACTTTGCGGTGGAGGGATGAGATTGGCTGTCGCCATATGCCCCGGCACTTTCGACCCCATTACCATGGGCCATGTCGACATCATCACTAGGGCCTCGTCAATCTTCGACACCGTGATCGTCGCCATACTGGTCAATCACGGCAAGCGGCAGATGTTCTCCACTGAGGAAAGGCTGGAGATGCTAAGGGCTGCATGCGCCCATCTTCCCAATGTGGAGATCGACCACTTCGAAGGGTTGCTTGTCGACTACGTCAAAAGGCGCGGCGCCCATGTAGTCATCAGGGGGCTTAGGGTAGTGTCGGATTTCGAGTTCGAGATGACCATGGCGCTGATGAACAGGAAACTGGACCCTACCATTGAAACTATGTACATAATGGCATCCATGGAGTATTCGTTCCTCAGTTCCAGCTTAGTTAAGGAGGTCGCGGCCCTGGGCGGCGACATACGGTGCTTGGTGCCTGCATCGATAGCTGAACGTGTTGCCGCGCGGTGCAGGGGGGAGGCGTGACGATGTTGAAGCAATCAGTTATCGAGTGCCTCGACAGAATGGAGCGGACTATCGAATCCGGCGGGAGAATGCTCTTCTCGGGCAAGCGCATCGTGGACGGTGTGGAACTGCTCGAGCTGATAGACAGGATCCGCATCGCTTTGCCGGAGGAGATCAGGCAGGCGGAGACGCTGCTGTCGGAGAGATCCCGCATCGCGGCCGAATCAGGTCGCGTTGAAGCAGGCCCGTCCGGCCAGGCTGTGGCGGGCGTTGAGGTCGCTGCGCGCGCCAGGGAGGAAGCCGAGGCGATCCTGGCCCAGGCGCGTCGCGAGGCATTCGACATAAGGGCCGGAGCGGACGAGTATGCCGAGTCGACGTTGTCGTCGCTCCAGGAAACGCTGGACCGCACGTCGTTTGTGGTTCGTAAGGGCATCGACGAGCTCAGGCGCAGGAAGAGCGATTCCGATCAGTGACGACCTTTGGGCCTCACCCTGAACGTCACTACCTCGATTTTCGCTGCGATTGACGCCGCAGCGGTCCCGATCGCCAATACCCCCATGATCGAGGCCAGATAGACACAGGAGCGACCCATGACAGATAAGAAGCCCGGTGCGGCATACGCGCCGGGCATTGCTGTTGTTGATGCCAGCTTAGCTCCCCACGGTCCGAAACACGCAAGTCCCAGCCCCACAATGGCTGCCAGCACGGCGTGAAGGACTCTCGCGGCGAAATACACGCCCATGCGAACATCCGTGCCAAAGAGCATACTTGCGGCCTGGGCGAACACCGAAAGCCCGCTCCACGCTATGATTGCGCTCGCTGCTACGGCCCTGTGGATGACGGGGGCTGCGGCCCGACTCGCCATCTCTGTGCCGATAGTTATCTCAAACAGCCCGCTGATGAGTGCCTGCACTAGATCGCGGGTGACCCCAAACGGGGAGAGTACGAACACGATAGGGCGCGCAATCAAGTCGGTGATGCGAAATACACCGAGCACGCGCACTACCACAGAGAAGACCATTATGCACCCGCCTATGAGGAGCAGCGTGGCCACGGAGTCCCTCACAGAATCGCCAAGGAGTTGGCCGAACGAACGATTGTCCTGACTTCGCGCCGTGTACAGCTCGTGAGCCGCTCGCGACAGCAGGGGTTCGCGACGGTGAGCGGTCGGAGCATCGGCGCGCCTATCTTCACTCCGACCGTAGTGCTTAAGAACGAGGCCGACGAGTATAGCTGATATATAGTGAGCCAGGGCCAGCACGGCGCCGAGCGCAGGTATCTTGAACATCCCGACGGCTACGGCGCCTACCATGAAGAGTGGATCGGCGGTGTTCGTGAACGACACGAGCCTTTCTGCCTCAACTCGTGAGCACAGACCCTCTCTGCGCAGGCGGGCAGTGATACGTGCGCCGATGGGATAGCCGGATGCGAGCCCCATGGCTAGGGCGAACGCCCCTACGCCCGGCACATTGAACAGGGGACGCATCAACGGTTCGAGCAGGGCCCCGATGAAGTGGACTACGCCTAAGCCCATTAGTGTATCGGAGGCGATAAAGAACGGGAGCAGCGCAGGGAAGACGATGTCCCACCACACGCGCAGTCCATCCAGCGAAGCCCTGTACGACACCTCGGGGAACGCGATGATGGCGATCGTGACCGCCGAAGCCAGGGCAGCCGTCACGTACACGCCTCGTCTTCTGGGCTCGATGCGCCTTTTCATCTGAGGATACACGCCCTTTCATGTTGGGAGGCAGTCCTCTGAATCTATATTTGGCTTGGCTTGCGGGTATGCTGAAGGAATTTGGAGCGTTCAGTAGAATAAAGGCCAGGATATGAGGTGAAGGAGGCCGACTATGGTGACCTGGTACGCTCGCAGCCTGCGCCTTCTAGTGTGGGCAGTTGGATTGCTCCTGATTGCCGCGGGGGTATCCGCTGCATCCGAGATCCCCAGCGTAGTGCTGAGGCAGGGCGACCGAGGTGAGTCTGTATGTGAACTCCAGGAGTATCTGGCCATTGCTGGATATATGGATCCTGCTGCCGATGGGGTTTTCGGATCCGTCACGCAGCAGGCAGTAGTTGCTTTCCAGAAATCAGCCGGGCTTGCCTCCGACGGCATTGTAGGCAGGAAGACCTGGGATGCCCTTCTCAGTAAGGCCGAGGCCGCTTCGGCCCGAACATACGTGGTGGTAGCGGGCGACACTATGTACGGGATTGCCAAGCGGTTCGGGGTCTCCGTGGAGGCCATTGCCGCGGCCTCCGGGATATCGCGTCCAGAGTCGATAAAGCCCGGCCAGAAGTTGGTTATCCCGGCATCTGCAGATGCATCCAGGGCAGCGTTGTCGCGTAGCGGAGCCGAGCTTTTGCATTGGGACGTTGCAAACAAGATCCTGAAGAGCCGTGCGACCATCATAGATGTCGCCACTGGCCTGTCTTTCCAGGTTCAGCGGCGCGGAGGGCACAATCACGCCGATATCGAGCCTTTGACTAGCGCGGATACGGCGGTGTTGAAGCGGATCTACGGGGGCTCATGGAGTTGGGCGAGGCGGGCCGTGATAGTGGTCGTCGGCGGGCGACGAATCGCGGCTTCCATCAACGGTCAGCCTCATGGAGGCCAAGCGATCACGGGGAACGGCTGTAGCGGCCACGTCTGCCTGCATTTCCTGGGCAGCCGCACACATGCCAGCAACTCGCTGGATGCAGATCATCAGCGCATGGTGCAGGCGGCGGTCGGTCACTAGGGGAGTCGTCATGTTCTCGGACGAAGCATGGCGCATGCCATGTTTTCTTTTTGTCAATGTCAAGGAGGTTGTGGGTTCGAATGAAGGTTCTGGTAGTCAACTGTGGTAGCTCGTCACTCAAGTATCAGCTGTTCGACATGGATAGCAAGACCTGCATGGCGCGGGGAAATGTGGAGAGAGTCGGCACGGCCGAGGCGTTCATCGTTCACAAGCCCAATGGAGGCGACAAGGTCAGGCGGGACGTGGCAGCGGCAGATCATGAACAGGCGATGAAATACGTTTTCGAGTGCCTGACCGACCCGAAAGTCGGCGTGATATCCGATCTTCGGGAGATATCTGCCATTGGGCATCGCGTTGTGCATGGCGGCGAGAAGTTTGCAGGATCCGTGCTGATTGACGGAGCAGTGATGCAGGCGCTGGAGGAATGCCAGGACCTTGCCCCTCTGCACAATCCACCGAACATCATGGGTATCGAGGCTTGCAGAAGGCTCATGCCGGATCTGCCGATGGTGGGCGTGTTCGACACAGCCTTTCATCAGACCATGCCCAGGGAGGCGTACCTGTACGGCGTGGGTTACGACATGTATGCGAAATACGGCGTAAGGAGGTACGGTTTCCACGGCACGTCCCATCGCTACGTATCAGCGCGTGCGGCCGAGATTCTGGGGCGGCCGGTCGAGAAGCTATGTATGGTCACGTGCCATCTGGGCAACGGATCAAGCCTTGCAGCTGTGAAGCACGGCAAGTCCATCGATACCAGCATGGGCTTCACCCCTCTTGAGGGGTTGGTCATGGGAACCCGGTCGGGCGATATCGATCCGGCAATTGTCTCGTTTCTCTGCGAGAAGCTAGGCCGGAGCGCGAGCGAGGTTGTTCTGGGCTATCTGAACAAGAACTCCGGAGTGCTGGGGCTATCCGGAGGCCTGTCCAACGACTTCCGAGATCTGGAGGAAGCGGCTGGTCGCGGCCATGAACTTGCCCAGCTAGCGCTGGATGTGTTCGCTTACAGAGTGGTGAAGTACATCGGGGCGTACGCTGCCGCTATGGGGCAGCTTGATGCGATCGTCTTCACGGCCGGTGTCGGAGAGAACTCACCTGAAATGCGCACAAGGATTCTCTCTAGGCTCTCCGGCCTCGGAATCAGCATAGACCCTGCGAAGAATAATGTTAGAGGCTCCGAGCAGATCATATCGACGCCCTCATCTCGCGTGACCGTCATGGTCGTGCCCACCAACGAAGAGGCCATGATCGCGCGGGATACGGCGGAAATCGTGAGCAGCATGGGAGCCCGATCTTAGCAGAGGTGATGCGCCATGCGATTTAGCGTTCAGTCCTTAAGAGCGGAAAAGGGCGCAACAATGCCCCTGAATATCCGCGAGGAGATGGCCCCGATCGACTTAGGGCGGTCACTCCTCAAGCTCGTGGGGCCCGTGGAGTTCGTGGGGCAGGCGACCAATACGGGCCGCCGAATAGTGGTTCGAGGGTTCGCCAAGGGAAGGGCGACGGCAGTGTGCGACAGATGCCTCGAGGAGTTTGCGATGGATCTGGCGACTGCCATCGATGAATCCTACTATCGTGCCGACGAGGCTCCTGCGGAGCCTGGCGACGATGAGCGCATCTACGGCGAGGATGATATTATCGACATCTCGTGCGACATAGAGCAGGCATTCGTGCTCACATTGCCGATTCGTATCGTGTGCCGGGATGAGTGCCGCGGGCTATGCCCTAGGTGCGGTCGCGACCTGAACACGGGAGAATGCCCCTGCGGGGCGGATGACTAGTGGCAAAGTCGGAGGCAGAAGGTAGGCCGCTGCTTGCTACAGGGCACAAATCGTAGTAGAATAACGACGCTTGACTTTTCAAAACAGGAGGTGGAGAGGTTTCGTCGGGGCTTTGGTCCACGTGGGCCTCGACTGGACCCATAGCATGGCTAACAACCCCAAGCAGAGATTCGGCAAGTCGCGCACGCGCAAGCGCCGCGCGAACTGGAAGGCCGAGGCTCCAGCCCTCTCTATTTGTCCGCAGTGCAAGAAACCCAAGCTGTCTCACAGCGCTTGCCCTGAATGCGGGCAGTATCGCGGTCGCACCATTGTGCAGACTGGCGAGTAGGAGTGTCATCGCGCGGCGTTGAGCGGATTCATTCGGACCCGGGCTGTTCGGCTGAACCCGCTTCTCCCGATTTCGAGGCGGAAAGGGGCGATCGAGCGTGCGCATTGCAGTTGACTGCATGGGCGGCGATTACGGCCCCGCTGAGATGGTGCCGGGCGCTCTCCGGGCTGCCAAGGAGTGCGAAGCCGACATCGTGCTAGTCGGCGACGAGAACGCGATAAGGCGGCACTTGGACGCGGTAGAGGGCGTATCGGCTGCCCAGGTAGATATAGTGCACGCGCCGTCGACGATATCCATGGACGAGGATCCGCTTTCGGCAGTGAGGCACAAGCGCGACTCGTCTTTGGTAGTAGCGGCGCGTTTGGTGCGCGAGTCATCGGCTGAGGCCATGGTCAGCGCCGGCAGCACAGGAGCTCTTGTCGCTGTGGGGGCGCTGTCGGTCGGCAGGCTTCCCGGCGTAAGCAGGCCCGCTCTGGCGACTCCCATTCCGACGATCAGTGGAGCCTGCGTCTTGCTGGACATAGGCGCGAATCCCGACTGTAGGCCTCTGCATCTGCTGGAGTTCGCGGCTCTTGGATCTGTTTATGCATCTTCCCTTCTGAAGTTGGACCGACCGCGCATCGGGCTGCTCTCCAATGGAACCGAGCCGTCGAAGGGCAACGCTGTGACCTGCGCCGCTCACAGCCTGCTGGCGGAGTCGTCGCTGAACTTTGTCGGCAACGTGGAGAGTCGCTCAGTCCTTTTCGGTGCGGCGGATGTTGTCGTAACTGATGGCTTCACCGGCAACATACTGCTCAAATCGATGGAGGGCGTGGGGAGCGCGATCTTCGACATGGTGCGGCAGGCCGCCATGTCAAACATGCGGTCGAGAACAGGGGCCTTGCTGATGAAACCTGCCCTGAGGCAGGTCAAGCGGCGAATGGATTACTCCGAATACGGAGGCGCGCCCCTGCTGGGCCTTGCAGGCCTGCTCGTAAAGGCCCACGGCAGTTCGGATCGGAAGGCGTTCGCCAATGCTGTCAGGGTCACATCTGATCTTCTGGGCTCCGGCATCACGCAGAAGATGGCCGAAGCCTGCCAAATCCAAAAAGGGTCTTGCCAAACGGAGGTGTCCCACGGTGACTGAAGCTGAAATATTCGTGGCCATTCGGGAGATCGTGGCCGACAAACTAGGTATCCCTGAGGAAGAAATCCAATTGGACTCGGATTTCATCGAGGACCTGGGGGCCGATTCTCTATACCTGAACGAGATAGTGTACGAGCTCGAAGAGGAATTCAACGTGCGCGTGCCTGACGAGGCCTTCGAAGATCTGCGCACAGTGGGTCAGGCAGTCAAGTTCGTCTATGGGCACGTCCACGAGTCCTGACGATATCCAGGCCAGGCTGGGCTACGAGTTCAAGGATCAGTCTCTTCTGCTGCTTGCCCTGACGCATACTTCGTACGCGGCGGAGCATCACGCAGGGCGCACTGAATCCAATGAGCGCCTCGAGTATCTTGGCGATGCCATCTTGAAGGCCGTCATAGCAGACCAGCTGATGCGCCTGCTTCAGCTGGCCGATGAGGGCAGGCTTTCCAAGCTGTCGGCGCAGATCCTGAGCGGGCGCGCGCTGGCTGAAGCTGCACTTACGCTTGATCTTCAGCGCTTCATCAGGTTGGGCCATGGCGAGGAGACCTCCGGCGGTCGCACACGCCGGCGAAATCTGGCAGGGGTCATGGAAGCAGTGATAGGCGCCATCTACACCGATGGTGGTTTCGGTGAGGCTCGCGACTTCATAGTCCGGGTAATGGAGCCCATCATCGAGCATGTGATATCGGATCCGGGGTGCGACTACAAGACTGCTCTGCAGGAGCATGTCCAGGGCGCGGGCATCGGAGACCTGTCCTACAGGACCATCCGCGCAGATGGGCCATCTCACAGGCCTTGGTTCACTGTGGAAGCTCTGGTGGGCGACCGCGTGATAGGAAGTGGGCAGGGGCCAAGCAAGAGAGCGGCCGAGCAGGCCGCCGCACGCCATGGTATGGAGATGCTGGGATCTGCTGAGTAGACGGGAAAGACCCGGACAAACATCGGATCTACAAGGGCCGGCCAGTTCCGGCCCGCTTCATTGGGAGGGCAAGATTTGTACCTTAAGAAGCTCTCTCTATATGGGTTCAAGTCCTTTGCAGGCCGTGTCGACCTGGATCTCGCGCCCGGGATTGTGGGCGTGGTGGGTCCAAACGGCGTGGGGAAAAGCAACATATCCGATGCTCTAAGGTGGGCTATGGGAGAGCAAAGCGCCCGCCTATTGCGTGGATCCAAGATGCAGGACGTGATCTTCGCGGGGAGCCAGAGCCGAAAGGGCCTGGGCTATGCTGAGGTATCGCTGGTATTTGATAACTCAGACCAATTCCTTAGCATCGGGTTCGACGAGGTGACTGTCACCCGAAAGGTGTATCGGTCCGGCGAAGCCGAGTACTTGCTCAACGGCGTGCCGTGCAGGCTTCGTGATGTAGCAGATCTGTTTTCAGGTACGGGCCTGGGACGCGAGGCCTATTCCGTTGTCGAGCAGGGCAAGATAGACGCTATTCTGTCTGCGCGCCCTGAGGACAGGCGGTCATTGTTCGACGAAGCATCGGGAATCACGAAGTATCGGGCTCGCAAGAGTCAGGCGCAGCGGAGGTTGCTGGAGGTGCGCGCCGACCAGCTTCGAGTGAGCGATGTCGCCGCCGAGCTGGGAAGGCAGTTGCCCATGCTTGAGGTGCAGGCCGAGAAGGCATTGCACTGGCAGGAGCTCACGGATAGGCTGACACGTCTGGACGTGGACCTGCTCTCCTACGAGCTGTCGCGGATATCGGAGCGCCTTGACGGGCTGGGGACGGAAATCCAATCGCTTCAGGATCAGGAGCATGCGCTCCGAGCCAAGTCGGCAGAATGCGAAGCCGCACTGGAGCAAGCCAAGGTGCGCATGGCGCAGGCAGAGTCGGAGGTAGAGGCTCTTCATGCAAAGGCCTCAGAGGCGCGGGCCGCGGCTGAGCGGGATAACGGTCGCCTAAACCTTGCGAGGCAGCGCCATCAGACTCTCGCTGAACGTGGCGCCCAGCTCACAGCGATGGTTGCCTCGATGCATGAGCGACAGAGCAAGCTGAGTGATGACTGCGAGATCGCATCCCGAAATGCACGGCAGGCACGCGCGGAATATGCCGAACGGGGCTCCGCGGCGCGGCAGACTGAGGAGCGAATAGCCGCGTTGACTGCTGCCAGGATCGCTGCCGAGGCGGAAGTTGAAGAGTGCAAGTCCGCCCTCTTTGACGTGCTGGCACGTGCCTCCGACATGCGTTCCAGGGTACGCGCAGGCGAAGACTCGATGAAGTACAACCGATCCAGAACTGCTCGAATACGCGCACAGCTTGATGAGAAGAATCGCGAACGCGTGCGCGTTCAGGACGAAGCAGAGCGCATCATGTGTGAAGGTCGGGCGCTCATCGATCGATCTGTACAGGCCGACTCCAGGGTGTCGCAGGCACGGGCTGCACTAGAGGCGGCCCGTGCTGAACAGGAACTCGCCGCGGAGAGGGCGACGCGCGCGCGGGCGGATGAGTCCTCGGCCCATGCTGCGTATGCCAGCCTGTCGGCGCTGCAGCGCGATTACGAAGGGTATGGACGCGCGGTGCGGGCTCTTCTGACGAGCGACGACTGGCGACGCGCAGGGCTGTTGGGAGCCGTGGGCGAGCTGATCAGGGCACCGCGCGAGTACGAACGTGCCATTGAAGCTGCTCTGGGCCCCGCGGTTCAGAATATCATCGCTTCCACGGCAGGCGTAGCAGAGAGGGCAATTTCGTTTCTCAAGGAGAGCCGTGCAGGGCGAGCCACATTCCTGCCTCTTGATATCCTGAGCTCATCGCCTGTGCCGAGCTCACAGATTCCAACAGCAGCGCGCGGCGTGATAGGCCTCGCGTCCGAACTGGCAGAATCGGCGCCCGAACACCGCAAGGCTCGGGAGTATCTTCTCGGTCGTGTCCTTGTGGTACAGGACCTTTCGTGCGGTGTTGCCCTGGTCAGATCGGGCGTTCGCCTTCGCATAGTCACCCTCGACGGAGATCAGATATCGGCCGGCGGTGCTATGACCGGGGGAGAGGCCGCCGATAGGCAGGGCGGACTCCTAGCTCGCGCCAGAAGGCTTGAGGAACTTCAGGAGCAATTGGAGCGGGCGAAGAAGGAGTCTGCAAATGCAGAGTCGGACCGTCTGCGGGCGCATGCCGACGTGTCCAAGTGTCAGGCCGATCTGGAAAGTGCAGAGCGCGAATTGGCCGACCTAACGCTGGCAGTGCGAAGTCAAGACGAGAAACTGAGAGTCGCGCGCGAATCGCTGCCGCGATTGGCGGACGAGCTGGCTACCATGGAACTGGAGCTGAAGTCGGTCATTGCCGAAGATGAGAGGGCATTGGCCGAGGTGGGGAAGTATTCGCATCAGCTGGAAGCGGCCGAGTCGGATCGGGTCCGCCTGGAAGCGGAACTTGAGTCGAAGTCCGGGATTCTCACGCGGCTCAGGGCCGAAGAAGCGCGGGCATCAGCAGACCATTCAACTCTCAACGCAGATACAGCAGCGCTTCGTGAGAGAGTGAACGCGCTCGAGAGTGCAAGGTCGAGGGCTCAGGCTGAGCTGGAGTCGTGTGGGGCCGAGCTTGAGACGGTGAATGGGCAGGAGAGGGCGGCCAAGGAGGAGGCGGCACTGGCTCTGGAAGAGGTGGAGCTGCTTCGTGAGGCTGCGTTATCGTCAGCTGTCTCCTTTGAAGAGGAACAGAAGCGACTGGACGCCGCGCGAGCTCGCCGTGCTGATGAGCTTGCCCTGGTAAACGAGGCAGAACGAGCTAGCCGAAGCGCTCGCCGTGGGCAGTCGGCCGCCGACAGTCGGCTGAGCGATGCCAGAGTCCTCGAGGCCCGCCTGGATGCGGAGCGTGGATCCATCACTGAGAGGCTTTCCGCATCCTACTCAATTGATGTTCAGGAGGCGCTGGCGAGGGATGTGTCGGATCTGTCTCCGGAGGACGCGCGTCTCGAGATCAAGAGCCTGCGCCAAGAGATAGAGGACCTCGGACCGGTGAACCATACAGCCATAGCGGAAAGCAAGGAGTTGGCCCAGAGGTACCATTTCCTCGAAGACCAGCTTGCCGACATGGAATCTGCTCAGGAATCCCTGAGCGAGGTGGTACGAGAGTGCGACCGAGTATGCATCAAGCAGTTCACAGAGACCTTTGATGCCATCAGAGAGGAGTTCTCAGAGATCTTCCAGGATGTATTCGGCGGCGGCAGTGCCGATCTTGCGCTGGATGATCCAAACGCTCCGCTTGAATGCGGAGTCGAAATCGTATGCCAACCGCCTGGGAAGAGATTGACGAATCTGTCGCTGCTGTCGGGCGGAGAGAAGGCCCTAGCGGCCATCGCACTTCTGTTTGCCATCATGAGGGTGAAACCTAGCCCAGTATGCGTGCTGGACGAGATAGACTCTGCACTGGACGAGGCCAATGTTGCTCGCTTCGTGGAACTGCTCGAGGGCATTTCCAGGAACGTGCAGGTCATCATCGTCACACACAGGAAGAGGACCATGGAATGCGCCGATACCCTGTTTGGAGTCACCATGGAGGAATCCGGCGTATCCAAGGTGTTCTCCATAAGGGCTTCCGACTACAAGCTTTGAGATGATGGGGGTTTTCCAATGTCGCCTTCGCTTTTCTCAGCAATACGCAACGGACTGAAAAAGACTAGAGACGCTCTCGCCGGCAAGATAGAGTCGATCTTCGAGGGCAGGCCGGCTCTGGATGAGGAGACCCTAGATGAGCTGGAAGCCGTCCTTATCCAGGCTGATCTTGGAGTGGCTGCCGCAACGTCGATCATCGATTCTGTGCGGTCCCGGGCAGCCCGCGGAGAGAGGCTGGACGCGAATGGCGCAATGGACCTCATTGAGCAGCAACTTCTGGCCACTCTGGGTTCGGAAGCAATCCCGCTGGCCCAGGCCGACGCCCCGCCCACTGTGATCATGGTGGTGGGCGTGAACGGCACAGGCAAGACCACGTCCATCGGCAAGATCGCGGCCATGCTGGTCTCGAAGGAAAAGCGGGTCGTCTTGGCGGCTGCCGATACGTTTCGCGCTGCAGCCATTGACCAGCTGGAGGTGTGGGGACGGCGAACCGGATGTGCAGTAGTGCGCCATCAGGAGGCGGCCGACCCCGCTGCTGTTGCGTTCGATGCATACCAGGCAGCCCGTGCGCGCGGGGCCGACTACGTCATTGTGGATACCGCCGGCAGGCTCCACACTAAGAGCAACCTCATGGAAGAGCTGAAGAAGATCAGGCGGGTCATCGCCAGAGAGTGTTCATCGGCGCCTCACGAAGTGTTGCTGGTCGTGGACGCAACCACTGGTCAGAATGGCATTGCGCAGGCAAGAGTCTTCAACGAGGCCGTAGGCATCACCGGGATAGTCCTAACCAAACTGGACGGCACTGCACGGGGCGGAATAGTCGTTGCGATCACTCAGGAATTGGGGATCCCAGTCAAGTTCGTAGGCGTGGGAGAAAGCGTCGATGACCTCAGGCCATTCGACCCCGGTGAGTTCGTACATGGAATCCTGCGCCGAGACTGACCTCTTTTGGCGGTATGGCGCGGGGCTGCGACTCGGGCCGCAGAAGCCCATAATCCCAGGCTGGCAATGCGGCCACGGCGGTTACCTACAATCCCTGCACGCATCCCGGCAAGTCGGCGCCCTTGACACCTCGGGCCGTGGCCGCTATACTGCGTAGTGTAAAGGTTTTGACCTTAACACCTGTGGGGTGGTCGGTGGCCGATGCTTAGCAAGATGTTGAGGATGGCGGCCCTGCTCGATGTGTATGGGCCCCTTCTGACCGAGCGCCAGCGGGAGATGTGCCGTCTGTACTACATGGATGACTATTCCTTGTCGGAGATATCCGAGCTTCAAGGAGTATCGCGGCAAGCCATTCACGATACCCTCGTCCGCGCCGAGCAGGCGATGGAGGCGTATGAGAACCAGTTCGGGCTTGTTCGGATCTGTGACACCACGCGACGGCAACTCGAGGAGCTGACATCGGCTCTCTCAGCGGCGCGCCAGGCCATTGACGGAGCAGTGCGTGCTCTGGGCGGCGAGTTTGGAAGCAACTGCGACTGCGATCTGGATGCCGCGCGCACCTGCCTTGCGACCGCCATAAAGGCCGTCCGGAGCTGTCAGAAGGCGGCAGTCTCCATAGAAGAGGGCACTTGCGTGGGCATGGGCCCGGGGCTTGTCGGTAGCCATGTGATGGGCGAGAAGGAAGGTGGGCTTTGATGTTTGAAAATCTCTCGGCGCGGCTTCAGGATATCTTCAAGAATCTACGGAACCGCGGGAAGCTCACTGAGAAGGAAGTTGACTTGGCACTTCGCGAGGTCCGAACGGCTCTTCTGGAAGCAGATGTGAACTTCAAGGTCGCGAAGGCATTCATCGATAGGGTAAGGAAACGTGCTGTGGGCGAGGAGGTCCTGATGAGCCTCACGCCGGCGCAGCAGGTGATCAAGATCGTCAATGAAGAGCTCACCGCGCTCATGGGTGGCCAGTCATCCAGGATCGCCTTCTCTCCGAAGCCTCCCACCATCCTCATGCTTGTTGGGCTGCAGGGCTCGGGAAAGACTACGAGCTGCGCGAAGCTTTCGAGCCTCATGCGCAAGCAGGGGAGAAAACCACTTCTAGCAGCTGCCGACATATACAGGCCGGCTGCGATCAAGCAATTGCAGGTGCTCGGAGCGCAGCTGGGAGTGGAGGTGTTCACCTTAGGTGAGCGCGCCGATCCAGCCGATATTGCGGCCGGAGCAGTAGAGCGTGCGCGCAGCATGGGGTATGACACCGTCATATTGGATACCGCCGGGCGTCTGCACATAGATGACGAGATGATGGTGGAACTCGAAAGGGTAAAGGCAAGGGTGGCGCCCACAGAGATACTGCTGGTCGTGGATGCCATGACTGGCCAAGACGCGGTGAACGTGGCTGCCGTTTTCAACGATCGCCTGGGTATCCATGGAGTGATCCTCACCAAGCTTGACGGAGATGCCCGCGGTGGGGCCGCGCTCTCGGTGAGAGAGGTTACCGGCAAGCCCATCAAGTTCGTCACTACAGGCGAGAAGCTCGACGCCCTCGAGCAGTTCCATCCTGACCGCATGTCCTCCAGGATACTGGGGATGGGCGATGTGCTGACCATAATCGAGAAGGCTCAAGAGACCTTTGACCTGGAGCAGGCCAAGAAGTTCGAGGAGAAACTGCGCAAGCAAGAGTTCACGCTGGACGACTTCATGCGGCAGCTCCAAGATGTTAGGAAGATGGGCCCCCTCGATCAGCTGCTCGGGATGATCCCCGGGGTAGCCAAGTCAAAGGCTCTCAAGGATGTCCGGGTGGACGAGAGGCAGTTTGCGAAGATCGAGGCGATCATACGGTCGATGACGTCTGCGGAGAGGAAGAACCCCTCCAGTATTGACGGATCGAGGAAGCGCCGGATAGCCGCCGGCAGCGGAACGAGGGTGCAGGAGGTCAATGCACTCCTCAAGCAGTACGATCAGGCGCGCAAGATGCTCAGGCAACTGGGCGATGCCTCAAAACGCGGTGGCCCAATGGGGAAGATCCCATTCATGCCATAGATCAATGACACAGGATATCAATTAGTGTGAACCAGTTGTTCGGAGGTGTAGGAACCAAAATGGCCGTTCGTATCAGGCTAACCAGAACAGGCGCCGCCAAGCAGCCTCATTACAGGCTGGTAGTTGCGGATTCCCGAGCGCCCAGGGACGGACGCTTCATCGAGATCATCGGGCACTATAACCCTCGCATGGACCCGCCTGAGCTAGTAGTCGATGTAGAGAAGGCTGCCGAGTGGATCAAGCGCGGAGCGCGCCCATCCGACACTGCCCGCGCTCTGCTGGCCAGAGCAGGGCTTCCGGGTACAACTAAAGGATCCCGGTCCGGAAAGGTCTCTGAGCCAGAGGCCGAGCCGGTGGGGGAATAGTTGGTGGGGTCGATGGCTATAGGCAAGAGGAACAGGGTGGAGCTGAAAGATCTGGTGTCTTACCTCGCCTCTAATCTCGTGGATGAGCCGGATACCGTTCGGGTGAGGGAGATCGAAAACGGCGACTCAGTGATCCTGGAAGTGTCGGTTGCCCCAGACGACATGGGCAAAGTGATAGGCAGGCATGGGCGCGTAGCCCGGGCCATCCGCACAGTCACAAAGGCAGCTGCAGCACGTCAAGGCAGGCGGGCCATGGTTGAGATAGTGGAATGAACCCAAAGCGGGGGCAGCTGGTGTTGATCGGTTGGATCGTGGGAACGCACGGGGTGCGCGGCGAAGTACGAGTGAAACCGTGCGCCGGTTCACCTGATCGGTTCCTTGAAGTTGCCCGGGTATTCCTTGGGCCCGCGGATACTCTGACCGATGTCGATGCGGATGCGGATGCACGTGTGGGCGAAGACGGGTACAGGCCTGTTAGCCTTGAGTCATCCCGGACGCACGGATCTCTGGCGCTGCTTAGGATCGCAGGCGTAGCCAGCGCCGACGATGCGCAGGCCCTGCGAGGCATGGGCCTGTATCTGCCGGCTTCGGAGTTGCCCCGGTTGCCCGAAGGCGAGTTCTACAGCTTCGAGCTGGTGGGGCTCACGTGCGAATCGACGACAGGCGCGCATCTTGGCGTTGTCGCCGAAGTGCTCGAAATGCCGGCCAATGACGTGCTGTTGGTCAGGCCCCGTGAGGGCCCGGATTTCCTAGTGCCTGCGGTGAGCGATATCGTGCGTCAGGTGGACCTAGCGGGCGGGCGGCTCATCATCGACGACAGACCCGGGTTGAGGTGAAGCCATACCATGGAAGTCGACATCCTCACGATCTTCCCCGGGATGTTCTCGGGCGTCATGTCAGAGAGCATTCTTGGGCGAGCTCAGAGCAAGGGCATCCTGACGGTGAGGGTCCACGATATCCGCGACTTCGCGCTGGGCAAGCACCGGATAGTCGATGACTACCCCTTCGGCGGCGGCCCGGGCATGGTCATGAAACCTGAACCGATCGCCGCAGCCATAGAGCATGCCTTAACGTGCAGGGAATCTGGCGCTAAGGGAGAGTCGCGGGTAGTCTTGACCACTCCTGCCGGGCGCAGGTTCACTCAGAGCTTGGCCAGGGAGTACGCCGAATGCGAGCACCTCGTGATCCTGTGCGGGCACTACGAGGGGATCGATGAACGCGTAGCTACGCTGGTGTCTGATGAGGTGTCGGTGGGGGATTACGTGTTGACCGGCGGCGAGATTCCGGCGATGGTGATAGTGGACGCTGCAGCGCGACTGTTGCCCGGCGCTCTCGGAGACGAGGCCAGCGCTGCTTTGGACTCCTTCTGGGACGGGCTGCTGGACTATCCGCACTACACGCGACCTAGGCAGTGGCGGGGCCTTGACGTGCCTGACGTCTTGATCTCGGGTGATCATGAGAGAATCAGGCTGTGGCGGCGCGAGCGATCTTTGGAGCGTACCAGGCGCCGTCGGCCTGACCTGCTGGAGCAGGCCGAGCTGACTGCCGAGGACCTGAAAATCCTCCGCGGCCTCGCGCCTTGATTGGGTTAGTTTCCTTATGCTATACTGACGTCTGTTGAAGACCGGTTGAGGAGTGGAATTGCTGTGAACATCATCGATACAATAGAGCGCGAGCAGATGCGCGAAGACCTGCCTGACTTCGGCCCAGGCGACACGGTCAGGGTGCACGTCCGAGTGGTTGAGGGTGGCCGCGAACGCATTCAGGTGTTCGAGGGCGTCGTCATCGGCCGGAAAGGCAGCGGCGCTTCAGAGACCTTCAACGTCAGGAAGTTGTCGGCGGGAATAGGCGTCGAGAGGATGTTTCCTCTTCATTCGCCCAAGATCGACAAGATCGAGGTAGTCCGATTCGGCGACGTCCGACGGGCCAAGCTGTACTACCTCCGCGGCCGCGTCGGCAAGAGGGCCAGAATCCGCGAGCGCAAGAGGGAACAGGCATAGGTATGAGGCGAGCCGCGGCAAGCTTCCTTCAGTTCGCCGGGCTCGCGCTCATTGTCGGTGTCCTGGCGGCCTTTGTTATGACCTTCGCTGTCATGGCAGTCGTGGTGCAGGGCAGTTCAATGCGACCTGCGTTGCACGACGGAGAACGGGTCTTGGTCAACAAGCTAGTGTACAGGCTTCGGCCTCCGCGCCGCGGCGAGATTGTTGTGTTCCGGCATGAGCGCATGCCTGGGCGTATGCTGATAAAGCGAGTCATCGGCCTGCCCCAAGAGGAGCTTTCCATAGCCCGGGGGCTGGTCAGTGTCAGCGGCGCGCCGCTGGTGGAAGACTACATCACAGAGCGTTCAGTGGAAGACCATGGCCCGGTGTACGTGCCCCTCGGTCGCGTATTTGTATTGGGCGACAACCGAAACCACAGTCACGACAGCACCGATGCCTCTTTCGGCACGGTGCCGCTGCACGGCATTGAGGGGAAGGCTTTCGCTGTGTACTGGCCGTTGACCAATGCCAGGGTGTGCAGGGATCCCAGCTACCCTGAAGCTGCCGAGGCAGTAACTCGCGCGCGAGGCGCGCCGTAACCGAACGCTTCAGGCCGGGCCGGGACATACCTGGGCCCGGCGCTTGTTTCCCTTGGACTAAGCGCAGGAGGGGTGACGCGACGATGGGACTCAGCTGGTTTCCGGGGCACATGGCCAAAGCGGTTGGCGAGATCCGGCAGAGCATGAAGCTGATAGACGTGGTGATCGAGATTCTGGACGCCCGAGCCCCTCGTGCCACTGCCAACCCGTACCTCGATGAAGCTCTGGGCACAAAGCCCAGAGTGCTCGTTCTGAACAAGGCCGACCTGGCTGATGCACGCTCCACGCAGGCTTGGCTCGAAGCTCTGCGGGAGAAATCGGTCGCGGCGGCGCCGGCCGATTGTCAGAGGGGCGCCGGCGTCAAGGAGGCAATCAAATTGGCCGAGCAAGTGGCCCAATCGAGCGGGTTGGACGGCGGCGGAGGGCGACTGCGACGGCGTTTCCGTACGGTCGTAGTAGGCATACCCAATGTGGGGAAATCCTCCTTCATCAACCGTGCGGCAGGGCGCTCGGGAGCCAGGACGGGCGACCGACCCGGCGTGACTCGCGCCAAACAATGGATCGTAGTCAGTCCCAAACTGGAGATGCTTGATACTCCCGGGATTATGCCCCCAAGGGTCGACGATCCGGCAGTCTGGTTCGCTTTGGCCGCTCTGGGCTGCATTGACGATAGTCTGCTGGATATTGAGAGCCTATCGCAAGGCCTGATATCGCGCCTGTGCGAGCTTGGCGCAGTCGGGTTCAGAGAGAGATATGGTGTGCCTGACGACATCGTCGATCCGCGTCTAGTCCTAGAACACGCGTCACTTAAGCGTGGCTGCCTCAAGTCCGGCGGAGAGCCTGACACCGAAAGATGCGCCAATCTGATCGTCCGGGACTTCAGGTCGGGCAAGCTCGGCCGGATAACGCTGGAGATGCCATGATCGACCAGTCCGCACTGGGTGAATTCGACGATTGCCTGAGGAAGTCGGGGTTCCATGTCCTTGCAGGTGTAGATGAAGCGGGGCGTGGGCCGCTGGCCGGCCCCGTGGTGGCCGCTTCAGTCGTGCTTCGTCCTGGCTTTCACCCCCGGGGCGTCATCGATTCCAAGATGCTGTCGGCAGGAAGACGCGACGCGGCTCTCCTCGGGATCCTGGAAGCCTGTATGGAGGTGAGCCTGGGGGCGGCATGGCCCGATGAGATCGATGAGATCAACATCAGGGCGGCAACGCTCTTGGCTATGTCCAGAGCGATGTCGCAGCTCACGGTGTCGCCGGACCTTGCACTTGTGGACGGTCGGGATCTGCCGGTCATGGACTGCCCGGGCGTGGCCCTGGTCAGGGGGGACGGACGGAGCGAGAGTGTTGCTGCTGCGTCGATTGTGGCGAAGGTTGCTAGAGACGTCATGATGTGCCATTTTCATGAGGCGTACCCCGAGTACGGCTTCGACCGACACAAGGGATACCCGACAAAAGAGCATCTTCAGTCTCTAGCTGTGTTCGGACCATGTCCGCTCCACAGAAGGAGCTATCGGGGGGTGGAGACGACAGGCTAATCCCTTGTCTACATATAGGCGTTGCAGGGTCACCCATAAGGGTGATTTTGTCGTTTATGGGAGGACATAGGGCGTACATGCCGAACCAAATGGACATGGGGAGGCAGGAGAATGCAGGCTAGGGATGTGGGCAGGGCGGGCGAGGCACTTGCCAGAGAGTACCTAGCGTCCATCGGCTACGGGATACTCGGGTGCAACCTGCGTCTTTGCCGCAGGGAAGTCGATATCCTGGCACGCGACGGAGATGTGCTGGTAGTAGTTGAGGTAAAGACCCGGCGCTCGACCGCTTTCGGCCGCCCTGAGGAGCAGATTACGGCTAACAAGCTCCGCACGTTGCGGATATTGGCTACGCAATTATCTGCAGCCTGCCGCGGCGCACTCGTGCGCGTGGACGTTATCGCAGTCATGGCCGACGCTGCTTCCGGCGAATCTCTGGCCGGCGCCGCCATATCGCATCTGCGTAATGTTCTGGCGTAGTGAGTGCCCAGAGTCAGGCGGCGCTTCTTCCGAACCGCTTGGGCAAACCAGGTCAGGTATCAGACCATGAAAGGAGAACGGCGAACCGCGCGTACGATGCTTTCAACAGCTCGAGGATGTGCAGTCATGGGGATAACGGGCATTGGGGTGGCCGTAGAAGCCGATCTCGCAAGAGGGCTGCCGGCATTCGACATCGTTGGCCTGCCTGATTCCACGGTACGCGAATCCCGCGAGCGGGTGCGGGCGGCCATACGAAACTCAGGGTACGAATTCCCGCTCGCCAAGATCACCGTGAACCTAGCTCCTGCCCACATAAGGAAGATCGGGGTTGGGCTCGATCTGCCGGTAGCTGTATCAATACTTGCTGCATCAGGGCAGGCGCCGGCACGAGACCTGGATTGCACCACGTTCATGGGCGAGCTATCGCTTGACGGCGCCCTTAGGCCGGTTCGGGGAATCCTGCCCGGCTGCGCCGCTGCCATAAGCTCAGGCAGCCTTCGCGTTGTGGTGCCTTTCGAGAATGCACGCGAGGCGCAGTGCGTGTCGGGGCTTAACGTCATAGCCGTAGGCACGCTGCGGGAAGTGGCAGAGTATCTGAGCTCGGGCGCCGTGCCACGCATGCCCCGAAGCCACGCCGCGCTCCCTCGCCCGTCTGACTCCATCGTGTCATGCGATTTCGACCAGGTCATTGGGCAGGACGCGGCGATCAGAGCGATCCAGGTCGCAGTGGCAGGAGGCCACAACCTGATAATGGTGGGCCCTCCGGGAGGCGGAAAGACGCTACTTGCGTCGTGCGTGCCGTCCATTCTGCCCGCCATGGATGAGCACGAGGCATTGGAGGTCACGTGCATCCAGAGCATAACCGGCACAGTATCGCCTGACGGTCTAGCCCAGAAGCGCCCGTTCCGTCGCCCCCATCACACCGTCAGCCCTGTAGGCATGCTTGGAGGCGGGAACCCTCCTATGCCCGGAGAGGTGACTTTGGCGCACAGGGGCGTGCTGTATCTCGACGAATTCTGCGAGTTTGTGCCTCAGGTCATCGAAAGCCTGAGAGGTCCCATGGAAGATGGGTTCATCGTAGTATCCCGCTCCCACGGAAGGATCGGCTTCCCGTCGCGCTTCATGCTGATCGCCTCGGCGAATCCGTGTCCATGCGGCTACCTTGGCGATCCTGAGCGGGTGTGCGTATGTCAGGGCGCGGCCCTAATGCGCTATCGCCGCAAGCTGGCCGGTCCGGTAATCGATCGTATCGATATCCAGATAGAAGTGCCCCGTGTCAGGCGAATGGATCTTGAGAGGCCTGTCGCGATCTTCACTTCCGACTCAATACGCGAAGAGGTTGAGCGCGCCAGGGCACGCCAGGGCGCGCGCTTCTCCCAGAGGGGGTTCACCAATTCGGCCATGGGGCCCCGCAGCATCGAGAGTGTAGCGCGCCTGACCCCGGCAGCTAGAGGCCTACTTTTGGACGCAGTGGACCGAATGGCCCTATCGGCTCGTGCCTACCATAAGCTGATCAAGGTGTCGAGGACCATAGCCGACCTTGATGGCATCGACGACGTTGAAGAAGTACACGTGCTTGAGGCCCTACAATACAGGGCTCTGGATTCTGAGCCACAGGCGGTGTTGTCATATGGATGACGCAAAATCGGACATAACATGGGACGGGGTGCCCGAACCTCGCGATGCCGAGCTCGCTTCGTGGGTCTTTTGGCACATGTGCCCTGGGATAGGTCCACGTTCGCTGCGACGCTTGCTCATGGAGTTCGGCACGGCCGCGGCAGCGGCTCATGCCGCGTCGCGGAGCGCCAAGCGCCCGGACTTTGTGAGTCGTGAGGCCTGGAGGATCGCATCGTCCGTGCCCGATGCGGTGGGGGCAGGGCAGAGCGAAATCGAGCTGGCATCGAGGCACGGAGCCAGGGTAGTTGCCCTGCCGAGTCGCGAATATCCGCCCTTGCTTCGCCAGATCTACGACCCCCCGGCCGTGCTATACGTCATGGGAAGGGCATCGCTGGCTGATGCGCCGTGGATAGCAGTAGTCGGATCCAGGTCGGCAACATCATACGGAACGGGCGCAGCAAGATATCTCGCGCGCCAGCTAACTGCGGCGGGCGCCGGCGTGGTCAGCGGCATGGCAAGAGGCGTGGACTCCGCAGCACATCGAGGGGCGATTGAGGCGGGAGGGGTGACCGTCGGAGTCATCGGCGCCGGGCTCGCGTACCAGATGACGCCAAGGCTGCAACGATTGGCGGGCGAAGTGGCGAAGTCGGGCTGCGTGGTATCGCCGTTCCACATGAACTACCCCGCGTCTCGCGGCACGTTTCCAGCCCGCAATCGGGTCATAAGCGGCATGGCCCACGCTTGCCTCGTGGTGGAGGCGGGAGTTCGAAGCGGGGCCCTTGTCACGTCCGCGTTCGCCACGGAGCAGAACCGCGATGTCTTCGCTGTTCCTGGCGACATCAACCGGCCTACCTCCGCGGGAACCAACGCCCTCATATACGATGGGGCCCGCCCTGTGATCGGCGCACGGAGATTCCTCGAGGAGTTGGCGGCTGCCGGCATTCCGGTTAGGCTGCCGAATACGGCCGGCGGCGGACGAACACACAATTTGGGGCCGGCGGATGAAGCGGTCTTTGAAGCAGTTCAGTCCGATACGTCGTTTGAGGACATCCATCTATCTCTGTCGATGCCTGCGCGAGACGTTCTTGCCTCGCTCTCGCGGCTGGAGGTTCTAGGGCTCATAGTGCGAGGCCCAGGCCTGCGATACAGCAGGAAGCATTGTTGACCTCGCATGTGCCCTGGGTTAAACTGTTTGTGACATCGAAGGTTGGAGGTGGCCGCATGGGGAAGACTCTAGTCATCGTGGAGTCACCGGCCAAGGTGAGGACCCTGTCCAAGTTTCTGGGGCGACAGTATACAGTTAAGGCGTCCATCGGTCATGTCCGAGACCTGCCCAAAAGCAAGCTAGGAGTGGACGTGGAGAACGGATACACTCCGGAGTACATAAACATACGCGGCAAAGGGGACGTTATCCGCGAACTCAGAGAGGCCGCGAAGAAGGCCGATAAGGTCCTTCTTGCTACTGACCCCGATCGTGAGGGCGAAGCCATCTCTTGGCACTTAGCACACATCCTCAAGATTGACCCGGCGTCGGATTGCAGGATCGAGTTCAACGAGATCACCGAGAGCGCAGTGCGGAATGCGCTCCGAAAGCCCAGGCCCGTCGACATGGCGAGGGTAGATGCGCAGCAGGCCAGGCGGGTACTTGACAGGCTGGTGGGCTACAACCTGAGCCCGTTTCTCTGGCGCAAAGTGCGACGGGGCTTGTCGGCCGGTCGGGTGCAGTCATCCGCGCTCAAGCTGATCTGCGATCGCGAACGCGAGATACAGGCATTTGTTGTGGAGGAGTATTGGACCCTGGCCGCCACACTCTCCCCCGGTCCGCGCGGCAGGCGATTTCTGGCCAGGCTGATGCCCCCGGGTGAAGGGCGTATGTCGCAACAGGATGTCGACAGGATTGTGGGCGAGCTAGAAGGAGCGGAGTACGTCGTCCGGTCGGTGACAGTCAAGGAACAGGCCAGGAAGCCTTCGCCTCCGTTCACCACAAGTACCATGCAGCAAGAGGCCTTCAGGAAACTGGGCTTCTCCGCTAGGCGAACGATGTCCGTTGCGCAGCAGCTATATGAAGGTGTCGAAGTGGCGGGCGAAGGGCACGTGGCACTCATTACATACATGCGTACCGACTCAACCAGGGTATCCCACGAGGCGCAGGCCGCGACGCGTGATTTCGTGAAGGCCAGATACGGTGAAGGCTATCTTCCCGAGCGTCCCCCATTCTATAAGTCCAAGAAGGGCGCCCAGGATGCCCACGAAGCGATAAGGCCTACACAGATAGATCGAAGCCCCGACAGCGTATCGGGCAGCCTCGGCCGCGATCAGCTCAGGCTTTACAAACTCATATGGTCGCGCTTTGTTGCCAGCCAGATGGCAAATGCGCTGTACGACGCCACCACAGTCGATATCGACGCAGGTGCAGGCGGTGCAGGGCACGTTTTCCGTGCCAATGGGCAAGTGATGAAGTTCGACGGGTTCAGCGTACTGTACACGGAGGGGCGGGATGATGACAAGAACGAGCGAGACCAGGCACTGCCGGCGCTCGAAGCGGGGAAGAGGCTTACCCTTGTTGAGTTGGCCCCTGAGGAGCACCATACCCAACCTCCGCCAAGGTTCACTGAGGCCACTTTAGTTCGGGAGCTGGAGAAGCACAGGATAGGAAGGCCCAGCACGTACGCGCCCATAATCGATACCATCCGCAAGCGCGAATACGCTACCCTGGAACAGAGGCGCTTTAAGCCCACCGACGTGGGATTTGCCGTGTGCGATCTGCTCAGCGAGCACTTCCCTACAGTGGTCAATCTCAAGTTCACGGCATCAATGGAAGACGAGCTAGATGATATCGAGGAGAAGCGGTCCGACTGGGTACAGATAACCGACAAGTTCTACAGACCATTCTCCGAAAGGCTCCGTGAGGCGGACGCTCTGGCCGAACGCGTGGTCATCCCGGATGAGCCCACCGACGAGGATTGCCCCGAGTGCGGCCTGGCCAAGTTGGTCATCAAGGCCGGGCGGTTTGGGAAGTTCATCGCGTGCCCGCGCTACCCCGAGTGCACCTATCGCAGGAGCATCACTCGCAAGGTCGATGCCAAATGTCCAGAGTGCGGCGGCGACATGGTACAACGGCGCAGCAAGAAAGGGCGGGTGTTCTACGGATGCGCCCGATACCCGGAGTGCGAGTTCGTGTCGTGGAACCCTCCGTCCGGTGTCATATGCCCCAAGTGTGGGTCTTTCACTACGTCCAGGCGAGTGCGCGCAGGGGTCAAATACAAGTGTGCAAGCCCCAAATGCGGTCATGAATGGGCTCAGCAACAGGAAGGCGACGGGGCGCGCCGGCCGGAGGCGAGCAAGGTTGCCGAGTGAGATTACGGTAATAGGGGCGGGTTTGGCCGGCAGCGAGGCGGCATGGCAGGCCGCGCGTCTCAGAGTCCGGGTGAGGCTGGTTGAGATGCGCCCCGCCGTCCGCACCCCGGCCCACTCCACTTCCAGCTTCGCTGAGCTGGTGTGCAGCAACTCCCTCGGCTCCGACAGGGAGGGCACCGCTTCGGGCCTTCTCAAAGAGGAGCTGCGTGCACTTGGGTCTGTGATCATGCGATGCGCTGATGCGGCCCGGGTGCCGGCGGGGCAGGCTTTGGCAGTCGACCGAGCGCTTTTCGGCGCAAGAGTGACGGAGGAAGTAGAGTCTGCGCCCGGGATCGAGATAGTCCGGGAGGAAGCACGGCGCATACCTGACGAGGGAATCGTCATCATAGCTACAGGCCCACTCACATCGCCGGCGCTCGCTGCCGACATCGCGCGCTTCCTCGGCGATGAGCACCTGCACTTCTTCGACGCAGCGGCCCCCATAGTCGACGGGGCTTCAATTGACTTCGCCGTGGCTTTCTGGGCGTCCAGATACGACAGGGGCGATGCCGACTATGTCAACTGCCCCATGGATGAGGCCGAGTACGACTCGTTCTGGCAGGCGCTGGTCTCGGCGGAAGTGGCCCAGATGCACGAGTTTGAGTCTGTCCGTCTGTTCGAGGGGTGCATGCCCATCGAGGAAATGGCCCGCCGCGGGCGCGACACTCTCCGGTTTGGCCCCATGAAACCTGTGGGACTGGTTGATCCTCGCACGGGGAAGCGCCCTTACGCTGCAGTGCAGCTGAGGCGCGAGAATGCTCCGGGGTCGATGTTCAACATCGTGGGTTTTCAGACTCGACTCACCAGGCCTGAGCAAAGGCGAGTGTTCCGCATGATACCGGGGCTTGCGAGCGCCGAGTTCATGCGTTACGGCATGATGCACAGGAACACGTACATCAACGGGCCGGCACACCTCGCGCCCACGTTCGCGCTGAAGAGCGCTCCGCGAGTGTTCTTCGCAGGACAGATCACGGGGGTGGAGGGCTATCTCGAATCCACCGCCTCAGGCCTTGCGGCAGGGATCAATGCCGCGCGCATGGCGCAGGGAGCAGAGCCGGTCATCTTTCCAAGCCAGACAGCCATAGGCGCCCTGTGCATGTATGTGTCTGCACCTGCTGCCGGCGAGTATCAACCGATGGGCATCAACTTCGGCCTGCTGCCGGCTCCCACTGGCGCCGCGCGACGAGCCGACAGAAGAGCGCTTCAGATAGGCAAAGCGCGGGCGGCACTCGCCGAGTTGATGGAGGAACATCTACATTGGAGGAGCGAACATGAGTTGGGCTGATAGTTTCGCCCGGCACCTCGAGTCGGAGCGTAACCTGTCCCCAAAGACTGTTGAGGCCTATACAAGCGATGTTGCGCAGTTCATATCATTTGGCGAACAGCTAGGCATCGATGAGGATGACCCTCGCCAGATCGGAATGGGCACCATACGGAAGTTCCTCTCCATGCTGCAATCGAAGGGCCTGAGCCGGAGCAGTATAGCGAGGAAACTGAGTGCTATACGTTCTTACATGCGATATCTGGCGCGGGAGGGCGCAATCGAGAGCAACCCGGCTGTGGCGATGGGCCGCGCCAGGCGCCCTCGGCGGCTTCCACGCGCGCTGAGCTGCGACGAAGTGGCGGATCTTCTTTCGGCCTCCGGCGGTGATTCGCCTCTGGCCGTGCGTGATCATGCCATTTTGGAGCTCCTCTACTCATCGGGCATCCGCCTTTCTGAGCTGGTCGGCCTGGATGTGCATGACTACTCGCCCGGGACTCGCAGTATCAGGGTGTTCGGCAAGGGATCCAAGGAGAGAATAGCGCCGGTTGGATCGCAGGCCGTAGTCGCCATTGACCGCTACCTAAGCGGCGCTCGTCGCGTGTTGCTGGGGGAAGGCGACTGCCAAGCGCTCTTCGTGAGTAAGCTCGGCAGGCGGCTGTCGGGGCGCTCTGTGGAGCGCATCATGAAGAAATACCTGATGAAAGCGGGTCTTCCCGGGAAGGCTACTCCTCATTCGATGAGGCACTCATTCGCCACCCACCTAACAGATTCCGGGGCCGACTTGCGCGCAGTCCAGGAGCTTCTCGGGCATGCCGATATCTCCACGACTCAGATTTACGCCAGCGTCTCGCCGGAAAGGCTCTACAAAGTCTACCGGACGGCCCATCCAAGGGCCGCGCGCCAACCGGAGCCGACGACTGGGAGTGGGGGAGGGATGGATGATGGTGACCGAAGCTGACGGCCGATTCAGGTCAACTACCGTCGTAGGAGTGCTCCGCGACGGCAAATGCGCTCTTGGCTCAGATGGGCAGGTGACTTTGGGCAACACAGTGATGAAGCACGGAGCGCGCAAGATTCGGAGGCTGGCCGACTGGAATGTCCTAGTAGGCTTCGCCGGTTCGGCTTCCGATTCTCTGGCTCTTCTTGAGCGTTTCGAAGGCAAGCTGTCGGAACACAAGGGCAACCTGGTGCGTGCAGCTACTGCTCTTGGGCGCGAGTGGCGTACTGACCGAGTGCTACAGAAGCTCGAAGCGATGCTGATAGTGACGGACGGCCAGCGAATGCTAGTCCTATCAGGCAGCGGCGAGGTGCTCGAGCCTGACGACAACATTGCCGCAGTGGGTTCGGGGGGTGCTTACGCCCTGGCCGCGGCCAGAGCTCTGATGCGAAATACTGACCTCGCGGCTGCCGAAATCGCGCGGCAGTCGCTGGAGATTGCGGCGGACATCTGCATCTACACGAACAATCGCATAGTCATTGAAGAGATCTAGCCCGGGAGGCGTTGATATGGAGAACTTGACTCCTCGGACGATCGTGGAGGAGCTCGACAAGTACATCGTGGGGCAGGCTCAGGCCAAGAAGGCAGTGGCCATAGCCCTACGTAACCGGTATCGCAGGCTGGCTCTCTCCGGGGACATGCAGGAGGATATCATACCCAAGAATATCCTGATGATAGGCCCTACGGGAGTCGGAAAGACAGAGATCGCCCGCAGGTTGGCGCGGCTGGTCAAGGCGCCCTTCATCAAGGTAGAGGCCACCAAGTTCACGGAAGTGGGCTACGTGGGCCGCGATGTTGACAGCATCATTCGCGATCTCGTCGAGGTTTCCATACGAATGGTCAGATCCGAAAAGACCGGTGCCGTTGACGAGCGCGCTCGGCTTCATGGAGAGGAACGCCTCCTCGATGTGCTCTGCCCGCTTCCGGTCAGAGAGAAGCCCGCTGTGAATCCGTTCGCTGCGTTGTTTGGAGCTCAGCACTCGCCCGAGCCGTCGGACAATGCCGCCTTTGAGTCGAAGCTTGCCGCGGCAAGGGCGCGGAGGCGGGAGGTGCGGGAGCAACTCGACCGCGGCGAGCTCGAGGATCAGTTGGTCGAGATCGAAGTAGACGACTCTTCGCCAGGCATGATAGAGGTCTTCTCAGGCAGCGGCATTGAGGAGCTGGGCGTGAATCTTCAGGACGTGCTTGGCGGGATGCTTCCTCGAAAGAAGCGCCGTCGCAAAGTGCCCGTACGTGAAGCGCGCAGGATCCTCACTGCGGAAGAGGCTACGAAACTCATCGACATGGATGAGGTGACGGCGGAGGGCATAGCCCGGGCTGAGCAGTCAGGCATCGTGTTCCTTGATGAGATCGACAAGATCGCAGCCAAGAGCCATGGCGCGGGCCCGGACGTGTCGCGCGAGGGCGTGCAGCGCGACATCCTTCCTATCGTGGAAGGGTGCACTGTCCAGACCAAGCATGGTCCGGTGAAGACGGGGCATATCCTCTTCATGGCAGCCGGGGCTTTCCACATGTCCAGGCCGTCGGACCTCATTCCCGAACTGCAGGGCAGGTTCCCCATACGCGTGGAGCTTTCGAGCCTCTCACAAGCCGATTTCGTGCGTATCCTGACCGAGCCCAAGAACGCTCTCACTAAGCAGTATGCGGCTCTGCTTTCGACCGAAGGCGTTGACCTGTCGTTCACCTCAGAAGGCATAGACGAGATCGCGCGCATTGCTGATGAAGTGAACTCAAGCGCCGAGAACATCGGCGCGCGCAGGCTTCACACCATACTCGAAAAAGTCCTCGAAGATGTGGCGTTTTGCGCTCCGGAGCAGTCGGGCAGCGTCGTCGTGGATGCAGCGTATGTCAAGGAGCGTCTTGCTGGGGTCATTGCGCGCAGCGACTTCTCCGACTACGTCTTGTAGTGACGACGCTTACGCCTGTTTTGAGACTGGAATCTTTGGACAATATAAAAGAGCATCACTGCTAAGTCAATTTGCAGCACACGCCATGCTGAGCGTGGTATGTGAGAGGAGGTTCCAATGTGAGTTCACTGCTGGAGCGCACGCGCAGAGTCAACCGCCTCATTCAGAACGCTGCCGGCTACTCAGTTGACTTCAGGGAGCTTGCCGAGGTATTGGCCGATACCATGTCGTGCCAGGCATTTGTCATCGCTCGAAACGGCAAGCTCCTCGGCCATTCGCTGGCTATTGTGTCGGAGGCCGGCGATGAGCAGCCGGAGACCTTGGAAACCGGTTTCCTGCCGCGGGAGACCAATGAGGAACTTCTCCGAGTGCCGGAGACATCAGCAAGCCTGGCGCTGTCGGGTGGGCTAAGAGTCTTCCAGGATGAACTCCTCGGGGGTTCGGAGTCATGTCGCGTCACGGTAGTGCCGGTTCACGGCGGGGGCGAGCGCGTCGCCACACTCGTCCTGCTCAAGGCAGATGGCTCTCCGGATGAAGACGACCTTGTGATCGCCGAGTACGGAGCCTCGGTCGTCGGAATGGAGATTCTGAGATCAAGGAGCGAGAAGATGGAGGAGGAGGCGCGCAAGCGGTCGGCTGTCCAGATGGCGCTGGATACACTGTCCTACTCGGAACAGGAAGCAGTGGAGCACATATTCGATGAGCTTGCCGGAGACGAGGGCCTCCTCGTTGCATCCAAAATCGCCGACAGGGTCGGGATCACCAGGTCCGTGATAGTGAACGCCCTGCGGAAGTTCGAAAGCGCTGGAGTGATTGAATCCAGGTCGCTTGGGATGAAGGGCACATACATTAGGGTTCTCAACGACAGACTCTTCGACGAATTGGACAAGCTTCGAGCGCGGTAGCGTTTGCATGTCAGCACGCATAACAGTCCATGCGTGCACGCGTTGCGAGGTGCTTCCGGCTGTGCTATACTAACCGTTGTGCGACTACACACGACTTCCGATTCCAGCCGCGGTGCCGGCTCTGAAGCGCCGGTGGGGTTCGGAGATGAAGAAGTCGGAGGGAAAACCGCTGCGGGAGGGAGGTGATATCCATGGCAGTGGTTACTATGAAACAGCTGCTTGAGGCGGGAGTACATTTCGGTCACCAGACCAGACGCTGGAACCCGAAGATGAAGACGTACATCTTCACTTCGAGAAATGGCATCTACATCATCGACCTCCAGAAGACTGTCAGGAAAGTAGACGAGGCCTACAACTTCGTCCGCTCGGTGGTGCAGGACGGCGGGTCCATCCTGTTTGTGGGCACCAAGAAGCAGGCGCATGACACTGTCGCTGAGGAAGCTCAGCGCTGCGGGATGTTCTGGGTCAACGAACGTTGGCTTGGAGGCATGCTGACCAACTTCGCCACCATACGCCGGCGCGTCGACCGTATGAAGATGCTCGAGCGCATGGAAGAGGATGGGTCCTTCGAAGCGCTTCCCAAAAAGGAAGTTCAGAAACTCATCGCCGAGCGAGAGAAGCTGCAGAAGCGGCTCTCCGGAATACGCGACATGAAGGATGTCCCTAGCGCGATGTTCGTAATCGATCCCCGCAAAGAAAGGATCGCTGTCGCCGAGGCGCGCAGGCTGAACATACCCATCGTTGCCATCGTCGACACCAACTGCGACCCCGACGAGGTCGACTACGTGATACCTGGCAATGATGACGCCATCCGCGCTGTGAGGCTGCTGACCTCGAAGATGGCAGACGCTGTCATCGAGGGGCGCGAAGGTCTCGACCAGGCATCCCCTGAGGCAGCAGACGCGGAAGAAGACGGCGGGAAGTACGAGGGAATGGACGACAAATCCGGGGCAACGGAGGAGTATGGCGACTCCCAGGAAGCCGCAATCGAGTAAGTACGGAGGGACGCTTGCAAATGGAAATCACCGCATCCATGGTCAAAGAACTTAGGGAACGTTCGGGCGCGGGCATGATGGACTGCAAGAAAGCACTCCTCGAAACGGGCGGCGACTCCGAGAAGGCAATCATTGTGCTCAGGGAGAAGGGCCTAGCTGCCGCCGCGAAGCGGTCCGGCAGAGAGACCACCGAAGGCTTGATCGATTCCTACATCCATATGGGTGGAAGGATCGGTGTGCTGATCGAGGTCAACTGCGAAACCGATTTTGTGGCGAAGAATGCGCAGTTTCAGGCTCTGGTACACGATCTAGCAATGCAAGTTGCTGCATCTCGGCCGCTCTATGTGTCGCGCGAGCAGGTTCCGGACGATGTAGTACAGCGAGAGCGCGAGATATACCGCACCCAGGCAATCAACGAGGGCAAGCCCGAGAAGTTCGCCGACAAGATCGTCGACGGCAGGATGACCAAGTTCTACCAGGAGGTTTGCCTTCTGGACCAGCCCTTCATCAGGGATCCGGAGAAGAGCGTGGCCGATCTGATAGCCGAGCACATCGGCGTGATCGGGGAGAACATCAGTGTGAGGCGGTTCGTCCGCTTCGAGCGCGGAGAGAGCCTCTGATAGAATGGTCAAAAGAGAGAACACCCTGGTGTTCTCTCTTTTGCTAGGCGCGCCGGTTTCGGCTGCCCTGACGCGGAGTTTCTGCCACGTGAAGGAGAAAGACAGCAGGTATCGAATCGGCATAAGGGGTGACCTGCGTGGAGATGCCCAAGTACAAGCGAGTAGTGCTCAAGCTTTCCGGCGAAGCATTCGCCGGCGGTCAAAGGTTCGGCGTCGAATTCGACTCGGTGAAATGGATAGCTCAGCAGGTCTCAGATGCGCACCAGTTGGGCGCAGAGATGGCCATAGTGGTGGGCGGAGGGAACATATGGCGCGGGGCTGAGGCCAGCCGGAGGGGTATGGATAGGAGCACGGCTGACTATGTCGGCATGCTCGCCACCGTGATAAACTCAGTGGTACTCCAGGATGCGCTGGAGGACATCGGGATTCCCACCAGGGTCCTAACCGCCATCGAGATGCGCGAGATCGCTGAGCCGTACATCCGTCGCCGAGCCGTGAGGCATCTGGAGAAAGGACGCGTCGTGATATTCGGTGCCGGCACAGGCAACCCATTCTTCTCAACTGACACCACTGCGGCACTCAGGGCGGCCGAGATTGAGGCAAACGCCATTCTCATGGCGAAGCGCGTTGACGGGGTGTACGACTGCGATCCCTTGACGAACCCGAATGCGACGTTCTTCGACAAGCTATCGTTCATCGACGTTATTAACCGCGGGCTCGCGGTGATGGATTCTACCGCTGCATCACTATGTATGGATAACAACATCCCGATAGTCGTCTTCAATCTGTTGCACGACGGCAACATCAGAAGGGCGCTTGCGGGCGAGCCTGTGGGAACCTACATCGGGAGGGATTAGTTTTGTACAAGGACGAAATGTCCATGGCTGAAGCTGGCATGAAAGACGTGATTGAATCCACAGTCCGCGACTTCGCGGGTGTGAGGACTGGCAGAGCCAACCCGGCTCTGCTCGATAGAATCGTCGTTGACTACTACGATACTCCGACACCGCTCAACCAGATAGCGAACGTATCGGCGCCTGAACCTCGCCTCCTAGTGGTGACTGCGTGGGATAAATCCGTCCTTGGGAAGATCGAAAAGGCGATACTCAAGTCCGATGTCGGGCTGGTTCCGACCAACGATGGCAATGTCATCCGCATGGTCGTCCCGCATCTGACTGAAGAACGCCGTCGCGAACTTGTCAAAGTAGTCAGGAGGATCGCCGAAGAGAAGCGCGTGGCAGTGCGGGCCGTGCGTCGAGACTCCATCGAGCAGTTCCGCTCGATGGAGAAAGAGGGCGCCATCACTGAGGACGACCTCAAGCGCGCGCAGGATGAGATACAGAAAGTGACTGATAAGTACATATCCGAGATCGATAAGATGCTGACCGAAAAAGAGGTCGAAATAATGCAGGTGTAGGCCTCTGCTCCCTTCGTTTCGCGACACCCCCTCGCTCGAGGGGGTTTATGGCATACTCGACCGGCGCAGTGGAAAGAGGGAGGCAGTCGCGGAGGTGCCTATGCACGTAGCGATCACTATGGACGGAAACGGCAGATGGGCGCAGCAGAGGGGGAAACCCCGCTTGTACGGGCATCGCGCCGGCGCGGAGAATGCCAAGGCGATAGTTCTAGCAGCACCCGACATGGGCGTCACTCACCTGACGCTCTATGCCTTCTCAACGGAAAACTGGAAGCGCCCGTCCGTCGAGGTACAGGGGATATTTCGGCTTCTTGAAGAGTTCTTCCAGCGCGAGCTCGATGTGTTGGCAGGTCACGGCATGCGGGTCAACGTCATTGGCGACCGGCGAGGGCTGCCCGGATCCGTCCAGTCAGTGATCGACAGGTCGGAGGAGATGACTAGGTCGGGCCGGAAGATGGTAGTGAACATCGCTTTAAACTATGGAGGCAGGTGGGACATTGTCCACTCCATGCAGGCGATAGCCGCCGATATCCAGGCCGGACGGATTGGGCCTTGCGACATCACTGAGGAGGTGGTGGAATCGAGGCTTTCCACCTCGGGCCAGCCCGATCCCGATCTCCTGATACGAACCGGCGGTGAGCAGCGGATCAGCAACTTCCTCCTTTGGCAGTGTGCCTATTCCGAGATGTATGTCACGCCCGTGCTGTGGCCCGATTTCAGTCCTCAACATCTGAAAGAGGCCTTGCTGGAGTTTGAGTCGCGACACAGGCGTTTCGGCGCCTTGGGTCCAATGGGCTACGGAGGCGACAACAGTTGAAAGCCAGGGTGATAGTAGGCCTAGTCGGAGCCCCAATAGGCATCTGGGCGGTGTGGGCGGGCGGCATCCCCTTTGCAGTGACAACGCTGCTCGTAGCGGGCGTCGCAGCCTACGAATACGCCTTGATGTGCCGCACAAAGACTTGGTCGCCCAGCGCTTTCTTGCTTGTAGCCGCGTCGGTGATGTTCGTGGCCGACGCAGTTTTCTGGGGCGGCAGGTTCACAGGCCTCGTGCTGACCTTCGTCGTTGTGGGCTCGCTTTGCCTGCAGGTCGCGAAAGGTAGACCAGTCAACTCGGTGGGCGGACCGGCCCTGGAGGTCTTCGGTTCTCTCTACTGTGGGTGGGCTCTCAGCCGGTTCTGCCTCATCCGGTCGTCCCTGGGCGATGCGGGGCTGGGCCTGGCTCTTCTCTTCGTCGTCCTGGTGTGGATGAACGACATGGGCGCGTTTTTCACCGGCAGGGCACTCGGACGGCGCAAACTTGCGCCCAGGCTGTCTCCGAGCAAGACAGTCGAGGGGGCAATCGGCGGGGTTATTTGGGCACTGGCTGCTTCGGCTGTGTTCAAGGCATTGGGGGACCGAAGCGGCTTGTGGTACACCCCTGATTGGCTCCACCTCTGCACGTTCTCGCTGATCGTTGCAGGCTGCGGTCAGCTTGGAGACCTCGCTGAATCTGCCATGAAGCGCGACGCCGGGATTAAGGATTCCGGCTGGATTCTGCCCGGGCACGGCGGGATGCTCGACAGGTTTGATTCATTTCTCTTTGCAGCCCCTGTAGCATATTACTATCTCATCTTGACCATATCCGGTTTGGGCGGGATGTGAACATGGAGGCGCCGACGTGAGCAACCATGCCAAGGCGGGTATAGCCGTAGGAGCGCTGGCTATCGCCATGTATCTGGCGATCAGGTTCGTCGTACCGCTGTTCACGCCGTTCATTGTTGCGCTTTTCATCGCCATCCTTATCGATCCCGTGGTCAGCTTCATGGATCGCAGGCTCAAGATGCCTCGCGCGGTTGCGGTCATAATCGTCCTGACCGCTCTGGGAGTCGTTTTCGGCCTCCTAGTGGCGGTGGGTGTGAGTGAGATCTCGCGAGAGATCGACCAGCTTTCGCGCAACATCGGGGGTCTGTCCAAATCGCTGGCCAAGGCGGTGGACGACCTGACGATGAGCGCTGCCCGTTTCTTTGAGGGTCTGCCTCAACCGGTAACGGACATAATAAAGGCGAATGAAGGCAGGATAATCGCGCTCGTGCAGGCCGCCGCGTCGGCTATGGCGGGTTTCCTTGGACGCCTGCCGCAGTTCACTTTGACTCTGCTGATCAGCATAGTAGCCACGTTTTTTGTGTCGCGCGACTTCTACTCTGCATCCGCCCGCGCGGCTTCCGCCATGCCCAGGGCGTGGCGGAAGCAGTTTGGCAGGATCAGAGGCGAGATGTTGGCCGCGTTCATGGGATTTCTCAGGGCAAGGTTCGTCCTCCTTTCGATAACTGCTGTAATGACTATCTTGGGCCTTTCGGTCATGCGGGTGAATTATGCGTGGCTGCTGGGGCTAGCCTGCGGGGCGCTGGACATACTTCCGCTGGTGGGTCCGTCAGCCTTGTTTCTGCCGTGGGCACTCTATCACATACTGGTGGGAAACGTCGGATTCGCATTAGGCCTGGTTGCAGTGCTTGCACTGAGTTCAGCTGTCAGGCAAGTCGCCGAAGCTAGGGTGATGGGCAGGAACCTCGATCTGCATCCTCTGGTGGCTCTGATCTCGGTGTACGTGGGTGTACAGCTGTTCGGCGTAAAAGGGTTCATAGCCGGCCCCCTGGCGGTGATATTCTTCAAGGCGATTCTGCATTCGGTTATCCTGCCGATGTTTCCACTGGACAAGGAGTAAGGGATGCTGTCAGTCTGCATTCTGGGTTCTACCGGTTCAGTAGGCACTCAGGCAATCGAGGTGTCGAGGTCGCTGCGCCTTCCGGTGACCGGGCTTTCGACGTGGTCCAACGTTCGTCTCATGGCAGAACAGGCGCACGAGTTTGGGCCGATGGCATGTGCTGTGGGCGATCCCCGGATGGCGGACGAAGCCCAAAACCTCCTGGGCGAGCTTTCGCCAACTCCGAAGCTGTTGGTGGGAACTGACGGCCTGATGGAGTTGGCCTCCATGGCCGAGCACGGGATAGTGCTCAATGCGCTGGTGGGGTCAGGGGGTGTGTATCCAACCCTTGCGGCGATCGACGCAGGGCATGATGTGGCGCTCGCGAACAAGGAGACACTGGTGGCAGCAGGCAGTATCGTCATGGAGCGCGCGCGGCGACGAGGCGTATCGATAAGGCCCGTGGACAGTGAGCATTCTGCCATCTGGCAGTGCTTGGCTGGGCAGAACAGGCCGGGGCTTGCACGCCTCATATTGACTGCGTCCGGAGGCCCCTTCAGAGACAGGGCGGATCTTTCCGATGTCACGGTGGAGCAGGCGCTTGCTCATCCCAACTGGAGGATGGGGCCGAAGATATCGGTGGATTGTGCTACGATGATCAACAAGGCTCTTGAAGTCGTGGAGGCCCACTGGCTTTTCGACGCTTCTCCAGATATTATAGAGATTGCCGTGCACCGTGAGAGCATCGTACATTCCATGGTCGAGTTCGCCGACGGATCGGTCATCGCCCAGATGGGCGCGGCCGACATGCGCACCCCCATACAATACGCCCTGACGTACCCGGAAAGGCGTTCCGGTTTGGCCCCGAGGCTCGACTTTGCCGAACTTGGAGCTCTCACTTTCGCTCCGCCTGACACCCAACGCTTCCCAGGCGTTCTGCTTGGGCATCAGGCGTTGCGCCTGGGGGGACTGGCGCCGGCCGTGATGTCTGCGGCAAATGAGGCTGCGGTAGACCGATTTCTCCGAGGCGCATTGCGCTTTTGCGACATAGCCCCTGTTGTTGCTGAAGCCATGAGCAACAGCAGAGCTGGCGGGGAACTCTCGCTTTCCGATATCGTTCAAGCAGATGAGTGGGCAAGGCAGTTTGTGCAAGAGAGGTGCGGCGGATGTATGCGCTCGCTTTCATAGTAGTCGTTGGTCTAGTAGTACTCGTCCACGAACTAGGCCATTTCGCGGCAGCTAGGCTCGCGGGAGTGCGAGTATACGAATTCGCCGTAGGGTTCGGCCCCAGGCTGTTTGCGAAGCGTGTGGGCGAGACACTCTATGCCGTGCGCGCGCTGCCTCTTGGCGGCATGTGCAGGTTTGCCGGGATGGACGATTCGGACCTTGAGGGCGAACAGGTTGACCCCGACGATCCTGCAAGCTTCGTGAATCGGCCTTTCTGGCAGAGGATACTAGTGGTTGCGGCCGGGCCGCTGATGAACTTCGTATTGGCGGTCATTATCCTTACCGGGCTGTTTTCGGTCTATGGTGTACCAATGGCCGGAATCGTGGACGTCTTGGACTCAAGCCCGGCGCAGGAGGCGGGCTTTGAGGTCGGCGATACCATCATAAGCATCAACGGAAGGCCGGTAGCATCGGTTGCCGGGTTCGTCAATACGGTATCGGCCAGCTGGGGCAGGCGCCTTGATGTGGAGATCCAGAGGGACGGAGAAAGACACATACTACAAGTGGTTCCCGAGTACGATGCTGAAGCCGGAGTGGGCCGCATCGGCGTGAGGCTTACGGAGTCGCCCGTGAGATCCGAAGCCCGCGGCACTTTGGGCGGCGCGATCAGGTACACGTGGGGAGTGATCGACACAACGATCACCTCGCTCTGGGCGGCGCTGTCGGGCAGGGCCAAGCCCGAAGTCTCGGGCCCACTGGGTATCGCAGGCATGTCGGCCCAAGCCGCACAGCAGGGCCTGCCGAGTCTCCTCATGTTCATCGCCCTGATATCCACCAGCCTGGGCCTTTTGAACCTCATGCCGGTGCCGGTACTGGATGGAGGTTGGATCGTGCTTCTGGCTGTGGAGGCGATACGCGGGAAGAAGCTATCGCCCCAAGTCGAGGAGGCGCTCAGATTTGTTGGGCTTGCGCTCCTGATGCTGCTCATGGTATACGCTACAGTAAGCGATATTTCGCGGCTGATCGTCCGCGACATGTGATATTCGGCCTTTAGTGTGGTGTGCAAGATTGACTACTCGCAGTAGCACCCGGCAAGTGCTGGCCGGAAGCGTTCCGATAGGCGGCGGCGCTTCGGTGTCGGTGCAGTCGATGACCAATACGGATACGCGCGACGTGGAAGCCACTGTTGCCCAGATCAAGAGGTTGCAGCAGGCTGGGTGCGAGCTGGTACGCGTTGCCGTGCCCGATGCGGAGGCCGCGGACGCCCTGAGCATGATTCGCAGGGCCGCCGAGGTTCCTCTTGTGGCCGATATACACTTCGACTACAGGCTCGCATTGGCCAGCATTCGCGCTGGCGTCGATAAGCTGCGCATCAACCCGGGCAACATCGGCAGCAGCGCGCGCGTGCGCGAGGTGGCATCGGCCGCTCGCGACCGAGGTATCCCAATACGTATCGGAGTAAACATGGGTTCTCTCCCACGCGAGCTTGTGGAGAGGCACGGTCGCACTGCTCGCGCAATGATGGAAGCGGCCCTTGGCCACATCGGGCTATTGGAGCGCGAAGGGTTTTACGACATAGTTGTGTCGCTCAAGGCTTCGGATGTGCCTCGCACGGTGGAGGCCTACCGTATGTTATCCACTCGAATAGACTACCCTCTACATGTGGGGGTGACCGAGGCAGGGCCTCCTCCAAGCGGTCTCGTGAAATCGGCAGTGGGGATAGGGATCATTCTAGGAGAAGGAATTGGCGATACTATCAGGGTGAGCCTGACCGGCGATCCTGTTTCCGAGGTCTCTGCCGGCCGCGAAATCCTGGCTGCGCTAGGGCTCAGGTCGTTTGGGCCTATCATAGTGTCCTGCCCGACGTGCGGCAGGCGGCGCGGTGACGTTTTGGGCATTGTGTCGGCTGTGCGCGAGGCGATCTGCGACATCGCCGCGCCCGTGACCGTGGCGGTGATGGGCTGTGAAGTGAACGGCCCAGGCGAGGCGCAGGACGCTGATGTAGGACTGGCGTGCGGGCGTGGAGTGGGGCTGATATTCGTCAACGGATGCGTGGTGCGCCGGGTCTCGGAGGAGGAAATGGTGCCTGCGCTGGTCGAGGCCGTAAGGACGGTTGCTTCGGCCAAAGAGGCACTCAACGCAAACTGGGGGGGATGACCATCATGCGCGTTTCGGCGATAGTGCCTGCGTACAACGAAGGCCCTAGAATCGCCGCCGTGCTGGATATCGTTCGCCAGAGCAAGTTGGTGGACGAGATACTAGTGGTGGATGACGGATCAGATGATGATACTGCAGCAGTCGCAGCAGCGCACGGAGCGAAGGTGGTACGCATGGGTCACAACTACGGCAAGGGAGGCGCCGTAGCGCGGGGGATAGAGTCTACTTTAGGCGATGTGCTGCTGTTTCTCGATGCAGACCTGGTGGGGCTGACCATCGCTCACGTGGAAGACCTGCTCGTGCCGGTGCTGTCGGATGATGCTGACATGACCGTCGGCATCTTCGGAGACGGACGCCCTGCGACTGATCTGGCGCAGGCGATCACTCCGTGGCTGTCGGGTCAGCGGGCCGTGAGGCGCAGCGCATTTGACGGCCTGGACCTGGGCGAATCAGGGTTCGGAATTGAGGCATTGCTGACGCGGCACGCAAGGGAGTCAGGAATGAGGGTGGTCGAGGTCAAGCTTCCCAAACTGACCCAGGTGATGAAGGAGGAGAAGCTAGGCCCGGTGAAAGGGGCGGCCCTGCGGGTCAAGATGTACTGGGACGTCCTGAAAACTGTAGTCCACTGGGACTGAAAGCTAGGGCGATATCTGGAGGGTTGGGTCTTGTCTACAGTGCTAGTGATGGTTCCGTCCGACGATCGGGCGGAGCTTGGTTATATATTCGAACGTGCAGGCATGAGCGCTCCAAAGTCGGTATCGTCTTCCTGCAAAATAGAGAAGATCGACGTCTGTCCCCAGTCCAGGCAATGGGTGGTGTATCTGGCTGGTGACAGTGTTCCCGATGAGGATGGCTGTGAGCAGATTCGCAAGGCTTTCCGCAAAATTTTGAAAGATCGCTGTGATGTGAACATAAGGCTGGCGACCCAGACCCCCGACGTCACTCGGAATCCTGCCGATACTCGCGTTGTGAACGATGTCGGCGGTATCGATGGCAGCACCCTGGAGGGCCGGTGGGAACAGGTGACCCGGCGAGTGCTGGACCGCGCCCCCAGTGTGGGAGTGTGGCTGGGTCAGGCCCGATGCCGGGTAGTCGGCGACCGAATGGTTGTCGAGGTTCCGGGCGAAGTGCAACGTACCAAGCTGGTGGAACGCGGGTGCGCGGCCCTGATCGCAGACGCTTTCTGCGATCTCGCCGACATGAGGATACAAGTATCGATCGAGGTGGGTCAGTTCGACGCGCCCGAAGTCCCGGACGCCGATGCACGCATACAACCCCAGGCCGACGCCCATGCTGCTTCGAGCAGCCGGCCCGAGCCACCAGCGCAGGAGTCTCCGGCTGACCGACGCCGTGGTCGGAGGCGTCGGGTAGTCACCGACGAGGGTGCCGTTCGGGGGCGCCGGTTCACCGACCCGCCTCATCCTCTGTCGAATCTCGTTCAGGGTCAGAAAAAGGCCGTGGCGCGGGGGGAGGTCTTCGGGTTCGAGGAGAGGCTGACCCGCGCCGGGCTCAAGATAGTCAGTTTCTGCATCACCGACAAGCAGGATTCCATCGCCTGCAAGTGTTTCTGTGATCCGGAGGAGCCGGCTTTCGAGCTTTCGGAAGGTCAGTGGGTCCGAGTACGGGGGGACGTGCAGTACGACCAGTACGCCCGAGAGATAGTGCTAGCTGTATCGGACATCATGCCCGACACCAAGCCTTCGCGGTCGGACGACGCGCCGGACAAGCGCATAGAGCTGCACTTGCACACCAAGATGAGCGCCATGGACTCTGTGTGCGATGTCGAATCCGTCATCCGGCAGGCGGCGGCATGGAATCACCGGGCGCTGGCCATAACAGATCACGGCGTCGTTCAATCGTTCCCCGACGCGTTCGCTGCTGGGAAGAGACACGGTGTCAAAATCATATACGGCATGGAAGGCTATCTCGTAGATGACGCAGGAGCTGATGACTCTCCCACTTATCACATCACAATCCTGGCGAAAAACGCCGCCGGCCTGAGAGACCTCTACATGCTAGTATCGGCGTCTCACCTCGACTACTTCTACCGACATCCCCGAGTACCCCGGGCACTGCTTGTGAAAGCGCGCTCCAATCTTCTCATTGGTTCTGCATGTGCCGCCGGCGAGCTGTTTCGCGCCGTGCTGGACGGGGCCTCCGATGACGAACTAGACCGTATTGCCCGGTTTTACGATTACCTGGAGATCATGCCGCCCGGCAACGATGAGTTCCTAATACGCTCAGGCAGGCTTCGCGGAATCGACCAGGTGCAGGCGATTGCGACCCGGATATACGGTATAGGTAAACGCCTGGGGATCATGGTGGTTGCCACGGGCGATGTCCATTTCCTTGAGCCGGCGGATGAGGCATACCGTCGCGTCCTCATGGCGGGGCAGGGATATGAAGACGCCGATCATCAGGCTCCTCTGTACTATCGCACCACAGACGAAATGCTCCGCGACTTCGCCTTCCTCGGAGAGCGTGCGAGCCGAGAGGTTGTCATCGACAATCCCGGGATCATCGCTGCGCAAGTTGAGTGCATAAGGCCGGTCCCGGACGAATTGGCGACTCCCCAGATCGAAGGGGCCGAAGAGGAAGTGCGCACGCGAACCTATTCCAAGGCGCGCGAGCTCTACAAAGACCCGCTTCCAGAGCCCGTCATGTCCCGCCTACAGCGTGAACTGGCCTCGATCATCGGCAACGGCTTCGCCGTCAACTACGACATTGCGGCGAAGCTAGTTCAGAAATCGGTCGAGGATGGCTACCCCGTGGGATCCAGAGGATCAGTCGGTTCTTCCCTCGTTGCAGCCATGTGCGGAATAACCGAGGTCAACCCCTTGCCCCCTCATTACCTATGCGGCAAGTGCGGGTACAGCGACTTCGATCATGGCGTGGCCGTGGAGTCGGGCTACGATCTGCCGGACCGCAAGTGCCCCCGTTGTGGCTTGGAGCTGGGCAAAGAGGGGCAGAGCATCCCCTTTGAGACCTTCCTGGGCTTCGAAGGCGACAAGGTTCCCGACATCGACCTCAATTTCTCCGGGCAGTACCAATCCACGATACACAAGTATGCTGAAGAGCTGTTCGGGGCAGACCACGTGTTCCGAGCCGGCACCATCGCCACTGTAGCTGACAAAACAGCGTACGGCTTTGCCCGGGCGTACGTCGAATCGCACCGGCTTACCTTGCGCAATGCTGAGATATCTAGGCTCGCCCGAGGGTGCTCCGGCGTGAAGCGGACCACCGGCCAGCACCCGGGGGGCGTGATGATCGTGCCAAAGGGAAGAGATGTCCATGAGTTTACGCCCGTACAGCATCCGGCCAACGACAGGCAGTCCGACATCGTAACCACACATTTTGAGTACAAGACAATTCACGATTGCCTTCTCAAGCTGGACCTGCTCGGGCATGACGACCCGACGATGATCAAGATGCTGGAGGACTTGACAGGCGTGTCCGCCGGCGATGTACCCATGGACGATCCGGCCACGATGTCCATCTTCTCGGGCGTGGAAGCGCTCGGCCTTGCCCCTGAGGAGAGCGGGATGAGTGTGGGCACCGTGGCAGTTCCAGAATTCGGCACCAAGTTCGTGCGCGGGATGCTGGAGGCGACTAGGCCCAAGTCGTTCGGTGAACTCGTGCGCATCAGCGGCCTGTCTCATGGAACCGATGTGTGGCTGAACAATGCGCAGAGCCTGATCGAATCGGGCGTCGCGCGGCTGACCGATGTGATCGCCTGCCGGGACGACATCATGAACAGGCTGATTTCCGACGGGTTGGCCCCTAAAGATGCTTTCAGGATCATGGAGCGCGTGAGGAAGGGAAAAGGACTAGCTGAAGGTGATGATCAGCTAATGCGTGATCACGGAGTGCCCGAGTGGTACATCGACTCCTGCAACAAGATAAAGTACATGTTCCCCAAGGCGCACGCCGCGGCTTACGTGATGATGTCATTTCGCATCGCCTACTTTAAGGTGCACTATCCGATCGACTTTTACGCGTGCTACTTTACCATAAGGGCCTCCGATTTCGACTCCTCGGTCATTGCCATGAGTGTGCAAGACATCAGGGAAGCCATCAGTTCAATCGATGGGAATCAGGACGCCACTGGGCGCGAGAAGAACCTGGCCTCTATCATGGAAGCTGTAGCCGAGGCCAGAATGCGCGGGATAACGTTCCTTCCCGTCGACATCGAGAAATCTTGGGCTACAAGGTTCACCATCGAAGATGGATCGATCAGGCTCCCGCTCGTAGCCGTAGCGTCGCTTGGAGACGCTGCGGCCTTGAGCGTGGTGCAGGCGCGGGCAGAGCAGCCGTTCAGCTCCATACAGGACCTGCGCGACCGGACGCGCCTCACCCGTTCGCACATTGATATCCTTCGCGATACCGGATCCCTGGCGGGTCTACCTGAAACGGATCAGCTGTCGCTGTTCTAGCTTCTTGGGCCCCTTGCAAGCCGTATCGGCCTGTGGTATATTGAAAACTGTGAGGATAACTGGTTGCAGGCGCGTGCGGAGAGTGTTTTCGGAGAGTGGGTCGGTCCCACTCTTTAATCTTGTCTGACCGGGAAAGGGCCAAAGCCCTGAGCTTTCCGGCAAGTGGGAGGGCTGAGCTGGATGGATCATCGGCGGATCGAGATCCGCGCAAGGAGTATTGCCGAGTCAGCCGCCGGGCCGCTCGGCCTCAAGGTAGTCGATACCCAGTTCGTTCGCGACTCCGGCTACTGGTATCTGCGGGTGTACATAGACAAGCCGGACGGTGTGGCCATCGATGATTGCGCCGACCTGTCCACCGCGACCGGGGCTGAACTCGACCGACAGGACTTCATCCCAGAAAGCTACATCCTGGAGGTGTCGTCGTCAGGGGAGAAACCACTCCGCCGCGACGAGGAATACGATGAGTTCAAGGGCAGGTGGGCCTTGATCAACACATACACGGAGATCAACGGATGCAAACATTTCGAGGGGCGGCTCATGGGCATGGTCGGCGATTCGGTTACGATGCTGGTGGACGGCAAGACTGTCGAGATACCGCGACGCAGGATCAGCGCAGCCAGGCTGGCGGTTCCTCTCGGGGAGGTGTGCGGTGATGAGTCAGAATGACGGCCTCGAGATAATCCGGGCGCTGGATGAGCTCCAAAAAGAGCGCGGAATAGCCAAGGAAGTGCTGCTGGACGCGATTGAGGCGGCGCTCGTTTCGGCGTTCAAGAGGCACTATGGCTCGTCGCAGAATGTGAGGGTCATCATTGATCCAGGCACTGGCAAAGTGCTGGTGTTGGCGCGCAAGGTCATTGTGGAGGAAATAGAGGATCCCAAGACGCAAGTCTCGCTGGAGGATGCCAGAGTGATCGACCCGGCCTATAATCCGGGCGATGTGATCGAAAACGAGGTTACGCCAAGGGAGTTCGGGCGGATAGCGGCTCAGACCGCCAAGCAAGTAGTGGTGCAGCGCATCCGTGAGGCCGAGCGTGGTGTCTTGTACGAGCAGTTCTCCAACCGCGAGGGCGACGTGGTGACCGGCACTGTCAGTCGGGTGGAAGCCCGGAATGTTATTCTGGACCTAGGCAAGACTGAGGCCTCGCTGCCTCAGCAAGAGCAGGTCCCAACGGAACGATACGAACCGGGCACGAGGCTGAAGTGCTACGTCGTTGAGGTCCGCAAGACTAACCGCGGGCCCATGGTGGTACTGTCAAGAACGCATCCGGGGTTGCTCAAGAGGCTGCTGGAACTGGAGATTCCCGAGATCTCGGAAGGCGTTGTGGAGATACGCGGCATAGCCAGAGAGGCAGGGGCGAGGTCCAAAGTCGCAGTGCTCGCCCGTGACCCGAATGTGGATCCCGTAGGGGCGTGTGTGGGGCCGCGAGGCGCCCGCATCCAGGCAGTTGTGTCGGAACTGGCTGGCGAGAAGATAGATGTGATACCATGGAGTGAGGATTACTCCACATTCATTGCGAACGCGCTGAGCCCGGCCAAGGTCGTAGAGGTGAGGCCGGACTTCATCTCCAAGGTCGCAATGGTGATCGTTCCCGATTACCAGCTGTCGCTGGCGATCGGGAGGGAGGGGCAGAACGCGCGATTGGCTGCGAAGATCACCGGCTGGAAGATCGACATCAAGAGCGAAGCCCAAGTCGGGCTGGGCGGAATACCCCGGTTCGAAATCGACTTCTAGAGGTGCATTGGGATGCCGAAGGTCAGGAAGATGCCGCAGCGCACCTGTGTGGGCTGCGGTAGGGTGACAGACAAGCGCAGTCTCGTTCGCATAGTGCGCACTCCTGAAGGAGATGTGACCGTTGATCCCACCGGAAAGCGGTCGGGGCGCGGAGCATACGTGTGTGCGACACGCGAATGTCTACAGCGGGCGGTGCGTTCCGGCAAGCTTTCAAAGTCGCTTGAAGCGGCAGTGCCGGAAGATGTGGTAACAGCTCTCCTCGCCAACTTGGGCGGAGTTGATGAATCGTAGGTGTCTTCGGGTTTTCTTGGGGCCTTGGCCATGCATATCCGGCCAGGACTATCGCCGAGCGCGAGGCGCGCCGGCGCTTCACCCAGGGGCCTATGAAGCGCCGCAAGGTAGTTCGGCTTTATGCGGGTCATGGGGGTGACGATCAATGGCTAAAGTGAGAGTATTCGAGCTGGCCAAAGAACTTGATATGCCTAGCAAAGACCTTGTAACGCTCCTAAATGAGCTGGGCGTGAAGGCGAAGAATCACATGAGCGCGATCGATGAGAATGCGGCGCGCTATGTGATGAGGAAGTACGGGCCTGACGCCAAGAAGGCAGAATCGCCGGGTGAGCAGCAAGCGCAGGATCAGAAAGAAGCGCCTGCTGCACCTCAGGCTGATCAATCGCCTGCTTCGCTCAGGGCGGAACTGGCGCGAGTTCCGGGTGACCGACGGGTGGATGCTGGTTCGCTGGAGATCCCGCGCCCAGCGCCGGCGCCGGCGGCACGCCCCTACGACGCCGGACGCAGGCAGGGGCGACCACAGGGCGCGCCGGGCGGCCAACCACGGCCCGCGGATGTCGGTCGTCCTCGACGACCGCTAGACGTCGGACCGCAAAAGCCTCTGGATCCTTCGTACCCGTTTATCCCTGCTAGGCCGAGGCCTCAAGGCGCAGGTGCTCCGCGTCCGCGTCCTGTTGCTCCGGTGCAGCCCATGCAGCCCATGCAGCCCATCCAGCCCCAGCAGGGTCCGCAACCGCTGAGGCAGGAGCCGCGCGACAGGTTCGACCGAACCGAGCGCTTCGGGAGGCCTGCGGCGCCTGCAGGTGGGCCAGGTTTTAGGCGCGGGCCGGCCGTGTCGGTTCCTCCGCCCCCACCGTCCGCAGCTCCAGCCCCCGGCGCCAGAGGCGGCGGAAAGGGCAAACAGACGTGGTCAGGTCGGGGAAAACGGCGGGGATCTTCCGAAGAAGAGATGGAAACCGCGAGGGGCGACCGCAGGGCCGACCGCCGCGGCAGGAAGAGAGCCCCAACCTCGGCGCCGCTGGGCGATGCGCGGCTGATTGAACACCGCGTCAGGGCCGGCGATATCGACGGCGCCGACGATGTAGTCGTCAGGAGGGTCGGGCGAAGGCGCGAGAAGCCCACCAAGATCAGGCGAATCGAGATAGGCGCATCAATAGCAATCCGGGATCTCGCGGCCAGGATGGAGATGTCTGCGCCGGAAGTGGTGAGCAGGCTCATCCGGATGGGTGTCATGGCCAACGTCAACCAGGAAATCGAAGGAGAGACGGCACAGATACTGGCCACAGATCTGGGCTTTGAGGCCGAGCTCACCTCCGAACGCGAAGAGCGTGAAGTGGCCATCGCCGACATCGAAGACCCGCCCGAGAGCTTGAAACCTAGGCCGCCCGTCGTAACCATAATGGGTCACGTGGACCATGGCAAGACGTCTCTTTTGGACGCAGTGCGAGAGACCAACGTGACGGCTACAGAGGCTGGCGGCATTACACAGCATATAGGCGCCTATCAGGTAGAACTGAACGGAAGGAGGATCACCTTCCTAGATACACCCGGCCATGAGGCCTTTACCGCGATGCGCGCCAGGGGAGCGCAGGCCACTGATGTGGCGGTTCTGGTGGTGGCGGCGGACGACGGCGTGATGCCCCAGACCGTTGAGGCCATCAACCATGCTCGGGATGCCCACGTTCCGATTGTGGTGGCAGTGAACAAAATCGATAAACCCCACGCTCAGCCCGAGCGGGTACAGAGGCAGCTGTCTGAAATGGGGTTGGTGCCTGAAGAGTGGGGCGGCGATACCGTGATGGTTCCAGTGTCGGCTCTGCAGAAGCGAGGAATCCAGGATCTTTTGGAGATGATACTGCTCGTAGCCGACATGCGTGATGTCAAAGCCAATCCGGACCGACCGGCCATAGGCACTGTGATCGAAGCCAAGGTGGATCGCGGACGCGGCCCGGTGGCAACGGTGCTGATTCAGAAGGGCACACTCCGGGTGGGCGACTCCTTCCTAGTTGGCGAGGTGTACGGCAGGGTAAGGGCAATGGCGAACTACAGGGGCGAACCTGTGGATGAGGCTACTCCATCAATGCCTGTGGAGGTCCTCGGCCTAAGCTATGTACCCGAGGCCGGCGATGTGTTCCAGGCAGTGACAGACGAGCGAGAAGCCAAGCAGGTTGCGGAAAAGCGGGCTGAGCGGAAGCGCGTCAGCGAGATCGGGGAGACCGGCAAGAAGGTATCGCTGGAGGATCTGTTCGAGCAGATCAAGGAGGGCCAAACCAAGGAACTCAGGATCATCATCAAGGCTGACGTGCAGGGATCGGCCGAGGCTCTGAAGCAATCCATTGAGCGGCTGTCTACAGATGAGGTGCGGGTGAATGTGATTCACAGCGGCGTGGGCGCGGTCAGCGAATCCGACGTGATGCTGGCGTCTGCGTCCAATGCGGTAGTCATCGGATTCAACGTTCGACCCGATGCGGCGGGCACCGTCAGCGCTGAGGTGGAGCAGGTCGATGTAAGGCTCTACCGCGTGATATACGAAGCCCTTGATGATGTGAAGAAGGCCATGGAAGGACTACTCGAACCAGAGTATCGAGAAGTTGTGTTCGGTCATGCCCAGGTGAGAGCCACCTTTAAGATCCCCAAGGCTGGCGTCGTGGCCGGCTGCTATGTAACAGATGGCAAGATCGCAAGATCTGCCCGCGTACGGCTCTTGCGCGACGGCGCCGTGATACACGACGGCAAGATCTCCTCGCTCAAGCGCTTCAAGGATGACGCGCGCGAAGTGGCCGCCGGGTTCGAGTGCGGCATTGGAATCGAAGGCTACAACGACGTGCACACAGACGACGTCATCGAAGCATACGGCAAGGAAGCTGTGAAGCGCGAGCTGTAGAGGCGGGTGATCGCCCGTGGTTATCGGATCCATGCGCTGTAGGCTGGCGATAGATGGCAGTCGCTCGCTCAAGGACAAGAAGCGGGCCCTAAAAAGCCTCCTGACTCGGGCCAGAAACACGTTTAACGTGGCTGTAGCAGAGGTGGACGACCTTGAGCTGTGGAATCGGGCCGGAATAGGGGTTGTGTGTGTATCAAACGACTCCGGCCACGCCCACAGCATTCTCGAAAAGGTGGCGCGGATGTTTGATTCGTGCCCCCAGGTTACACTTGAATCATACGAGATCGAGATCGTGTAATCGTTCGGCCGCCGATCTCGAGCGTTGGGAGGTGCTCGTGTTGTCTTCCCGCCGAAATGATCGGGTGCGGGCCGCAATGCGCCAGGAAATATCGAACATGCTTCAACGTGATCTGAAGGACCCCAGGCTGGGCTTTGCAACAGTCACTGATGTCCGGGTCAGCGGCGACCTGCAGCATGTGCAGGTGTACGTGAGCATCCTTGGCGACGACGCATCGAGGCAACAGACGATGGAAGCTCTGGAGAGCGCGCGAGGGTACGTGCGCTCAGAGATAGGACGCCGTGTGCAGCTCAGGCTGACCCCCGAGATTACGTTTGCTTATGACGACTCCATCGAGCGCGGCGCCCGGCTTCTGCGACTCATCTCGGAAGTCAACAGCGAGGAGAATGGCAATTGACGGCGCCCGGCAAAGTCATTGAGGCAGTAAAGAGCGCCCGCTCCGTCTTCATTACGACCCATGTAGTTCCAGACGGTGACGCTATCGGCTCGCTTCTCGGCATGAAACTAGCTCTGGAGCGCCTCGGCAAGCAGTGCGAGGCAGGCCTATCTGACCCAGTCCCTCCGTCGCTACGCTTCTTGCCTGGATCTGACGGCATTCGCTCGGGCGAATGCGGGAACGTCGGTCGGTACGACCTGGCTCTCGTGCTCGATTGTGGCTCGTTGGACCGTGTCGGCCAGTGCGCGGCGAAAGTGGAATCCTGCCCGGTCAGCGTGAACATCGACCATCACTCTACAAACACGCGGTTCGCCGCGATCAACTGGGTCGATACCGAGGCCGCGGCCACATGTCAGCTGGTTGCGGAGCTTATCGCCGTCATGGGCGTCGCATATGACTCGGATATCGCCACATGCCTGTTCGCCGGTTTGTCCACCGACACGGGCTCGTTTCGCTACTCCAACACGCGCGCGTCGACGTTCCGCATCGCCGCTGAGCTGGCCGACGCGGGCGCCCGTCCGTGGGAGATCGCCCAGAATGTCTACGACAGCAGGCCCTACAGCTCCCTCGCGGCGCTGGCCGAGGCCATACTGGGCATCGAGTTTTGCTGCGATCGGCTGATTGCATCGATGGTGATAACCGCTGCCGACATGACCAGGCATGGTATTACTGAAGGCGACACCGAAGGATTCATAGGCTATGCGCGATCTATCGACGGCGTGGAAGTCGCTGTGGCCTTACGGGAAGTGGGGCCAGAGACCATACGCGTGGGGTTGCGCTCAAAGCAGTGCGTGGACGTCGCCAGTGTGGCCAGTGAATTTGGCGGCGGAGGGCACGTGCGAGCTTCAGGCTGTACCATTCAGGGCACTATGGATGAGGCTCGAAGCAAGCTCATGCCCAGTTTGGAGAGGGCGCTTCGCGAGGCGGGATACACGTGGACGGCCTAATCGCCATAAACAAGCCCGCTGGGATGACTTCGCACGATGTTGTGGCGCGCGTAAGGAGAATCACGGGCCAGCGTTCTGCCGGTCATACGGGTACTTTGGATCCTGACGCCACAGGTCTTCTCGTGGTGTGTATGGGCAGAGCCACCAGGCTCACACGCTTCATGGAGGAGCTTGCCAAGGAGTATGAGGCCGAAATCGTGTTCGGAGTGTCCACTCACACAGGTGATGGCAGTGGAAGAGTGACGGCCCGCAGCGAGGGCTTCGCGATTCCCTTTTCGGATTTCTGTGGCGCCCTGGGCAGATTTCTGGGCGACATCGAGCAGACGCCGCCCATGGTTTCAGCCGTTCACCATGAGGGGGAGCGGCTTTACGAGCTTGCGCGCCGGGGCATCACGGTGGAGCGGCAGCCGCGCACTGTGACCGTGTTCTTGATCGAACCGCTATCGCCCGAAGGCTGGCCTCCGTGCCTGGAATATGGGGAGCGTGGGCGCGTGCGCGTGCGATGCTCCCGCGGAACATACATCCGAACTCTCTGTGAAGACATATGCCATAGCCTGGGGATTGCCGGGCACATGGGCGCTTTGGCGCGGACTGCGACATCCGGATTCACTCTGGACCAGGCCGTGACAATCGACGAGCTCGAGCACTTGGCCTCCCTGGGGTCGCTGGCCGAGGTGGTCAGGCCGCCCCTGGAGGGCGTGAGGCATCTTCCATCACTCGGCCTCACCGAGCGCGAAGCAGATGCGGTCGGCCATGGAACGGCCTTCGAGTGCGATGAACGTCGCATCATGAATGTACCAGAGGATCTGGCCTATGTTGCCCTGATTCGTCCCGACGGGACGCTCGCGGCCGTAGCCGACGCGATCCGCTCTGAACTGGGGCTTCTCATCCAGCCCAGAGTCGTACTGTGAGTCCTGAGGTGTTGTGGAATGCATCGATGCTTGATCGGCCGCAATCAACGTCCCGAACATCTTGCCAAGGTGTACGCCCTGGGCATGTTCGACGGAGTGCATATCGGCCATATGGCCCTGATTCAGACGGCAGTTAGGATTGCCGGGGAGCACAAAACGACGTGCGGCGTGTACACCTTCGATGTCCACCCCACGCGCGTGGTGTGCCCCGAGCGCGCGCCCGAAGCCCTTATGTCTCTCGACGACAGGCTTGACCTTATGGAGTCCGCCGGAGTGGACGTGGCGATAGTACACACCTTCGACCATGAGCTTGCGAGCATGCCTCCGGAAGCCTTTGTATCGCGCGTTCTTCACTACACCCTGGGCGCCCAGTGTGTAGTTGTGGGGTTTGACTACTCCTTTGGGCACGGCGGCGCAGGCACTCCATTGGCGCTGCAATCGCTTGCGCGGGAATTGGGCATATGCGTGCAGACGCTGCCTCCGGTCGAGATCGATGGCACGCCGGTCTCGAGCACTGGCGTGCGTGCCGCTCTGGCCTGCGGGGATGTGGAACGCGCTGCTTTGCTGCTGGGCAGGCGGCATCGCGTCCGGGGAACCGTGGAGAGGGGTCGAGGAGTTGGCCACAGGCTGGGAATACCAACTGCGAATGTGAGCGTGCCGCCAGGAATAGCCCTTCCCATGCCGGGCGTGTATGCGTGCGGGGTGCGATGGGGGTCGTCGTCGGCGTCTGGGGCCGTCTGCAACATCGGAGTGAGGCCCACATTCGATGATCAGGAACGCGGGGTCACGCTGGAAGTGCACGTGATGGACGCCGCGCCGGACCTGTACGGCGCCACGCTGACAGTGGAATTCGCCGCTAGGCTCAGGGACGAGTTCAGGTTCGCCAACCCGTCCGATCTGGTGAGGCAGATTGACGTAGACATGATCGCTGCCCGACGCCTTCTGGGGTGCTGAGTTTACACCTGGTGGCGCGTATGCTAGAATGAATCCCGGCAAGCTGCCGCATAGATGCTTGCTGAACCCTGTACTAGGGCTGCCGATTCTCCGACGGCTTTCGTGGTAGAGGGGGATCCAAAACGAGGAGGTGCCGTATCCTTTGAGCTTGAGTATTGAAGAGAAACGAGCCATCATCGAGAAGTACCGAGTCCACGACTCCGATACCGGATCTCCGGAAGTCCAGGTGGCAATCTTGACAGAACGGATAAACTACCTTACGGAACACCTGAAGACGCACAAGAAGGACCACCACTCCAGACGGGGTCTACTGAAGATGGTAGGCAGAAGGCGAGCGCTCCTGGACTACCTGAAAGATGCTGACATCGACAGGTACAGGGCCATTTTAGAGCGGCTGGGGTTGCGCAAGTAAGGGAAGTGCTACTGAGAGCGGGTGTCGGTTTTCCCGCTCTCTTGCTTGTAGACGAAGTGCGCTATGTATTGAGGAGGTAGGTGACTGAATGCGCCAGACGTTCGAGGCGATCATAGCAGGGAGGAAGCTGTCAGTCGACACCGGATACGTCGCCGGCCAGGCTGGAGGGTCGGCACTGGTGCGGTACGGCGACACGGTAGTGCTGGTAACCGCAACGGCTTCCAAGCAGCCCAGAGAGGGGATTGACTTCTTCCCTCTTCTGGTTGACTACGAGGAGAGGCTATACGCAGTAGGCAAGATCCCCGGAGGGTTCATCAAGCGCGAGGGCCGGCCCAGCGAGGCGGCTACTTTGGCGGGGCGGCAGATCGACAGGCCCATACGCCCTCTGTTTCCCGAGGGCTTCAGAAACGATGTTCAGGTGGTTGCCACAGTCATGTCTGTGGAACCCGGTGTGGAACCTTCAGTGCTGGCGATGAACGGCGCCTCTATTGCGCTCAGTATCTCCGACATACCGTTCGATGGACCCATTGCAGGCGTAAAGGTGGGTCTTGTGGATGGAGAGCTTGTGGTCAACCCCAGCGCCGAGCAGCTAGATAGGTCCAGCCTATCGCTGGTCGTGGCAGGTACCCGCGACGCAGTTCTCATGGTGGAAGCCGGCGCCAACGAGATTCCAGAGGAGCAAGTGCTGGAGGCCATCATGCGCGGGCACGATACCATCCGGGAGATAATCGCTTTTCAAGACGAGATCATCGCCGCCGTCGGTCTCCCCAAGCGAGAGTTTCAGGTGTTCGAGCCAGATCCGGAGCTTGCTGCGAAAGTCGAGGCGTTTGCCCACGCAAGGATGGATGAAGCGGTTCGAAACTCCGACAAACTGGCGCGTGAGGCTCTGATTGATGCCGTCAGAAAGGAAACCGTGGCTCACTTCGAAGAGGAGATGGGCGAGGAGACTCCTCACAAGGACCTAGAAGCAGTGCTTGACAGCATGCTCCGACAGATAGTCCGCAGGATGATCGCTGTCGAACACATTCGCCCCGACGGCAGGGCCCTCGATGAGATCCGCCAGATCAGTTGCGATGTGGGTCTGCTTCCCCGCGTGCACGGGTCAGCCATGTTCCGGCGCGGCCAGACGCAGGTCATCACCTCGTGCACCTTGGGAGCAGTCGGCGAAATGCAGATCATCGACGACCTAGGGCTCGAGGAATCCAAGCGTTACATACACCACTACAACTTCCCGCCCTACAGCGTCGGCGAGGTGCGCCCCATCCGGGGGCCGGGCAGACGCGAAATCGGCCACGGAGCCCTTGCTGAGCGGGCGCTTCTGCCGGTCATACCTTCCGAGGAGGAGTTCCCATACACCATCAGGTTGGTATCCGAAGTCGTGGAGTCCAACGGCTCAACCAGCCAAGCATCTGTGTGCGGCAGCACTCTTTCGCTGATGGACGCGGGCGTGCCTATCAGAAAACCGGTTGCCGGTGTGGCCATGGGGTTGGTCAAGTATGAAGACAACTTCACTGTCCTCACTGACATCCAAGGCATGGAAGACCATCTTGGCGACATGGACTTCAAGGTTGCCGGCACGCGCGACGGCGTGACCGCGATTCAGATGGATATCAAGGTCAAGGGGATCTCTCGCGAGATTCTCCAGTCAGCGCTTGCGCAGGCTCATCGCGGCCGAATGTTCATCTTGGGCAAAATGCTCGAGACATTGCCGGAGCCTAGAACTGAGCTTTCACCGTATGCGCCCAGGATGCTTACGATCAACATAGACCCCGACAAGATTCGCGACGTGATCGGGCCCGGGGGCAAGATGATACGGAAGATCATCGAGCTCACCAACACCAAGATCGATATTGAAGATGATGGCCGAGTGTTCATAGCGTCAATCGACGAGGAAGACGCCAAGCGCGCTCTGGCCATGATAAACAACCTGGTGCATGACCCCGAGCCGGGTGAGGTATATACAGGCAAAGTCACCCGTCTCATGCCGTTCGGCGCTTTCGTGGAGATTCTTCCGGGCAAGGAAGGCCTGGTGCACATCTCTCAGCTCGCCTACGAACGCGTTGCAGCTGTGGAGGATGTCGTGAACGTGGGCGATGAGATAACGGTTAGGGTGACCGAAATCGATAGTCAGGGCCGAATCAATCTGTCACGCAAGGATCTGTTGCCCAAACCCGAAGGTTTCGTGGAACAGCCTTTTGACCGAGGCCCGAGGCCGCCGCGACCGGGCTTCCAGCGTGGAAACGCCGGGCCAAGACGGGATGGCGGGGCCGACCGACGACGCCGGTAGACTCCACAGGATGACTTAGCTTTCCAACGCAGCCGGAGCAGTTCCGGCTCTTTTTGATTTTGGAAGGGACTCTTCTCCCGAAGTAGAATATACATCAATGTGTACGAGTTCACGAAATGGGAAGGCGGTGAACGTGTTGGATCGGGTGCTCGTGATCAACACAGGCTCCACCTCGACTAAGATCGCTATCTTCCACGGCCGCGAGCCGGTCTACTCGGAGAACGTGCACCATCCCGCCGACGAGCTCTCGCAGTTTCCCCAGGTGCCCGACCAATTGGAATACAGGAAGACGGCCGTTATGGCCAAGCTGCAGAATGCCGACCTAGGCCTCGGCACCCTTGATGCTGTAGTATCGCGAGGCGGCGCGCCGGCGCCCATGCGCGGCGGAGTATACGCCATTAACCAGGCTATGTTACGCGACCTCCTCGAAAGGCCTGCTACCGAACATGCAGCGAACTTATCGCCCCCAATAGCCTATGCCATTGCCGAATCGCTCGGAGTGCCCGCATACTTCGTTGACCCCATCACCGTTGATGAATTCGAGCCGCTGGCAAGGCTGTCGGGCCTTCCGGACATTCCTCGCACCTCGCGGTTGCATGCTCTGTCGATCCGAAGCACAGCTCGGAAAGTCGCGGAAAGGCTCGGGCTGGCTCTCGGCGATATCAACGTGATCGTGGCCCACCTGGGCAGCGGCATATCTGTATGCCCTGTGAAGGCCGGCTTGATGGTGGACGCGAACGGGGCCGATGATGAAGGGCCCTTTTCGCCCGAGCGCGCCGGAACGCTGCCCATGGCTGACCTGGTGTCGCTATGCTTCTCGGGCCGGTATACGCAGCGCGAGCTGATCCGGAAGATCACTCGGCAGGCTGGGCTCATGGCCCACCTGGGCACCGCCGATGCGCGCGAAGTGGAAAGAACGATCCAGGCAGGCGATTTGCACGCTCTTCAGATCGAGCGGGCCATGGCATATCAGATTGCCAAGGAGATCGGGGCGATGGCAACGGTCGTGTCGGGGAAGGTCGATGCCATCGCGCTCACAGGCGGGCTGGCCGCCTGGGGCAGGCTGGTAGATGATGTGACGGCACGATGCTCATTTATAGCGCCTGTTATGGTGTTCCCTGGCGAGAACGAGATGGAGGCCCTGGCCTGGGGCGCCATTCGAGTCCTTACGGGTCAGGAAGAAGCGCGGGAATACAGCGCCGCTCCTGCGCTATGAGGGAGGTAGGTATTATGCTGACATCCTTTGATCAGGTTCTGACGCGTGCAAGAGCACATGCGTCAGCACGAGTGGCCGTCTGTGCAGCGCAGGACCGTGAGGTACTCGAGGCAGTGAGGATGGCCGCTGAGATCGGGATGGGCGAGTTCACCCTGGTCGGAGATGCCCGCCGGATCGCCGAAGTGGCCGCAGACGTCGGCCTGGATCTATCCGGGGTGGTTGTTGTTGATGAACCGGATGCTCCGAAGGCGGCGCGCCTCGCAGTAAGCTTGGTAAGCGCGGGTGAGGCCGGCATACTCATGAAAGGGCTCGTGCCCACGGCCGATTTCCTCAGAGCCGTGCTCGACCGCGAAGTGGGGCTACGCACAGGCAAGCTTCTGAGCCATGTGGCCGTATTCAGATCTTCACGCTACGACAGGTTCTTCTACCTGACTGACGGCGCCATGGTGGTCGCTCCCACTCTGGAAGAGAAGGTGCAGATCATTGAGAACGCAGTGGGCGTAGCGCACAAGCTGGGAAACGAAACCCCTAAAGTGGCATGCGTCGCCGCGGTGGAGGTTGTGAACCCGGCCATGCCCGAGACCATAGAAGCTGCGGCACTCGCCAAGATGAGCGATAGACGGCAGATAAAAGGGTGCATCATCGATGGCCCGCTCGGGCTCGACAACGCGGTTTCCATGGATTCGGCTCAGCACAAGGGTGTGGGGGGGCCTGTGGCCGGGCAGGCCGACATCATCCTAGCGCCTGACATTGCGGCTGGCAACGCCATCTATAAGACCATGATCTACTTCGGCGACATCGAGTCTGCGGCCGTGGTAGCGGGCGCCCGAGCCCCAATAGTGCTCACATCGAGGTCTGATTCGCCCCGGGCCAGGCTGCTTTCGCTGGCTGTGGCGATAGTGACGTCGAAGTAGCGGGAGGTGGCCGAGGTGAATGACCCGACACTGCTCGTGATCAACCCCGGATCCACGTCCACAAAGGTAGCCATCTTCCATGGCGATCAGATCGAAGCGTCCGATACATTGCGGCATGACGCTTCCGCCATTGCCGCATTTCCCAAGGTCTTTGACCAGTTCGATATGCGCAAGGAGGCTGTGTACCGCTTTCTAGACGATCATTCGTTCGCCCCCGAACGCCTCTCGGCCGTCATAGGGCGGGGCGGTGTCCTGCCGCCGGTCGAAGGCGGAGTGTACATCGTAGATGATGTGTTGGTCGAGGCGTTGTACGAGTACGGGTGGAACCATGCGTCCAGCCTGGGTGCCCTTATCGCAAGGGATGTTGCCGGGGTCGCCGGGATTCCTGCGTACATCGCTGATCCGGTTACCACCGACGAGCTTGACGATATCGCGCGTATCACGGGGCTCCCGGAGATCGAGCGCAGAAGCGTCTTCCATGCGCTCAACCAGAAGGCCGTGGCCAGGCGCGCGGCGTTGGCGCTTGGGCGCGAGTATCACGAGTGTAATCTGATTGTTGTGCACCTCGGAGGCGGAATCAGCGTGGGCGGGCACCGCAGGGGCCGAGTGGTCGAGGTGAGCAACGCTCTCGACGGCGAAGGGCCGTACGCTCCTGAACGCTCGGGCAGTCTCCCCAGTACCGGAGTGGTGAAACTCTGTTTCAGTGGCACCTACACCGAACGAGAGATCAGGAAGAAGATCACAGGCCAGGGCGGGCTAGTCGCCTATCTGGGCACGAACTCGCTGCTAGATGTGGAAAACCGGATCGCCGCAGGGGATGAGTACGCCAGGCTCTGCTACGAGGGAATGGCGTACCAGGTGGCTAAGGAGATAGGCCGAGTTGCGTGTGGCATGAGCGGTGACGTGGATGCCATTGTGATCACAGGTGGCGCTGCCAATTCCGCCATGTTGGTGGGGTTGATCACGGGCCGTGTAGAGTTCATCGCAAGGGTGCTTCTGTACCCGGGCGAGGAAGAGATGCGCGCCCTGGCGCAAGCTGCCATGCGGGCTCTCGCCGGCCTTGAGCGAGCACGGCGCATGTCGCCGCCGGTAACCGGCCCAAAGTCTGTTCCAAGATGAAGCAGGAGGAGGCGGCCCGTCTATCATGAGCAAAGTGGTGTTCGACGAGGCAAAGTGCAAGGGTTGCGAAGTATGTGTGCACTTTTGCCCCAAGAAGGTGATCCAGATGGCCGACAGGATCAACGCCAAGGGGTATCACCCGGCGCATCTTGCTGACGAGGAGAACTGTATCTCCTGTGGCATATGCGCCAGGATGTGCCCTGACGCAGTCATCGAAGTATTCAAACCCTGAGGAGGGCAGTACGTATGGCAGAACGCAAGCTGTTTAAAGGAAATGAGGCTGTCGCAGAGGCCGCTGTCAGGGCCGGGTGCCGCTTCTTCTTCGGGTATCCGATCACTCCGCAAAATGAGATTCCTGAGTACATGTCGCGGAGGCTTCCTGAGGTGGGCGGCGTGTTCCTTCAGGCCGAAAGCGAAGTAGCGGCCATCAATATGGTGTACGGCGCCGCCGGCGCCGGCGGTCGTGTGATGACATCTTCGTCGAGCCCTGGAATCAGCCTCAAACAGGAAGGGATATCCTACATCGCAGGAGCCGAGCTTCCATGCCTTATTGTCAACATGGTCCGCGGGGGACCGGGGCTCGGCGGCATTCAACCTGCGCAGAGCGATTACTTCCAGGCCGTCAAGGGCGGCGGGCACGGTGACTACCACTGTATTGTGTTCGCACCTGCATCAGTGCAGGAGATGGTGGACCTGACCATACAGGCATTCGATGTGGCCGAGAGGTACAGAATGCCCGTGATGATACTGGGCGACGGAATCCTGGGCCAGATGATGGAGCCCGTGGCATTTCCCGACCCTGTGCCTGTCGATGCCGCCTTGGCCGACTGGGCTACTGCCGGAGCACGCGACGGGCGTGCCCCCAGGCTGATCAACTCGATTTACCTAAGGCCGGACGAGCTCTTCCGCCACAACCTTAAGCTGCAGGCGCGGTTCGATGAGGCCAAGATCGCCGAGGTTCGGCATGAGGCTATCAACACCGACGACGCTGATATCGTTCTGGTTGCGTACGGCACTACATCCAGAGTGTGCAGGTCAGCTATGGACAGAGCGCGTGCGGCAGGCATCCGAGTCGGCCTGGTAAGGCCGATCACGGTGTCGCCCTTCCCATACCAGGCAATCGCCGACGTGGCTCGCACCGCGCGTGCGTTCCTCACAGTAGAGATGAGCCTGGGTCAGATGGTTGAAGACGTGAAGCTAGCTGTGTGCGGGGCCGCGCCCGTCCATTTTTACGGTACCACAGGCGGAGTCGTGCCGACGTCCTCGGCGATAGCTGACGAGGTGCGCAAGATCGCTATGGCGGAGGTGGGAAAGTGAAGCAGGTATATGCTGTTCCGAAAGCCCTACAGCCCCGGGCGACACACTACTGCCCCGGCTGCACCCATGGGATTGCACACAAGCTTGTTGCGGAGACCATTGACGAACTGGGCGTGCGCGACCGCACCATAGGCGTGGCACCGGTGGGATGCGCAGTTTTTGCCTATGACTACTTCGACTGCGACTTTCAACAGGCTGCCCACGGCAGGGCACCTGCCGTAGCCACCGGCATCAAGCGAGTCGTGCCCGACGCGGTGGTCTTCACCTACCAAGGCGACGGCGACCTCGCATCGATCGGCGCGGCCGAGATCGTCCACGCCGCCATGAGGGGCGAGCGCATAACCGTCATCTTCATCAACAACGCCATCTACGGCATGACCGGGGGGCAGATGGCCCCGACTACGCTTCTTGGGCAGAAGACCACTACATCTCCGGCAGGCCGGGAGCCGGGGCACGCGGGCAGCCCCATTCGCATCGCCGAGATGCTGGCTACGATACCCGGGGCCGCCTACGTTGCCCGTGTGTCGCTGTCGTCGCCGGCGAACGTGGCGCGTGCCAAGAAGGCGATACGGAAGGCATTCGACACACAGCTCTCGGGAGCGGGGTTTTCGCTCGTCGAGTGCCTGTCAACATGCCCGACCAACTGGGGAATGGCGCCAGTTGAGGCCATGGATTGGCTGGAGAGTAACATGATACCGTACTACCCTCTGGGCGAGTTCCGTACTCCGGAAGGAGGGGTTAGCAATGGTTGAGGAGCTGATCATTGCGGGATTCGGCGGCCAGGGCGTGATGGTCATGGGCCAACTCCTGTCTTATGCAGGCCTTCATGAGGCAAAGAACGTCTCCTGGATACCGTCCTACGGGCCGGAAATGCGCGGGGGCACGGCTAACTGCTCTGTCGTCATATCTACTGAGAGAATAGGGTCGCCCATAGTCACCGAGCCCATGACGGCGATTGTAATGAACAGGCCGTCGCTCGACAGGTTCGAGCAGGCCGTGAGGCCGGGCGGGTTGCTCATCTATAACAGCTCTTTGATCGATCGGGAGCCCGGGCGGACGGATATCCGCGTCATAGCCGTCCCGGCCGTGGAAATGGCCCGGGAACTTGGGTCTGATCGAGTCGCCAATATGTGTGTGTTGGGCGCGTATCTCGCCGCCACCAGCGTAGTAGCCTTTGAATCGGTGGCGGAATGCCTGAAGGAGGTTCTGCCCGAGCGGAGGCATGACCTGATACCGCTCAACATGAAAGCCCTCGCGCGGGGGGCGTCGATTGTGAAAGCGTAGCCCTGGTCGGAATACGCGGCCTGCCCGGGGCAGACTACTCCGGGGAGGCTGAAGCGATGATCAATGCCAGAGTCGGCAGGGTGACCCGCATTGTGCAGGAGAGCCCCGGCATTCAGGAACTCATGGTGGACATGGACGGCGGCGGGGAGTGTGCAGCCATCTGCTACCCGCCGCTGACCGGATCTGTGCATGTTGGAGACGAAGTGATCCTGAACACCACAGCCGTTGATCTTGAGTTGGGAAGCGGCGGGCGTCATTTCGTGATCTGGGCGGCGGGTCGCACGCGCCTGAGCGGTCGGATGCATGGGCACATCATGAAGATGAGATACTCCCCGATGCAAGTATGCCCGGGGAGTTTCGAGGAAGACCTAGCTGGCAGTGGTGACATAGACGCGTTCGCCGGCCTTGCCGGCCTTCCTGTGATCATATGCGAACTCCATTCCATGGTTGCCCCTGCGCTGTCCGGGTTCACCGGCAAAGCTGCGTACATCATGACAGACGGGGCAGCCCTGCCCATCGCCATGAGCCGCACAGTGCGTCAGCTGAAAGCCTCGGGGCTCCTCGACGCCACTGTAACTGCTGGGCATGCCTTCGGGGGCGATCTGGAGGCCGTCAACGTGCATTCAGCACTGGTCGCGGTCAAAGCAGTAGTTGGGTGCGACGCCGCTGTAGTCGCAATGGGTCCGGGCATTGTGGGCACAGGCACCCGCTATGGGTTTTCCGGCATCGAACAGGGATGGATTGCGGACGCGGTGAACAGCATGGGCGGGCGCCCCATCATCGTTCCCCGTCTTTCCAGGCTGGACCCGAGGCCTCGGCATCAGGTGGTCAGTCATCACACGCTTACTGTGCTGCGCGATGTGTGCTGCACCCCTGTGACGTGCGTACTGGCGTCGGACATGGAACCTGGGTTTGCCGAGAAGGCGCGCAGGCGGCTTGCTGATGCCCTCGACCACGGACGGCATCACTTGGCGTACGCCCCTGGGCGCGAGGGCCTGGAGCTCGCGATCAAGCACGGGCTTGAGCTGTCCACCATGGGCAGGGGTCCAGACGAAGAGCCCGAGTTCTTTCTTACATGCGCTGCGGCGGGCGATTACGCAAAAGCCATTCTCATAAGTGAAAAGAAGTAAGGTGAGCAAGTGGTGTCGGTGTTTCGTGAAGAACTCGTCGAACGCAGGCAGGTATACAGCGGCAAGATAGTCACCCTAAATGTTGATACGGTGGAGCTTCCCAACGGCGGGCAGGCCGGCCGTGAGGTGGTGGTAACTCGCGACTCGGTAGGGATTGCGCCGGTTACGCATGACGGCGACCTGGTCATGGTGCGTCAGTACAGGCATGCCGGAGGTGTGGAGTTGCTCGAGATACCCGCGGGCAGAATAGACGCGGGCGAATCGCCGGCAGACGCCGCCCTGCGCGAGCTGGGGGAGGAAACAGGCTACAGGGCGCCTGAACTGACGAAGATCGGCGGCTTCTATCTGGCTGTGGGGTTCGCCACTGAGTACATGCACTTGTATGAGGCTCTGGTCGAGCCCGGCGGCGATGCGCACCCTGACGACGATGAGTTTGTGCAGGTCGAGTTGGTTCCGCTATCTCGGATCCCCCGGATGATAAAGTCCGGCGAGATACAGGACGTGAAGACCCTGGCTGCTCTGCTGCATCTGGCATGGACGCGCGGCCTGGCCCAGAGTGACTGACGGAGGGGATAGGCGGCTAGTGAAGGAGTATTTCGTGGATCTACACGTACACATCGGGCGAGACTCACTCGGGCGGCCGGTCAAAGTATCGGGCGCGCACGACCTTACGTTCGCAAACATCGCCCGAGAGGCCGGCCAGCGCAAAGGGATCGACGTCATAGGCGTGGTAGACTGCGCTTCAGGGCGTGTGCTGAGCGACATTGACCGCCTCGTGCAGTCGGGCGCGATGGAGGAAGCGCCTGGAGGCGGGATGCGATACAATGGGCAGACGGTGATTATCCCTGGTATCGAAATAGAAGCATCCTGTAGGGCGGGCGAAGGCCCAGGCCCAGGCGCGCACTATGTGGGATATTTCGCCACATTACCCCAGGTGCGTGAGGCGGCAAGAGAGCTCGGTCGGCATACGACCAATATCGACCTGAGCACCCAGAAGACCAGGTTGACCCCTGAGCAGTTGGCGCGCCTTGTGGGCGACATGGGCGGGCTTTTTGTCGTAGCCCACGCCTTCACACCTCACAAGAGCCTCTACGGAAGGTGCGCGCGGCGGATCACGGACGTGTTCGGGGCAGAAGCCCGCCGCCAGGTAGCAGCGGTGGAATTGGGGCTGTCTGCAGATACCAGTATGGCCGACCGCATTGCCGAGCTGGCGAGCTACACCTTCCTATCCAACTCCGATGCTCACTCACTCGGGCGGATGGGGCGCGAGTACAACGTGATGCGAATGGAATCACCCTCATTCGCCGAGGTATCGCTGGCCCTCGCACGTATCGACGGAAGACGCGTAGTTGCCAACTACGGCCTCGACCCGAGGCTCGGGAAGTACTACTCGAGTGCGTGCGGGGTGTGCGGCGCCCGCTTTCACGCGCCGGATGCGGCGACGCACTGCCCAGAATGCGGCGCCTCCCGCACGGTGCGCGGTGTATCCGACAGAGTTGACGAAATCGCGGATTTCGCTGAAGCGAAAAGCCCGGCCCACCGCCCGCCTTACCGGCACCAGGTGCCCTTGCAGTTCGTGCCGGGCGTCGGACAGGCCCGGATCGCAGCGCTAATCCAGGCTTTCGGATCGGAAATGGCAGTCCTGCATCGCGCGACCCGCGATCAGTTGGCAAATGTGGCGGGCCAGCGCATTGCTGATCGCATAGTGGCAGCCCGCGAAGGCAAGCTTGCGATCGAGGCGGGAGGGGGAGGGACCTACGGGCGAACGCTCTCTGACTGATGCCGGAATACCAGGGCTGCCCGGCGCATAGGCATGGCCTACGGGGGTGGGTCGCACGTGGCCAGGAAGCAACACCCTGAGAGGCTAGCATTCGCTCACATCAGAGCCAACGCGGCATGCTATGCGTTGGCATTTGTCATGTTCGTAGCGGGAGTATGTACAGGCGCCGTGTACGCTTCAGCGATACGCGAGAATAGTGCGGCTGTCGTATCATATCTAGAATCAGGCCTTGCGGACCTGCGCCGCACTACGCCCGGATCTCACGGCCACGCGATGCTCACGAGTGTCAATGCTAACCTGTGTTCAGTGGCCTTCGTGTGGCTGTCCGGCCTCAGCGTACTCGGCTTCACCGGCGCCCTGCTCGTCTTGTTCGTCAGGGGTTTCTCCATAGGGTTCACTGTCTCGTTTCTCGTGCGGCAGATGGGCGGCGCCGGCGCCGTATTGGCGCTATCGTCGGTACTGCCTCATAACCTGGTAGCCATGCCGGCGCTTGTTGCGGCTTGCGCGACTTCACTGGGCTTTGCATGGTCGGTAGTGAAGAAGAACCTCCTTGGAATCGACGCAGACGTTGCACGTGCCTTGACGCGCTCGGTCACATCACTAATCCTGTCAGCCGTCGCGTTGGTTCTCGCCGCATTTGTACAGGTCTATGTATCGCCCGCCTTCCTCATATTAGCTGCAAGGTTCGGATGACTCGTGCAGCAGCAGGAGGGCGGGGCCACGCGGCGAAGAATTACATGTCGGTGGCAATGCGCGCCGGCCGCCGAAAGGCACGAACAGCGCGCGATTTTGGAGGTCTCCCCTCATTGCTGAGCTGTATTGAGGAGTACATATCCTATCTTGGGGTCGAGCGAGGCCTTTCGGAGAACACTCTCGAGGCCTACGCTCGCGACCTCAGCCAGTTCGCCGCGTTTGTGGCCCATCTCGGCCGGGGTGACGATGAACCGCGAGAGGAAGAT
>Ga0255346_1000514_pt1 | contig 64068 bp, 35 predicted proteins | sample wastewater_treat_FD_194410 | JGI IMG/M metagenome (GOLD analysis project Ga0255346, IMG submission 194410) | Wastewater microbial communities from Lulu Island WWTP, Vancouver, Canada - plant22 | ecosystem: Engineered > WWTP > Wastewater > Unclassified | place: Canada: Vancouver, British Columbia...
CGCCGGCCTCGGGCGATTCGTAGTTAAAAGTAAGGTTTAAAGAGGCTCTGTTGGCACTCGTTTGTATATCCCACACGCGCTGCACATACTTGGGTCCAAGGGCACCCGATTGGGCGGTTCGCATACTTATGGTACCACCCGTACCACCAGACCTAGCATCAATGGTAACGGGGTCGTAGTACCCATCCGATCCAATGGGATAAAGAACAGGTAAACTTAAATTAGCATTCCGTATTACAAAGCCCGTTCCGCTGGTGGCTATCATATTGGTATTGCTAAATGGCACCCCGTCCACAATGCTTGCAGCATTGAGGGTTAGGTTGTTGTTACCAATATCTAATACGCCCGAGTTAAGGGTAAGGCTATTGCTTACGGTGGTATTGGCCTGCAACGCTTTGATACCCCCATTGGATACGGTAAGGTTATAGTATGTGTAGGTGCCAATATTCTGATCGCCTGCACCGTTGTAGTTGACAGTACCAGTATTAGGGCCATTGGTTTGATGCCCCCCTGGTGTTCTAGTGATATAACCGCCAGAAATAGTTCCTCCCGCATTTAATGTTCCATTTCCGGTAAACAGAATATAATTTTGTCTACCATCAGAGGCATTCATGGTTATATCGCCACTCACATTCACAGAGCCAGTGCCAGTGATTGAAATATAACAATCTCTAGAAGTGGCTCCAGTATTTGCCATGGTAACAGAGGCGCAATTTAGCGTACCAGAACTTACAGTAATATACTTATTTATATTGTTGGTAGTTGGCGCATTGATGATTATTCCCCCCGTTACATTGAGTGTGTATGCCCCCACGGTTATGTATGAATTTCTATTACCCGAAGCTATCTCAATAGCTCCAATTGGATTTGCTGGGCTTACATTAAGGGTTACATTTTGATTATTCTGTATGGTAACCGTACCCGTACCGGCATATTGGCCGGGATAGCCCTGCGTAGCAGTAGGGGTAGCCCACGTATTTGGCAGTGCATTCAATCTTTGCCAAGTATTTAAAGTGCCCCAGTTACCAGTACCATTAGACCTATAATCCCCCACGCTCTGGGCAAGAGCACTGGGTAGGCTTCCCATTAGGGCTGCAAGGGTTAGCAGGAAAGCTATGGTAAAACGTGTGGGGGGTAAAATTCTCCGTATCATAGTGTATGGCTTTTTTATCGTAGTAACTATATTTTTTTGTAACCTTATATATATGCAAAATTTGCACCACTCAATATATTTTGCTGGTGTTCAGCAAGATGCAGAGTGGTCGTTCCATACATAGGGTGCTGTGTGCCCATTATCGGGCAAATAGCCCCGCAAGTTATGGATATTTTTATCATTTTCGGGCATTTGGCTGCTCCCATTACGGTTTTAACTACTGCTTTGTTTACCAACGTATCATTTATTTTGGTCAATGGCTTTTTTTTGGCTATGAACAATGAAATAAGGAGTATTAAATATTTGTGAAGCGTAAATCGTGAAGCGTAAATCGTTAATCGTGAAACGTTAGTCGTTGTACTTCCCTACCTGGCGTTGACCGTTTTGGTTAATGATTCACAGAGTAGCACAGGGAGCAATACAGAGTGCCACTGAGTCAAAAAAATCTTTGCGTGGCTTTGCTTCTTCGCGGCTCTTTGCGTTACTACTTCTTAGTACCGCGAAGTTACGCCAAGTGCCGCAAAGATGCGCAAAGAACAATAACTCTGCGAAACTTAGCGGAATCTCTGCGTAACTCTGCGGTACTATAGCCCATACCACCAGTCAATTACTCATTGTATTTAACAGCCATTACGAATTCAAGAATAGCCGTCCCGACTCGTCGGGATTACGAATAACCGGATTAGCGAATAGCCGAATAAACGAATTGACTTGTCAATTTTTGTATAGCACGAAAAAAAGCTAACTTTAGCGTCAATAAATAGATTGTTCCATTACACAAATCGCTGTAAATATGTTTAGTAAGGAAATATACACCGAGCGTCGGCTTAAATTGCGGAAAAAGATCCGTACCGGACTTATTCTCATCCCCGGAAACTGCGAGTCGCCCATGAACTACCCTGCCAATACCTATCGCTTCCGCCAGGATAGCAACTTCCTCTACTTCTTTGGTATCGACCTACCCAATCTTGTGGGGGTTATCGATATTGAAGATGGCAAGGATTGCCTTTACGGCAACGACTACGACCTTGACGATGTGATCTGGATGGGCCCGCAGCCCACGGTAAGCGAGTTGGGAGCACAAGTGGGAATCCTTGGTACCCACCCCCTCAAGGAGTTGACATCCACATTGAAAAGGGCCATTAAGCATGGCCGTAAAATTCACTTCCTGCCACCCTATCGTGCCGAGAACATCCTGATGTTAGAGCGATTGTTGGGCATACACCCATCTATGGCATCCCGATACTCGTCGGGCGAACTGGTGAGGGCTGTGGTTGCCCTGCGCAGCATTAAGCAACCCGAGGAGATTGCCGAACTGGACAAGGCTGCTGATGTGGGCTATATGATGCACACCACCGCCATGCGCATGTGCAAACCCGGAGTATCGGAACAGGCAATTACCGGAGCCATCGAAGGAATAGCCGTAGGACAGGGGTATATGCCATCGTTCCCTGTCATTCTCTCGCAGAATGGCGAAACTCTTCACAATCACGACCATTCGCAAATACTTCAGAAAGGTCGTATGCTTTTGGTTGATGCCGGAGCCGAAATCGCATCGCACTATGCCTCCGATTTCACCCGTACATTCCCCGTGGACGGGGTATTCACCCAACGCCAGAAGGATATTTACAATATTGTCCTTCAGGCCAATAACCACGCCTTTTCGCTATGTAAACCCGGGGTTACCTACCAAAGCATCCACCTCGAAGCAGCAAAGGTCATCGCCGCAGGACTGAAAGAGCTGGGAATAATGGTAGGTGATGTGGACGAGGCCGTTGCCAACGGCGCACACGCCATGTTTTTCCCCCACGGACTGGGCCATATGCTGGGTCTCGATGTACACGATATGGAAGATCTGGGTGAAAACAACGTGGGCTACGACGATGAGATATCGCGTATCGACCAGTTTGGAACGGCATACCTACGCCTTGGACGGCGGTTGCAAACCGGTTTTGTTGTTACCAACGAACCGGGAATATACTTTATCCCTGCGCTAATCGAAAAATGGAAGAGCGAAAAAATCAACAGCTCCTTTATCAACTATGATAAAGCCATGGAATACATCGGATTTGGCGGAATTCGTCTTGAAGATGATGTGTTGATTACGGAAAAGGGTCATCGTTTGCTGGGCTCGCAACGCGTTCCCATTACAGTAGAAGAAGTTGAAGCAATAGTTGGAAAAGGATAGTGGAAAGCAGGGGTTTTCTCCTGCTTTTCTTCTACTTCAGCGCAAATTCTCCGTAACCTATCAAATTTTCATCCATAAACAGGCTCACCTGATAAGTACCGGGAACCAATTCTCCATTATTATCGTAGTAAATGCACATTTCCACATCCTCGTTACGGTAGTCAACCTCACGTTTGGCCGAATACACAATTTTTTCGCCTTCATAGTCAAACAAATCGGCATTGGATTTGGCCAATATAAAACCATCGGGGCCCAATATCCTTATGTAAACATAGCGATTTCCGGGCTTTGCAATGGGATTTTCTGATACAATAAAGCAAGTTTGAATCTTGTTCACCCTACGCACCCGGCTAACCTCTTTCCCTCTGGTGTTTGTAGTTTTTATTGTAACATCACGCGCCCTTATTACAGATCCCTTGGCAACGGTTGTGGTTAACTCCTTCTTTTGCTGCTCTAAGTTTTCCACTGTTTTTTGCGAAATGGAGTACTCCTGCCTTACCTTTATATTTTCAGCTATCAATTTTTGATTCAGAGTATTCAACGAATCAATTTCAAAGACCATGTCTTTCATAATGGCCCTCAAAGTTCCCAATTCCCGTTGATACTCCTTTATCTTGGCATAGCTCACTGTTCGCACCTGCTTCAATTCAGCATACAACTTTTCAGCCCGTTGGCGCTCCTCTTCCAACTTCTTTTTAATATTCTCATTATCGGTTTCCAAAACTTCATACTCAATAATTATGTTTCTGAGATTCAGGCTAATGGAATCCTTTTCGGCAATCAGCTGGTTTTGCGTTTCCTGGGCTTGCTGCTTCTCGGTGTAGTAAAGCCATCCCATAACCATTAGCACAAATGCAAACAGCACAATGAGTATCGTAAGGAACATCACTGTTTTATTAACCCTGGGCTTCGAAATATTCGTATTCTCCATATTTTTACTATTATCTTTTTTTGTTTCACAAAAGTAGTAATTAATCTGCTCAAAAATTGAGGCCTTTTATTTATGCATATTCAACTTTTTTATCATTTATTCGTTATACTTTTAGTCCCTACATATTTCTGAAACAGACGACTTTACCATATCTTAATTCTATGTTGACAGGCTGTTGGAAAATTGTTAATTTGGGGTGATGTTATGCTAAAAAAATAATTTGGAAATTCTTTTTGTTTCTCTCTTATATAAAAAAATGTGGTAAATAAAATAGCCGCACGGGAAAAATAAGTAACTTTTTCCAACAGGCTTTTAACCCTTAGGCCATGGATAAATTATCAGAATATTTTCCAAACATTTCCGTTTAACAATTGTTGATAACGAGCAGAAGTGTCTGTTTTTCATTTTTTCTTTGTTGACTAAGGCTGTTTAAAGTTTGTTATCACACTTTTAATTTCGATTTTTGCAATCATTTTCTCTCTTTTTTTTGAAACGTTTTAACAGGATATCATTATCATATGTAAATTTTAATTTTTAAAAAAATAAATGATAATAATATTATGGGTGTTAATAAAAATAATATTGACTTAAAGAACGGATATATTGATATACCCGTTGATCCAAATATTGATTTAGTGGAGGAAATAACCCGATTAAAAAAGGAAAAGAATGCGGTTATACTTGCCCATTACTACCAACAAAGCGAGATTTATGAAGTGGCAGATTACATTGGAGATAGCCTTGGTTTATCACGGCAAGCGGCTGATACTGCTGCTGATGTTATACTTTTTGCAGGTGTAAAATTTATGGCTGAAACAGCCAAAATTCTCTCTCCCCAGAAAACTGTTTTAATACCTGATTTGAATGCAGGATGTACATTAGCTGATAGTTGTCCTCCTGATGAATTTGAGAAGTATGTAAAGAGTAACCCCAATCATATCGTTGTAACATATATAAATACTACAGCTGAAATCAAGGCACTATCGCATGTTTGCTGCACTTCGAGCAATGCAGTTCAAATAGTTGAAAGTTTTCCAAAGGATCAACCCATAATATTTGCACCCGATAGAAACCTGGGAAACTATATAAAAAGTTTAACAAAGCGGGAAAATATGCTTATCTGGGATGGTGCGTGCGATGTACATGAAGAGTTTTCATTGGAAAGAATTTTGGAATTGAAAAAGGAAAACCCCGATGCCTTGATTATAGCACACCCCGAATGTCAAAAAACTATTTTGCTTGTATCCGATTTTATAGGCTCCACTTCAGAACTCTTGAAGTTTGTCCAAAATAATGAAAATAAAAAATTTATTGTGGCAACCGAATGGGGAATCCTTCACCATATGCAAAAATCATGTCCGGATAAGACTTTTATTGCTGCACCACCAAATGATAGTACCTGCGGTTGTTCTGAGTGTTCTTTTATGAAATTGATTACACTTAAAAAGATTTACCTAACTTTAAAGTACAATTTACCAGAGATAACAGTTGAAGAAAAACTATTAGAAAAAGCGCTAAAACCAATTGAGCGAATGCTTGATATTTCAAAAAAATTAAAAATAAAATAATGGAGAGTAATAGTTTTATAAGAGATTTTAGTTTAAACGAATCGGAAAAAGAGATAGAAAAAAAGGTAAGACCGAGCATTTTTAACGATTTTCAGGGGCAGGAAAAAATAGTTGATAATTTAAAGGTATTTGTTAAGGCTGCCAAATTGAGAGGAGAAGCTTTAGATCATGTTCTTTTGCAAGGACCTCCGGGTTTGGGAAAAACCACCCTGGCAAATATTATTTCCAACGAATTAGAAGTAAATTTAAAGGTAACGAGCGGACCAGTACTTGATAAACCTGCCGATTTAGCTGGCTTACTCACAAATTTAGAATCGGGAGATGTATTATTCATTGACGAAATACATAGATTAAGCCCTATAGTAGAGGAGTACCTCTACTCAGCAATGGAAGATTATAAAATAGATATACTTATTGATAAAGGCCCAAGTGCGCGAAGTATTCAGATTACCTTAAACCCATTTACACTTATTGGTGCAACCACACGAAGCGGTTTGCTTACGAGCCCATTACGTGCAAGATTTGGAATAAAAACCCATTTAGAGTATTACGATTCCAATGTTATTGAAAAAATTGTTAAAAGGTCAGCAACTATTTTAAACATAGAAATTTCACAAGATGCTGCCAAAGAAATAGCCTTAAGAAGCAGAGGAACACCAAGAATTGCAAATGCGCTTTTAAGGAGGGTAAGGGATTTTGCTCAGGTAAAAGGCGATGGAACAATTGATATGGCAATTACTACCACTGCTCTCGACGCTTTGAGTATTGACAAGAGAGGGTTGGATGAAATGGATAACAGAATACTATTAACAATAATAAATAAATTCAATGGAGGCCCGGTGGGTTTAAATACTATTGCAACTGCAGTAGGAGAGGATAGTGGGACCATTGAAGAGGTTTACGAACCTTTTTTAATAAAGGAAGGTTTTATAAATAGAACTCCCCGAGGACGAGAAATAACAGTATTAGCTTTAAATCATTTAGGAATAGATAGGAGTGCAAGGCAGGGAAGCTTATTTTAGCCAATTTTTCAAAAGAATGACTTAGCTATTTTTTTTAGCATATTCTTATTTTCCAATTTTATTCGCTTACCAACCAATGAAATATAACCTTCTGACTTTAATTCAGAAAGAAGTCTGATAGCCGATTCAGTTGCTGTGCCAACAATATTTGCCAACTCTTCCCGGGTTAAAATAATATTTAAGTACCCTTCGGGTGAAGTGCCAAACGTTTCTTCCAGCATCAGTAAAATTTCAACAAGACGTTCACGAACATTTTTTTGCGCTATATCCTTAATAAATACATTGGCTTGATCCAACTCTTTGCAAATCATTTTCATTAGTGCAAGAGAGAACTCACCGTTGGTTCGTACAAAATGAAAGATTACCGAAGATGGAATAAAGCAAATTTGGGTTGGTTCAATAACTTGAGCTGTGGTACAGGCAGGTTCATTACTTAAAACCGATCGGTAGCCAATGATACTACCGGGTTTTGCAAAAGTTACTATTTGCTCTTTACCATCGCTACCGGTCTTATATATTTTCAGTACACCTTTGCATACATAGAAAACACCATTAATTCTGCTACCCTCATAATATACAATGTGACCCTTAGAAAAATTCTCTATGGATTTATGAGAATTTAGAAAGGTATTATCCTCTTCGGTTAACGTGTTAAAAATAGAGTTTGGATTTGAAATACAAAAATTACAATCGTCAGCTCCTGTCATGGCAAGAGGATTATTAGTTTGTACTGAATATAATAAACGTTAAAAGAATAAAAACGTTTAATATTTATAAATTTAAGAACTAAAGAGCAGAGCTAAACTGATTTAAAAATCGAACATCGTTTTGAAAATAGTAACGAAGGTCCCTTACTTGGTACTTAAGCATGGCCATTCGTTCAATACCCATTCCAAAAGCAAAACCGGTATAAATATTACTATCAATACCGCTGTATTCCAATACGCTGGGATCTACCATACCACAACCTAAAATCTCCAGCCAGCCGGTGTGCTTGCATACTTCACACCCTTTACCGCCACAAAGATTACAGCTTACATCCATTTCTGCCGATGGTTCAGTAAAAGGAAAAAAAGATGGGCGGAAGCGGGTTTTGACATCCTTGCCAAACATCTCCTGGGCAAAGAAGATAAGAGTTTGCCTAAGATCAGCAAAGGATACATTTTTATCAATGTATAAACCCTCAACCTGATGAAAAATACAGTGTGCACGAGCTGAAATGGCTTCGTTCCTGAATACTCGCCCGGGACATATTACTCTTATGGGCGGTTTTTGACTTTCCATCACCCTGACCTGCACAGAAGATGTATGGGTTCGAAGAATAATGTCAGGGTCTTTAGTTATAAAAAATGTATCCTGCATATCCCTTGCAGGATGGTTCAAAGGGAAATTCAAAGCGCTGAAAACATGCCAATCATCTTCAATTTCAGGCCCGTATGCAACGCTAAAACCTAATTTACTAAATATATCAAATAGTTGATTGTTTACAAGTGTAATGGGATGTAACGAACCTAAAGAGTACGGATAACCGGGAAGGAAAGAATCAAATTTTTTTTCCTGATTTGAACTTTGACTCGATTTACTCTTCAGCGTATTAATTTTTTCGTAAACAAAATTTTTAAGATCATTGATTTGTTTACCTACATCACGCTTTTGGTCATTGGGAATTGTCTGAAAATCAACAAACAATTGAGTAACCAACCCTTTTTTACCAAGCATTTTAACTCGAAAATCCTCAATTTCCTTTATGCTGTTCGAAAAAAAGTTTTCTGCCTCTTTTCGGTAACCCCTAATCTTATCTAACATAAAAAATTTGTTACAAATTATTATTTTGTTACAATAGTGACTTTCATCGGTATATCTTCAACTGGCCTGTCAAACGCTCCGGTTTTAACCGCCGCAATTTTATCAATAACTTCAAGACCTTCTATTACTTCTCCAAAAACTGTATAATCTCCATCAAGATGTGGAGTCCCTCCTACGGTAGTGTAGGCGGCTATTTGATCGTCCGAAAAATTGTAGTTTGGTTTATTGGAAAGTATAAATTCCAAAGTATCTTGTAAACTATTAGCCAAATCTGAATAGTTGGGTTCAATGCCATTTGCAGTTAACCCATCAGATTTTTCTATAATCAAAGAGTATAAAATCTGATTTTTCAAATTATCATTTTTCCTCTTGGCAAGAACTGATAATTCTTCATTAGTAAAAATCTTACCCTGTACAATATAAAATTGCGTACCCGACGAATTCTTTTCCGGATTAACATTATCCCCCATACGAGCAGCTGCTAAGGCTCCCTTTTTATGAAACAGATTCGGACGAAACTCAGCCTGTAAGGTATAGTTAAGCAAAGTAGAATCATTTTTCGAATCAAATTGCGGTTTGGTAGCTGGATCGCCTCCCTGGATCATAAAATTATTAATAACCCTATGAAAAATAGTGCCATTATATATACCCGAATTTGCGAGTTTTATAAAATTATCCCTATGTATGGGTGTTTCGTTATATAGTTTTATTTTAATAGTCCCGTAGCTGGTTTCTATGAGGACAATAGGCTCTTCTGCATTTTCTTTAGACACTTTTTCATGGCTACTGCTACATGCGAATAAAAGAAAACCAGAGAAGAATAATAGAAAACAATAGCGTAATTTTTTCATGATATTAAAATTTAAAATAATTGGTAAAATTAGCTATAACCAATATTATAGAGAACTATAATACCTATTTTTGTTAAATTATTTAAGTTCCCGATGTTACTAAAGATGCCTTTATTACAGTAAAGAAAAACGCCTTAAAAGATTAGGAATAATTAATGCATTATCTAAAAAAACTAGCAGGTCAAACAGCAATTTACGGTCTGAGTAGCGTCGTTCCGCGATTGCTAAACTATTTCTTAGTACCACTTTATACAAGGGTTTTCCTTCCTGAAGAATATGGTATTGTTACAGAGATGTATGCATACATAGGCTTCCTTTTGGTATTTCTAACATTTGGTATGGAAACAGGTTATTTCCGTTTTGCAGGAAAAGAAAAAGATGATCGAACAGTTTATTCTACAGCTTTTTATAGTTTGCTTACTACAAGTACTATATTCATTGTAATTATCTCCTTGTTTGCAAAACATATTGTTAATGCTTTAGGTTATAGCAATAATCCGGAATATCTAATATTAATAAGCGTAATCGTAGGATTAGATGCATTCTGCGCAATCCCTTTTGCCAGGTTACGTCTGCAAAATAAAGCTTTAACATTTTCTGTTATAAAAATTATCAGTGTATTGGTAAATGTTTTACTCAACCTTTTTTTCCTTACCATTTTACCGAAATACTCCTTTTTTAATGAATATTTTCCCGGTGCTCAAAACCTGGGAATAACATATGTTTTCATAAGCAATGTTATAAGCAGTGTAGTAACAACGTTACTTCTATTGTTTTTTGTAAATGGATTCCCTCCCTTTTTAAAATTTGAAAAATTAAAACCATTGATTATATATTCTTTGCCACTATTGATAAGTGGATTGGGGGGAACAACAAATGAAACATTTGACAGAATATTTATAAAATATTTGGTTCCGGAAGAGAGTAATCCATTATATCAATTAGGTATATATGGTTCCAATGTAAAGTTGGCAGTGCTTATGGTGCTTTTTATTCAAATGTACAGATATGCAGCGGAGCCTTTCTTTTTCGCCAATGTTGATAGAAAAGATTCTCCTGAAATTTATGCCAATATGTTAAAATATTTCGTAGCCTTTACTTTACTAATTTTTCTTGGAGTAGCATTATTTACAGATATTTTCAAATATTTAGTGGGAAGAAATTTCAGGGAGGGCTTAGACGTTGTACCAATTTTATTGATGGCAAATCTATTATATGGAATTTTTTTCAATTTAAGTATCTGGTATAAGGTTACAAATAAAACATGGTACGGTATTTATTATACTTTTGCCGGAGCTGCAGTAACTATTTTAATGAATATAATACTCATTCCCAAAATAGGTTTTTATGGCGCTGCTGTTGCTCGTTTGGCTTGCTATAGTTTAATGTGCATTTTATGCCTTATAGGAGGAAATAGGCATTTCCCAATACCATATGAAGGAAAGAAAATATTAATCTACATAGGGTTAGCACTTTTAATATTCATTATATGCTTTTTTACACCCATTACATCGATTTTTTACAAGTATCTTTTACGGATTGTTTTAATAGGGTTATTTATATTATTCTTTTTGAATAATGAGAAGATTTTACCGAAGGTTTTAAAGAAAAAAGTATAGCATGCGGATAAAAATTTTAAACAGATCAAAACACGGCTTACCTCAGTATACTACTGAATTAAGTGCCGGATTAGATTTAAGAGCAAATATTGATGAGTCAATTATTCTCGAACCGCTTCAAAGAACTTTAGTGCCAACAGGTATATATATAGAATTGCCAAAGGGTTACGAAGCCCAAATACGACCCCGAAGTGGATTGGCTTTAAAAAAAGGTATAACCGTACTAAATACTCCCGGAACTATTGATGCAGACTATAGAGGAGAGATCGGAGTGATTTTAATTAATCTCAGCAATACAAATGTTGAAATTATTGATGGCGAAAGAATTTGCCAAATGATTATTGCAAAACATGAATCGATTGAATGGCATGAGGTTGATGAATTAAATATAACCAAAAGGGGAGATGGAGGATTTGGTCATACCGGAAGTTCTTAGATACTTTTAGCAAATGAAAAAAAAAGCATATTTATACATTTTCTTGTTAGTAAAATTTTGTATAAGTTGTCAGGTTACTAAAAATAGTATTAAAAGTAACTATTTAAAAACTGTTGGCCCTTACTATTATTACTATGAAGGAATTTTAAATAGAATTTACAATAGACCCGAACAGGCAATAGAATATTTAAAAAAATCTTTACAATTTGACAATTCAAATAGTGCAGCGTATTATGAAATAGCCCTGTGCCTGTCTGCTATTAATAATTACGATGAATCAATATTGTATTTAAATCGGGCAATCGATTTAGATAGCACAAATATATATTATAGAAATTTTCTTGGTATTCTTCTATTATCAACCGGAAGACTGGACGCAGCGTTGGATAATCAAAAATATTTAATAGAAAAAAAGCCGGAAAATCTAAACTATGCAATAAACTATGCCATTTTATTGAACGAGAATAACAAAAATGATGAAGCAATTGAGGTATTAAATAAAATAAAATCAGAAAATACTTTTATACCAAAGGTATCAGAAACATTAGCTCAAATTTATATCGCAATAAATAAATTGGATAAAGCCCAGGAAGAAATTACCAATCTCAAAAATTTTGCACCGGACAACCCTTTATACCTAATATATGAAAGTAACGTTTTCTTTAACTTAGGTAATGACAGTTTAGGTTTTGAAAGACTAAATGAAGCCATACAGCTTTCACCTGATTTAACATTTCCCTTAATAGAACTTTATAGAAAACAATTTGAATTCGGATTATTTAAAGAATCTCTAAATACACTAATTAAAATTTTTAACTGTCAAGTCATTTCAGATTTAGATAAGGTACAACTTTTTTACCCAATTCTTTTTGAGAGATATTTATACAATAATTATCCAAATACTATCGATAGTCTAATTTACAGCCTTACAGAACAATATAAATCATCCATCGCTGTATCTGAATTAGCTTTAGAACATTTTTATAGAAGAGCTGATTTAGAGCAATCAAGATTTTATTTAAATAAACTTTTATTAATGGATGAGATGAATCCATCTCGCCATGAAAAATTAATTTCTTTTGAATATTCTTTAAAAAATTATGCAAAAGTTATTGAATTGTCTGAAATTGCCATTAAACTATTTCCCCAAATGCAAAATTTTTATATTATTAATGCTTTAACAAATAATGAATTAGGAAATTTAAGTCAGTCAATAGTAGTTTTAAAAGAAGCAACAAAAAGAATAACTGACGTAAATGATTTATCAGATATTTACGGCACACTAGGAGATTTTTATTATCAGAATAAAAATGAAAATAAAGCCTTCAAGTGCTACAAAAAAAGTTTAAGGTATAATAAAAACAACACCCGAATACTCAATAACTACAGCTATTATTTATCGGTAAAAGGAAAAAAATTAGATTTAGCTTTAAATATGAGCAATAAAGCTGTTGAATTGGAACCGGATAATAGCACATATTTAGATACAAAGGGTTGGGTTTTATACAAATTAAAGAGATATTCAGAAGCAAAAGATATTTTAAAAAGTGCTGTTTCAAAAGATATAACCAATAGTGCAGTTATTTATGAGCATTATGGAGATGCTTTATACATGGTTGGAAATCCTGATGGCGCTTTTATTTACTGGATTAAAGCCAAAGAAATGGGAGGATCAGGTAAAGCTCTTGAAGAGAAAATAAAAACAGGGAAATTATTTAAATAATTTATTATTCATGGCCATAAAATCAATACATAAAAACTTAATAATATTAACCCTTTTAATTATTAATATTCCTTGCTTTTCGCAAACTATTCAGGAATTGGAGGAAAAAAGAAAAAAAACAGAGCAGGAAATTGAATTAACTAATAACAGATTAACTGAAACCCAGAAGAAAAGAGCAGAAAATATTAGTCAACTGAATACCTTAAAAAAACAATTGGATTTGAGGAAAAATCTAATTTCAGATTATGATAAGCAAATGAAATTAATCAACGAAGAAATTGAAGACAAGGAACTAATTATAAGTGGATTACAAAAAGATGTTTTAAATCTAAAAAAAGAATATGCAAAACTTATTCAATTTGCTTGGCGGAATAAATCGCAGATGCATATTTTACTATTTATTTTTTCTTCAGACGATTTCAATCAGGCCTATAAAAGAAATAAATTTTATCAGCAACTTTTAAAATTCAGAGAAACTCAAGGAAAGGAAATTGTTGCTACACAAAAAATTTTAGAAAGCGAAATTATATCACTTACACAACAACAGGAAAAAATCAAAGAATTAAAAATTGAAAAAGGTTTTGAAGTGTCTAAATTAAAAAAAGAAGAAAACTTCTATACGCAAAATGTAAAATCTCTTCAAAAGGAAGAGAAAAAGCTAAGAAAAGAAATAGAAGAAAGAAAAAAATCTATGGAGGCAATCGAAAAGATAATAAAAGATTTAATAGCCGAAGAGGCAAGAAAAACGTCAGAATTAAATAGAGTAAGAGATGCTCGTTACATACGAATTACTGATGGATTTAAAGGCAATAAAGGAAAAATGCCTTGGCCAACAACGTCAGGTATAATAATTAGCGAATTTGGCGAACATTTTCACCCGGTTTTAAAAGAGGTTAAAATTCGTAACAATGGAATTGATATTGGTACCGAACCAAATTCAGAAGTTAAATCAATTTTTGAAGGAGAAGTAACGAAAGTTGTAAGTATTCCGGGGTCCAATATTGCAGTTATTATAAGACATGGTGATTATCTTTCTGTTTATTCAAATTTAGTAAAGGTCAAAGTTAAGGTAGGAGATAACGTAAAAACTTCGCAGGTCATAGGGGAGGCTTATACAGAGAAAGGTAGTAAACAGGGAATAATAAATTTACAAATTTGGCAAGAAAACATAATTCAAAATCCAAAACATTGGATTTTACCATAAATTCTTTATTTTAAAAAACAATAAATTTTTAAAATCGAAACATTATAACTAAAATACAGTATAACAAGCGTGAATTTCATATACTTTGTACATGGAAAAAAGAATTAGTATTGAATCAAAACTCGATAATATAAGTCAGGTAGAAAAATTAGTTGATGAGATATCCGATCAGTGTAATCTATCAGCAGATTTATATGGCAAAGTATTAATAGCAACGATAGAAGCTGTAAATAATTCTATTGTTCATGGAAACAAATTTGATAAGGAAAAGTTAGTTCATATTTCATTTCTATTACAAAAATCAACGATACATATTTTTATTAAAGATGAAGGACCTGGATTCAATTATCATAATATACCAGATCCAACTAAACCGGAAAATTTAGAAAATGTATCAGGACGAGGTGTTTTTCTTATGCGAAACCTTGCAGATGAAATAGTTTTTAATGATAATGGATCACAGGTAGAACTCATTTTTAAAATTGTAGAATAAACTGTGCCGATTAATTTTTATAATTCAAATATTGAATTTCGTTTAAGGGAAATAAAAGTAATAAAAAAATGGATTGAAAAAGTCATATTATTACATGGATATCAAGTAGAAAATTTATCCATAATTTTTTGTTCAGAAGAAGAAATAGTTAGAATCAACTCTGAATTTCTAAAACATAATTACCCAACTGATATAATAACTTTTTCCTATTCACAGGAAAAATCTATTGAAGCAGAACTTTATATCGCATTAAGCGTTGTAAAATGTAATTCCAAAATTTTTAATCAAACCTTCAAAAATGAGTTAGAAAGAGTAATAATACATGGTGTTTTACATTTATTAGGTTATAATGACAAAACCAGAGCACAGAGGAAAGTAATGAGAGAAGCAGAGGATAAGTATTTGAAACTTTTACACGAAAATGTTACAGGAATATGATATAATAGTTGTTGGTGGAGGACATGCAGGATGTGAGGCCGCTGCTGCTGCTGCTAATATGGGTTCAAAGGTTTTACTTATTTCCATGGACCTTACCAAATTAGCTCAGTTGAGTTGCAATCCTGCTATGGGTGGAATTGCTAAAGGACAAATATTGAGGGAGATAGATGCTTTAGGAGGTTTGTCTGCTTTAGTTACAGATAAATCAACTATTCAGTTTCGAATGTTAAATAAATCAAAAGGGCCAGCAATGTGGAGTCCCAGGGCTCAATGCGATAGATTTATTTTTACAAAAGTATGGCGTGATGAAATAGAAAAAATAAGTAACTTAAGTTTATGGCAGGATAATGTGACATCTCTCTTATTTAAAGGAAAGAGGGTAGTAGGCGTAAGAACTAAGTTAGGTATTGAAATATATTCAAAATCAGTAATTCTAACCAATGGAACATTCCTCTCTGGCTTAATTCATGTCGGCGAAGTCAGTTTTGAAGGCGGAAGAATGGGTGAACAAAATTCAATAGGAATAACAGAGCAGCTAAAAACTTTAGGTTTTAATAATGGCAGGATGAAAACAGGAACACCAATTAGAATTGATGGCCGAACTGTTGATTATAGTAAACTATTGGAGCAAAAAAGTGATGAAGAAATAAAATTTTTTTCGTACCTGACCACAGAAAAGAATAATTTAAAACAGAAAAGTTGTTTTATAGCTAATACTGATAAAAAAGTACATGAAATTCTAAAAACCGGTTTTGATTTTAGTCCATTGCTAAAAGGAAAAATTAAGGGAATAGGACCACGATATTGTCCCAGCATAGAAGACAAATTAAGAACATTTGCTGAAAAGGATTCGCATCACCTTTTTCTCGAACCGGAAGGAGAGGATACTTATGAAATGTATTTAAACGGTTTTAGTTCATCATTACCGGCAGACATACAGTATAAAGCACTAAAAGCAGTCAGTGGCTTTGAAAATGTTCATATTTTACGGCCCGGATATGCAATAGAGTATGATTATTTTGATCCGACACAGTTAAAACCAAGTTTAGAGACAAAATTAATTAACAATTTATACTTTGCTGGTCAGATAAACGGAACGACAGGATACGAAGAGGCTGCAGCCCAAGGCTTAATGGCAGGAATAAATGCGCACAACAAATTAAATGGGAAACCACTATTTTCTTTAAATAGGAAACAGGCATATATAGGAGTTCTAATAGACGACTTAATAACCAAAGGAGTGGATGAACCCTATCGAATGTTTACAAGTAGATCAGAACACAGAGTATTGCTCAGGCAGGATAACGCTGATGAACGTTTAACTGAAATAGGAAAAAATATTGGGCTTGTAACGCAAGAAAGATATAATGTTTATTTAAATAAAAGTAAATTGGTAAATGATCTATTAAATTATATAATTAAAACAAGTATAAAACCAAAAGAGATTAACACCTATCTCACAAGTATAAAATCTCAGCCAATTAAACAATCAAAAAAATTGAAAGAGATAATTATAAGACCAGAAATTTTCTTAAACGAAATTAAAATTGATAATCAAAAAGTGAGCGATTATATTAATTCAATGAAAAGTTTAGGAAACGATATTTTAGAATCAGTTGAGATAAAAATAAAATATGAGGGATATATCGAAAGAGAAACTCTAATAGCAGATAAAATTAATAGATTGGACCACATAAAAATTAATGGTACTTTTAATTATAACCTAATAAATTCCATAAGCACAGAAGCAAGGCAAAAATTAGAAAAAATAAAACCGGAGACCATTGGACAGGCACGAAGAATTCCTGGTGTTTCGCCCAACGACATAAATATCCTTTTAACATATCTTGGCAGATAAAGTTCCACGTGAAACAAAAAGTTTAAGTAAAAAGATGTTTCACGTGAAACACAATATCGTCTTAATGAATATTTAATCGATATCGCTTAATCTATATTATTATTACCTTGCGACAGGAAATCTATACATCTAGACTCAATGCGCATAATTTTTAAAAAGTGGTAGTCAAACAATATTAAATATGAACAAGGAACAGTTTATTATAAAAGGTGTAGTGGTTGACCCTTTAAAAAAAACCATTGAGGGAGGAAGAATAATTATTGACAATGGGAAAATAACAGCCATCGAGCATGATTCGTCCATTACTCAACCATTTATTCTCCCAGGTTTTGTCGATTCGCATATACACATCGAAAGCTCTATGCTAATCCCAAGTCAATTCGCTAAAATGGCATTAGCGCATGGAACCATTGCTGTAATGTGTGATCCTCACGAGGTGGCTAATGTGGCAGGTATTGATGGTATAAATTATATGCTAAACGATGCCAAACAGTCTCCGCTTAAATTTTTCTTTGGAGTTCCTTCGTGCGTTCCTGCGTCGCCACAGGAAAAAAGCGGGGCGGTAATCAATTCCAAAGATGTAGAAGATTTGTTAAGCAAGAATGATTTTCTGTTTCTTGCAGAAATGATGAATTTTCCCGGCGTTATTTATGATGATCCGGAAGTACAAAAAAAAATAAACGCAGCCATAAAAATTAACAAACCTGTAGATGGTCACGCACCAGGCCTGTCGGGAGAAGGATTGAAGAAGTATATAGATAAAGGTATAACAACCGATCACGAATGTAGTACGTTGCTCGAAGCAGAAGAAAAGATAGCGCTGGGAATGAAAATACTTATTCGAGAGGGAAGTGCAGCAAAAAATTTCGATAATCTTATCCCGCTTATTGAAAATTATCCACAGTCGGTTATGTTTTGTACTGACGATTGTCATCCCGACTATTTAGAAAAAGGACATATCAATAGGATGGTAGATAGAGCCATAGGCCTTGGATATAACCTATTCAATGTTATTAAAGCAGCATCAATAAATCCCATTAAGCATTACAATTTGCCATTGGGTATGTTGCAAGTAAATGACTCAGCCGATTTTGTAATAGTTGAAGATTTAACCCATTTTAAAGTTTTAGACACATACATAGAAGGCAGATCAATGGTAGAAGAATTAAAAACCAAAAATATAATACCGGAAACGATCAAACCCCGCTATGCTTTTAGGGAAAAACCCATAGTAAAAGAGGATTTAAAAGTAATTAGTTCCGGGAACAGAATTAATGTGATTCAGGCCATTGATGGCGATTTGATAACCGATTGGCTAATCATGGAAACACCTGCTCCGGCAGAAAGCGAAATAATTGCACAGCCCGAGAATGATTTATTAAAAATAGTATTACTCGATAGATATTCAGAAGAAAAACCTGTGGTAGGCTTTATAAAAGGATTTAATCTTAAACAGGGAGCAATGGCTGCCAGCATAGCTCACGATAGCCATCATTTAATTAGCATTGGGGGTAATGACCAGGATATCGTAGACGCTGTGAACTGGATAGTAGAGCAAAGAGGAGGAATCTGTTTTACAAACAGAGGCGAAACAAACGGCATCCCTTTGAATTATTTTGGTTTGATGGGTGATGCTGAAGGAATGAAGATGAGCGCAGATTACTCTGCCCTAAATCATCTGGTAAAAAGATCCGGATGTAGTTTAAGTGCGCCTTTCATGACCCTTTCGTTTATGGGACTTACCGTTATACCCAAGTTAAAGATCAATCACAACGGGCTGTTTGACGGGATTAATTTCAAAAATGTACCCTTATTTGTTAACTTCTGAGTTGTTACTTCATGGCGTTTTTTAATAAACTTAAGTTTAACCGGTCTGTTATATTTATAACTATTTTATGCATCGGCCAGTTCAGCATATATTAGGAGAGCTACCCAATAAACCCGGCGTTTATCAATTCGTAAATGCTCAGGGCGAGGTTATTTATGTCGGAAAGGCCAAAGATTTAAAAAAAAGAGTATCGTCGTATTTCAATAAAAAAAATTACGCCAATGCAAAATTGAGGGTAATGGTGTTGCGCGTAGCCGATATAAAATATATACTTGTTGACACAGAGAATGATGCCTTGCTATTAGAAAACAATTTAATTAAGAAGTTGAAGCCAAGGTATAATGTAATGCTGAAAGACGATAAAACCTATCCCTGGATCTGCATTAAAAACGAACCCTTTCCAAGAGTCTTTACCACCCGAAGAATTATTAACGACGGAAGCCGATATTTTGGACCATATACTTCAGTAGTGCTGATGAAAACAGTGCTCGATCTTATTCGATCCATATACCCGTTACGTAATTGTAACCTTTCACTTACTCAAGAAAACATCAAATCCGGACGCTTTAAATCATGCCTCGAGTATCAAATAGGCAACTGCCTGGCACCATGTATAAATAATCAAACTGAAGAGGATTATAATAAGAATATTGAATCAATAATAGAGATATTAAATGGCAATGTCAATAAAATCAGCCAGGTATTAAAAGAACAGATGAAAAAAAGTGCCAAAGAGTTTAAGTTTGAGCAGGCACAAATGTTTAAAGATAAGTTGGATATTCTCAAGCGATACCAGGCCAAATCCACCATAGTTAACCCCAGACTCAACGATTTGGATGTTTTTTCCATTGCTAGTGAAGTAAGTTTCGCCTGTGTAAACTATCTAAAGATTATTAAAGGCGCTGTGGTTCAGCTATATAACTTAGAAATCAAGAAAATAATCAACGAAACCGATGATGAACTGTTGGGATTTGCTATTTCCGAAATACGCCGGCGTTTTAGCAGTAAATCAAAGGAAATAGTGGTTTCACTAATGCCCGATTTTACCATTGAGGGATGCAAGTACAGCATCCCGGTTAGAGGGGACAAGGCAAAGCTTATCGATTTGTCTAAAAGAAACTCAAAGGCTTACGTTGCAGATAAGTTGAGCAGGTTAAATAATGGTATCCAAAAAGGTAAGACACATAGGATTCTTTCGGCCTTAAAAAACGATTTAAAACTTCCCGTTTTTCCCAAGCACATTGAATGCTTCGATAACTCGAACCTCCAGGGTACAAACCCGGTGGCCGTATGCATTGTCTTTCGAAATGCGCTCCCCTCAAAGAAAGAGTACCGACATTACAATATAAAATCTGTAGTAGGGCCCGACGATTACGCTTCCATGGAAGAGGTTGTGTACAGAAGATACAATCGAATTTTGGAACATCAGGAGCCTTTGCCTCAATTGATAATAATTGATGGGGGCAAGGGACAGCTCCATTCGGCTTTAAAAAGCATAAAAAAACTGGGAATTCAAGATGAGGTGCGTTTAATTGGAATAGCTGAGCGGCTGGAAGAGATTTTTTTTCCTGACGAACCCCTCCCTCTTTACCTTAATAAAACATCTGAATCTCTTAAGGTAATACAAAACGCCAGAAATGAGGCACATAGGTTTGGATTGGGTTTTCACCGCAAAAAAAGGGAAAAAGAAGTAAAAAGTTCAGTGCTAGAAGATATCTCCGGCATTGGCCCAAAAACGATTGAGGTTTTGTATGCTAACTTTAAAAGTTATGATAGAATAGTTCATGCAAGTCTAAGCGAACTAATAAAAATAATATCACCTCACAAGGCCAATATAGTTTTTTCCCATTTTCATCCTGAATAATTATAACTTTTTATTAATTATTAATTTTCTGAATAATAGCGTTATGGGCTTTGTATTATGCAGAGTCTAAAGCCAAAGTGCAATAAAATTTACATTTGAATTTCTACAGTTAGGTTTAATTGTTATTTTTAGGGCTTGAACTAAACTCATTATTCACCAAATTTTTTGCCTATGAATAGATAATTTTTTTCAACACAAAACAAGACAAATTTTTTAATTAAACTATTATTAACTAACACGAAACGAGTATGAAAAAATTCACAATGCTTTTAAGTTTTGTACTGGTGGCTGTTTTTGCCTTTGGGCAGGATCAGGATGAACTCCGCAGGGTCCATGCACAGAGGGAGGCGCTGCTCCAAAAGGAGTTGCAGCAGAGCCAAAGCGTAAGGCAGATTAAGGACCTGAATCACCTGCCCACGCGCGCCATCGAATGCATGCCCGAGGCAACCTACTCCAACCCCCCGGTTGATTTCGAAACCGGGACGAACTCAAGTGTGGATGCTGGATACCGTGTAGCGCACAGGGTAGAAGGATTCGATAGCCCCATCAGCGCCATCCGCATCTTCGGCATTCAGGCCCTTTTCAGCGGAGGCTGGAGCCCGGCCAACGGGGTTGACCCCCTGAACTTTGAGGTGAAATTCTACAACGACAACGGGGGTACCGTTGGCAGCGAAATCACCGCTGCAGCCCAAACGGTCGCACTGAACCATGTCAACACGGGCGAAACGTTTGCGACCAGCTACATCGTTTACCACTGGGACTTCGTTCCCGAATCGCCCATTACCGGGCTTCCCTCAACCTTCTGGGTGAGCTTTGCCAATACCGATGCCAACGCCTGGTTCCTCTGGATCGACCAGCCCGGAGGCTTAGGCTCCGGCATGCAGTACACGGAAGAAGATGGTACATGGGACTACACCGACTACGGGTGCGGCATATGCCTCGTTCCCCAGCTGGCTGAACCCGAAGCCCCCGAGGCACCCACCAGCTTCCGTGCCGTACCGGCCGATCTGGGGGTTGTGTACGCCGATATCTTCTGGACGAACCCCTCCAAAACCGTTGCCGGCGACGAGCTGACCGAGCTTACCTCGGTATCGCTCTTCCTGAGCGGGGAGGAGGATCCCATCTACGTCAACGATTCTCCTGTCATCGGAGGTGAGGATACCTTTGCCTTCACGGGTACCGATGTGGGCATGTACACCTTCTCCATCTACGGTACCAACTCGGCAGGGGATGGCCTAACGGCTGGTCTCAGCGTATGGCTTGGCCCCGATGCTCCGGCAGCCCCCACCAACGTGCTGCTGACAGGGGTATCTGGCGGAGGACACATCACCTGGACGGCACCCAACAAGGGCGTTCACGGAGGATACATCGATCCGGCTGAAACCAGGTACAAATTGGTACGCATGCCGGGAGCCGTTGTAGTGGCCGAGGACCTTGAGGAGACGGAGTACACCGATATCTTCAACCCCAGCATTGGGAACTACCACTACACCGTAACCGCCAGCAATGAGATAGGCGAGGGAGGCACAGGCACTTCCAATATTGCCCTACTTGGCGCTGAGGGTATTTTGCTCTACGAACCGTTTACCGGCATCACTGCTGGTCAACTTCCCGCTGGCTGGACGGTGGACGGGCTGGGCGCTTCCAACTGGAGCGTTCAAAGCTCCAACTATGCCGGTGGAACCGCTCCCGAACTAAGACTCTACTGGAGTCCTTCGTTCAACGGGGTCAGCAGGCTGGTAACCCACACCTTTGGTACCGACGGGCGCGAGGAGCTGAGGCTGAAGTTCAGGCAATACCTGAGCAACTTCAGTGTAACAGGCCAAACCCTGGCCGTACAGGCAGCATTCGACAACGGGGACTGGGTGGATGTTTGGACCCATACCGTGACAGGCAGCCTGCCCGCACAGCTAGTTGAAGTCTACTTCGATGTTCCCGCAGGTGCATCTACCATGAAAATCTGCTTCAAGTACGAGGGAGATGTATACCAGATCAACAACTGGAACATCGATGATGTTATTTTAGAGCCGGTAGTTGACAACGACCTGGTAGCCGTTTCGCTGGCCGGTAGTGCTACTCCCACGGTGGGCATGGAGTTCGTTTACACCGTAACCGTGAATAATGCCGGAACGGCCACGCAAAACGACTACTCGGTGAAGCTGATGAAGGCGGGTGGAGTAGAGCTGGCCTCGGTAGCCGGAGAGCCCATCGAATTTACTGAAACACAGCAGTACCAGTTGACCTGGATTCCCGCAGAGGAAGATGAGGGTCCCATGTCAATCTACGGTTTCGTTGACTTTGAGGACGACGAGGTACAGGGCAATAACCAAACCGCGCTTAAACCCATTGTTGTTCAGCCCGAAGGAACGGTGGTTGCCACCATTGGTGAGGGTGATATGAATCTGTACATGCCATTCAACATGCTGTATGAGAACAGCGTGGCCCAGACCCTCTACTACCCTGAGGAAATCGGCATAGGTGGCGGTATCATTACAGGACTTCAGTACACCAATTCTTTTGATGCAGCTTACAACAATAAAGATATCAAGATCTACTTGGGAGAAACTGATCTCACCAACCTATCCAGCGGCTTTGTTGACCCATCCACGCTGCAGCTGGTTTACGAAGGTACCTATGACTTCCCCGCAGGGAACAATGATATCTTCATTCCGCTAGATGATTTCTATGCTTACGGAGGAGGAAATCTAGTTGTTTACACATGGAGAGGCGATACCGATTGGACCGGTTCGAAATACTTCAAGGGTAGTACCAGTGCAGGGTCAAACCGTTCGTATCGTGCACAGCAGGATTACACACCGATTGACCCAATGAACCCACCGTCCGGCCTTGTAAATAGTGATTACCCGAATATCAAGATTTTCTTCTCCACAGCCGGCCTGGGTGCTCTGGAGGGAACCGTTACCGACGGAACAGATCCTCTGGAGGGCGTTCTTGTCAGGGTTTTGGGAACCAACTCCAAGACCTATACAGCAGCCGACGGTACCTACAGCTTCCCATACCTTATTGCCGATACCTACGACGTGGAGTTCAGCCTGCACGGATACTTCACGTACGTAGAGGAGGATGTATTGATTGAGGAGGATGAAACTACTCAGGTGGATGTTGAACTGGATGCTATTCCACAGTACACAGTTAGCGGTACAGTAATGGGCAACGATGATCTTCCTGTTGAGGGGGCAACTGTTAACCTTGCCGGTTACGATGATTACTCAGCAGTAACAAACGCTGATGGTGAGTTTACTATAGCCAATGTTTACGAAGGAACTTATACAGTTTCCGTATCGGTTATTGGCTATGATCCTTACGTTGATGAGGTCGATGTTGACGATGATATCGAGCTTGAGATTGTACTCATCGAAACCATAGTAGCTCCTGCAAACTTAGCCGTCGTAGTGGATGATGTGGCCGGAACAGGTCTATTTACATGGAGTCTGATGGCCGGCGTTTCTGACTTTTCCGACAGCTTTGAGGATGGTACCTTCGATGCATGGGATGAGTTTATCCAGGGGAATGGAGTAGCCGGTGATACCGGTAACTCATACTGGTACCCGACCACTAGTCCCGATGGCGGGGTTGTACCTAATGGAAGTTATGTGGCCAGATGCGACTGGGGTTATAATATCGATACCAGGTTGATTAGCCCGGTTATTTCTGTTCAACCCGATGCAAACGTAATTTTCAATTGGTACTCGAGCTACTACTGGAGCGTGAGCCCCAACCCCAATGCCCAGTTGACCATTGAGGTGTCAACTGACAACGGTTCAACATGGACACCTATTTGGAACTGGCAGGATATTGGCGTTTGGACCAACTTCACCTGGTACGAATCAACAGTATCTCTTAATGCTTACCTTGGACAGGCCATTAAAGTTTCCGTTCATTTAACCGGAGATGACAATGCCGTATCGCAGATAGACAATGTGAGAATTGGAGCAGGAACCAAAGCTGGTACCTTTGCCATTTCCACACCAATGGATGTTCCGGCCAATCTTAAAACTATGCCAGAAGGCATGAAAGTTTCTAAAGCATTGGTTGGCTTCAATGTTTACCTCGATGGTGAATTGCAAACAACGGAAGGCCCCATTGAAGAGGAAGAATTCCTGTTTACTGGACTGGTAGAAGGTAACTACGTTGCCGGTGTACGGTCAGTTTATACCACTGGTGAATCCGACATTGTTACCCTGCCCTTCGAGCTGGTTTACGGTGTTCCTGTAACCGTAGAGGTATCAACTAACTCTGGCGATGATGCAGAGGGTGCTCAGGTAGTTCTCGTCAATGAGGCCGATGCTCAATTTACTTATACAGCAACGGTTGGAGAAGACGGAACAGCTGACTTTGCTAGTGTACGTAAAGGTGTATATACTCTAACGATTACCCTGGCTGGCTTTGAGACTTACACTGTGCAGCACATCAACATTCAGGAAGAGATGACCATTGAGGCTGAACTGGTTGAAATTATTGTTCCTCCTTTCGGCCTTGTTGTTGAACCGACTGAAAATGCAGGAGAGATGCTCTTTAGTTGGAACAATATCTTGGGAACCGAAATGTTCGAGAATTTTGAAGGAGGAGGATTGCCATCCGGATGGTCACAAGTAGTTAATAACTACGACCAGAGCGGACCTTCACCGGGTACGTGGACAGTTACTAATTACTCATCTTCAACCTTTGGTCCGTTTGGCACATACCATGTTGGTTTGTGGTGGTCTTATGACTATCAGGACGAGTGGCTTATCACTCCTGAGTTGAACATTGGGCCTACCTATGAGCTCGAGTTCTGGTCTGCTGTTTACTTTGGTTCAACCAATGGTGATCACTATTACGTGAAAGTTTCAACCGATGGCGGTAACACATGGACCGCTATTTGGGATGCTTCTGCACTATCAGGCGAATGGAACTATTATAATACGCCAATAGTAATTGATCTTGCTGCATACAGCGGACAGAATGTACATTTTGCATTCCATGCCGAAGATCCGCCAAGCAATGATGGACTGTGGTATGTATGGTTCATAGACAATGTTGCCTTAGGACCTGAAGGTGCTAAGAATACCCTAGATTTTGCCAACTTCTATCGTTACAGCGGCAATGGACAGGGTAACTATTCCGATATCGCCGATGTTATCTCGAGAGATGGACAAACATTGGTAATGCCGGGTGTTCCAGCTAAGGCTAAGTCTTTTGTTGGTTACAACGTATATCTTGACGGTATTCTGTTAACTGACGAAACCATTACCGAGGAAGAATACCTGTTTACCGACCTGATCAACGGTGAATACATTGCCGGAGTTCAGGCTGTTTACACGTCTGGTGAAAGCGAAATTGTTACTATTGCATTTAATGTTGATAACGGTATAACTTCTTACACTGCAACGTTTAATGTGACGAATAAGGCCGGAGATGCAATTGAGGGAGCAACCATTACGATAGATAATGGTAAAGTATTAACAACCGATGCTCAGGGTGTTGCTTCAGTTGCATTGGCCGACGGAACATATGGCTATTCAGTTGATGCCGGAAATGAATACAATATTCATGAAGGTCAGTTTGTTGTTGATGGTGCCAATGTTGTCATTCCTGTAGTGATGGTACCCGTTGGTGTTTCTACCAGTACCCTGTCATTGCTTCAGGTTTATCCCAACCCATTCAATGATTTCATATACGTTGATCATGCAGATATGATAACACGAGTTGTTATCACCAATCTCATTGGTCAAGTAGTTATGGAAACCCCGTTGAATAATTCGAAAATTGAAACTGCAAATCTTGATAGCGGAGTTTATCTGGTAACTTTCATTACCGAAAATGGTGAACGCGTTATACGCAAAATGATTAAGCGGTAAACAATAGTCGATAAAAGTTTAAAAGGAAGCCCCGCTCATCGGGGCTTTCTTTTTTCTACATAGTATGTTAAAGGAATTCAACGCAAGCTCCGAAGTAGAAAAAAGCCATTTCCTTTTTTTAAGTTTAATTTATGAAGAAAACATTTTTCATGTAAAAATTATAGAAAAAAACATTTGTCTTAGATAATTTGAAAGAAAAAACATTACGCCTTATCTTTCATATAATCAATTATATGACACATATTTTAAGGTGTATATAGATAAAATATTTAGTTTAAAAACTTCCCCTTTTGCCGTTTTTACATACCTTTACAACCAATCAATAATTCAATAATTAAAAACAGTAGTCATGAAAAAGTTTACAAGATTTATTAGAACGATTCCTGTTATTTTGTTTTGCATTTGTGTCTTTAATGCAATGGGGCAGAATGTGGGAACATTAATCCCGCCTAGTTTACAAAATGAGTTTAGCTTAAATCAAGTGGAAACTCATTACTTACCACATTCGGGAAAAGATATACAGAGTACCAATAATGGGAAAGAAGGAACTCCACTATGGGCCGGATTTTCCATTAAAACCGAAATTTCCTTAAGCACAGAGGGTACAATAGTACGATGGCCTAACGGGGAAGTTTCTTGGATAGCCCGAATAACATCTCCGGGAGCCCCTGCCCTTGGACTCGTTATGGAGCAAGCATCATTTCCTGCAAATGCTACGCTCTATATTTATTCTGAGTTTGATCATTCTATGATCTATTCCATGAATTATGAAGAGATCAGCTCAGGTTTTATTTCTACGCCATCACTCCCCACAGAATCTCTAATCGTTGAGTACACAGAAAAAGGAGCAGGAGAGAGTTTTAAAGGTTCTTTTGTAATAACAGATTTAATCGTGATTTACAATGGACTAGAAGCTGCTTTTGGAACGAAAGATTTAGGAGACGCTGAATGGTGTCAGGTCAACATTAACTGTTCACCCGAAGGGGATAACTGGCAATTGTATAAGCGCGGCATTGCACGTATGTTATTTCGAGAGGGATCATACTGGTATTATTGTACCGGTACGTTGATTAACAACACTAATCAGGATGGAACACCCTACTTTTTAACTGCCGAACATTGCGGAGGAAGCGCCTCAGCTGCCGATAGAAATGTTTGGCAATTTTATTTCAACTACGAAAGACCGGGTTGTCCCAATACAGGAACTCCACCCACAAACCTACGAACTGGTTGTGTGCTGAAGGCTAAGGGTTTAATATCAGGTGGCTCCGATTTTCAGCTTGTACAGCTTAATTCAGCACCCCCGCAAGCATGGAATCCTTACTACAATGGATGGGACAGAAATACCACCCCTGCCACGGGCGGAGTGGGTATTCACCACCCTTCGGGCGACGCGAAGAAAATATCTACCTATACAGGAACACTAACATCTGCTTCACCTAATATAGGAGGAAGCCAAATGGCCTCCAACTCCGCATGGAGAGTTGTATGGACACAAACAGCCAATGGACATGGTTGTACCGAAGGAGGTTCTTCTGGGTCGCCAATTTTCAATAATGCCGGGCTGGTTGTTGGTACACTATCGGGCGGCTCTTCCTACTGCAGCTCTCCTTCGAACCCCGATTACTACGGAAAGTTCAGCTATCACTGGCAATCCAACGGAACAACCAATGATAAAAGGCTTGAACCCTGGCTCGACCCGGCCAACACCGGAGTAATGACCCTGCCCGGTTATGATCCCTATGGTGGGATTATTCCAAATTTTGTAGCCGATAAAACAGTGGCTTTCATCGGTGAAGAAGTAGTATTTACCGATCTTTCAACCGGAAGTAACATTACTTCCTGGAGTTGGAATTTTGGCGATGGAGCAAATCCTGCAACAGCCACAGGTCAAGGACCTCATACAGTAACATATTCTTCACTTGGTTATAAAACTATAAGTCTTACTCTTAATGGTCAGGAAACTGAAACAAAAGAAGACTATATATTCATTAAAGAACCCAGTAACACCTATTTGCTGTATGAACAAGAACCCAATACTGCCGGTGGCTCAGCAGTAAACAGCACATTAACTGAAGGATCAAATTATCTGGTAGCAGATAACTATCCGGATTTATCGGGAAGTATCGAAAAAGTGGTTGTTTATGGTATCTATGCAATTAACACCGGAGGGGCTTGGAGCGAGTGCACCCCCGAGGACAATATCTCCTTTAACGTGGCTTTCTATGACCCAAGTGCAGAGCAGCCCGATTGGGAGAACCCTAATCATGAATTTTCCCTTGGATCAGAGGGTTCCGTATATGGAAGTTGGGGAAACTGGACATTGTACCAGTGGGATATTGAACTGCCCGGCACGGTTGAGGTGGATGGAGAGGGCTGGATTTCCGTACAAGCCAATGATCCCACCTGCTGGTTCCTTTGGATTAACTCAACCGAAGGCGATGGCTATGCTTATCAATACACCGGAGACAAAGGGTTTATAATGGAGCATCTGTCACTGGATGGTACAGATAAAGGAAATTTGAATCATGATGTGGGATTTCAGCTTTGGGCTGGAATGGGCACAGCCAATATTTTATCCTTCGATTTCGAAGAGGATGTAGTTACCGAAATAGAAATATCCTATATTTCTAACAGTGAAGCAGAAATTAATGTTGAGGTTGTCTATGGAACAGATGTTACTAATCTCACGCCCACCATTACCATTACGCCGGGGGCCACTATAGATCCCCAGCCTGTTGATGGTGCTTACGGCGCTATGGATTTCTCGCAACCACAAGTTTTCGTTGTAACTTCGGAAGATGGTGAAAAACAAACGACATATACCGTTACGGTCGCAGAAGAGCCGCCCGTATTTAATGTTGATTTTATCGTTAAGGGCGAGGATGGTAATGACATTTCTGGAGCAACAATTACTTTAGGAAATACTACAAATAGCGCAGGAAATTACCACTTTGAGGGTTTACTTGCAGGATCTTATAGTTATTCTGTCGCCAAAGACGGATATGTAACTGGAAATGGAACAATTACCATTGTCGATGAAGATATAGTAGAAACCGTTACCCTTGTTAAAATTGTCTATACAGTAACATTTAATGTGTTGGACAAGAACAATTCACCACTTTCAGGAGCAACTATTACTCTAGGAACTACAACTAATCCTCCTGATGATTATGATTTTGTAGTAGAACCAGGAACTTATAGCTATTCTGTACAACTTCAGGATTACTTTACGGAAGAAGGTACCGTTACAGTTACTAATCAGAATGTTACTGTGAATGTGGTAATGAAGCATGTTGGAATAGAAGACAATACCTTAACCCAAATAAAAGTATATCCAATTCCTTTTGAAGACTACCTTATTATAACAGGTATAGCTAAAGTAAGTAGAATTTCTATCGCCAACCTTATAGGCTCTAATGTAGTGATAAACGATAATTTAGGAGACGATAGAATGTTCTTTTCAACAGAAAAACTATCACCGGGAGTTTACCTAATGACATTCTACCTTACAAATGGAGAACGTGTTGTGAAAAAGGTAGTTAAAAGGTAGGTGTTGAATAAAAAAGTTAAAAAAAGCCTTCAAAACTTGAAGGCTTTTTTTGTTTCAAAAGAAATCTTGTATAGTTATTTCAAGGTGAAAAAAATGTTCATAATTAATTTTTCATATGCATTTTTCATATCTTTCGGGTTTTAAAAAAATCATTTTTCATCAATCTATAATCTTAACTAAATCAATTTTAATAATGAAGAAAATTTTTACAATGCTGGGATTGCTAATGGGCTTTTATCTGGTTGGCTTTACCCAGGATTACTATCTACCACTGGGAAATAGTAAGTCGGAAGCAGCTGTTGTCGATAACTCGATTAATAGCTTGAAAATGTCATTCTCTATTCAAGGGTTGTCTGGCAAGGATGTTACCACAAAGTCAGGACAGCACTTTACGGAGCTCTATTTTGGCAATGGATACTCTTACGGCGATTTGGGTACACCCAAATTACCTGCTTTCAAGAGGTTGATTCAAGTACCATTTGGGGCAGAGGCAGTAGTAAATGTTATTGGATATTCAGAAGAAATTTATTCACTGAAAGAGATGGGAATAAATAATCTACTCTATCCGGTTCAGCCATCACCCAGAAAAGATTGGGATTTAGATAAAATTCCCTTTGAGTTTAATGCTAAATCCTATCAAACCTCGGGTTTCCAAAACAAACCAACAGCAACGGTTGAAGTGTTGGGCACTATGAGAGGAGTTCGTATTGCCCGTGTTGAGGTAGCCCCCGTAGAGTACGATCCTACCAATGGACTCATTAAAGTTTATAATGACATAGAGGTGGAAATCCAGTTTAAGGGAGCCGACAGGGCACTCACTGAAAGCATCTACAGGAAAACCTACTCACCCTACTTTGAACCGGTTTACAGCACTCTGGCCAACTCATTTGCCAAGGATGCGTTTGATGATCACCCTGATCTCACCAAATATCCGGTGAAAATGATTGTGATAAGCCACAGAATGTTTGAAGAAACCATCGCTCCGTTCGTTGAGTGGAAAACAAAGAAAGGCTTTATCGTTGACCTGGTGTTTACGGATGAAATAGGGACAACTGCACAGAACATTAAAAACTACGTTTACGCTGCCTACAATGCAGCCACCGAAACCGATCCTGCCCCAACTTTCCTGGTTTTTGTAGGTGATGTACAGCAGGTTCCTGCTTCGGCAACGGGCTCATCATCTCAAAAGGCCACCGACCTATACTACGGTAGCGTAGATGGTGACTACTTCCCCGAAATGTACTATGGTAGGCTATCGGCTCAGAATACCACTCAGTTGCAAAATATCATAGACAAAATTTTGTACCACGAGCAGTACCAATTTGCCGATCCCACTTACCTGAATAACGCAACTCTCATTGCTGGTGCTGATGGCACTTGGAACCCAAGAATAGGCCAACCAACCATAAAATACGGAACAGCCAACTACTTCAATTCGGCCCATGGCTTTAACACTGTATGGGGTTACGGGGTGTCAAACGATCCGAATAACCCCAATAATAGTCCGGGATATACAGGTTGCTATACCAACGAGAGAATCTCGGTAAGTTTGATTAATTATACTGCACACTGTGGGGAAACTGTTTGGGGCGACCCCTCGTTGAGCATAGGTCAGGTTAACAGCATGACCAATACCAATAAGTATCCCCTGGCCATTGGCAACTGCTGCCTCTCGGCAGACTTTGGCTACGGCGAGTGCATCGGAGAAGCTTGGATTAGAGCAGCTAATAAGGGAGCTGTTACCTATATCGGATCATCCCCCTCTTCGTACTGGTTTGAGGACTTTTATTTCGTAGTGGGAGCATTCCCAATTTCAGGCACCAATAACGGCTACGTTCCAACCTTTGAAGAGACAACGTTCGGAATGTATGATGCTCCATTTGTAACGAATTACACAACAGCCAGCGGCTTGATAACTGTTGGAAACCTGGCCGTAACCGAGGTACACCTTCAAAACTACCCCAGCCACTCTAGCCCATTGTACTACTGGCAAGCATACAACGTGTTAGGCGACCCCTCGCTTGATCATTTCCTGACCGAGGGTGAAGAGAACGTGGTTGGCCATATGGCCATCGTCCCCATTGGACTCGATACATATACTGTTAGCGCTTTACCGGGTTCATACGTGGCTATAAGCAAGGATGGTGTACTCCATGGAGCTGCCCTGGTTGATGAAAGCGGTGAGGTTGACGTTCCCATTGAGCCAATCCTTTCGGGAGGTGATGTGGATATCGTAGTTACCCGACATCAAACCATACCCTACATGGTACAGCTTACCGCTGCTGCGCTGGAGGGACCATATGTAGTGCTGGACAGCTATGAGATAAATGACAGCCAGGGGAATAACAACGGGCAGGCCGATTTTGGCGAAACTTTTACCATCAATGTAACCCTAAAAAATGTCGGAGTTGACAATGCAGAAAATGTTTCTGTAGTGATAACAAGTGAAGATGAATTCTTCACTGTTGCTGAGTCTAATCCGGTTAACTTTGGTAATATTTCAGCCGGCGAAACAGGCAACACGGCAACAGTAGCAAATGCCTTTACATTTACCCTGTCGAACAGCGTTCCCGATCAGTATAAAGCAACGTTAAATGTAGAGATAACCGATGGCGAAAACCAGTGGACTTCCAAACTTAAGATAACCGCCAACGCTCCCGTTCTGAGCATCGGAGGATTGACCATCGACGATGGTGGTGAGGGCGTTCCCAACTACTTAGAGCCCGGTGAGAGTGCTCAGGTGCAGCTCACGGTGACCAACACGGGGCACGCCGCTGCCGGCGGTGTTACCGCCCGCCTCTTCGCCGCCACGCCCTTCCTGAGCATCCTCAACGGTGAGGTCGCCGTAGACGTGGCCGCCGAGGGGACAGCCGAGGTTTCGTTCGGGGTTGAGGCCAACGGCTCCACGCCCGACGGCCTAGCGGTAGAGCTGGGCTACAGCGCTGAGCTGGGGGTTTACGCCGCCGAGGGCTCAACGACCATCACCATCGGCCCGGTTCCCGAGGCCACCATCGGCCAGGGCACCTCGGACACGCAGTCCTACTACCCGTTTGACAACTACTGGAAGGCGAACAAGTCTCAGATGCTGTACCTGGCCAGCGAGGTATCGCTGGCCCCGCAGACCATCAAGGAGCTGGGCTTCTACTTCAAGTCCGTAGGGGCGACCAACCCTTACGTCAACGTGGCCATCCGGCTGATGGAGACCGACCTGACGGCCATGCCCTCGAGCTACGTACCGACCACGGGTGCCACGACGGTGTTCAGCGCGTCGAGCTACACGATGCCCTCGCAGCCGGGCTGGCACCTGTTCGACATCGACGACTTCGAGTACAGCGGTCAGCACAACCTGCTGGTGGAGGTTACCTTCGGGATCAACGCGGACTGGTCGAGCACGCGCTACCGGGTGAACTGTACCCCCACTTCAGCCAGCAGCGTGACCTACGGGTATAGCGACACGCAGCCCATTCCGAACTACTCGGGCGTAACGACGCTGCGCCCGAACCTGTACCTGGCGTTCGATGCCATTCTGGCGGACCAGTACCCCGTTTCCATCGTGGTGGAGGATGTAAGCCATGCGCCCATTCCGGATGCCGAGGTGGTCATCGGCTCGCTGCCGCTGGTCACCGATGACCAGGGCGAGCAATCGCTGGAGCTGCCCTCCGGGGCTTACCCGTGGAGTGCGAGCAAGGAGGGCTACGTCACCCAGACGGGCTTGCTGGAGGTATCGGACGAGTCGACCACCCTGACCATCGTCCTACGCCAGGTCATCGGCGAGGAGGCCGAGATCCTGACGTTCGATTTCGAGGAGGACGTGGTGGAGTACGTGACCATCTCCCCTGTGGAGGACAACGCGGGGAGCATCCTGGTAGCGGTCACCGCTGGCACGGATGTAACGTCGCTGACGCCCACCATCACGGTATCGTACGGGGCTACGATCGCGCCGATGGGAGGCATCACGATGGACTTCAGCGAGCCGGTCACCTTCGTAGTGACGTCAGAGGACGAGCTGACGGTGAACACCTACACGGTGACGGTCAAGGAGCTGTTCCCGGTTACCTTCAACGTCAACATGACCTACGCCGAGAGCTTCGACCCTGCGGTGGATACGGTCTTCCTCACGGGCAACATGTTAGGCTGGGCCGTACCGGGCAGCGAGCCTGAGCTGCAGACCATGGAGCGGGTAGAGGGCACGATGGTATGGCGCCTGACGCACCTGCTGCTGGCCGGCGATTACGAGTACAAGTACTTCCTGAACAGCGGCTGGGACGGCGGCGAATGGCAGGGGGGTGAGAACCGCGGGGTTTCCGTATCGGGTCCCACGGAGGTGAACGACAACTGGGGCTGGCCGAGCGGAGTTCCCGGCGGAGAGCTTACCGGCGTATCGGTGTACCCCAACCCGTTCAGCGGTTACCTCACGGTATCGGGAGCCTCCGGTGTAAGCCGCGTGGTGATCACGAACCTGCTGGGCCAGGTAGTGCTAGACCGGATCGTCAGCGGCACGGAGTTGACCGTTTCGACGGGGTCGCTCAGCGGCGGCATCTACGTGGTTACGCTGGTATCGCCCAGCGGCGAGCGGGTGACCCGGAAAATGGTAAAACAGTAAAATGACAATAGCATGAAAAAAACGATAAGGCGGTTTGATTCCGCCTTATCGTTTTTAATGTATTTACCTAATAGTTTTGTTACCATAAGTTGAATTACGATGAAAATATTTAAACAACTAATTGTAGTACTGTTGCTTGCGAACATTAACCCGCTTTTTGCACAAAATTATAGGGTTATAAAGGGAGAAAGACCAGATATCAATTTTGAGAGGCTAAGCAAAGACAGCTACATTCCTAATAGAATTAGGATAAAAATTAACCCTGCTTATCAGGAAATGCTTAGTGAACAAGTTCAGAAAAACAATGAAGGAATAGACATCATTGGGATAGAAAACATTGATAGGCTATCCCTAAATCACAATGTGAAAATTGTAAAGAAGTCTTTTGAAGTTATTTTAAATAATAAAAAATATGAAGGAAGGCACAAGGCGTGGGGCTTTCATTTGTGGTACGAACTTGAATTTAAGGAAGAACAAAATATAGTTGAGCTGATAAAACAATACCGTGAACTTGAAGAAATTACTTTTGCCGAGCCGGTTTTTAAAAAACAGCTAATCGATGATTCACCCATTACAGAGAGAGTTAAATGGATTCCCAACGATCCGATGTTTTCACAGCAATGGCACTACCATAATACCGGTCAGCAATCGGGCACCTCGGGGGCAGACATTGACCTGGTAAATGCATGGGAAATTCAGACGGGGGATCCAAGTGTGATTGTGGCTATAGTTGATGGAGGGATACAACATAACCATCCCGACATTCAAGCTAACATGTGGAGCGGTATTGGTTATAATTTTGTTACAAACTCAACGACCATTCAGCCCCATGACCACGGAACTCATGTTGCTGGAACAATATCAGCCGTGAATCATAATGGAATAGGTGTTTCCGGTATTGCAGGTGGTTCAGGTTTAGGTGATGGTGTACGGTTAATGTCGTGTCAGGTCTTTGGACCTTACGATAACGGTGGATTTGAGTTAGCCCCAGTGTGGGCAGCAGACAACGGTGCGGTAATTTCTCAGAATAGCTGGGGTTATACTTCTGCCGGATATTATGAGCAGGCCGTACTTGATGCCATTGACTATTTCAACCAGAATGCAGGGAGCGAAACCGGAAGCCCCATGGATGGAGGTATAACTATTTTTGCAGCCGGTAATAGCAATAGTACAGGACAATGGTATCCGGCATGCTATTCCGGGGTAATGTCTGTTGCAGCTACCAACAATAATGACCAGAAAGCGTGGTACTCAAACTACGATACCTGGGTTGACATATCAGCACCGGGTGGTGAAACGAACACAGTGGATGAGAGAGGAGTTTTAAGTACGGTAACAGGGAATGGATATGGATACAAACAGGGAACGTCTATGGCTTGTCCTCACGTTTCGGGTGTAGCAGCACTACTGCTTTCACACGCTCCGGGGCAGCTAACTCCCGAAGAGTTAAAAGACGTTCTTAAAGAAACGGCAGATAATCACTATGCCCAGAATCCCTCTTTTATTGGCATGTTGGGGTCGGGTAGGCTTAATGCAGCAAACGCATTGGGGGAAGTTGATGCCATGTTGACCGGTTTGCGAAATCCCAAAAATTTCAAAGCCATTGCAATGTCTTCAGATGAGATCGACCTTTCGTGGACCAGAAACGATAGTCTAAACTCTGTAATAGTTGCATTCAGCACCAGCCCAACATTTGGAACACCAACATCCTCTGCTCTCCCGGGAGAAACGGTGGATGGAGGTGGAACTATCCTATATGTTGGAGCCGATACTTTATTTGTACATGATAATCTTAATTCGGTAACAACGTATTTCTATAGAATTTGGTCTTTTACCGAAGAAGGAGAACTCTCGACTGGAAGAGGAACCTCGGCTACAACTCTATGTTCAAATTTTGAGCTTCCTTTTAATGAATACGCAAATACTACGACGCTGCCACTTTGTTGGAGCACCCAATGGGACGGTGGAGGAAGCCAATCTGTATGGTCCATTTCTAATACCAGCTATGCAGGTGGAACAGCAGGAGAGTTCCGGGCAAAATACGTTTCCGGAACGTCAACCTCAAGGCTTGTTACACCGGCCATTAATACAACAGGAATTGCACAAATAACGTTGCGGTTTAAACATTTCTACGATGATTATTCTTCGGGATTAACATTCCGCGTCCAAACATCAAACGATGGGGAGACCTGGACAAATTCCGACTGGAGTTTCAACTCCGGAGCCGGCAACATTGGGCCTCAAGTTGTTGAGATTGAACTCAATGACAACCTCAATAGCCCCAATACCTACATAGCATTTTCAATAACTGGAAATCATTACCAGTTTGATTACTGGTATATTGATGATATTGAAATTGAGGGGATGCCAACCGGCGCACCTTTAGTTACTACGCACAACCCACAGAATGTAACCGACACATCTGCAGAGCTTAAGGGAGAAATAGTGGCAGAGGGAGATGAGCCCGTTACCGCTTCTGGATTCATTTTTAGTACAACTCCGAACCTAAATATTGAGAATGAAAATGTTACCGTTATTTATACAGATCCGTTGGTCAACGAGGGTAATTATACAGCTACTATAGATAATTTGAATTCGGCCACAACTTACTACTACAGGGCATTCGCTATCAATAGCATTGCTACAAGTTACGGGGCTCTCAAATTATTTAGCACTTTATGTGGAACCACATACTTACCCTATGAGCAATCCTTCCCAACGCCTGAAGCTCCACCGTGCTGGGAGGTAACCAATAATGGAGGGACTCAGGGGCAAGTATGGCAGTTTGGATCTTTCTCCAGCGGCCTTACCGGATCTTCTAACTATGCCTTTGTCAATAGCGACGCTTATGGATGGTCCGGTAATCAGAACACCAGCCTTATTACTCCGCTCATTACCATTGAAGGGTATTCAAGCATAACCCTGCAATTTAAACACTATTTCAGGCAGTGGAGCAACACTTCTTCTGGAAAGGTTTATTTCAGTATTGATAATGGAAACACATGGACACAAATAGGGATGTGGGATCAGACTACTTCCAATCCTTCGCAGTTTGAGTACACCATTGAAAATACCGAAACCTACACCGGAATTCTTTTCAAGTGGACTTATATAGGTTCTTATTCATACTACTGGTGCGTGGATGATATTGAGATTACGGGCGTACCTGCAGGTGATCCTCCGGTGGTTGTTACTTTGGAACCGGAAAATATAGTATCCAATGCTGCTGTATTTAAAGGTACAGTAAACCCCAACAACCTTAATACCAATGCATTTTTTGAATGGGGCTTAAACGATGTGTCAGAAAATGTAGTTCAGTATGATCAGGTGTTGTCCGGACAGGATAACCAAACCATTTCGTACAGTATTGAAAATCTTTTACCGGGTAAAGAGTATAGTTATAGGGTCAAGGCAACCAGCATTGCGGGAACAACATTTGGAGAGACAGTTCTTTTCCAAACCTTGAATGACACGCCTTTATGCAGCGAACTGTCAATTGACAATTTGACCAGCAGGGAAGTTGTTTTTTCTTTCGCAATACTTTCTGATGGGGGTTCTGCTATTACTGGAAGTGGAGTTTGTGTAAGTACAGAACCAAATCCATCAACGGAAGATATAATGGAAGCAATTGAACCGGAAGAGGGTGCTTATACTGTCACCATTACTGAACTAACTCCAAATACTCACTATTATGCAAGAGTTTATCTGGAGAATGAAATGGGGGTGAGTTATAGCAATGAGGTAGAGTTTACTACGCTTCTCGAGGAACCAAGTATTGTTACCCATGAGGCCAGCCTGATCGACTCACAAAGTGCATATCTGCGTGGCGAACTTGTTTCTACCTGGGATGCTCCCATGGAAGATATCGGTTTCCTTGTTCACAATATCCCTGAATTTGATCGGGAAACGGACGATGTGGTTATCCTTTCAACCCTTGAACAAAATATTCAAGATGGTGAAGGGTATTCGCTGTTGGTCAATGACCTTTATCCGGATTCTACCTATTTTTATAGAGCATTTGCGATAAATGCCGAGGGAACTGGTTATGGTGATATATTTTCATTTACTACATGGCCATTATCAATATCGGTTGACGATGCCTATAAAACCATTATTTATCCCAATCCTACAGCGGGAAATATTTATATCTCTTCATCTGAAAAGGAAATTTTACAGGCAGCAGTTTACGATTTAACCGGGAAATGCGTTCTAAATAAAACTCTGAATGAAAAACAAAACACATTGAACATTAGCTATGTGTCAACGGGAATTTATACCCTTAGTTTAAAATATTCAGATGGCTTTATAAAGAATTATCGGGTGGTTAAATATTGAAATAGCCATAATGATGAATCGTTATCCCATTTGATTTTCATAAATTGCCGAAAATTTTGAAGTATTTGTTAACTAATAAAGTTTTGAAAATGAGAGACAAAAGAAAAAGTATGTTAAATTTCCTGATCACAGGTATGCTGATGATGGTCCTAACCACTGCCTGGTCCCAAAATCAGAAGCTGATTATAGGAAATAACAGTGGAACGAGTTACAACGCAACCGTTGTATCAGACAAAAGTGATTTGATTACGTTAAAGTTCAACCTTTATGAATTGAATCTCAACGAGGTAAAAACAGAATATGGCCTTGCCTACACTGTTTCAAGCCCTAAGGCTCCCAATTTTTTGATCAAGGGTTCTCCCGATCTGATTTACCTGACCGGATCGTTGATTATCCCAGAAACAGGCTCAATGGAGATTGAAGTAATCGCCGGCGATTACGAGGAGTATAAAGATATTGAAATAGCTCCCTCCAAGGGTAATCTGACGCGCGACGTGTATCCTAACCAAATCCCTTTCGAAAAGGGATTGGTTTACAAAAAGAATGAGTTTTTCCCAAACCAATTGGCTTCATTGCGCGACCCTTACGTGTTAAGGGATTATCGGGGGCAAACTGTAGAGATTTACCCAGTTCAGTATAATCCCGTAACCAAAACACTAAGAGTTTACTCCGAGATTACAGTAGTTTTAAAACACACCAACGACAGGGGAATAAATGAATTTGTAGATCAAAGGGCTAACAAGGCGATTTATGCTGAGTTTGATAATATTTATCGCCGCAACTTTTTGAACTACTCCCATAGGGCCAAGTATCAACCCATCGAGGATAACGGACTTCTGCTGGTTGTTGCCTATCCGGCCTTTATGGATGCCATAAAGCCATACGTAAATTGGAAAAAACAGAAAGGCCAAGAGGTTAAGCTGGTAAGCTATACCGAAGCAGGAGGGACTTCGGCCAACTTAAAGAACTACATAACCAATCAGTACAATAGCGATGAAGGTTTATGCTTTGTTCTGCTGGTTGGAGACGGCCCCCAAATTCCCCCTTTGTATAAAGGAGGCGATAGCGATGCCGCATATGGGCATATCGTGGGCACTGACTCGTACGCCGAGGCTTTCATTGGCCGCTTTTCTGCCGAGAATGTTGCACAGGTTCAAACACAGGTTGATAAAACCATTACTTACGAACGCGATTTAACCGCTGATGATACATGGCTTACAACAGGAATGGGGATTGCTTCTAGCGAAGGGGGTGGAGGTCAGGGCGATAACGGAGAATCCGACATTCAACACATGAATATCATCCGGAATAAGCTCTTGAACTATACTTATTCGACAGTATATCAAGTATATGATCCCGGAGCACAGGCATCTACCGTAGTGGCAAACCTAAATACGGGTACCAGTATTATTAACTACACAGGGCATGGTGCTACTACCTACTGGGTAACCACCAACTTTGGGGTAAACCATATGGGCAGTTTAACCAACGTTAACAAGCTTCCCTTCATTTTCGACGTGGCCTGCGTTAATGGTGATTTTAAAAACAACACCTGTTTTGCCGAAGGGTTTATGAGGGCGAATACAGCCAATGGCCCTACGGGTTCTATAGCCATAATAGCATCCACCGTTAACCAAAGTTGGGCTCCGCCCATGAGGGGACAGGATGAAATGAATGATATTCTCGTTGAATCGTACCAGAATAATATTAAAAGAACCTACGGAGGGATAGCTGTTAATGGCTGTATGAATATGAACGACGTATATGGGAGTTCAGGATATAGCGAAACCAATACATGGACTATTTTTGGAGATCCCTCTTTGATGGTTAGGACAGCGGTTCCGGGGGAGATGATAGTAACACATAACCCAACCATTTTCCTTGGGTCAAGTTCTTTTATGGTAAATTGCGATACCGATGGCGCATTGGTGGCCATTTCGTTTAACAATGACGAAGATGATGTGGTAGTGCTGGGCAAGGCTGTAGTTGAATCGGGCTTGGCCACGGTAACTTTTGAAGAGCCGATAACTACTCCGGCCGATTTGGTAGTAACGGTTACGGCTTATAACAAAGCCACCTATATAGGTCAGGTGGCAGCCGTACCAGCCGATGAACCCTATGTAATTTTAAAATCATATGTTACCAGCGATAGCCCTAATTTTGGCGAAACAGTGGGAATTAACGTTGTCCTTGAGAATATTTCCGAGGATCCGTTCACAGCCTCTGATGTTACAGCAACTATTTCCAGTGGCAGTGAATTTGTAAATATTGTTGGTAATACAGTAAATGCCGGAACCATTGAGCCGGGTCAAGTTGTAACGCTTGATGAGGCATACACTATTGAAATTGCAGACAGCGTCCCCGATCAAACCCCCATTGTATTTACAATTACAATTTCCGGTGAGTACGAGGAAGAGGTTTACGAATGGTCTCAGAACTTTATTATAAAAGCCAACGCTCCCGTTCTGAGCATCGGAGGATTGACCATCGACGATGGTGGTGAGGGCGTTCCCAACTACTTAGAGCCCGGTGAGAGTGCTCAGGTGCAGCTCACGGTGACCAACACGGGGCACGCCGCTGCCGGCGGTGTTACCGCCCGCCTCTTCGCCGCCACGCCCTTCCTGAGCATCCTCAACGGTGAGGTCGCCGTAGACGTGGCCGCCGAGGGGACAGCCGAGGTTTCGTTCGGGGTTGAGGCCAACGGCTCCACGCCCGACGGCCTAGCGGTAGAGCTGGGCTACAGCGCTGAGCTGGGGGTTTACGCCGCCGAGGGCTCAACGACCATCACCATCGGCCCGGTTCCCGAGGCCACCATCGGCCAGGGCACCTCGGACACGCAGTCCTACTACCCGTTTGACAACTACTGGAAGGCGAACAAGTCTCAGATGCTGTACCTGGCCAGCGAGGTATCGCTGGCCCCGCAGACCATCAAGGAGCTGGGCTTCTACTTCAAGTCCGTAGGGGCGACCAACCCTTACGTCAACGTGGCCATCCGGCTGATGGAGACCGACCTGACGGCCATGCCCTCGAGCTACGTACCGACCACGGGTGCCACGACGGTGTTCAGCGCGTCGAGCTACACGATGCCCTCGCAGCCGGGCTGGCACCTGTTCGACATCGACGACTTCGAGTACAGCGGTCAGCACAACCTGCTGGTGGAGGTTACCTTCGGGATCAACGCGGACTGGTCGAGCACGCGCTACCGGGTGAACTGTACCCCCACTTCAGCCAGCAGCGTGACCTACGGGTATAGCGACACGCAGCCCATTCCGAACTACTCGGGCGTAACGACGCTGCGCCCGAACCTGTACCTGGCGTTCGATGCCATTCTGGCGGACCAGTACCCCGTTTCCATCGTGGTGGAGGATGTAAGCCATGCGCCCATTCCGGATGCCGAGGTGGTCATCGGCTCGCTGCCGCTGGTCACCGATGACCAGGGCGAGCAATCGCTGGAGCTGCCCTCCGGGGCTTACCCGTGGAGTGCGAGCAAGGAGGGCTACGTCACCCAGACGGGCTTGCTGGAGGTATCGGACGAGTCGACCACCCTGACCATCGTCCTACGCCAGGTCATCGGCGAGGAGGCCGAGATCCTGACGTTCGATTTCGAGGAGGACGTGGTGGAGTACGTGACCATCTCCCCTGTGGAGGACAACGCGGGGAGCATCCTGGTAGCGGTCACCGCTGGCACGGATGTAACGTCGCTGACGCCCACCATCACGGTATCGTACGGGGCTACGATCGCGCCGATGGGAGGCATCACGATGGACTTCAGCGAGCCGGTCACCTTCGTAGTGACGTCAGAGGACGAGCTGACGGTGAACACCTACACGGTGACGGTCAAGGAGCTGTTCCCGGTTACCTTCAACGTCAACATGACCTACGCCGAGAGCTTCGACCCTGCGGTGGATACGGTCTTCCTCACGGGCAACATGTTAGGCTGGGCCGTACCGGGCAGCGAGCCTGAGCTGCAGACCATGGAGCGGGTAGAGGGCACGATGGTATGGCGCCTGACGCACCTGCTGCTGGCCGGCGATTACGAGTACAAGTACTTCCTGAACAGCGGCTGGGACGGCGGCGAATGGCAGGGGGGTGAGAACCGCGGGGTTTCCGTATCGGGTCCCACGGAGGTGAACGACAACTGGGGCTGGCCGAGCGGAGTTCCCGGCGGAGAGCTTACCGGCGTATCGGTGTACCCCAACCCGTTCAGCGGTTACCTCACGGTATCGGGAGCCTCCGGTGTAAGCCGCGTGGTGATCACGAACCTGCTGGGCCAGGTAGTGCTAGACCGGATCGTCAGCGGCACGGAGTTGACCGTTTCGACGGGGTCGCTCAGCGGCGGCATCTACGTGGTTACGCTGGTATCGCCCAGCGGCGAGCGGGTGACCCGGAAAATGGTAAAACAGTAGAATAGCTACAGAATAGTATAAATGAAAAGGCGGAATCAAACCGCCTTTTCATTTTTTATCCCCTGTAGTAAAGCATGATAAAATTATTCAAAATGGGTTCAAGTTCATCCGAGAGTGTCGATTGACCATATTTTTTAGCAGTAGAAACCAACTCTTGTAATATCTGAAGGTTAAGCTCTTTCTCATATGAGATCAGCTTGGCATAATTTTTTTCAAGACTAAAGTAGTATTCAAGATTTTCGACCGTTGCGGAAGCGTAACGATTCAAAAGGTCATTGGCTTTTTCCGTCTCGTTAGCATTGTAGTATGTTTCAATGTGTCCGATAACAAAGAAATCGAAAGGGAACTTACTTTGGGGCAACAATTCAGAGATTCTGTCCAAAACCTTAACTGCCGAATCCCTTTTCCCTGCATCAAGCAATTCATCGGCCAGCCTTCCAAAATTGTTACGCAGCCTAAGAACCATGGCAGTTCGTTGAATATTATGATCTATAAGAACACCCGGCTCATTCATTCTTCCCCACCTAAATTTTTCCATGTAATTCCGGTACAACTTATCAATGTTAAAACGGGAAATGGAAAGAAAATCGCTCGCTTTGGTTTTAATGGGAACCAGTCTATATGCAAAACCCTCGAACTGAAGATAATCAGAAATCCCAATGTCGGAATCCCCGCCAGTGGAAACAAAATATATGGGGCGTTGCCAATTGTTGTTGGCAATGATCTCAAGCATCATCATTTCGGGTTTATGAATGCTCTCCTTATTTATGGTCCACTCCATTGCATCCACGATGAGATGTGCATCTTCGGGGCTAACGGTGCCAGTTCGAAGCACGGCCTCCTTGTCGATGGTCATCTTTACCTGATTGGAAGGATAATAATCGATAAATTCGCCACTTGGTACTTTAATTCGTGTTTCAGGCCTGTTACTGCCAATGAAATCTATTAGCTGTTTAAGTTCAATGGGCTTATTGATCTTATCAACAAAATAAACGATGTCGCGTGTTCCCTGTACGAATTGATCAAAATTCATGGTTATGGGCAAGGGATCGGAATCGTTGCTTTTCCATTTCATCTGTTCGCAGTACCAATCGGTCCCCAAAAGGCTTAGATTAACAATTCTAACATCGGTACGTATCCCTTCCACTTCCTGGGCATACCAAAGAGGAAACGTATCGTTATCGCCATTGGTAAAAATAATGGCATTGGGTTCGCAGGTATTTAGATAGTTATATGCAAAATCGCGGGTAATGTAACGACCTGACCGGTCGTGGTCGTCCCAGTTTTCCGTTGCCAATAGGGCAGGAATTGGAAGCGCAATAAGAATGGCAAGAAAAGAGGCCATTAAACCGCTTTTAAAGCCTTTTTTGAGGACTTCGTACAGGCCAAGGACCCCAAGCCCGACCCAAATGGAGAACGCGTAAAAAGAGCCCACATAAGAATAATCGCGTTCCCGGGGTTGTAGGGGATACTGGTTCAGGTAAACAACTATAGCCATTCCGGTCAGTATGAAAAGCAGGGCTATAACCCAAAAATTTTTCTGATCGCGCGAGAATTGAATGGCCATGCCCGCTATCCCCAATAGTAAGGGAAGGAAATAATAGACATTGCGTGAGGGATCGTTCAGCATTGCAGATGTCAACTTATCCTGATTTCCCAGCCTTATGGCATCAATACTTTTAATCCCGGTTATCCAGTTTCCGTTGAGCAAATCGCCATGCCCCTGAATGTCGTTTTGACGTCCTACGAAATTCCACATGAAATATCGCCAGTACATATGCCCAAGCTGGTATGTAAAAAAGAATCTTAGGTTTTCACCAAATGTCGGCACATACCTAACCTCATAATCGCCGGAACCGGTTGTTATCCTTACCGGATATCCTTTAATGTTTCCCCATTTTTTATATTCTTCCACATGGTCCTCTCTCCAACTCCACATTCTGGGAAAGAATGATTGAAACCGTTCGTCAAACTGGTATTGAGTTTTCAGGTAGGATTTTTCATATTTTCCATCTTTTTTGATGTATGTGGTTAAATCCTTTGAACCGATAACGGGAGCGTTGTAATACTGCCCGGTAACAAGAGGCCTGTCGCCATACTGTTCCCGGTTTAAATAGCTTAGAAGCGTAAAAACGGTTGAGGGATTATTCTGGTTCATAGGGGTATTGGACTGAGCTCTGATAATTAGGAGGGTATATGAAAGGAACCCGATGGTTATTACTGCACCTCCAATCAGGATAGTATTCAGCAATAACCTCCTTTTCCTGTATGAGTTCCAAATACCGTAAGAAAATAATGCGAAGAGTAAAGCAATAAAAAATATGGCACCCGAATTATAAGGAAATCCCAATCCGTTGATAAACAGCAACTCAAATCCTGAAATCAGGGTAACAATGCCGGGAATGAATACATACATTACCGCGCCAAGCATGGCAACAGCAACGCCCAAGGCGGCCACTACGCCCCATGTGCTTACTTCATATTTTTTAAAGTAGTAAACAAAAACAATGGCAGGGATGGTTAACAGGTTCAGTAGGTGAACTCCAATGGAGAGCCCCATGATATATGCAATCAGTATCAACCAGCGATTGGAGTGGGGTTCGTTGGCAACGTTCTCCCATTTCAGGATAGCCCAGAAAACAAAAGCCGTGAACATTGAGGAGGTAGCATATGCCTCTGCTTCAACGGCGATGAACCAAAAACTGTCAGTAAAAGTATAGGCCAGTGCACCTATTGCTCCTGCACCCAGGATTGCAACTGTTTGACCCAAGGTTGGTTCGCCACCTTGTTTCAAAAGGAGTTTCCTCGAAAGATGGGTAATGGACCAAAACAGGAACAGAATGGTAAAAGCTGCTGCCAGAGCAGACATTATATTGACCATAACCGCAACCCGCTGTATATTACCACCAGCAAACTTGGTAAAGAAATTACCCAGCAACATGAAGAATGGCGCACCGGGAGGATGGGGTATTTCAAGTTTGTAGGATGCAACAATACGCTCGCTGCAATCCCAGAAGCTGGCGGTCGGCTCAATGGTTAAAAGGTAAACCGAGGCAGCAGTGGCAAAAACTAACCAACCGATAAGATTGTTAAGTCGATGAAATCTATTCATACTGGCAATGCTATTGAATGGTGTAAAAGCAGAAACCGTTATTAAACGTGCTAAATTAGGCTTTTTTGTTGTATTGAACTTTATTTTCAATACTTTTTAAAAAACTTTAAAATAGGCAATAAGCAAAAGGATAAATAATAAGTAGCCAACAAGAACACTTTGGCCAAATAATATATGATTATCTTTGCAAAAAAACTGTGAACGCAACCGATTGGAAAGATAAATTATCTTTTGTTTACTCAACAAACCCCAATTTTAAACCAAGTTCCGAAGATGAATTTGTTGAGGAAACCCCACCTCCATCCCGGCAGGATCTGAGGATAATGTTGGATAAAAAAAACAGGGGTGGCAAAGTTGTAACCCTGATATCTGGTTTTGTTGGGACAAAAGAAGATTTGAAAGAGCTTGGAAAAACGCTTAAAAATCGTTTCGGAGTGGGAGGGAGTATGAAAGATGGTGAAATCCTTATTCAGGGTGATTTCAGGGAAAGGGTTTTCAACCTGTTACAGGAAATGGGGTATAGGGTTAAAAAATCGGGAGGATAGTCTAAAATTACGATTCCCAATGATATTGCAGATTTTTTTAAATATAAAGTTAATGAAGAGAGCACTATTGGTTTTTGCTATTATGCTGGTCTCTCTGCAAACCATTGCCGGAGATACCATAAGAGTGATGCAGTATAATTTGTTGTATTACGACAGGAACACGGGTTGGTGTAATGCGACCAACAACAACGTGGACTCGAAGGATGGCTATTTAAGAGATATTACTGGATATTATAAGCCCGATATTTTTACGGTGAACGAAATGAACGGGAGTGTTACCAGTGTCCAAAGGTTGTTGGATAATGTTTTTGTTTCCAATGGACAGAGCTACTTTAAAAGAGCAAATTTTGCAGGATCGTACCTGGTAAATATGCTTTATTACAACTCCAATAAGCTTGGCCTAAAATCACAGCAATATATTACAACATCACCCCGAATCACCGACGTCTATCAGCTATACTACAAGTCGGAAGGTTTGTTAAGAGGCGACACGACTTATTTAACATGCATAGTTACCCATTTGAAAGCCGGAAATACCAGTAGCGACCAGCAGGATAGAGCAACCGCAGCACAACAAATAATGTCGTTTATCGAAAATAGGAATATTAGGGGGAATATTCTCATAATGGGAGACATGAATGTGTACTATTCCAGCGAGAGTGCTTTTCAAACCCTTGTTACCGAAACGCAGTCAGGTGTCCGTTTTTTCGATCCCATTAATAAAATCGGGAATTGGAATAATAACCCGACCTATGCGCAATACCACACCCAGTCAACCCATACAAGCAATGATAATTCATGCCCTTCCGGCGGAGGAATGGATGACCGTTTTGACTTTATCCTTGCAACTAAGCCAATTATGGAGGGCGCGTTAGGACTTCAATACGTTACGAATTCCTATTGGGCCTTTGGTCAGGACGGGAACCGTTTTAACCAATCGTTAATCAACCCCCCTAATTATAGTCTGCCATACCAGGTTATCAACTCCCTTTACAACATGTCCGACCATCTTCCTGTGGTGTTGAAGCTGTATGTCGATACCGATTTTTCATCCGTTTCCGCAGTTACTGCTGTTAACAGGTACAGGGTAAGCAATCCCTTTAATGAGAACATAAGCCTTTGGAAACAGGGTGGAGGAGTTGAAAGGGTAAAAATTCAAATCATTAGCATTTTGGGCGAACTTCTTTTTGAGGATGAGATTACACTATTCCCCGGAGAAAAATATATTATCCCTGCCGAAAATTTCAGGGCAGGCTTTTACCTTATGTCGATTCACGGAGCCGGAATTAAAGAGGTGAAGCGAATAGTTAAACAGTAACACATGCGTAAGCAGCTATTACTATGGTTACTTGTATCATGGATTGCTCCTCTCAATGCCCAATACTTCATAGCCGGGCAAGAACCCTTTTCTGTTAGGTGGCAGGAGCAGAGGACCACATACGGAAAAATTCTATATCCGGCACAATCTGATACCATTGCGTTTTATCTCAATGGGTATATGGAATACGCATGGCGCCATGTACCCCTGTCGCTTGGCCATTCACCCAAACCCATTCCTCTGGTGGTACATCCCAATAGCGTGCTTTCCAATGGTTTTGTAACATGGGGCCCAAGACGAATGGAAATCGTGTCGCAGCACGACTTTAACGCTTCGCCCGAACCGTGGTTGCTAACCCTTTCGCTTCACGAAAACCGTCATGTTGTTCAGACGGATAAGTTGAACAGGGGTATTTTTCGAGCGGCTACATACCTATTGGGCGATCAGGGCATTGCACCAGCGGTGGGCTTAGTTCCCCTTTGGTTTCTCGAAGGCGATGCCGTATATACTGAAACCAACCTGTCGTCGGGAGGAAGGGGTCGACAATCTTCTTTTTACCAGCCATTTCGAACGCATCTGTTGCAACATGGTCGCAGTATTTACCCTTACGATAAATGGTTAATGGGTTCCTATAAAAATGCAATACCAAATCACTATCAATTTGGATATATGATGGTTGGATATGGTTATTTAAAGTATGAGTCTGATATTTGGAAGTCGTCATTAGAATATGTTACCAAACGTCCATATACGCTATTCCCTTTTTATTTTAGCCTTAAAAAAGAAACCGGTTTATCGAGGAAAGAGTTGTTCCAAAGTGCCTTGCACTATTTGGATTCAGTATGGAACGAAGGACAAAGTCGGGGGAAAGTTAATGAAAATCAGCCACTTGTGGAACATAAGGGAAGTCAATACTGCGAGTATCGCTATCCGCAAATGCTCAATGATACGCTCCTGATTGCGCTTAAAAAAACACTTTCGAGGCCCAATGCCATTGTTGCCGTTGACCTAAAAACAGGTCGCGAGAGAATAGTGTATCGTCCTGGCATAATTGTCGGCAGGGTTTCATTCTGTCAGGGGGCGGCCCTGTGGTCAGAGTATCGGCCGCATTACCGCTGGGAGAATTTAAACTATTCCGAAATATGGAAGTATGATTTTATAAAAAAGAAAGCCCTAAGAATAACATCATTCTCCCGTTTTTTCAACCCGGTGCAGATGAACAATGGAACTATCCTTGCCATTGAGTATGGCTTTACAGGGCCATCGAGAATTGTGGCCCTTTCGCCTTATGGCCATCCCGTAGCATATTGCAGCCTACACCCTACGCTCGAACCCAAAGAAATAGCCGCCGGCTATGAAAACGAGTTTTACGTGAGAGCTTCATCCCCTAAGGGAGCTTTAATTCTTAGATTCCCGTCCATTGACAGTACTCCCGATACCATTTTGGGCCCCTTGTTTCGTGATATTTCAGGTATATGTTTAGCAAACGATCATATCTTTTTTTCCATGACATCTAATGGCGTGGAAGATCTTTTTGCCATCGGCACTAAATCTCATGAAATATTGCAAATAGGTTGTTCCGAATATGGTTTAACCCAGCCATCGGGTTACAAAAATCGGATTGTGGCTTCGACATGGAGCGCAACAGGCCTATTCCCGGTTCAATTAACCCCGGAAAAAAATGAAGCCTCATGGATAATGGAGAAAGATAGCCCGGGACTTTTCAAAGAAGGGCAGGATAACATTAAGACCAATTACACGGCCGGTGAAATAGCAGCTTACGAATCCTATTCACAGCCATACCCATACTCAAACATTAAGGGTTTGTTTAACTTTCATAGCTGGGCACCATTCTATTTCAACCCTTTTAGTTTTATGGAAGGAAGTTTAAACGTTTACCCCGGATTGTCTGCTTTTTCCCAAAATGTTACCAGCACAATGGCTGCCAGTTTAGGTTATTCATACAACGAGATACATGGCCTCCATGCCCATATACATTGGTTGGGTTGGTATCCGGTCGTTTCGCTGGGCGTTGATATTGGCAACACTTTACCCAAAATTGTGGAGGGTCCTTATGCCGACGAGGCAGAAAAACATAGAGAAGATTATAGCCTTAAAATGAATTTCAAGTTGTCGTTTCCCGTAAATCTATCCCGAGGGAATGTGGTAACAAGACTCAATTTGGGATTTAAGTATTCATCAAACAACACATGGCTATGGGATTACAAGACAGAAAGGTATGATAAATGGTTTGACCAACTTGAAACTTTTTTTACATTTTATAGTGCAGGAAGAATGGCTCACAGGGATTTGCGCCCAAAAACCGGCATTTACTTTTATACGGGCTATACCCATTCGCCAACCCTAAGCCATCTTAAGGGGGATAATATTGTTTTTTTGAGCGAACTCTATCTCCCGGGTTTTGCAACGAGTCACAGTATTATGATTACCGGAAAGAGAGAGAAGGAGTGGGTTGCCGGCTATTTTTTCAATTCGCGTTTAAAATTCCCCAGGGGATACGATAATGCAGTAAACCAGGGATTCAGTATGCTTAGCCTTGACTACGCACTGCCCTTGATCTATCCCGACCTTGCCATTGGTCCTGTCGTGTACCTGAAAAGGCTTTTCGCCAATTTCTTCTTTGACAAGGCCCATGTTAATGGGTATAGACGCATTGAAGGGAGGTTAATACCCCACTCATATCAGCTGAGTTCCGTGGGTGTCGATTTATATTCTGATGCCAACTATTTTCGAACCCGGTACGAACTGCGCATGGGTTACCGCTTTGGCGTTACTCTTGATAAGCGTGAATACTTTCATGAATTTCTGGTATCTTTGAATCCCGGTTTGGTGTTTGGCCATACTCCGGATTGTCCTTTTAAATTCTTTAATTTTTAATTTAAAACTAATAAAGAATAAATATAATAATGAGCGAGATAAATATACGCGAGAGGAAAAAACAAGTGCGTGTTCTGATCAAGGAAAGGAAGGCTACCCTTAGTAGGGATCAAAAAATGGAAGCATCTGCCAGGGTATTTAAAGTGGTAGAGGAGTTGCCCGAATTCCAATCGGCTAAAACAGTACTGGCCTACTGGTCGCTTTCCGATGAAATTTTCACGCACGATTTTGTTATGAAGTGGTATCTTTCGAAGCGATTGCTATTGCCATTGGTGGTTGGAGATAGATTACAGCTGAGTGTTTTTAGTGGTCCCCAATCGATGGTCGAAACCCCGCCCTACGGCATTTTGGAACCAACCGGGGAAGAACTTGTTGACGTAAGTGAGGTTGACATTATTATCGTACCCGGATTAGCATTTGATAAACATGGAAACAGATTGGGGCGAGGGAAGGGGTATTATGATAAGTTGCTTACCGATGCTAAAGCCTTCAAGGTAGGTGTTTGCTTTCAGGTTCAGTACCTCCCTAATGTTCCTGTCGATCATTATGATGTTCCCGTAGATAAAGTTGTTTTTGCATAATTTGATTGGCATGTTAAGAAGAATTGTTTTTATTTTCCTGGTTGTTTTAACCCCCTTTTGGGCTACATCGCAGCCTCCTTCGGGGTACTATGCAGATACCGAAAACCTGTCGGGCGAAGAGCTGATGGCTCAACTGCACAACATAATAAAAGATCACTATGAGGTTACATATACTGGGTTGTGGGATGCATTTTACTACACCGACAGAAGAAGTGATGGAAAGGTGTGGGATATGTACACCACATGCAATTTTGTTTTCTTTGAGGATCAGGATACAGGATCCGGTGGAACAGTAGAGTGTGATGTTTACAACAGGGAACATTCCTTCCCCCGGAGTTGGTTTGGTGGAGCAGTTGCACCAATGAATACAGACCTTTTTCACCTCTATCCTACCGATAAAAAGGTAAATGCTGTAAGGGATAATTATCCTTACGGAAAAGTGGGAACTGCAACCTATACATCGAGTAACGGGAGTAAGCTGGGATCTTCTGCAACACCCGGATATTCAGGTATCGTGTTTGAACCCGCTGACGAATATAAGGGTGATTTTGCCCGTTCCTATTTTTACATGGCCACCCGATACTACAATATCATTGACGGATGGAACTCAGACATGTTGAACGGAACTCATTTTCCCGCTTTCTCAAACTGGGCAAAACAATTATTGCTACAGTGGCATCAAGCCGATCCGGTGAGCCAAAAAGAAATAGACAGAAATAATATTATCTACGAAGATTATCAGGGGAATAGAAATCCATTTATTGATCATCCGGAGTTTGCCCTTTTGATATGGTCCCAATCGACAACTCCTGTTACTTTTACCAGCACGCCTGTCTTACAAGTTAACGTTTTTGAAACCTATTCATATACGGTAAAAGCGACTGGAAACGCAGATGCTTATGTAACGCTAACCTGTACTCAAAAACCCCCTTGGATGGAGTTTCAGCAGACGGCCAGCGGAATGGCCCTGCTTACAGGAACGCCTTTAATTGAAAACATAGGCCAGCATTCCGTTTCCATTACGGCAACAGATGGAATTACAACAGCAGCTCAAAATTTTACTGTAACTGTGGTTGGGAACACTACTCCTGTTGTTTTCACAAGTTCCCCCGTGACATCAGTAACTGCCTACGATAGTTACATGTACTCCGTTTCATCAGCAGGGCATAGCTTGGCCACCATTACGGTTACGTGTTCTGAAAAGCCCGATTGGATGGAGTTTGCTCAAACAGGTAATGGTATTGCCCAATTGTCGGGTGTACCCGGCGCTGCAGATGTAGGCACCCATTCTGTGGCTCTTCAGGCAACAGATGGATTATCTACGGCACATCAGGAGTTTACAGTCACAGTATCCGAGCCGCAGGTTGTCTTTTTAACTTCCCCTGATACCTATGCTAAGGTTGATGAATTGTATGAGTATCAGATTTCTGTAGAAGTTTCCGAACATCCGTCTGCACAGGTGAATGTAGTATGTGTCGAGAAACCTCAATGGCTATCGTTTACTTCCGGAGCGTCGAATCAAGCTTATCTTTCTGGGACTCCGGGTATGCAAGACATTGGATATCACGATGTGCAATTGAAGGCGGTTTACGGCGACTTTTCAGTGCAGCAGAACTTTTCCATACTCGTCTTCGAGTATGGTACCATTTTGGATTATATTGAAACTTTCGAAAATATACCGGACATCAGTCCTGCCTATGAGCTTAGGATTTGGTCGGGGGACAATGATTTCCAGTGGATGGCAACGCAGGCGCGTACCGATCAATCCATTGACGGAAAAGCGATTTGCCTTGGGGATAGCGGTGAACCCTATGTTCAATCTCAGAATTTAACTGGTGGATGTAGCAGGGTTATGTTTACTTGTCAGCAAAAGTTTGAGGGTAATGGAGGAACCATTAGCTTGCTTATCAACGAACAACAGGTTGGAGAACCCTTCTCTGTTACTACCGATGCTTTAGTGGCTGATTTCGACAACATTGCAATCTATGGAAATTTTGTGTTGAAGTTAAAGAGCAATGGCAGTGTTCCTGTGGCCATAGATAATTTAACCTGGCAACTCAATCCTTCGGATAATCCCCCTGTAATAATTGGCGTTTCCCATTCTCCCATACATCCATCCAACGGCGATGAGGTATTTATTTCTGCCGAAATTGAATCTGAAAACGGAATTGAATCGGTTTTCGTCATGAGCGGATCATCAACGGATGAACTTGCTTACTCAGACCCAATGGATTATTCCGATGGATACTATGGTGCGAGCATAATTGTCCCCGACGAAGTCAGTCGGTTATACTATCGGGTGATAGCTACCGATAGGGTAGGGTTAAGTACCTTTTCTGATATCTTTGAGATAGAAATATTCCAAAACCAAGCTCCCGAAATCGGGAGTGTAGAGTATTACCCATTAAATCCTGATGAGAACCAGAGCGTTTCCGTGCGGTCCATGGTTAGCGATCCGGACTTAGATGCTTTTGTTGTTTTTCTTAAATGGTATATATCTGGTCAAACGACGGTTGATAGCATACCCATGACTGAAAATTTTGGTTACTATTCGTGCACAATACCGGGGAACCCTGCTGAATCACAAGTGTTTTTTCAGGTTTTTGCACAGGATGAAAATGGAGCCATAGGATCATCGTCTCTATATTCTTATTCTGTTTCAGGAGGATCCTCTATTTTAAATAACCAATCAATCGATTTCATGGTATTTCCCAATCCTACCAAAGGAAAAATTTTCATAGAGGGCCGCTGGACAAAACCCATTAAAATCGAAATTTTCGGCATCATGGGAAACCACATCTACTCAATGGAGAAAATGGGAACTCAAGGATTGATTGAAATAGACCTGGGAATGTTAGAAAGGGGTATTTACCTGGTCAAAATTTCTGAAGGGAGGATGGTCGGTTATTATAAAGTGATAAAGGAATAGGCAGTTGCGCTTCATCGTTTCATAAAAAAAGTCCGACACAGTCGGACTTTTTTAAGTTTATATCGCTTTTTTTTAGGCTTTCTCAGATCCATCGTATGCCCATTTTACCAACGATGCACCCCAGGTAAAGCCTGCCCCAAAAGTGGCAATAATGATATTGTCACCTTTTCTAAGTTTCGATTCCCACTCCCATAGACACAGGGGTATCGTTGCGCTGGTGGTATTGCCATAGCGTTCGATGTTAATCATAACCTGTTCCTTTTTGATCCCCATGCGCTTGGCTGTGGCTTCAATGATTCTCATGTTGGCCTGATGGGGAACCAGCCAGGCTAAATTTTCGGGGGTTATGCCATTGCGTTGCATTATCTCAACCGCTGTGTCGGCCATATTGGAAACGGCTGCCTTAAAAACGGGCTGTCCTTCCTGGTAAATAAAATGCTGACGTTTGGCTACCGTTTCGTATGATGCAGGGTACATTGAACCTCCGGCTACCTGATGCAGATGTTTTCTACCCGATCCATCAACCTGCATAATGGCATCCACTACTCCCAATCCATCAAAGTTAGGCTCCAGCATGGCTGCACCGGCCCCATCGCCAAAAATTGGGCAGGTTGCCCTGTCGGTGTAATCGGTGATGGATGACATTTTATCGGCACCAACCACCACAACCTTTTTGTGCGAGCCCGATTCAACGAATTTTGAAGCGGTAATTAATGCGTAAAGGAAACTTGAACACCCGGCATTCATATCGTACCCGAAGGCGTTGGTTATCCCGCATTTATCGCTGATAATATTGGCAGTAGCGGGGAATTGCATATCGGGTGTTACCACGCCGCAGATCAACATGTCAACCTCTTCCGGGCGGGTGTTGGTTTTGCGCAGCAAATCATTTACCGCATGCATGGCCATGTCGCTAGTTCCTTTGCCTTGGCCTTTTAATATTCGCCGTTCTTTGATTCCGATACGAGTCATTATCCACTCGTCCGAGGTATCAACCATTTGACTTAGTTCGTCATTGGTAAGGATATAATCGGGTACATATCCTGCGATACCGGTAATAGCTGCTGTAATCTTTCCCATTAGTTAAAGGCTTCTTTTATTTTTTCACAAAGGTTTGAACTTATCACCGTTCGGGTTTGTAGAATCATATTCATTATCGCCTTGGCGTTGGAAATCCCATGGCCAATGACAACGGGGGAGTTTACTCCCAGAATAGGAGTACCGCCATAATTCTCAAAGTTGAATTGCTCAAAAAAATGATCGGTAATATTCCTCTTTTTAATCAGCTGATAAAAGGCTTCAGCTTCTTTAAGAACAACATTCCCAACAAATCCATCGCAAACAAACACATCGGCTTTCGAATCGGAAAACAGGTCGTTGCCTTCAACATTCCCGGCAAAATGAAAGTCAGAAGTATCCTTCATTAGTTCAAAGGTACTTTTGGTAACCAGGTTACCTTTTTCATCTTCGGCGCCGATATTCAGTAGGCCAATCCTGGGCTTGTCGATACCAAAAACGTGTTTTGAATACAATGAACCAAGGATCGCGTACTGGAAAAGTACATCAGGACGACAATCGGGGTTAATGCCAACATCGAGAATAAGATTAAATTTTTTCTCCGATACAGGTATATAGCTAGCAATGGCAGGCCGAATTACACCGGGTACTGACCTAATGGTGTACATTGTTCCTACCAGCATTGCACCTGTGTTTCCGGCACTGGCGAAGCCATCAATTTTTTTCTCGGCAAGGTGTTTAAAGCCCTTATGTATGCTCGAATCGATTTTTTTGCTGAATGTTTTTGCGGGATTGTCTCCCATGGCGATTACTTCGGAACAATGAACAATGTCAAAATCGGAAACATTGGCATTCTCGTTTTTAAGTAATCGCAAAATGGCGTTTTCGTCCCCGAAAAGTGTTATCCTTTCGGAGTTGCTAAGATGTTTTTGAGCTAAAACGGCTCCGGCAATAACAGCATCCGGAGCATAGTCTCCGCCCATAACATCAAGGCCAATATTCATATGCAAAAACAAATAATAGGATTGTTATCAAGCCTGCTATACAGGTTACTATGCTGTAATCGTTTTTTCAACAGCAAGTTTTCCACGATAAAAACCACATTCGGGGCAAACACGATGAAGCTGGTAAGTAGCTCCGCAGTTGGAGCACTTGGCCAGGGTTGGCTCTTCTGCTTTATAGTGTGTTCTGCGTTTGTTCTTTCTTTGCTTTGAAACTTTACTCTTTGGGTGTGCCATGGTCTAACTCAATTTGAAATTTATACTCTATACTTTTTACTCAATTTGCAAACCCTTTAACTTTTCCCATCTCGGGTCAGTTCCAACAAAAGCAGGGCTTTTGTGTGGTTTGCCGTTGTTAACGCTTAGCCTGTTAAGCATAACAGGGTCGCAATCCGACTCCCTTGTGCCGGCTATTCCGTGGTAACGTTGGATGGGGAGACTTAAACTAATGCTTTCGTAGATGTATTGAGCAAGATTTACTTTGTACTCGTTGCTGCCAACATACCATACCTCATCATTATTTTCATATTCAGTTTCCGAAAACTTGACGAATAGATCACCTTTGAAAACTATGGGAAGTAGAAAGGGTTCTAAACACCTGTCGCACATAACCTCTACCATTCCGGTTATGTTGATTCTAAATTCGAGCATCGAGGTATGCTTCTCCAACTCGACGGCAACGTTTACCTTTCCCCTTTGTATCTCGCCTTCACTATAGTTCTCAAAAAACGAATCATCAATTTCGAAGTTGAAATGATGTTTCCCCAACTTAAGTCCCTTGTAATGAATCGAATATTGTTCCAATATGCTATTCACTGTACCAACAAAAATAACAGACAAAGGTAATTATTATTACGAAACAAAAAAAAACGAAAAGGATAATAAATTTTTACAACTCATCAAACTGAGCCCATATAGCGTTAAACGATCGTTAAGTTAGTGCCGATTTTTTGCCTATTTAAAAGCAACCAAGTCCCAACAGCGGCATCAGATAATAATGTTTGGCGCTATAACATAATCATAGTGGGTAGCAATAAATGAACATTACTATGATAGAATCAGTTTAATGGTTTTGAGGCCATGGAAAGAACAGACCGATGCATTAAAACGGGGCTATTCGACACAAACATTGTTGCAACAATGGGTGTTGTAGGGTGCACATTTATTCAAAAAGGAAGTCCAAATCCTCACCGGGTTTTACTTCTCGGGGTAACGATCCATATTTAAAGATTCTTGCCGTTTTGCTACCCAGTAGGTTAATTGATGCCTGATCGATTAAAATCATAGATCCTTCTCTAAGCCCTACAACATAAACGCTGGGATCCATAATGGTAAACTCTTCAATTCTTTCTTCACGTGTTTCTCCCGCATGGTTTTGTGGAACCTCCTCTGTAAAGTGAGGATTTATTTGGAATCTTACCAGGTTGATCGCATTAAAACTATCGGGTTCAACAATGGGCATATCGTTGGATGTGCAAATTGTGGGGCAGGCAATGTTGGCTCCGGCACTCCATCCTACGTATGGAACACCGTCGAGAACGCGAAATCGAATTGTTTCTGTTAAGTCCTGCTGTTGTATCATTTTTAACAGTCTAAACGTGTTTCCTCCACCCACCACAATTCCTTTTGCCTCTTTAACTGCTTTCTTGGCATCCCGATAATGGTGCAACGATTCAATCTCAATTCCCATCTCGCTAAACTTTTTTTGCACTTGCTTTTCGTACTCGTCAAAACTTATGGTAACTGCGGCATACGGAATAAAAATAACCTTATCAATGCCCTTTAAAAACAGGTCTATTTGTCCTCGGGCATGTTCCAGATAGGGCTCGCCGGGGTTGGTTGAATTGCTGATTAGTAGTAATCTCATGATCTGATATGTTAAATTATCTGCAGTTATTTGCCATAAAAATATGAAAGAAATGCACATTGAAAGGCATAACTACCGGCTAATTTTTTAAACTTTAATAACGACCATTAAAAACTTATTATCAAATTTATAAGAACTATTCCAAAAATCAACAGTGCTTTGCATGATTGCCTTCTGATCGTCATAAGGGGAAGAGAATGCAATTTCCAGAGTTTTTTCAAAAATGGAGATAAAATCCTTTCCCTCCGGATTATAATTTTCAGCTCCTAAGGGTTTGGCTAAATAGTAAATGGTATCGCCTTCGTTCACCTCAAAAACACATTCATTGCCCTGAACATCAGAGCAAACAATCCTGTTTAATGCAGCTTTTGTGGCACTGGCATGCCAAATGGCACTGCTCCCGCTATAGAAAAATTTTTTTTGAAGATCGTTATAAAACAGTGCGCTAACCGTTAGTTCACAGGATAGTGTATCGCACGAAAATCCCTGTTCTGTTAGCCTTGAATGGATGTGTTTTTTTAGAACGGTCGGAGATGATGTTTCCCATTTTTCTATGGCTTCATACAGCCACTCAAGGCATTGTAGTTTTACCAGCTCAATGTTGCCAATGTCCTTTGGATGGCATACTTCTAAAAGGATTGTAACATCATTCTTGGATGCTGAAATCAAGAAAAAAGGTAATCGAGGATCGATGTTCTCTGGGATAATGGTAAAATTGCTAAAATGCCGGAAGAAGTTCAACTCCAAAAAGTTAGTACTGTCAAATACCGAATGTAGGGATGTTTCATATTGCCGGCATTTCTTACTACACGCAGCGAGCTCTCCCTTCTTTCGAAAAAAGAGGTAGATTAATAAAATCGAAACAAAAATGATAATTAGCCCAAGGATGCTAACAACAATAACCATTAATCTGTTTTGTGCATATTTCCCTTTGACAATTTCCAATTCCCTGGCTTTTTTGTCGGCCATAAATTGAAATTCAAGCGTTGACAAAGTTTCTTTTGTCTCAAGGCTATATAGAGAATCTTTAACTTGAACGTACAATTTGTAGGCCTCCAGCGATTGGGCATAACTGTTGCAAGCCTCATACACCATGCTTAAATTAAGATAAATCTCTTTAAGCACTTCCTTTTGGTTAAGTTCCTCGGCAATTACCCTGCTGTCTGTGAAAAATTCAATAGCTTTTGGATAGTTCTTTTGCTTATAAAATGCATATCCAATATTGTTCATAACAAAGCTAACCCTTGGCTTGCTATTTAGCTTTTCGAGCATATTGAGCGCCCTGAAGTGGTAGGAGAGTGCTTCGGAATACTTGCCTTTCCTCGAATACAGTTCTCCAATGTTATCGTTTAATATTGCAATGCCCAGTGCAATGTTCAGGGAGTCGTAAAGTTTGAGCGCTCTTTGGTAGTAATCAAGGGCAAGGTCAAGGTTTTGCATTTCCATGTAGGCACTGGCAATATTATTGTAGGCACCGGCAACCGCACGATGCCTGCCAGCCTTCTGATTGAAAACTAAGTAGTCAGTGAAGTACTCTATGGCCTTAGGGTAATCTTCCTGATAGTAGTAGATTTGACCAATATTGTTTGCAGCCATTGCAGATCCCTCTTTGAAATCCGCCTTTTCAAAATGTGGGATAGCCGTTTGGTAGCACTCGAGAGCCTTGTCATACTTACCCCACGATTTGTAGATTAAGCCCATGTCGTTATATACTTCGGCTATGCTCACATAATTCTTAATACTCATGTAGTGTGAGAGTGCGCTGTTCATCTCCTCAAGCGCTTCGGAAAGTTCCCCTTTTCGGTGCAACATATACCCAAGTTGCTGATGCACATCGCCAATCCAAAGTTTGTTGTTCTTACGTTTGGACAGGAGCAAAGCTTCTCGCCAGTACATAATGCTGACATCATAGGCAGAATCGGAATAGGCTATGGCAAGCTTTTTCAAGGCGTCAAACCGGAGCGAATCGTTTGGAATAGTTGCCTTTTGACGGGCCAAACTATCTATATACGGATTCGATGCAAAGGCGAAATCAAAGGTGATTGTAAGGAATAGGAGTAGCAGAAGCCCTTTTCTCATTTTTACCGTGCTGATGTGCAGGGCAAAAATAGTAAAAACAAAGGTTTTTAAGAAGGGAAAGGCGGGCAATATTTTTATTGACCGCCTTATACCCTATGGATCAAATAAACAATGATTATAATTTCAGTAGGATTAAACCTACGGTAAAGGGGTAAAGCTCTGGGCCCTTGCCCTCTTCAAAAAGAGGCGTGGGATAATAATTGGCAAAAACTCTAAATCCTCCGTAACCAATTCTGGCCGTTAGACCATACCTAAATTGCGATAAGTTAAAATCGTTTCTCGTTTTATCCTTGCCTTTTTTAGTACCTTCGTATTGGACCTTTGTACTCGATCCTATTTTAACCCCGCCAATTACCCCGGTGGAAAAGAAAATACGATGTTTACTGTGCCCCGTGGGAATTTGAAATTCAAAAAGAAGAGGAACAGTAAGGTGGGTGGTGGAAAATTTACTTTTTACAACATTCTTATTGGGATCTAAGATATAGGTGCTATCTGCGCCGGTAACCGGAGTTCCGGCGGTGAGCGTTATTGGATTACGAAAGTGGTAATTGTTAAATTCAAACCCCAGCCCCGTAACCAAGCCTGCCTTATCTGTGTTAAACCCAAGACTGTACTGTAAAAAATTGATATTAAAATTCCACGATCTGCCCTGTTTTAACTCAAGGTAGCGTAAATCATCCTTCATGTTTATCGAATGGTTAGCGTCCATATAGCCATTGAAGCCCCATTCAACTGCAGCCCAATGCCCTTTAAATTTTTTGGGCTTACTCTTTTCTCGGATCTCTATATTCTCGCCCGATTCTTTAAGTTCAGGGATTTCAATGGAAGTGGTGCCATCCTTTTCAACAATCACAATATTGCGTTTCCCAAACCGAATTTTCGTCGTATCAGGAGATGTTGTTTTTTCTGTTCCCTCCACAACAGAGGTCTGTTGTTTGGTATCAGGTGTCAGCTTGAGGGTATCCATTGTATTGGCCTCCAGCGTGTCGGCAAATTCCAGGTCAATAAGAATATCCACGGGGTTCTTTTGTGCGATGGCGTAAAGGCTAATTACAGCCATCATTGCTATTGTCAGAATTCTTTTCATGATAAAGTGTTTTAAAAAAATTGTTTGCCTTATGACGGGTTGATAACGCGAAAAGTTACAGGAGCTTTTTATTCTTTTTTCCTAACGTTTGTTGAAAAGGCGAATAGGGTTGATTCAAAATGTATGGTTTTTAGTGTACCATCATTTGCTTTTTCTGCACTTAGCTCAATGGGCGAACCGGTGTAGGCTGATAATTTTTGTAACCCAAGCTGTGCCAATTCAAAAACTCCGATAGTACGAGTGTTTCCGACTGGCTGACTGTTTTGCGCTACTCTTTCAGTGCTATTCCCATAGGAGTTTGATTCTTTTAGGATGGCAAGATTCAAGGCGTATCTACTGGGGTCGGCATTGTGATCCTTGAATTCCTCTATCCGGAGGGGTTCTATGTATGAAAAATTAAGCTGCTCCCTATTGAAATAATGCTGTTCCGAAGATGGATCTGTTTGTGGTTGTGCCTTGGGCTTTGTTTGATTAATGTATCCTGTGTAAGAAAAACTGTCGCCAACTGATTTAACAGCATGTTCTTCTTTATAGGTTACATCCAATGTGTTGTTTGAAGTTTTTATTTCAGCAATTTCAGTCAATCCGGGATGTATGCCCATCTGTTTGTAAATGGAAAAAACTGAGTAAAGGCCGAATACCAAGGCAATACCGGCTGCAATACTTACAAAGCTGTTAACGGTTGATTGTTTTGCTTTAAAAATAGTATTCCGTTTTAACGATTGCTTAGGTTTGTAAACAAGATGCAAATCCGGTTCTAATTTGGCTTTCTGGAAAAGAGAGTAATCCGACATTCTCTGGGGAATCTCGGCAAGAAGCTCATTGAGCAGGTTTTCTTCATCGGGAGCAAGTTCTCCTTCGATGTTGGCAATGCACAGGTAGTCAAAATCATCAATTCCCATACCCTGAGAGAAGGTTTTTTTTAAACCCTCCTTGGCCGAATATTGAATATCAACGGGTTCGAGGACACATTTCTTTATACCTTCCAGCTCCTCTGCAATGTCAGGGTTCTGCACTAAAAAGGCCATAAGCCGATTTTCATCACCGGATGATAATTTCCCATCCATGTAGTCGACGAAGAAAATTTCGTAATTGTCCCTGTTAATGTCCATTTCACAAAACGACTTCTATTTGTCCAATGTACTCTTTTAGTGCTAATCTTGCCCTGAATATATAAACCTTTACTTGAGCTTCGCTCAACCCAGTAATCTCTTCAATTTCCTGATAGCTATAACCTTCATAATCGCGAAGCAGGATTACAGATCGCTGAATTTCAGGAAGTAACTGAATAGCCTTATGCAATATTTCCTGAAGGTCGTTATACTGTTCTATGGTGCTGTAGCTGGCCAGGTTCACCTCATCCATTGTAACCGCCCGTTTGCTGTTCCTTATCTGGTCAATACATGCATGGTAAGCAGTAGTAAACAGATAGGATTTGGCCTTTGAACTTTCAACCGATTCATGCTTAATCCATAATCGTTCGAATGAGTCCTGAACCACGTCGTTGGCCTTTTCCCTATTGCCCAAAGTTTTTAAAGCAAAGCGGAATAGTCCGTCTGCAAACGAATCAACACATTGATTATACTCCTTGACAGTCATATCCAATCTGGTCCAGCTGTGAGTACGACGAATAGAAGGGCAAAAAGTTACAATAGATATGCAAATCTTACAATCATGGGCAAGAATTGCAGCAAAAACGTCGAATCGTTTTTCTTTATCCCATTCTATTCCTAATTTTACAAAGCTAAATAAACAATACGATTATACTATGAAACACCCATGATAGTGCATAAGCACAAACACGGATGAAAATTGAGTCGCGAACTGTGTACCTTTGAACAAAAAAGGACATGGCAAAACGAACAGTTGAATTTGAACAGGTCATTGAGAGAGG
>Ga0255346_1000535_pt1 | contig 61998 bp, 35 predicted proteins | sample wastewater_treat_FD_194410 | JGI IMG/M metagenome (GOLD analysis project Ga0255346, IMG submission 194410) | Wastewater microbial communities from Lulu Island WWTP, Vancouver, Canada - plant22 | ecosystem: Engineered > WWTP > Wastewater > Unclassified | place: Canada: Vancouver, British Columbia...
TTTCGAATTCAGAAAAATTTTCAGGTTCTTATTCAGTCAAATTGACTTCAAGCTCCACTTCTAAAAATGCTTGGGACTTGCAGATAGAAAGTGATCAGATCACTCTTGATCCTTCCAAAACGTATACCTTTTCTTTTTATATAAAATCAAATGTTGCAGGCAAGGGACGTGTTTCTTTCCCTGGTGGAGTAGATGGGAATCAATATCCTTGGATGAACTGGACAGGAAGCGGAGCTAGTGAAGCTTTTACAACTGTTGCCGGAGCATGGACTCTGATTTCTGTGGAATTAACCAACACTTCAAATGTGAAATTAAGTTTCGATATGGGTTATTTGCCGGATGTTACCTATTATATCGATGATATTAAAGTGATTGAAAAAACACTTACTAGAAGCTCGATCACGTTTCGTTCCGGTCCCATCATTGTTGATAAAACCGATGAAGAAAAAGCACAAATTATTGGCGAAGCCATGGAAAACTGGATTTCGCAAATGGTTGGTCATTATAAAAATGACGTTCATGCTTGGGATGTTGTTAATGAACCCATGAACGATGCGGGCCAACTTCGCAGTGGAAAGAATGTAACCGAACTGGCAGCAGATGAATTTTACTGGCAGGACTATTTGGGCAAGGACTATGCTGTAACGGCATTCAAATTGGCTCGTCAATATGGCAGTCCTACAGACAAATTATTTATCAACGATTATGGCTTGGAAAATTCTTTGGCCAAATGTGACGGATTGATTGAATATGTAACCTATATCGAAAGCAAGGGAGCACAAGTTGACGGAATTGGCACGCAGATGCATCTCTCACTCTCTTCCGATACAACAAAAATTGCCCAAATGTTCCAGAAGTTGGCAGCTACCGGCAAATTAATCAAAGTATCGGAAATGGATATTCAAATCGGCACGGCTTCGCCCACAATAGAACAGTATGCCCAACAGGCTGCTCTATATAAATATGTGGCAGATATGTATATGAAGTACATTCCGGCCGAACAGCGATATGGAATTACCGTATGGTCGGTGTCCGACAATGCGGATGAACATGTCAATTGGTTGCCTAATGATGCACCCTGCCTCTGGGATAAGGATTACCAAAGAAAACATGCTTACAAAGGCTTCGCCGATGGTTTGGCAGGAAGAGATGTAAGTGCCGATTTTACAGGTGAACTGGAGTATTAATGTGTTGAAAATTAATGTGTATTATTTTATTCAAATTAGAAAAAAATGAAAAACAAAAATGTGTCGTTTAAAGAAAAAGGATGGCTATTCGCAATACTGTGGATAATATCCTTAAGTGTGTTTGCTCAAAACATCACGGTAAGTGGAACGGTAACCGATACAAACAACGAGCCGGTTATCGGGGCAACCGTCATCGTTTCGGGAGACCCTTCGCATGGAACTGTCACAGACATAGACGGGAAATACATTCTACCGAATGTCCCTGCCGACGGATCGCTCGAATTCAGATTTGTAGGAATGAAAAACCTTGTAGTTCCTGTCAATGGTAAAACCACCTTGAATGTAGTAATGGAATCAGACACAAAGGCGCTGGAAGAGGTAGTTGTAATCGGTTATGGTACTCAGAAGAAGAGTGATTTAACAGGTGCTGTGGCTGTAGTTTCAGCTACAGACTTGAAAAACCGCTCTACATCAGATGCTGCAGTTGCACTTCAGGGAAAAGCGGCCGGTGTTCAAGTATTATCAAATTCCGGTGCTCCTGGTAAGGGCGCAGATATCCGCGTTCGTGGTATGTCTTCAAACTCTGATAAAAACGGCCCATTGTTGATCGTTGACGGTTTGAAAGTGGATAATATTCAATATCTCGACCCGGAAATGATCGAATCGATGGAAGTTTTGAAAGACGCTGCTTCTGCTGCTATCTATGGTGCTCAGGCCGGTAATGGTGTTGTACTCATTACAACTAAGAGCGGTTCTAAATTAAAAGAAGGAAATATATTCTACAATACACAGTTGCAGCTTAGCAGCCTTTCTCGCAAATTGGATGTTATGGATGCTGAGCAATATATAGCTTACGGTAAGGAACAAGGATTCCTTACAGATCAGATATTACAAAATTATGGTTATGTTCCTGGTACTGAAGTCAATTGGGCTGACGAAGTATTTGAACCTACATGGAACTCTCGTCACACTATCGGTTTCCAGGGTGGTAACGATAAAGGTTCCTGCTTCGCTGCTCTAAATTATGTTAAGAATGACGGTATTTTCGTTGGTAACAAGGATGTTTACGAGAGACTTTCTCTTCAGTTAAACGGAGATTACAAAATCAAACCCTGGTTTACCATTGGTACCAATAACTCCATTGAAAAATGGAAAACAAAGTCTGTTTCTCAACAGAGTGACAATGGTTCAGCTCTTTTAGGTGCAATTACTTCCGATCCTCTTTTCGGTCCATTGGTTGAAAACGAAGACCAATTGACACCAAGACAAAAGCAAGCTATCGCAAACGGAGTTGCAGTTCTTAAGAACGAAGATGGCATATACTACAGATTATCTCCAATTAGCGGTGAAACACAGTCTTCTAACCCATTAATCAGGAGAGATGCCATTGATGGATATAACGAGGGTATCAATGTTCGCGGACTTTCCTATTTGAACTTCAACCCTATTAAAGGATTAGTTTACACGTCCCGTTTTGGTTATCGTATCAATCAGAGCAATGCACACCAATATGAGTTCCCGTTCGAAGCAAATGAATTTGTTCGCAGAACAACTTATCGTATAAGTGCAAATGCAAACACCTCTTATTACTATCAGTTTGAAAACTTCATCAACTACAATACGACAATTGGGATTAAACACGAAATTGGCGCAATGGCAGGTATGTCCTATGAAATGAATCATTCGGACAATGTTGGAGTAGTTAGTGAGGGTGCAGATATCCTTAAGGGTTACCAACCAAATTATCGTTATATTGATTATCTGAAATCAGATGCTAAGGTGACAGCTAACAATGCACCAAACGATTCAAAGAACATTTCGTATTTTGGTCGTTTGACATATAGCTACGACAATCGATATAGTATCCAGGCAAACTTCCGCGCTGACGCATTCGACGCGTCGAAACTTCCAAAAGATTCACGTTGGGGTTATTTCCCGTCATTATCAGCAGGATGGACGCTTAGTAATGAGTCTTTCATACGAGACAATATCAGCGAATACGTTCTTACATTCCTGAAACTTCGTGGATCTTGGGGACGCAATGGTAACATTAGCGTTCTTAACAATTATCCATACGCCGGTGTTATTGCGGCTAACAGCGACTGGTATCAGTACACTCCATACGAGCCTACACTTTCTTACGGTTCGGTACCAGACAGTAGGGTTGGATTGCCTAATCCAGACTTAATTTGGGAAGAGTCTGAACAAATTGACCTTGGTCTTGATGCCCGCTTGCTCAACGGAAGACTTTCTTTTACTTTCGATTGGTACAAAAAAGAAACTGAGGGTCTTCTTGTAAAGGTTAAACCAGTGATTGAGTCAGGTGTTGGTACCACCACACTCAATGCTGGTAACGTTGAGAATGTTGGTTTTGAAATTGAACTTGGTTGGAAAGACAAAATTGGTGATTTAGCTTACTCTGTTAATGCTAACTTTGCAACAGTCAAGAATGAGCTCACTTACCTCGACCCAATAATTGACAAAATTGACGGTGTAGCACTTCAGGGAAGCGGTATCACCACACGGTGTGCCGAAGGTGAACCTCTATGGTATTTTCACGGATATAAATTCAAAGAATTGGCTGATGATGGAAGTGCAATATACGAGGATGTAAACGGTAACGGCGTGTGGGATTCAAACGACATGACAAATATCGGCAACGGACTTCCAACCTATACATACGGTATAACTATCAACCTTGAATACAAAAGCTTTGATTTCTTATTGTTTGGAACAGGAGCAGGTGGTCACGAAATTCTGCCTCAAGGATACCGTACAGACCGTCCATATTGTAATAACTATGCATGGTTCTACGAAAACTCTGGCAGTAAGTTTCCAACTGTTCCCAACTGGAATAGAGATGCATACAGCTCTGATCTGACTATATTTGATGGTTCTTATTTCAAGATCAAGCAGATTCAGTTAGGATACAATCTTCCTAACTCAATAACAAGTAAGCTTCATATCAGCAATCTCCGGGTATTTGGATCTCTTGAAAACTTCTTCACTTTCACCAACTACATCGGTCTTGATCCTGAAGCTGCTTCAGCTAATAATTCGAACCAACTTGGTATCGATTTTGGTACATACCCAACAGCGAAACAAGTTATCCTTGGTGTTAATTTTTCATTCTAAAAATTAAATTTATGAAAAAATATATTTTATTATTCAGTATTAGTGCCTTGGTATTTACAGGATGTAACCCAGACGTACTTGACATCCCCCAAAAGGGTGTCCTCCCAATAGAAAATTTCTACAAAACAGATGCAGACGCAGAAGCTGCATTGGTAGGGGTGTATTTTGATACACACAGAAACTTCGCCAAGTCGGACAACGAGTATAATTACGGACCAATTTTTGGACTCACTAACTTTCAGTCCGATAATATATACCTGGCTGGTTCTGGTGTTGGAGATTGTGTAATGCAAAGAGAATATCAACAATTTCGTTATACGAACCAAAACCCAGTTCCGCTTGCTGCATATACTGCATTTTATCGCTCTATTCACACGTGTAACTTAGTGATTAATAACTTCACTGAAGATAAACTCGGATCACTTTCAGAGACCATGAAACGCTGCGTTGCCGAGGCACGAGTTATGAGAGCATACGACCACATGATGCTCGGTATTTACTGGGGTACGCCTCCTATCGTAGAAGAAGTTCTCACAGGTGAATCTCGTCCTGGAAACGCTGAATCTCAGGAAGCAGTTATGGACTGGGTTGTAAATGAAATCAATCTTGCTCTTCCTGATCTTACAGAACGTCAAGGGCCAGACGACAAGGCAGGTGCTGTTAAAATTACCAAAGGTTTTGCTAATGCCATTAAAGGTAAAGCTCTTATTTGGAAAAAGGATTACAACGGCGCTAAGACAGCTCTCAGGGAAGTAATAAATTCTGGCAATTACGCGTTGGTTCCATCTGAAGACATGATAAGAATTGGTCATGCTGATGGGAAAGCCACATCTGAATCGGTGTTTGAATTCAACATCACTCCTGATCCTGCCGTTATTAGTAATCCCAATCATAAATACCGTGTTGGCTGGAACGATCACATGACTTTCAACTGGCGTTTTGAATGGCTTCACGGTTCGAACATAAAGGATGCGCAAATTAACAATAATGGTTGGGGATGGATTAATCCAACCGGGAAATTTGCTAAAGACCTTATCGATAATGACGGTATGAATTCAGCTCGTCGTAAAGCTTGGATCAAAACATACGATGAAATCCTTTACGATCATCAGTGGCTTTCCGACGGTGATACTTTTACACCTGGTAGAACTGCATTTAAGGAAACCGATCCTAAACGTGGTATTATACCGCATCAGTTTATCTATGGAAACGAAGGATATTTCTGTTGGAAGATTGTTGTTCACAAAGATCAGGGAGACCTTAACAAAATTGACGCTTCATGGGACAGGAACCTTAGTCTCATGCGTTACGCAGAAGTTCTTCTCCTCTATGCTGAAGCATGTGCTCAGACTAGCGATGACGATGGTCTTGGTCTTAAGTGCCTCCAGGATATTCAGAATCGTGCGGGATCACAGACCGTTTCTACAGCGCTCACTCTTGAAGCTGTTCAGAACGAAAAACGATTTGAGTTGTGGCTTGAAGGTACACGTTCTGCCGACCTTATCCGTTGGGGCAAGACTGAGAGTCTCGAAAAACAAGGCTACTATGTTGCTCACCTACGCGATGAGTTGGCTGAAGGCATAGGTCAAAAACACAAAGGTTACGTTGATGAGTCTGATGATAATTACCCTGCTACCTACTATTTGGACGAATATGGTGAAAGCAATCTTGGTTTCAAGAAAGGCAAACACGAATTACTTCCTTTCCCAAAAACCGCAACTGATCTCAATTCTAATCTCAAACAGAATCCAAATTGGAACTAGTATAAGTTAATACTACACAATTTCCTCAAGGGTGTTCGAATAATATTTGTTCGGACACCCTTTTTATAGTGTGCCGTGCATGGTAATTAGCGTATGTTTTTTTAGTCGGAAAGTTGTTTAAAAGTTTGTTTATATGATTGATATTTATTTTTTAGCTAAAAATTAAAGCAAAATGAAACTGTATAATGAACTCAAGCTCCGTTTTGACACACCTATTTGGGGTTTACATCCCGAATTAGCCCTTTTCGATGTGTTGTTGGACAGAAACCCTCATTTTGTAAAATTGGTCAGCAGCGATATTCTTTCGGACATCAAAGAAAGCAATTTTGGTCGCAAAGATTCACCTACGGTGGAACAAGTACTGCGTGCTGCCATATACAAAGAGATAAAACGTCTCACATACAGAGAATTAGAAATAGATATGTATGATTCGAGAATATGCTCCATGTTTTTGAGACTGGAAGATAATCAGGGCTACAGTTATTCCGTAATGCAAAAATACATATCCAAAATCAGCGAAAAGTCTATCAAATCTATCATTATAGAAATAAACAATATAGCTATATCGGAAGGCATTGAAACGGTAGATAAAATAAGTACCGATACCACCAATATTGAGACCAATGTTCATTATCCGACCAACAACAGTTTGGTGCTTGATTGTATTGAAACTGCTACCCGTTTGTTGAAATGCATCAAGAAAGACAAAAAAGATGATAATGACAGATTAGACGGGCAACGCAAAGCTGCCAAGAAACTCAACTATGATATAAACAACAGTAAGAAGGAAAACTTACCAAGTTTGTTCGATCTTTATTTGGACACTTTGAAGAGTCTTATTTATCAAAAATGAGCAAAAAAACATACTTGAAGATCAGAATTTTACGAAATTAATTTTCAGTATTTTGGACTTTTTAAAGCAGACTCAAACGTGAAATTTAAAAAGGAAAACTTTTAAAAAATCGGTTTTTAATAACAATAGTTCGGTAAATTTTTACGTAATATCCTTTTAATCAGATGATTATATTCTTCATTTTGTAATGCAAATTCACTACTAATAATCAATTAGTTATGAGTAACCTTTCTGAAAAAATACCGAACTGTTGTAATAATTAAGCAAAAAATATAGGACTTTATAAACAAACTCTAATTACACACTGTAGTGTAACCTATTTCTTAGCCCTGACCCTGAAGTGCTTCGAGTATGTCTTTCTTCCCTGAGCAGCTGCTTTCCCTGCTCTTGCTGCTTCTTTTGTTCGTTCTTTTCAAGCAACCGGTCTATTGCAGACTCTACCTCACGGGTTAGTTTTATTTTTGTGCGTGGTTGTGCCTTCTTATAGATTGGTGCTCTCGATAAATTGATTGCCCGGCCTGCTGCTTCACTCACGGCCGTTTGCAGCGCCTCTTCATGTTCTCTGAGATACTTTCTTACCGTCTTGCGACTTATTTGTAGTTCTCGCGATATTTGTCTCTGACTTTTTCCCTCACGATAACTCCTGATGATTATTTCCTGTTTTGTATACATGCTTATCATTTTTTATGAACGGATGCTATCCATTCTTGTTGCTGACCGGTATACTTTTCCATTGAAATGTGGGGTACTTTTTGAGTAATATATACACACAGTACTTACTAAGCCTTCCTTCAAACCCTGCCGTTGCCGGCAACGCCCGTTCGGCTGAGCTCACGGCCGAAGCCTTGACTTCGTATTGCCTTCCCTCCGGTGAGGCGGCACAGCTCTCTTGCAAGCTGCAGGATTGATTTGCTTGCGGGGTGAACAAAAAGTTATGTAAAGCTTTACATATGCGAAGCATTGGAGAAAGATATTGACGAATTGTTTGAGTTGATCATGAATTGTCCCAAGACGGCAGAATTGGTTTCAAAAATGCTTGCTCCTCCGCTCCGGGAAGCAATTTGACGAAAATGGAATTATTAATATATTGATAATCGGACGGGGAATAACTAAATCGCACTTCTTTATTTTCCGTCTTTCAAATCATTAAAGCGAAGTGCGAAACTTTAGTGAATAACAACAGATGATTTTTCAACCTCCTTTTTAGGGCTTTGGGTAAGGGTATGCGTTGTTGACCTGCCGGGTAGATTTCGACGCAGCGATTTTTATCCAAATTTAAAGGATTGGTAACCTTATTTTTCTTTGCTGTAACCTGCAGCAAAAAGAAGGTAACATTTGAGCAAATAATGCCGGTTACATTCGTCTATATTTACTAAATAATTTTATTTACCAATTGTTAAATAAATAGTTGATCAAAAAATCATGTAGAATTCAATTCGAAATTAAGGTTGTTTTTAATCAAAAGGAACTTTAGTGAATTGTTGAATGATGCACAATTTGGCTAAAAAAACGATGAAATGATATAATTGAGTTTATTATGAATGAGAAACAATTTTTCAATGCTATTGCTCTGTTTTTAATATTAATAGGGGTAGGCCTATTTAATACTTCTTTCCTTATAGGATGTGAAGGAAAGAGTCGAATTCATTCTTCGAATGATAAAAAGAACAATGGTGAAACAAACAAATCCGCCGCGCTATTCGATACTTTTATTTATAAAGGAGAAGATGATTTTTATAAAGAAAATCCCTTGCCCGGACCGGCGTATTTTTATAATCCTATTTTGCCGGGTTGGTATTCCGATCCAAGTATTTGTACCAATGGTGAAGACTATTTTTTGGTAACTTCCACCTTCACTTATTTTCCGGGGGTGCCAATTTTTCATAGCAGAGATTTGGTAAACTGGACACAGATAGGGCATGTGCTTGATCGTTCTTCACAGCTTGTCAATATGCAGGGACAGCACGTGAGTGGCGGAATTTTTGCGCCGACTATCGAATACAATCCTCATAACGAAACCTATTATATGATTACTACGAATGTAGGTGCCGGCAATTTTTTTGTAAAAACACAAGATCCTTTCGGCGAATGGTCTGACCCTATCCTATTGCCCGAAGTGCAAGGTATCGATCCTTCTTTTTTCTTTGATGAAGATGGTAAAGCGTATATCGTAAACAATGATGCGCCTGAGGGTAGGCCGGAGTATGACGGGCATCGTGTAATTAAAATTCAGGAATTCGACGTGAAAACGGATAAAACTATCGGACCCCGCATCGTATTGGTAAATAAAGGTGCTCGTCCTGAAGATAAACCGATTTGGATTGAAGGACCCCATATTTATAAAATAAACGGGAAATATTATTTGATGGCTGCTGAAGGAGGCACCAGCGATTGGCATTCGGAAGTTATTTTTCGAGGCGATTCTCCAATGGGAGAATTTATTCCTTGGGAGAATAATCCCATTTTGACTCAACGACATCTCGATCCTACGCGTCGCAATCCTATAACGTGTGCCGGACATGCCGATTTGATTCAGGCAAAAGAAGGCGATTGGTGGGCTGTATTCTTGGCATGTCGCCCTATTAACAATTTATTTGAGAATTTAGGCCGCGAAACCTTCATGATGCCCGTAAAATGGAGTGAAGATGGCTTCCCGTACATGACACAGGGGGAAGATGTTGTCCCGATGATTCTCAAAAGAGAAGGGGTAAAACGAGGTGATGATGTTACGTTTGGAAATTTTGAGAAAAGGGATGATTTTGACAAACCCACATTAGGATTGGAGTGGATGACATTAAGAGGACCGGCAACCGATTTGTATTCATTGACCGAAAATCCGGGATACCTTACATTAAGGTGTGCAGATATGGCAGCTACAGAAAAGAAAACCCCGGCTTTTGTATGCCGCAGGATGCAGCATCATCAATTTGAATGTACTACCCGCATGTTGTTTAATCCTTCTGATGAAAAAGAAGCTGCCGGGCTTTTGTTGTTTAAGGATGAAAATCATCAGTATTTTCTATCTGTAAGTCAGTCCGGCAGCAAACGACGGATCGCGCTTGTAAAAATTTCCGAAAATGGGAACACGATCTTGGGTGAACAGGAAATTCCCGATTGGGGAAAAGACAAACCTATGGATCTGAAAGTAGTTTCATCCGGTACGCATTATGATTTCTATTATGCTTTAACTGAGGGCAAATGGGTGGCATTATGTCAACATATCCCCGCCCAATACTTATCGACTGCTAATTGTGGAGGTTTTACCGGCACAACTATCGGGATGTATGCTACCGGTAAATCCTATTGAATGAGAAATAATGCATTAAATCTTTAATAATAAGCGTATGAATAAAATTTATTTGAATAAAAAACTATTAAAATTTTTCTTCAAAATCATTAACAGGATTTTGAGGAAAAGACAGGAATTTTTGGTAAACAAATTGAGTTTACCTGTTGAACCGTTTAGAATATTATGTTAAATTAAAAATTCGAGTGCAATATAATCAAAAACCAATAACATAAATTTACATGAAAAAAGAATTCATATCACTGGTATTTTTCTTCTTGACGATCACTTTATCGGCACAGCAATACCCTTTTCAGAATGTGAGTCTAAGTTCGGAAGAGAGAGCGAAAGATTTGCTATCACGGTTGACTCTTGAGGAAAAAGCGGCTTTAATGTGCGACGTTTCGGAAGCTATACCGAGGTTGGGTATTCCGAAATTCAACTGGTGGAGTGAGGCCTTGCATGGTCTTGCCAATAACGATAGCGTGACGGTTTTTCCCGAGCCTGTCGGGATGGCTGCATCTTTTGATGACGAGTTGGTTTACAGAATATTTACTGCCGTTTCCGACGAAACGCGCGCTAAATATCATAAAGCCAAGCGTAGCGGACAAGAAAACAGACGTTTTTTAAGTCTTTCGGTATGGACTCCCAATATCAATATTTTTCGTGATCCACGTTGGGGAAGAGGTCAGGAGACTTAAGGAGAGGATCCCTATTTAACTTCGCGGATGGGGAAATCGGTAGTGAACGGATTACAAGGACCATCCGATGCGAGGTATAAGAAATTGTTGGCGTGCGCCAAACATTTTGCGGTTCATTCCGGTCCGGAATGGAGTCGCCATGTTTTAAACATCAATGATCTTAATCCGCGCGATTTGCATGAAACTTATCTCCCTGCTTTCAAAGCATTGGTTCAGGAAGCCGACGTTCGGGAAGTGATGTGCGCTTATCAGCGCTTGGACGATGATCCGTGTTGTGGCAGTACCCGGTTGTTGCAACACATACTTCGGGATGATTGGGGATTTAAATATCTGGTAGTATCGGACTGCGGAGCAATAACTGATTTTTACACCAATCACAAGGTTTCATCCACACCGGTTCATGCTGCTGCAAGGGGTGTCTTGGCAGGAACCGATGTAGAGTGTGCGGGTCCTGCCTATCGATCATTGCCTGAGGCCGTTAAAAGAGATTTGGTGAAAGAGGAAGATATCGATAAAAGTCTGATGCGTGTCTTGGTAGGTCGTTTTGATTTGGGCGATTTGGATAATGATTCCTTAGTCCCATGGTCAAAGATCCCCGAATCGATCATCAATTGTGAAGCACACCGGGAACTTGCTTTAGAGATGGCGCGTGAATCGATGACTTTATTGCAAAACAAAAATACTGTTTTGCCTCTATCCAAAAAGGGTAAAAAAATTGCCGTAATCGGGCCAAATGCAAACGATGAATCGATGCTTTGGGGAAATTACAATGGCGTTCCGATACGTACCATTTCGATTTTAGAAGGTATTAAATCGAAGGTTTCATCTGATAGCATTTTATATGACAAAGGTTGCGATTTGGTAGAAGACAAGGTAACGCAAAGTTATTTTTCACACTGTTCAATCGAAGGGAAAAAAGGATTCAAAGCCACTTATTGGAACAATCCGGATTTTTCAGGTGAGATTGTGACAATTCAACAAATAACCGAACCGATTAAACTGACTACTGCAGGTCAGTATGCTTTTGCTCCCGGGGTAAATTTGGAAAATTTTTCTGCAAAATATGAAACGGAATTTATTGCGCCGGCAACTGAAGAAATTGTTTTTAAAGGAGGAGCTACCGGATATTTTGAACTGTCGGTAAACGGTGAATCCCTCAGAAAATATTCCAATTGGCGAACATTGTCCTCACGCATACCTTACAGTGTAGAAAAGGGTAAAAAATATAAGATTGAAATTCGTTACGCCCAGCTGAACAACTGGCAGGCAAATATCGAATTCGATTTTGGCAAAGAGGTTGATGTAGATTACACCCACTTGATCAAAAAGCTCAAGGGTATCGAAACGGTAATATTTGTGGGCGGATTATCGGGTAAACTTGAAGGGGAAGAAATGCCGGTTTCTTATCCGGGATTCAAAGGTGGCGATCGCACAAATATTGAGCTTCCGTTGGTGCAGCGAAACTGCCTCAATGCTTTGAAAGAAGCAGGTAAAACCGTGATTTTTGTGAATTGTTCAGGTTCGGCAATCGTGTTAGAACCGGAAACCGAATCCTGCGACGTTATTCTTCAGGCCTGGTATGCAGGCGAATCAGGCGGACAGGCCGTGGCCGATGTACTTTTTGGCGATTACAATCCATCCGGAAAACTACCGATTACTTTTTACAAGAGTTCAGATCAACTTAAGGATTTCGAAGATTATTCCATGCAAGGGCGTACTTATCGGTATATGGACGATGCGCTTTTTCCTTTTGGGTTTGGTTTGAGTTATACCACGTTTGAAATTGGAAAGGCTACTCCGGATAAAACCCAAATTAAGCCGGATGAAAGTGTACGGCTAACCATACCCGTCAGCAATACCGGCAAACGAGAAGGCTCAGAGATAATTCAGGTGTATATCAGGAAAGTGGATGATATTGATGGTCCACTAAAAACGTTGAAAGGTTTTAGTCGTGTTCACCTCAAGGCCGGTGAAACAAAAGAAGTAAAAATCGATCTATCTCCTTCCTCGTTTGAATTTTATGATTGGGGTCAACGGGAAATGACCGTGACTCCGGGTGAATATGAGGTGTATTATGGTAACAGTTCCGATCCAAAAGATCTTAAATCAACCCATATTACTATTTTATGAAGATATTTATCTACTCATATTTATTTCTCGTTGGTTTGTCTTTTGCATTAGCAGTGAATGTGTTAGCGCAAAATCCTATTATTCGGAACCAATTTACGGCTGATCCTTCGGCTCGGGTTTTTAACGGAAAAGTCTATTTATACCCTTCTCATGACATACCGCCTGAAAAAGGAAAATGTAGAGAAAATTGGTTTTGTATGGAAGACTATCATGTATTTTCTTCCGACAATTTGGTTGAATGGACGGATCATGGTATTATATTAACTCAGCATGATGTTCCCTGGGTTGATGCGGCGTCTTACAGCATGTGGGCCCCAGATTGTATTGACAGAAACGGGAAGTATTATTTCTTTTTTCCATCTCAAGCAAAGGCAGGAAATGTGAAAAGGGGGTTTGGAATTGGGGTTGCTATTTCGGAAAAACCTTATGGCCCCTTCATTCCTGAAACGGAGCCGATAGATGGTGTTAGTGGAATTGATCCCAATCCTTTTATTGATGAAGATGGGCAAGCATATTTATACTGGTCAGCAGGTAATATTTATGTCGCCAAACTGAAAGATAATATGCTTGAACTTGCTTCGGAACCCAAGGTCATAGAAAATCTTCCGGAGAAAGGACTCAAAGAAGGTCCTTATCTATTTAAAAGGAATGGGATTTACTATTTAACCTATCCACATGTGGAAAATAAAACGGAAAGAATTGAATACGCAATAAGTGACAATCCACTAGGTCCTTTTGAAGTTAAAGGTGTAATAATGGATGAATCGCCAAACTGTTGGACTAATCATCATTCTATCATAGAATACAACGCTCAATGGTACCTTTTTTATCATCATAATGATTTATCTCCTCATTTTGATAAGAACAGGTCGGTTAGAATTGACAGCTTATTTTTTAATGAGGACGGTACAATTCAAAAAGTAATACCTACATTACGTGGCGTTGGTATTACAGATGCATCTCGAAAAATCCAGATTGACAGATATAGTTGCATAAGCAAAGAAGGTGTATCTATTGTTTTTAACGATAGCCTTCATTCATTTGAAGGTTGGAAAACCGTTTTTGATAAGGCAAATGCATGGATACAATATAACAGAGTCGATTTTGGGAACAATAGATTTAAATCGGTTATCATAAGAGCTTTTTCGAAAAGGGGAAGTACCATACAGATAAGATTAAACGGTGTAGAAGGGCCTGTCATAGCCGAGATTGAAATTCCGGAAAGTGATGATTGGAATAGTATTAAAGCTCCTTTATCTTTTTCGATAGGAGGAGTCCAAAATTTAGTCGTAGTTTTAAACGATAATAATCCGGTTGAGATAGACTGGGTTAGTTTTCAATAGAATTTTAGGAGGAAATAATTTTGAATTCTAACAAGAAATGAAACAAATTTTGATTTTTGTTTTTTCTCTCATTATTTGCACTCATTGTTTTGCTCAGTCCTATTCAAAATATTGGAAGGATTTGGATTATGGAGGAGATGGGAATGTTTACCATAAGTTGGATATCTATTTACCTCAAGCGAAAAAACAAGTTTTTCCGGTAGTGATAGTAATATACGGTAGTGCATGGTTTAGCAACGACCTAAAGGAAATGGCTTTTTCTTCTTTAGGCAAACCGCTGCTTGATGCAGGATTCGCTGTTGTAACACCCAATCATCGTTCGAGTACAGATGCGAAATTTCCTGCGCAAATAAATGATATTAAAGCGGCTATAAGATTTGTGAGAGCTAATGCAGCAAACTATCAATTGGACACTACATTTATCGGCATAACCGGGTTTTCATCCGGTGGTCATTTAGCATCTCTTGCCGGAACATCGAGGGGAGTTAATTTACATACCGTTGGTTCGGTAACTCTTGACATCGAAGGCAATGTCGGCAAATACACCTCCTATAGCAGTTCGGTCGATGCGGTTGTGGACTGGTTTGGACCTATCGATATTTCGATAATGGATTCTTGTAAAAGAAGTAAAGACGTCAATTCTCCGGAAGCTATTTTAATTGGTGGCCCAATTGATGAAAATCCCGATAAATGTGCCTTGGCAAATCCTATTACCTACATCGATGCAAACGATCCTCCTTTTCTTATACTTCATGGTGATGCAGATCCGTTAGTTCCTCTTTGTCAGAGTGAATTATTTTTCAAGTCACTGCAAAAGGCTAATGTGCCAAGTCAATTTGTTATAGTGCCTGGTGGTCAACATGGGCCGGGTTTATTTGAAGAAAAATACTATAAAATGATGACGGATTTTTTCTTGAATGTTGCCAACATGACTTTGCAACATACTTTTTAAGTGCGATAATGAAAAATTTGTGTATTAAGATGAATAATTAAATTAAATAAACGATGAAAAAATTGAATTTTTTAGGGATAATACTCTTTATATTTTGTATAAATGGGTATGCTCAAAATGAAATAAAATCCGCTCCTGCAGGATTCGATATCGTACGTAAAAATATTCCACATGGTAAAATTGATTCGGTCTTGTATGAATCCAAAACTGTCGGTGCAAAACGGAAGGCTATAATATACGCACCACCCGGTTATTCAAAGAATAAAAAATATCCTGTTTTGTATTTGTTACATGGCATCGGCGGTGATGAAAAGGAATGGTTAAATGGGGGGCAACCTCATGTAATTCTGGATAATCTTTATGCAGAAAACAAAATTGAGCCGATGATTGTGGTTATGCCTAATGGAAGAGCGATGAAAGACGATCGTGCAGTGGGTAATATTATGGAGCCGGAGAGAGTTCGGGCATTTGAAACTTTCGAAAAGGATTTGTTGAACGATTTAATTCCTTTTATCGAAAAAAAATATCTTGTATTTAAGGACAGAGAGCACAGAGCTATTGCCGGACTTTCGATGGGCGGTGGACAGGCATTGAATTTTGGATTGGGCAATCTTGATAAATTTGCCTGGATCGGTGGTTTTTCGTCGGCACCCAACACAAAAGCTCCGGAATTACTGATACCCAATCCGGAAGAGGCAAAGAAGAAACTTAAATTACTCTGGCTATCCTGTGGAGATAACGATAATCTGATAATGTTCAGTCAACGGATGCATGAGTATTTACAGGCAAACGACATTCCCCACATTTACTATATTATGCCGGGTGGTCATGATTTCAATGTATGGAAAAGTTCATTGTACCTTTTTTCTCAATTTCTTTTCAAACCTGTTGATACTTCGGTATTTTCTAAATTTACCATACTTGGTACACCGACACCTACGAATGTTCGAGGTGTAAAATATCCACAGATATTTCCTGATAATAGTGTGAAATTCAGAATCAAAGCTCCAGAAGCGCAAAAGATTCAAATTGATCTGGGAAAAAAATATGATCTGGTGAAGGACTCTGCCGGATTTTGGGAAGTTACAACGGATACCATAAGCGAGGGTTTTCATTACTATTCGCTATTAATTGATGGTGTAGCAGTTGCTGATCCTGCCAGTGAGACTTTTTACGGAATGGGAAGAATGGCAAGCGGCATTGAAATGCCAATAAAGGGAGAAAATTATTATGCCGTAAAAGATGTACCACACGGTGAAATAAGAATTAAACGTTACTTTTCAACTGTTCTTAATAAATGGAGACAATTTTATATTTACACTCCACCCGGATATGACGAAAATATTGCTGAAAAATATCCTGTTCTGTACATTTTGCATGGTGGAGGAGAAGATGAAAGAGGATGGGCAAATCAGGGAAAAGCAGATTTGATACTGGATAATCTTATTGCTCAGGAAAAAGCTAAACCGATGATTATTGTTATGCCCGATGGAAACGTAGAGTCGATGGGGATGTTTGGCGAAATGACGTTGAAAATGTTTGAAGCAGAATTGAAAAATTGTGTCATCCCGTTTGTCGAAAAAAATTACCGAACAAAGACTGATTCCGGAAATCGTGCACTTGCAGGTTTATCAATGGGCGGAATACAGACCCTTTATGTCGGTGTTAATAATTCAAATTTGTTCTCATATCTTGGCGTTTTTAGTAGTGGTTGGATACAACCCATGCAAAAAGATCTGGCCGATACTCAATATCATTTTATGGCGAGAAATGCCGATATGCTCAACAGCAATATAAAGCTATTCTGGATTTCAATGGGAGGAAAGGAAGATATAGCTTATGATAATTGTCAATTGATGCTTGCAAAATTTAATGAGATGAAAATCAATTATATTTACAGTAAATATCCCGGAGGACATACATGGCCTGTCTGGAGAAACAATTTGTATCATTTCGCTCAATTATTGTTTAAGTAAAATGGTGGTCGGTATATCGAAAATACAAGTACAAAACTTAATCATTTATTAAAAATTATTTTAAGGAGAATAAAAACATGCAACAAAAACAATTAATCAATTGGCTGATGATTCTATTATTTAATGGAATCTGTTTTATCCCAAAAGCGCAGACAGTTGTTGAAGATTTTAAACCTTCTTCAACCAATCAGCCCGGCAGGGATTATCCGATGGTGAATTCCGAAGGCAGAGTGAGAGTGCAAATTAAAGCTCCTGAGGCAAGACGTGTTCAACTTGATATCAGTGCTGTGAAGTATGATCTTGCCAAGGATACAAATGGTGTTTGGACAGGCGAATCGGATCCTCAGGATGAGGGGTTTCACTATTACCAACTCTGGATCGATGGGGCTGCAGTTCCCGATCCCGGAAGCCTGTATTTTTATGGAGCCGTGCGCTGGGGAAGTGGCATTGAAGTTCCTGCACATGATCAGGATATCTATGCATTAAAGAATGTACCTCATGGTCAGGTGCGTCAAATTTTATTTTTTTCTGAGAGTACAAATACTATACGTAGAGCATTTGTATATACGCCACCAGATTATGAGAACAATTTGAACCAGCGATATCCTGTATTGTATTTGCAACATGGCTTTGGAGAAGATGAAACGGGTTGGACCAATCAAGGCAAAGCTCATTTAATTATGGATAATTTGATAGCCGAGGGTAAAGCAAAGCCATTCATTATTGTAATGACCTATGGAATGACAAATGAAATAGAGTTCGGCGGTCTAAGAAATTTCGATATCAAACCATTTCAAACAGTGCTTGTCGAAGAGTTAATACCTTACATCGATAAAAATTTTCGCACTCTAAGTGATCAACCGAATCGTGCTATGGCAGGATTATCGATGGGCGGATTTGAAACCAGACTGATAACATTAAATAATCCGGACAAATTTGCATATATCGGACTTTTCAGTGGTGGCAATATAAGTGTAGAAGATGTGAAAAACACACCCGGATTCAAGGAAAAAGTCAAACTGGTGTTTGTTAGTTATGGCAGTCGGGAACTTGATTCCATGAAAAGAAACGCCAGGAATTTTGGTGGAAACCCAAAGGATATCACCGATGCAGTAGAAAAGGAAGGTCTCAATACTCACTTTTATGTATCTCCTAATACTGCTCACGAATGGCAAAGTTGGAGACGAAGTCTGTACGAATTTGCACAATTGTTATTTAAGTAAAATAATTTTCGGGGGTTTGCATCCATAGAAAACAAATTTAATGTAAAACCAAGAAAAAAAAGACGCATGCTTAAAAGAAATCTTATTTTATTGCTGATAAGTTGTAATTTTCTATTTAACGCTCTATTTATTCATGCCCAATCAGCTCGGAATCCGATAATTTTTGCCGATGTTCCCGACATGTCCATTATCCGCGTAAATGACACATACTACATGAGCAGCACCACCATGCACATGAGTCCGGGTGTTCCCATCATGAAATCGGAAGATCTGGTCAATTGGCAAATCGTAAATTATGCTTACGATATAGTGGACGATGTGGATGCCTTGAATCTGGAAAACGGAAAAAATGCCTACGGCGGAGGATCATGGGCAAGTTGTCTTCGTTATCATGATGGTGTTTATTACGTCAGTACTTTTTCGGGTACGACCAACAAAACCTATATTTACACCACCAACGATATCGAAAAAGGTCTTTGGAAGGAAAGTTCCTTTACACCCGCTTATCACGACCATACCCTCTTTTTTGATGACGACGGCAGGATATATATGATCTGGGGAGCCGGGAAACTGATGATTGCCGAGCTCGAAGCGGATCTTTCGGGAGTGAAAAAGGGAACAGAAAAAGTGTTGATCGAGAATGCCAGTGCCCCGGCCGGTTCCGAGATCGGACTTGGGGCAGAAGGTTCCCAGCTGTTCAAAATAAACGGTAAATATTATCTTTTCAATATTACCTGGCCGAAAGGCGGCATGCGTACAGTTGTTATTCACAGGGCGGATAACATTCATGGTCCTTATGAGGGTAGAATCGGATTGCAGGACAGAGGTATAGCACAAGGCGGTCTCATCGACACCCCTGACGGAAGATGGTTTTCCTATCTTTTTCGCGACTATGGTGCTGTCGGTCGCATTCCTTATCTTGTTCCCGTAAAATGGGAAAATGGCTGGCCGGTGTTGGGCATCGACGGCAAAGTTCCCGATACGCTCGACTTGCCGGAAAGCAAAGGTTTAATTCCCGGCATTGTAGCTTCTGACGAGTTTTCTCGTCAAAAGGGAGATCCTGCGCTTCCTTTGGTATGGCAATGGAATCACAACCCGGACAATACGCTTTGGTCGGTCTACGAACGCAACGGCTATCTGCGGTTAAGGACAGGACGGATCGACAACGATTTTTTGCAGGCAAGAAACACGTTGACACAACGAACCTTTGGTCCCGCGTGTTCGGGCATTACATCCATCGATGTGTCGAATATGAAAGAAGGAGACTTTGCCGGTCTGGCGTTATTGCAACAAAAATACGGACAAGTGGGCGTGAAATATGAAAATGGGAATAAGTTCGTCGTAATGGTAAGTGCCGAATCGGGCGTTCCTGTTGAAGCGGAACGCATTCCGTTTGAAGGACAAACGATTTATCTTAAAGCCGAATGTAATTTCAAAGATAGGGTAGACATGGCAACATTCTACTACAGTTTGGATGAAAAGTTGTGGAAACCGATTGGTTCGTCGCTCAAAATGGCTTACACCATTCCTCATTTCATGGGATACCGTTTCGGTTTGTTTAATTACGCCACACAAAACACGAGAGGGTATGTCGATTTCGACTATTTTCGGATAAGTGAAAGAACCGAGAAGAATAACCCGGAATAACAAAACGAATTAACCGGGAGCAACATGAGTTTAAGCAAAAATTAAAGATAATTTACAACTAAAAAAATAAAGAATAATGAAAATAAGTTTGAAAAATCACTATGTTTCGTTTTCAGTATCCCGTCATTTGACCAACGAAGCGATCCGTCATTTTAAAAAAACACTAAAAGGTTTTTCCCTGTGCCTGCTAGTTTCCGTTCTATTTTCAGTCCATGGGTATTGTCAGCAACTGCAATTAAACGAGTTGGAGTATTTTGAAAAACAAGGTGTTAATGTATTGGTTTTTAGTAATCAATATAACGGAATGTTTTTCGATGAGAAAACAGCCGGCATCGAGCTCATTCATCATGGTGTAAGAACGGCTACGGGGGGAGCCGTACGGCTTCAAAACACACCGGAGCAATGGGATCTGATTCCTGAAGTAGTTGAAAGAAAAATAGACAAATCAAATTCGTGTATTGAAGTTACTTTACGATATGAGTCTTATGATTTTGACTCCCGAATAAAAGTAGAGCCCGACGATAACGGGATAACCATACGGGTGTATCTCGACAAACCACTTCCTGATGAATTAAAAGGTAAAGCCGGATTCAATCTTGAGTTTTTACCTGCTTCGTATTTCGAAAAAACGTATCTCGCCGACGGCAAACCGGGTATATTCCCATTATATCCGTCGAGCAATACTGTTTTGAAACCCATAAACGAAAAAATTCCGCAGTTTGCCGGACACACAACCTTCGATGACAGAGGAAAAGGCGAATTTATTGTTCCAAAACCGCTTGCTGAAGGGAAAACACTTGTTTTAGCCCCTGAAGATCCTGAACGTTGTGTGAAAATACACTCCGAAAGTGAAGTCATGCTTTTTGATGGGCGTATTTTGGCACAGAATGGTTGGTTTGTGGTTCGCAGCCTCTTGCCGGACAAAAAAACCGGAGAGGTTTTAACATGGTATGTGGAGCCACATGCCATTCCTGCGTGGAAACGTGTGCCGGTTATCGGTTTCTCACAAGTGGGGTATCTTCCTGAACAGAAAAAAGTGGCAGTGATCGAACTGGACAAAAACGATGCTCCTTTAAAAACAGCATCTCTTTTCAAGGTTAAAGAAAATGGGCAAATCATCGAAAAACTCAGCAGGGATATTGAGACTTGGGGTCGATATCTCCGATATAATTACATCAAATTCGATTTCAGTTCGGTGAACGAACCCGGGTTGTATTTCATTCAATACGGTGACCAAAAAACGAATACCTTTCCCATCACATCTGATGTTTATGATCATATATGGCATCCGACTTCCGACATTTGGTTTCCCGTACAAATGGATCATATGATGGTAAATGAAGCTTATAGAGTATGGCATGGCGTGCCTTTTCTCGATGATGCTTTACAGGCGCCTCTTCATCATCAACATTTTGATGGTTATTGGATGGGGGATACAACCGATACAAAATATAAACCTTTCGATCGCATTCCCGGATTGATTGTAGGTGGCTGGTTTGATGCAGGAGATTTCGATATTCAGACCGGGTCGCATTGCAATGCAGTGCTGAGCCTTGTCGATACATGGGAAAAATTTAAACCGGATCGGGATCAGACTTATATCGATTACGAAACCCGTTATGTGGATATCCATCGTCCTGACGGGAAGCCCGATATTTTGCAACAAATCGAACATGGCACTTTAAACATTGTGGCACAGGTAAAAAATATTGGGCATCCGGTCAGGGGTATTGTTGTTCCCAACCTTCACCAATATCATCACGTGGGTGATGCTTCAACCGAAACAGACAATCTCCCTTATAACTCTTCACTCAAACCTTATCAAACGGATGGAGAATCAAGTGGGACAATGGATGACCGTTGGGCGTTCACAACCCGAAATCCATCGCTTGATTATTATACCGCTGCAGCATTATCGGCGGCAAGCAGGGTATTGAAAGGGTATAACGATACGTTGTCGAATCAGTGTTTGTTTTATGCCGAAAAACTTTGGAACGAAAACGAACATTATGCAAAAAAGGATACTTCGCGTTTTTTGGAGAAATTCAGGAATAACATGAAAATACTTGCTGCTCTTCAACTCTTTATTACCACTGATGATGATTCATATTCACAACGATTCAACGAAACCATTTGGTCAGAACTCGACCAGATGGGCATGCCCGGTTTACTGATGGCTTTACAGGGATATCCATACATGGATCAAGATTATCGAAACCAATTAAGGAATTATGTTGTGAGATATAAAAAGAGTTGCGATGATTTAAATAAGCAAAATCCTTATGGAGTGCCCATTGTGGCAAGAGGTTGGGCTGGAAACAGTGACGTTATAAGTTGGGCAACGACGAACTATTATGCTCACAAATTCTTTCCGGATATTGTGGATTCCGAATATGTCTATAAAGGTCTTAATTATATTTTTGGCTGTCATCCTTACTCCAATATTTCTTTTGTTTCGGCAGTAGGAACGCGTTCAAAGAAGATTACTTATGGAAACAATCGTGCCGATTTCAGTTTTATTGCCGGAGGTGTTGTTCCCGGTTTATTGATTTTAAAACCCGATTTTCCGGAAAATAAGGAAGATTGGCCGTTTCTTTGGGGAGAAAATGAAGTTACTGTAGGAATTTGTGCCGACTATATTTTCCTGTCGACTGCTGTTCAGCAGTTATTGGGAGAAAAATATTAGAAGAAAATTATGTCGATTATTAAAAGAGTAAAGAAATCTAGTAACGAAATATTTTGGCGTCATTTTTTTAAACTTACTTTTCAAATAGTGAGTGGGTGTTGTGTTTGCTTGATTTCTTTTGCATTTTCGTTCAAACCAGACTCAGAGACACAAATCAAAGGAAGGGAGCGCTTATGTCTTAACAAAGGATGGCGATTTTTTAAGTATGAGTCGGGCTCGATTGTCGATAGTTTGATATATGATGCTCGTCCTACGGTATTAGACGATAGAGACGATAAACCTGCCGACGCCCGCCCGACGCAAGCCGTAAAAGTTGAAGCTGCGCGTCAAGTACTCAAACCGTGGATTTTACCTACAAGTAATGCCTTTATTAAGAATCCACAAAAAAGATATATTCGTCCTCAAGGTGATCCGGGCAGTGACTTTGCTTTTGTAAGATCGGATTTTGATGATAGTTCGTGGGAATGCGTGAATTTGCCTCACGATTGGGCAATCAAAGGCCCTTTTTACGAGGGATGGGATGCTGAAGTGGGTGGCGGTATGGGACGGCTGCCAAGTCCCGGTGTGGCGTGGTATCGGAAAAAACTGGATATTCCGCTTTCCGATGCAGGTAAATCCCTGTTTTTGGATGTGGAAGGGGCAATGTCTTATGCCATGGTTTGGTTGAACGGCCATTTGGTTGGCGGATGGCCTTACGGGTATGCTTCCTGGCGTGTCGATTTAACTCCTTACGTCATACCCGGAGAAGAAAATCAATTGGCAATCCGTTTGGATAATCCACCGAATTCTTCCCGCTGGTATCCCGGTGGCGGAATTTATCGCAATGTTTGGTTGGTTAAAACACATCCGATTCATGTAGAACAATGGGGAACCGTTGTAAAGACTCGGGATGTGTCGAATTCATCGGCAATCATCGATTTGGAAGTCAATATCGATAACGATTCAAAAGAGGATGTCAATATTAACGTAATTACGCATATTTTCCTTTTGAATGCAGATGGCAGCAGGGTAAATAAACCTGTTGCTACCTTTGTACCTTCGGAAATAACGATCAAAGCAGGGGAAAGGATAAAAACACATCATAGCATTGAGCTGAAAAATCCGCTTTTGTGGGGACCGCCGCCAACACAAAAACCTCACATGTATGTTGCCTCAACAATCTTATTGCAGAATAATCGGGTTATCGATAAATACGATACTCCTTTTGGCATTCGTTCGATAACTTTCGATTCCGAAAAAGGTGTTTTCGTTAACGGAGAGCACATCTTTATAAAAGGTGTAAATCTCCATCATGATCTTGGAGCATTGGGAGCAGCATTCAATGTTAGAGCTGCTGAACGTCAGCTGGAAATATTGCGCGAAATGGGATGTAATGCAATTCGCACAGCCCATAATCCGCCTGCGCCTGAGTTGCTGGAATTAACCGATCGGATGGGATTTCTTGTCATGGACGAGATTTTCGATTGTTGGGAATTGGGGAAAACACCTTTGGATTTTCATCTGATTTTCCCGGAGTGGCATGAACAGGATTTGCGTGCCATGATCCGGCGCGACCGAAACCATCCTTCGGTATTCATGTGGAGTTTTGGGAATGAGGTTGGCGAACAATATACCGGTGAAGAAGGGGCTAAAGTGGCAAAAAGACTTCACGATATTGTAAAAGACGAAGATCCTACACGTCCGGCAACAGCTTCCATGAATTTTGCCAAGCCTGACATGCCATTTCCACGCTGTGTGGATGTGATAAGTTTGAATTATCAGGGTGAAGGCATTCGTAATGATTCGGCCTATGCCGGACTTAAAGGAATTAGCACACCGCCACAGTTTTTTGCTTTCCACAATGCATTTCCCGATAAAGTTATTCTCAGCAGTGAAAATGCGGCTACAGTAAGCAGTAGAGGAACCTATTTATTCCCTGTATTTGAGGGAATCAGTGCACCGGTAAAAGATGGTCAGGGAGGAGATCCCGTCATCAGACAAGTGAGTGCGTACGAGCTTTACACGATGGAATTCGGCTCTTCGCCCGACAAAGTGTTTGCCTCAGAAGATCGTCATCTTTATGTCGCAGGCGGATTCGTGTGGAGCGGATGGGATTATCTGGGAGAACCGACACCCTACTATTTGTCCCGAAGTTCCTATTGCGGCATCATCGATCTCGCGGGTTTCAAAAAAGATCGTTTTTTTCTTTATCAATCGCGTTGGCGACCTGACCTGCCAATGGCGCACATTCTTCCGCACTGGACATGGCCTGAACGTGTGGGTATGGTTACACCGGTATATGTGTTTACTTCAGGAGACGAAGCCGAGTTGTTTTTGAACGGAAAATCTCTTGGACGAAAGAAGAAAGGAAAATATGAATATCGTTTACGGTGGAATGATGTAAGTTATTCTCCCGGTGTGTTGAAGGTAATAGCCTACAGGAATGGGAAGAGATGGGCAGAGGACAGTGTAAAAACTGCGAGTGATGCCTATCGACTTGAAAGGGAAGCAGATCGATCGGAAATCAAAGCGGACGGTAACGATTTGTCTTTTGTGACGGTTCGTATAACGGACGAAGAAGGACTACTTGTACCCGGAGCGAATAATCTTATTCGATTTGCCATTGAAGGTCCCGGTGATATTATCGCCACCGATAATGGCGATGCAACCGATATGACGCCTTTCCCCGCTATAGAAAGGAAAGCTTTTAACGGCTTATGTCTTGTGATTGTACGATCGCAAGAAAATAAACCCGGAACAATCAAAATTACGGCAGAGTCCGAGGGTTTGGAATCGGCAGAGATATATATTTATTCAAAAGAAGAGAAATGAAATCAAATTTGTTTTTTAGCGGATGCTTTTTTCTATGCTTTGTTGTTCAAATTTTTGCACAAGATCCTTATCCGGATTTTCCTCCGGCAAATGTTACTGCTGAGCAGGATAGAGATCAAATGTTGTGGCAATTGGGGCTTTCTTTTCCTCAACTTCCCGATAAGGTAACCCATTATAACGCGACGATATTGCCTAAACTTCGTTTTGAGGGAAGTGATGTTTCTTTTAAACCGAAAGAAGAATCCAATCCCGATGGGATATGGACATGGGCAACCGGTACTAGCTCAACTTCACAAGATGACTTTTGTGATGTAGTAACGGTAGCGCGAGCTGAGGATGGTCTGTGGAATAATTATATTCAATCATGGGAACCGGGAGGAGAATATTTTACAGGTTCTCAATTTTATCAGCCTTTAGCATTGCATGATTTGAATGGCATTACGGCTGAAAATTGGCATATTCGCAGGAACCAAATTTTTGAAGAAGTAAAGAAAATATGGGGTACTGTACCTCCTGCTGCCAACAATTTGAAAATTACCTGGGAGGTAGGTGATACTCTAATGGATACGGCCGATAACGGTATTCCTTATAAACAATATACCCTTACAGGCATCATCGATACTTCTCTTTATCCTGCAGTTCGAGACATACCGAAACTGGTCGGAATTTTACGCATTCCTGCTCATTCAAAAGGCAAGGTACCTATTATCATAACTTTTGCTTGGAATTTTGGGGCACGACATCCGGCTTCAATAGAAGAAGAGGTTTGGAATAATTTTTCACCTTTGGGTATTGGGACTTTGGCTTTTGATTATACGCAACTTCAACCCGACAACGGTAAGTATTTAACCGGTTATCTGATTGGTTTGGTTAATCGTGGAAATTGGCGTAAACCCTATGATTGGGGAACTTTAGTAGCTTGGTCGTGGGGTGTGAGTCGTTTTATCGATTATTTCGAATCCGATGCCAATAAAGATGTGGATGCTTCCAAAATAGGATTGACAGGGCATTCGCGATTGGGAAAGGCGACATTGGTAACAATGGCATACGAACCCCGTATATCTATTTCGTTTCCCAGTTCTTCTGGCAGTTTGGGTGTGGTTCAAAGCAGGAGACATTGGGGACAGGATTTGTCAAACAGTTTGTGGGCTCAAGAATATCATTGGATGGCCGGCAATTTTATGTCCTATATGGGTGTTGATTCAAGTAGTTCGGATGGGTACATGCCCAGAAAAGTTGTAAGAATGAAAGTTGATGGGGAATCTTTATTGGCTCTTTGTGCTCCACGTCCTATTTTCATAGGCTCAGGCGATTTCGTGGGTGATTCATGGGTAGATCCCTATGGACAATATCTGAGCTGTGTTGCAGCTTCTTCTGTTTATGAATTACTAGGGAAAAAAGGAATTGTAATGAAGGATTCGATGTTATGGGACGATAAAAAAATACCCATGCCGTTAACCGATAAAGCCTATTTGGATGGAGATATCGGATATCGTCGTCATCGAGGAGGACATGTGGCGAGTCCGAATTACCCGGCTTTTGCTGATTTTATAAATAAGTACTGGAACAGTAATGTGGAATATTAATAGATATCTAACAATTCTTCGTTTTTTATCTTTTTAAATTATTGCTTACAATGAGGATTGATCCATTCCTTTCCAAAATCCGGGATCAATCTACTTTAATAATTTGACTATTAAGTGTGTATAAATAGAAATTGTTTTTTTGTTTTAATCCCCTGCGTATTTAATTTTAAATTATTGGTAACGATATTTTCTCTTGATGTAACCTGCTGCAAAAAGAAGGTAACATTTGAGCAAATAATGCCGGTTACATTCGTCTATATTTGCTAAGTATTTTTTTATTTACGAATACTCGAACGATTGAGAAGTATCATTACCTGAGGCCTATACCTCAAGGGCAATTGGATGCAATGGAAATGACGCCGGAGGAGAAAGAGGCTTATCAAAATCCGGGATATTGATGATAAAGATTATGAAATTCTAATCGAAGAGATTGGTTGTTCTTATAGTTAGCAACCAATCTCTTAATCTATTATAATTAATGAGTGCTATTAATGAAGTTAAAAATCGAATAAATTGAATTTTCGGTGATAAACAATGTTTTTTTAGAATTAATGCGAAAACATTTTTGAAAAGTTTTTATAAAGCTGAATAAATTGAAAAGCAAATTAATTTACATTGGATTTTTAGTGATAATCGCTTTAAACGGGAAAGCTCAAGATGCGCCTGATTTTGTGCTTTATTCAGGGAGAGGTGATGTTTTTGCTTTGACAACAACAGACGAAGCACCATTTTCTATTTTGTCGGATTCTGCCGATTTTGTGGCAATGCAACTTGCCTTAGCGAATTTGCAGAACGATTTTTTGGCAGTTGCCGGTAAAAAGCCGGCCCTAACGTACAATACAAAAACAAAATCTGTTAAACTCATTGTGGGTACGATTGGCAAGAGCAAATTCATCGACCAACTTGCCAACAAAAATATTATAAATAAAACCGATTTATTGGGCAAACATGAAAAATTCATCATTCAAACCGTAAAGCATCCCTTTGAAGGAATAGACGAAGCATTGGTTATTGCCGGCAGCAACAAACGAGGAACGGTTTATGGAATTTACGAACTTTCCCGACAAATAGGCGTTTCGCCTTGGTATTACTGGGCAGATGTACCTGTTCGGAAATCCGAAAATATTTATATCAAACGTGGGGTTTATACTGCCGGCGAACCGGCGGTTGCCTATCGCGGTATTTTTCTTAATGACGAAGAACCTGCTTTGGGTGGTTGGACAAGAGCTACGTTTGGTAGTTTTAATCACAATTTTTATGAAAAGGTTTTTGAACTCATTCTTCGTTTGAAAGGAAATTTTCTTTGGCCTGCCATGTGGGGGAAAGCTTTTTATGACGATGATCCTCAAAATGCGGTGCTTGCCGACGAGATGGGGGTTGTGATCGGCACTTCTCACCACGAACCGATGGCGCGTGCTCATGTGGAATGGAGTAGATACGGAAAAGGAGAATGGAATTATCAGACGAATAAAAAAGTTCTGAAACAATTCTGGACAGAAGGTTTTAAACGAGCTTACGGAACAGAATGCCTGATTACTGTCGGTATGCGTGGCGATGGCGATGAACCGATGAGCGAAGAAAGTAATATAAAATTGCTCGAAAAAATCATTTCCGATCAACGCAGCATTATTTCCAAAATATCCGGGAAGGATGCTGCCAAAACGCCCCAAGTTTGGGCACTATACAAGGAAGTTCAGGACTATTACGACAAGGGGATGCGCGTTCCGGATGATGTAACCTTGCTGCTCTGCGACGACAATTGGGGAAATGTAAAAAAGCTGCCGTTACCGGATGCTCCGAAACGAAAAGGCGGTTATGGAATGTATTATCATTTCGATTATGTAGGCGGGCCGAGAAATTATAAATGGATCAATGTCAGTCAAGTACAACGTATTTGGGAACAAATGAATCTCACCTATCGGCACGGAGTCGATAAACTCTGGATAGTTAACGTCGGCGATTTGAAACCGATGGAATATCCGATTTCGTTCTTTCTGGATATGGCATGGAATCCCAACCAATTTACTGCCGATAATTTGCGGGAACATACCGAAAAATGGTGTGCTGAGCAGTTTGGAGAAAAATATGCCAAAGAATCGGCTCGGCTGATTGATACTTACACAAAATACAATCACCGCATTACGCCGGAGTTGTTGAACGATACGATTTACAATCCGGAAAATTACAATGAGTTTCAGCAGGTAACTTCAGAGTATGTGAAATTGGCTTTGGATGCATTCAGACTTTACCAACAAATTCCTGACGAAACAAAAGATGCTTTTGACGAACTGGTTTTGTTTCCCATCAATGCTTGCAGCAATTTATACGAAATGTATTTTGCCGTTGCCAAAAACAAACAATTAGCCAAACAAAATAATCCCGAAGCGAATATTTGGGCTGATGAAGTAAAGAAATGTTTCGAACGTGATTCGCTGCTTACCCTGCATTACAACACTGAAATTGCCGGTGGAAAATGGAAGCACATGATGGACCAAATTCGCATCGGATATACCTATTGGCAGGAGCCAAAGCAGCGTGTAATGCCTGAAGTAAAATATGTAACAACTTCAGGCGACGAAAAAAACAAAAAATTTGTTGAAAGTGATGGTTATATTTCCATTGAAGCCGAACATTTCAATCGAGCAACAGGAAACGAAAGAATCGAATGGAAAGTGATTCCGAATTTGGGAAAAACATTATCGGGTGTAACTACTTTTCCGCAAAACGAATATCCAACACCGCAAGACAGCATTTATCTGGAATATGATGTCATTACCCGGTCAACAGGAAATTTTCCGATACACGTATTGGTTTCGCCAACGCTTAATTTCAACAACAACAAAGGATTAAGATATGGCATTTCGGTTGATAATCAGGAAGAAAAGATTGTAAACATGAATGGAAAATACGATACAAAACTCCTGGAAAAATGGCAGGCGCAACGCATCAATGAAACCATTACGACGCATGTGTTTCAGTCAGCCGGAAAGCATACCATCCGATTTAGAGTATTGGAACCGGGAATCGTATTGCAAAAAATAATCATTGATACGGGTAACTTGAAAAAGAGTTATCTCGGGGCTCCTGAAAGCAAACGAATGGTGGATTGAAATATTTTTATGGTAAATTTCAAATTAAAACAAATGAGTAGAAAAATCATAACTATTTTTTCATTTTTTGTGCTGTTATCTTTTAACCTTCAGTCAGAAGAGGAGCACGATTTGTGGTTGCGGGGAAAAGGAACGAATTCCATGAATGTGATTTGCTCCAAAAAATCACCAACTCTCAGCATTGCAATGCAGGAATTGCGGCAAGGATGGCAAGGAAATGCAAATGAAAAAATAGAACTTGTCGTTAAATCCGATAAGGCAATTAAGGGTGATGGCTTTAGAATCGACAAAAACAGAATTCAAGCCAATACAGACATTGGGATTCTTTACGGAGTTTACGAATTAATGCGCCGGCAGCAAACAGGAGAGAACATTTACGAAGAAGTTTGCAATCCTTCTTACGAAAGGCGAATACTCAATCATTGGGACAATCTCGACGGAACTATTGAACGTGGTTATGCCGGTAGTTCGATATTTTGGAGAAAAGGCAAAGATTCATTAACAGTTACAGACACGGATAAGCAGTTATGGCAGGAATATGCCCGTGCCAATGCGTCAATAAGAATAAATGGGTCGGTACTCAACAATGTAAATGCTTCGCCTTCGATATTGACAGCCGATTATTTGAAAAAGACAAAAGAAATTGCCGATGTTCTGCGACCGTATGGCATTAGAACCTATTTATCGGTGAATTTTGCTTCACCCCAAGTGATAGGAGGTTTAAAAACTTCTGATCCGCTGAATCCGGAAGTTGCCCAATGGTGGAAAAATAAAGTAAAAGAAATTTACAGTCTGATTCCCGATTTTGGTGGTTTTTTGGTAAAAGCCAACAGCGAAGGACAACCCGGCCCACAGGATTTTGGTCGCACTCATGCCGATGGAGCAAACATGCTTGCAGATGCACTTTCTCCATTTGGTGGAATGGTAATGTGGCGTGCATTTGTATATAATCCTTCCGATGAAGACAGAGCGAAACAGGCTTATTCGGAATTTATGCCGATGGATGGTCAGTTTCGCGATAATGTGATTATTCAGGTGAAAAACGGACCAATCGATTTTCAGCCGCGAGAACCTTTTAGTCCACTTTTCGGAGCGATGAAAAAAACTTCCGTCATGCCCGAACTTCAAATCACGCAGGAATATCTGGGACATTCTATTCATTTGGTTTTTCTGGCAACAATGTGGGAAGAATTTCTAAAAAGTGACACCTATCAGGAAGGCAAAGGCAGTACAGTGGCTCGTTGTACCGATGGAAGTCTTTTCCCGCAAAAGCATACAGCAATCGCCGGAGTTTCGAATATCGGTTCAGACGTCAACTGGTGCGGTCATACTTTTGCTCAGGCCAATTGGTATGCTTTTGGGCGGTTGGCATGGAACAATTCCTTATCGAGTGAACAAATTGCCGACGAATGGATCAAGTTGACTTTTGCTGATTATTCCGGCAAAATCGATACTCAAAATTCCATTTTTTCCGCCGATTGGCAGGTCAATTTTTTGCAGCCTGTCAAGCAAATGATGTTGAACAGTCGTGAAGCTGCCGTCAATTATATGATGCCGTTAGGGTTACACCACCTTTTTGCTGCTGATCACCATTATGGCCCCGGTCCGTGGTGGGCACCCACAGGCGTCAGAAAAGATTGGACGCCGCCCTATTATCATAAAGCCGATTCGATTGGAATTGGGTTTGACCGAACTGCAACCGGCAGCAATGCCGTGAGTCAGTACCAAGAACCACTTCAGTCGATGTTTTCCAATTCACAAACCTGTCCCGATATTTATTTGCTGTGGTTTCACCATTTGCCTTGGAATTTTATAATGAAAGATGGACAAACACTTTGGGACGAATTATGCTATCGTTACGATAAAGGTGTCCGGCAGGTTAGAGAATTTCAGAAAACGTGGGATCAAGTGCAGCGGTATGTGGACGCAGAAAGATTTTCGCAAGTTCAAATTAAACTTCGAGAACAATGTATGAACGCACAAGTGTGGAAAGATGCCTGTTTGCTTTATTTCCGGCAGTTCAGCAAAATGCCTTTTCCAAACGATATGGAACGCCCGGTGAATAATTTGGAAAATTTGATAAAAAAGGATGAGCAAAGCAGAAAATAAAATAGAAAGAACATGAAAATAAAACTTTTTACAGCTAAGAAATTTTGGTTGAGCATTGTAATTTTATTGTTTACGCTGCCGAATTTTGCCCAACTTCGTTTACCTAAACTGGTGAGCGACGGAATGATTTTGCAGCGGGATGTAAAGCTCAACATTTGGGGATGGGCAAAAAGTAACGAAGCGATTACGATTGATTTTAAGGGAAAAACATATCACACGGTAGCCAATGCTGAAGGCGAATGGAAAATCATATTGCCGGAGCAAAAAGCCGGCGGACCTTTTGAAATGCAGGTGAAAAGCGGAAAAGAAAAAATTACGCTTCACGATATTTTGATTGGTGACGTTTGGTTTGCGTCAGGACAATCGAACATGGAACTGCCAATGCGGCGCGTAGCTCCGATTTATGAAGATGAAATCAAAACGTCGGAATGTACTTTTATACGCCAATTTTTTGTCCCGCAACGATACAATTTCAAGCAGCCGGAAAAAGATTTGCCGAATGGGAAATGGATATCGGCCGATCCCGAAACAGTGCTCGATTTTTCGGCCGTAGCTTATTTTTTTGCCAGAAATATTTACGAAAAATATAAAATACCTGTCGGCATTATCAATGCAAGTTTGGGTGGATCGCCCATTCAGTCGTGGATGAGCGAAGAGGCTTTAAAGGAATTTCCTTCCTATTATCAGGAAGCCCAACGATTCAAAAACGACGATCTCATTCGTGAAATCGAACAAAAAGACAATGAACGAATTGCAGAATGGTATCGCAATCTTCGACAAAACGACGAAGGATTTCAAAAAGATTTGCCGTGGTTTGTGCCCAATATCGATACTTCCGATTGGTTGACCATGAATATTCCGGGTTATTGGTCGAATAAATATCCCGAAATTCAAAATGGGTCGGTTTGGTTTCGCAAAAAAGTGGAAATTCCTTCTCGTTTGGCCGGAAAACCGGCAAAACTGATTTTGGGAAGAATTGTTGATGCCGATTCGGTTTATTTGAACGGAAAATTTGTAGGAACAACAAGTTATCAATATCCACCACGTCGATATGAAGTTCCGGCAAATTTACTGAGAGAAGGTGAAAACGAAATCGTGGTAAGGGTTATCAGCAACATGGGGAAAGGTGGATTCGTTCCCGATAAACTGTATGCCTTAATTATCGACAACGATACGATCGATTTAAGCGGCGAATGGAAAATGAAGCAGGGAGCCAAAATGCAGCCACTCGCCGGGCAAACTTTCGTGCGCTGGGAGCCGGTAGGTTTGCACAATGCAATGGTCGCTCCAGTTACCCCTTATCGAATCAAAGGTTTTCTATGGTATCAAGGAGAAGCGAATGCCGACAAACCCTTGGAATATCGCCTTTTGCTCCCAAAACTGATTGAAAGTTGGAGAAGTGAATGGAATCAAGGGCAGCTTCCTTTCCTGTTTGTACAATTGCCCAATTTTGGAAAGTCGGGAACAGAACCGAGCGAAAGCAATTGGGCTGTTCTGCGCGAATCGCAGCTGATGACGTTGGAGAAAGTGCCAAAAACAGGGATGGCAGTCGCTATTGATTTGGGCGAGTGGAACGACATTCACCCGTTGAGAAAAAAGGACGTTGGCGACAGATTAGCACTCCTGGCTCAAAAAATTGCTTATGGCGAAAAAAACTTAGTAAGCTCAGGGCCTCTATACAAATCGATGAAGGTGAAAGGCAATGTGATTTGGATTGATTTCACGGAAATCGGTAGCGGATTAATAGCTAAAGGAAATTTACCACTCAAAGAATTTGCTATTGCCGGAGCCAACAAAAAATTCGTTTGGGCAAATGCCGAAATTGTGGGGAACAGCGTGAAAGTTTGGAGCGACAAAATTGAAAAACCGGTGGCAGTGAGATATGCATGGGCAGATAATCCTGCAAATGCCAATCTTTATAACAAGGAAAATTTGCCCGCTTCTCCTTTCAGAACGGATAATTGGTAAAATTGAAATTATTAATCTAAAAAGATAGAATATGAAATCAACTTCACAAAAAGTTTCTCTTGGAGAAAAAATAGGTTACAGTTTAGGCGATGGTGCTGCCAATCTGGTCTTTCAGATGACCATGATGTTTCAATTGTTTTTTTATACGGATACATTTGGTTTGAAAGCAACAACTGCCGGCCTGATTTTGCTGATTGCCAGCATAGTGGATGCATTTATTGATCCTGTAGTCGGTATTTTGTCGGATCGAACCAACTCTCGCTGGGGAAAATATCGTCCCTGGATTCTTTGGACTGCAGTTCCTTTTGCCATTTTTTTTGTACTAGTTTATTTTACACCCAATATTTCTCAAGGAGGAAAAGTTTGGTATGCCGGTATAACTTATCTGTTGTTGATGACGCTCTATTCATTTAACAATACACCCTACTCTTCGTTGAGTGGCGTAATGACGGGCGATATCAAAGAACGAACCAGCATTTCGACCTACCGTTTTATCATGGCCACAATCGCAACTTTTGTTGTGCAGGGATTGACCTTGCCACTCGTAGGAAAATTTGGACAGGGAAATTCACAGAAGGGCTGGGCCACAACAATTTCTATTTATGCCGTAGTGATGGTAATTTTTCTGGTGATTGCATTTTTTAGTTCAAAAGAAAGAATTGCACCGCCCGTCAACCAAAAGACTTCCGTCAAGCAGGATTTCAAAGACATTTTCAGCAACAAACCATGGCGGGCCATGTTTGTCTTGACGCTCTTTTTGTTCATTACTTTGGCAATGTGGGGAAGCAGTATGTCGTATTATTTCAATTATGTAGTCGATAAAAATGCACTTTTCTCATTTCTCCGAAATGTTGGTTTAATCCATGAATCGGGACAGGATTATGGCGTTTGGCACCAATTTTTAAATGCTTTTGGTTTGATAGCCAACGATCCGGAGCACGTTTTTGCAGTTGGGTTCAGCCTGTTCAATATGGTCGGACAATTAGTTACTTTACTGGGCGTTATTTTATTGTCGCAATTTCTTTCAAATATTTTCGGCAAAAGAACTATATTTTTGATTTGTTTGACCCTGACAGCCGTCTTCACGTCTCTTTTCTATTTTGTTTCACCGAAAAACATTGAGACCATTTTCTTGATAAATATCCTGAAAAGTCTTGCCTACGCTCCTACTATTCCATTGCTTTGGGCTATGATTGCGGACGTTGCCGATTATTCCGAATGGGTCAATTATCGTCGAGCCACGGGTTTGGTTTTTGCCGGAATTGTTTTTGCTCTGAAAGCCGGATTAGGTATTGGTGGCGCTATTTGCGGCTCCATTATCGATGCTTTCGGATTTGTTCCCAATCAAATACAAACAACGTCAGCTGTATTTGGTATAAAATTATCTGCAGGACTTATACCGGCAATTACTTTTATCATTGGAGTTATAGGGTTGTTTTTCTATCCTATATCCAAAAAATTAAACGAACGTATTCAGGCAGAATTGGAAGAAAGACGAAAAAATAATTGATAAACATACTAAATATCTTTTTTATGAAATTGAAATCGTATTATTTTGTAATTTCCTTTATGATTATAGCTTTATTTGCAAACTGTAAAGCTGAGGAAAGTAAATCGGAAAAAGCTTTGCAAGAAGCGTTAAAAGGGAAATTTTTAATTGGAGTCGCCATGAATGCGGATCAAATTACCGGAAAAGATACGGCCGGCGTAAGATTAATCGAGCAGCATTTCAATTCGATTACTCCCGAAAATTGCATGAAAAGCGAAGTATTGCAACCAGAGGAAGGGAAATTCGATTTCGCTTTGGCGGATCAATACGTTGATTTTGGCCAAAAAAACAATATGTTTATCGTTGGTCATACGCTTATTTGGCATTCTCAGGCACCGAAATGGTTTTTTGTGGATAAGGACGGAAAAGATGTTTCGCGTGATGTGCTGATCGAACGAATGAAAAATCACATTTACACTGTCGTCGGACGTTACAAAGGACGAGTAAATGGTTGGGATGTAGTAAACGAAGCCATTGAAGATGATGGATCTTTCCGCAAAAGTAAATTCTATCAGATTATCGGGGAAGATTTTATCCGGCTGGCTTTTGAGTTTGCTCATGAGGCCGATCCCGAAGCAGAACTTTACTATAACGATTATTCCATGTCTAAAGAGGGAAAACGCGATGCAGTTGTCAAAATGGTAAAAAATCTTCAATCGCAAGGAGTAAAAATTGACGGAATCGGCATGCAGGGACATATGACGATGGATTTTCCTACGCTGGATGAAGAAGAGAAAAGTATTGTCGCATTTTCCGGTACAGGAGTCAAAGTAATGATTACCGAATTGGATTTAACTGTGCTGCCTTCACCCGGCACTAAAGTTTCTGCAGATGTTGCCTTAAGTTATGAATATCAGAAACAATTGAATCCTTATCCCGATGGTTTGCCGGATTCCGTTGCACAAGCGGCTCATGACCGTTATGCTGCCTTTTTCAAACTATTTTTGAAACACGCCGATAAAATAAAGAGAGTAACCGTTTGGGGACTTACCGACGGACACAGCTGGAGAAATAACTGGCCGGTTCCCGGACGAACGGATTATCCGTTGTTATTCGACCGCAATTATCAACCAAAACCAATCGTAGAAACCATTATAAAAGAAGCCAAATCCATTAAATAGTTTAAAAAAAAAATCAATGAATTTATTCAAAAACAGGTATATATCGAGATTTCTCATTGCTTCTTTGTCCTTGCTTTTATTTGAAATGCAATTTTTGGAGGCACAAACAGTTACTACCAATCAGCAAGGAACGAACAACGGATATTTCTATTCCTTTTGGAATGCCGGAGGTGGTTCGGTTGTGATGACTTTGGGCAATGGTGGCAATTACAGTGTAATATGGAATAATTGCAACAATTTCACGTGTGGTAAAGGCTGGAGAACCGGATCAAACAGATCGGTTAACTTTTCAGGCTCTTTCGATGGAGGAAGCAATGGATATTTGGCCCTTTACGGATGGACTAAAAATGATTTGATTGAATATTATGTGGTCGAAAATTATGGAGCATGGACGCCTCCTGGCGGATCGCCGTTGGGTTCGTTTACTTCGGATGGCGGAACATACAATATCTACAAAACACAACGGGTTAATCAACCTTCCATTGTTGGAACAGCAACTTTTTATCAGTATTGGAGTGTTCGTACAACGAAACGCACAAGTGGAACTATTACTTTCAGCAATCATATCAAAGCATGGGAAAGTTATGGCATGAAGTTGGGTACAACTTGGGATTATCAAATAATGGAAACTGAAGGATATCAAAGCAGTGGAAGTTCAAATATTACCGTTAATGAAGGGAATTCAGCGTCTCAAGTTTCTACGAACAAGGCAATCAATCTCCAAGTCTGTCCCAATCCAGTAAAGGAAAATCTTTTAATTTCATTGCCTCAAGAAAATTCACAAAGTAAAATAAATTTATTTTCAATGGATGGAATTCAATTGTTCGCTTCAGAAACAGAAAATTCTGAAATTCAAATTGATATGAAAAATTATCAAGCCGGACTTTATTTATTGAGAATTTCAAATGACGGGCGAGAATCTGCTCAGAAAATAATCAAATTGTAAGTTTATTAAAATGAATTGAAAATACAAAAACTCATAACTAATTAAAAATCAAAACAATGAAAAAGGCAAGATATCTAATTAATGAACCAGACGTCTATATGGCAGATCCTTCTGCCCATGTATTTAACGGAAAAATTTATATTTATCCTTCACACGATATTGATGCGGGCATTCCGGAAAATGATAACGGCGATCATTTTGACATGCGTGATTATCACGTTTTTTCAATGGATTCCATTGATGGTGAAGTAACAGATCACGGAGTCATTCTCGATGTAAAAGACATTCCTTGGGCAGGTCGTCAACTTTGGGATTCGGACGTTGCTTACAAAAACGGGAAATATTACCTTTATTTTTCGCTGAAAGATAAAAATGACGTTTTTCACATTGGCGTAGCCGTGAGTGATAAGCCTGAAGGGCCATTTATTCCGGAAAATCATCCCATTAACGGAAGTTATTCCATTGATCCGAGTGTACTTCAGGATGATGATGGAAATTATTACATGTACTTTGGTGGCCTTTGGGGTGGACAATTGCAGCGTTATCGCAACAATAAAGCCATTGAATGTGGCCATGAACCTAAAGACGACGAACCCGCTCTTTGTGCAAGAGTTGTGAAATTAAACGAAGATATGCTTAACTTTGCAGAAGAACCTCGTGATGTGGTTATTTTGGATGAGAAGGGCGAACCGTTGAAGGCAGGAGACCATAACCGACGTTTTTTTGAGGCTTCCTGGATGCATAAATACAATGGAAAATATTATTTTTCTTATTCAACCGGAGATACTCATTTGTTGTGTTATGCCATTGGCGATAATCCTTACGGACCATTTACTTATCAAGGAGTGATTTTGACGCCTGTAGTGGGTTGGACTACACACCATTCCATTGTTGAATTTCAGGGAAAATGGTACCTTTTTCACCACGACAGCGTACCTTCGGGAGGGAAAACATGGCTTAGGAGTATGAAAGTGGTAGAACTGGAATACAATGAAGACGGCACCATTAAAACCATTGATGGAATGAGAAACTAACGTATAAATTCTATAATTCGATTAATTGTGAAAAGGACAAATAGCTCTGCGCTTTATTTAATTTCAATCATAGTCTTTCTTTTCTTTCAAGGAAGTAAACCGATTGAGCGATATCTGGACACCTCATTGACATTTGAAGAACGAGCAACCGATTTGCTTTCGCGTCTGACATTGGAAGAAAAGGTGAGTTTGATGCTCTACGATTCGCCGGCAATCGAGCGATTGGGAATTCCGGCTTACAACTGGTGGAACGAATGCCTGCATGGCGTGGCACGTTCGGGATTGGCAACCGTCTTTCCGCAAGCAATCGGGATGGCTGCCATGTGGGATACCGACGAAATGTTCGATATCGCCACAGCGATTTCCGACGAAGCGCGAGCCAAACATCACGATTACGCGTCGAAAGGCAAGCGGGAAATTTATCAGGGGTTGACGTTCTGGACACCCAACATCAACATTTTTCGCGATCCGCGTTGGGGAAGAGGCATGGAAACGTATGGCGAAGATCCCTTCCTGACTGCCGAAATGGCTATTCCATTCATCAAAGGTTTGCAGGGCAACGATCCGAAATACCTGAAGCTGGTGGCTACGGCGAAACATTTTGTGGTACACAGTGGACCAGAAGCTGTTCGTCATTCTTTTGATGTGTATCCCAACGAATACGATATGGCCGAAACCTATCTGCCTCATTTCAAAAGATCTATCGAAGAAGCCAACGTTTACTCGGTGATGTGTGCCTATCAGCGTCTGAACGGTGAACCTTGCTGCGGCAGCAAGTATGTGGAGGACATTTTGCGCAACAAATGGGGATTGAAGGGATACATTGTGTCGGATTGTGGTGCGATCAGCGATTTTTACGAGCCAGACAAGCATCATGTTGTGAACACTCCGGAAGAAGCTGCCGCAATGGCCGTGAAAGCCGGTACGGATTTGAATTGTGGCGACACTTACAAACATTTGGTGGATGCCGTAAAGAAGAATTTGATCACCGAATCGGAAATTGATGTTTCAGTCAAAAGATTGTTGTTGGCAAGGATGAAACTCGGAATGTTTGATCCCGACAAAGAAGTAAAATATGCACAAATTCCCATCAGTGTAGTAGATTGCGAGAGACATCGGTTGCTGGCTTTGGAAGCCGCACGCAAATCGATGGTACTGCTCAAGAATGATAAAAATTTATTGCCGTTTTCAAAAAATATTCGAAAGGTGGCCGTCATCGGCCCCAACGCCGATAACGAAGCAGTATTGCTGGGTAACTATAACGGCTATCCCTCCCACCCCATTTCGCCATTGCAGGGAATAAAAGATAAACTTCCGAATGCAGAAGTGAAATACGCTCAGGGATGCAGATTGGCCGAAGGGATGCCCTTTTTGAGCCCCATTCCCGAAAACTATTTTTACGTAGATAAAAAACTGGAAACAAAAGGATTAAAAGCAGAGTATTTCGATAATGTCAATTGCAAAGGTTCTCCCAAACACATTCGTGTGGACAAAAATATTGATTTCGTTTGGTGGACAACTGCACCATTCCCCGATATAAAATACGATCAATTTTCGGTTCGTTGGAAAGGCTTCCTTGTCCCACCCGTAAGCGGGAATTATATCATCGGAGGTGAAGCTTTCAGTGGATTTAAACTGATATTGGAAGGGAAAGTATTAAACTTCGGACAAAGCGAACATCATTCCAAAAAAGGTTATGAACTGGTAAAGCTGGAAAAAGGAAAACCTTATGAAATTGAGCTGGAATATGTGCAAAACAACACCGAATATCCTCACGTACAAATGTTGTGGGACGTGCAAGAAAGGGATATGAAAAATGAAGCCTTAAATTTGGCAAAAAATTCCGATTTGGTGGTACTCTGCATGGGGTTAAGTCCGTCGCTGGAAGGAGAAGAGATGAATGTGAATATCGATGGATTCTACAAAGGCGACCGAACCGACATCAAGTTGCCACAAGTTCAAACCGATTTGATAAAGGAAATTGTAAAACTGGGAAAACCAACCGTGTTGGTTTTACTCAACGGAAGTGCGTTGGCTGTTAATTGGGAGAACGAAAACATTCCCGCCATTGTCGAAGCATGGTATCCGGGACAAGCGGGTGGAACAGCGATAGCCGACGTGATTTTTGGCGACTACAATCCGGCGGGACGGTTACCGGTTACTTTCTATAAAGACATTCACCAAATTCCGGCTTTCGAAAACTATGACATGAAAGGAAAAACGTATCGTTATTTCGAAGGCGATCCGTTGTACGAATTTGGTTACGGATTGAGTTATACAACGTTTAATTACCATTTAAAGAGCATTCCGACGTCGGTTAAATCGGGAGAAAATATTCCCGTTTCGGTGGAAGTAACTAATTCGGGAAAAAGAGACGGCGAGGAAGTGGTTCAACTGTATGTTTCTTTGCCCGACAGCAAACTCCGGAAGTCGATTCGGTCATTACAGGGATTTCGACGAATCTATTTGAAAGCCGGCGAAACCAAAACGGTTGATTTTCTGCTCAAACCCCACCAGTTTGCTGCACGCAACGAAGAAAATATCCCACTCGTAGAGGCCGGCAAGGTGTTGATTTCTGTCGGCGGAAAGCAACCCGATGAAAAATCTATTGCTGCAGCGAAGGTCGTTCAAAAAAATGTTGAGGTAACCGGTGATAAATTTTATGTAAACGAATAATTTTGGTTGATTCAATATGGAAAAAACGTGGAGATGGTTTGGCAAAAAAGATCCGATAACGCTCGACATGCTGCGACAAATTGGAGTGGAAGGAATTGTAACGTCGCTTTATGATGTTCCAAACGACGAAATTTGGCAAACGGAAGATATTCTTGATTTGAAAAAATTTATTGAAGCTGCCGGGTTGCGTTGGTCTGTGGTGGAAAGTGTGCCGGTTTCGGAATCGATAAAATATGGAGGAAAAGACAGGGATTTGTTGATTGAAAATTACAAACAAACGCTCAAAAATTTGGGCAAAGCAGGCATTACGACGGTTTGTTACAATTTTATGCCGGTGATAGACTGGGTACGAACCGATTTGCATAAACCATTGCCTGATGGCACCCAAACGCTCTATTTCGATAAAATCAAGTTTGCCTATTTCGATTGTAAAATTTTGAAGAGGAAAGAGGCCGAAAAGGATTATTCGCAGGAAGAAATGCAGCAAGTGAACGAGCTGGAAAACGTTATCACCGAAGCCGAAAAAGCCGAATTGATCGACACCATTATCGTCAAGACGCAGGGTTTTATCAATCGAAGCATAGTGCACGGCAATGAAGATCCGGTGGAGGCCTTTAAAAATCTGCTTCGGTTATATGAAGATGTCGATAAAGAAAAACTTCGTGAAAATTTGAAATATTTCCTGCAGCAGGTGATTCCCGTGGCAGAAAAATACGGCATGCGATTGTGCATTCATCCCGATGATCCGCCATTTCCCGTATTCGGTTTGCCGCGCATTGTAAGCAACGAAGACGATATCCGATGGATTTTGGAATTGGTGGAAAGTCCGGCCAACGGTTTCACGTTCTGTGCCGGTTCGCTGAGTGCCGGAATTCAAAATGACGTAGTCGATTTGGCCAAAAAATTTGCAAACAAATCTTTTTTCGTACATTTGCGAAGTACGGAAATCAAGGAAAACGGCGATTTCGTGGAAGCTTCTCATCTGGGTGGGAGAGCAAACCTGATTGAACTGATCCGAATTTTTAAAAAGGAAAATCCGAATGTTCCCATGCGTGTCGATCACGGAAAACTCATGCTCGATGATGTCGCAAAAAATTACAATCCGGGCTATTCATTTTTGGGGCGGATGTTTGCGTTGGCCCAGGTGGAAGGCATGATGGCCGTCGTTCGCAATGAAATGAAATCAAATCTCATGAACTGAAACAAAATTAAAAATAACATAATATCATGTATTTATTAGGATATGACATAGGTAGTTCGTCCGTCAAAGCCTGTTTGATAGAAGCTGAAAGCGGGAAAATAGTTGCTTCCGATTTTTCTCCGAAAGCCGAAATGCCGATTCATGCGGCCTATCCCGGTTGGGCAGAACAAAACCCGGAGATGTGGTGGGAAAACTTGAAAACGGCGCATCGTTCGGTGATGGAAAAATCGGGAGTAAAAGCGGAAGAGATCAAAGCCATCGGCATCTCTTGGCAAATGCACGGACTGGTTCTGGTGGACAAAAACCATCAAGTGCTGCGACCATCGATCATCTGGTGCGACAGTCGGGCCGTCGCTTACGGCGAAAAAGCCTTTAATGCGATTGGCAAGGAAAGAGCATTGTCGCATTTGCTCAATTCTCCGGGGAACTTTACGGCATCAAAGCTGGCATGGGTAAAGGAAAATGAACCTGAAACTTACCGTAAAATCGACAAGATTATGCTACCGGGCGATTACATCGCCATGAAACTGACCGATTCCGTCGGAATAACGGTTGAAGGCCTGTCGGAAGGAATCTTTTGGGATTTCAAGGAAAACCGGCTCTCGGAAGATGTGATGCAATATTTCGGATTCGACAAATCCCTCATTCCCGATATTGTTCCAACATTCGGAATTCAAGGAACTGTTTCGGCCACCGCAGCCGTCGAATTAGGGCTGAAAGAAGGTACGCCGGTAAGTTATCGTGCCGGCGATCAGCCCAACAATGCCGTTTCGCTCAACGTATTCAATCCGGGAGAAATTGCCTCAACGGCGGGAACTTCCGGTGTAGTTTATGGCGTGTTGGGAGAAATAAATTATGATCCGCTTTCGCGCGTAAACACTTTCGCGCATGTCAACCATTCTCCCGAAAAACCGCGATTGGGTGTTTTGTTGTGCATTAACGGTACAGGAATTTTGAATTCGTGGATCAAGCGAAACATGATTCGCGAGGGCCTTTCATACGACGATATGAATCGTCTGGCCACACAATCCGCCATCGGAGCAAAAGGCTTGTCGGTGATTCCTTTCGGAAACGGCGCCGAACGCATTCTCGAAAACAAAAACATCGGATGTTCGTTTCACGGCATCAATTTCAATATTCATTCCATTGCCGATGTAGTGAGAGCTTCGCAGGAAGGCATCGTTTTTTCGTTCAAATACGGTATGGAAATCATGGAGAGTATGGGGATGAACATCAAAGTGATTCGTGCAGGCAATGCCAACATGTTTCTCAGTCCGGTTTTCAGGGAAACTCTCGCAAGCATTGCCGGTGCAACCATCGAACTCTACGATACCGACGGAGCGGCCGGAGCGGCTAAAGCGGCAGGAATGGGTGCCGGCATTTATGCTTCGCACGACGAAGCATTTGCTTCTCTCAAAAAAATCATGACGATAGAACCCGACGCAAAAAATCAATCGCAGTACGAAACTGCTTATCAAGTGTGGAAAACAAATCTGAATTTACTCAATAATTAACATCAACTCAATTAAAAAATGGAAACCAAGAAAGAATTTTTCCCCGAAATCGGGAAAATCAAATTTGAAGGAAAAGAAAGTAAAAGTCCGTTGGCATTTCGGTATTACGATGCCGAAAAAGTTGTTTACGGACGCAAAATGAAAGACTGGTTCAAATTCTCGATGGCCTACTGGCATACGATGTGTGCAGAAAGCAGTGATCCCTTTGGCGGACCGACGAAAAGTTTTCCGTGGAATCGGGAAGCAGATCCCATCGAAAGGGCAAAAAACAAGATGGATGCCGCTTTCGAGTTCATGCAGAAGATGGGAATCGAATATTTCTGCTTTCACGACATTGACTTGGTGGACGAAGGAAATTCGCTCGAGGAGTACGAATCCAACCTGAAACAGATGGTGTCTTACGCCAAGGAGAAGATGGCTCAAACGGGGATCAAACTCTTATGGGGAACGGCTAACGTATTCGGTCATAAGCGTTACATGAACGGTGCCGCCACCAATCCCAATTTCGATAGTGTGGCTTATGCCGCCACGCAGATCAAAAATGCGCTGGATGCCACCATCGCGCTGGGAGGCGAAAATTACGTGTTTTGGGGAGGCAGAGAAGGCTACATGAGCCTGTTGAACACCGAAATGAAACGCGAAAAACAACATCTGGCCATGATGTTGACCCTGGCGCGTGATTATGCCCGTTCGAAGGGTTTCAAAGGGACTTTCCTCATCGAACCCAAACCCATGGAGCCGACTAAACACCAGTACGATGTGGATGCCGAAACGGTTATCGGGTTTCTGCGCGCCAACGGTTTGGACAAGGATTTCAAACTGAATATCGAAGTCAATCACGCTACGCTTGCCGGTCATACTTTCGATCACGAATTGCAATGTGCTGCCGATGCCGGCATGCTCGGTTCGATCGATGCCAACCGGGGCGATTATCAAAACGGCTGGGACACCGATCAATTCCCCATTGACGTTTACGAACTGACGCAAGCCATGATGGTCATCCTGAGAAATGGCGGCTTGCAGGGCGGAGGTACGAATTTCGATGCCAAAACGCGTCGCAATTCCACCGATTTGGATGACATCTTCATTGCGCACATAGCGGGGATGGATGTTTTTGCACGGGCATTGGAAGCTGCCGCCGCCATACTCGAAAAATCGCCCTATCTGCAGATGCTCAAAGAGCGCTACGCTTCTTTCGACAGCGGAAAAGGGAAAGCGTTCGAAGAAGGAAAACTTTCGTTGGAAGATCTGCGCGCTTATGCGCTTTCGTTGGGCAGAGAACCCGCACAAATCAGCGGGAAACAGGAACTTTACGAAGCTATCGTAAACATGTATATATAACAAGGTGAAACATTGCGGATTCTCGGTCGGTTGCTTGAAAACCGGCCGGGTTTCTTTTATTACGGGTAAAAAATGACAAAACAATACAACGCATCATACATTTTCGCGATAACGCTGGTAGCGACGTTAGGCGGACTGCTTTTCGGATACGACACGGCCGTCATCTCGGGAGCCGAAAAATCCCTTCAGGCATTTCTGATCGAGCCGTTGGGATTAAACGCGCTGGTTCACGGTGCCACAGTATCGAGCGCCTTGATCGGATGTATCATTGGAGGGATATTGTCCGGTTTTTTTTCCAACCGATTGGGGCGCCGCAAGACTCTGCTTCTGGCATCCGTCCTGTTTTTTGTATCGGCTTTGGGATCGGGATATCCCGAAACCTTTTTCTTCCCTTGGGGAGAACCTTCGGTCGGTTTACTGATCACTTTCAATATCTACCGCATTTTGGGCGGTATCGGAGTAGGGTTGGCATCGGCCGTTTCGCCCATGTATATCAGCGAGATTTCTCCGGCTTCGATTCGCGGGCGTTTGGTATCGTTCAACCAGTTTGCCATCATTTTCGGCATGCTGGTTGTTTATTTCGTGAACTGGGAAATAGCCCGAGGTCAGTCGATAGAATGGATCAATACCATCGGTTGGCGGCGCATGTTTGTTTCGGAAACCATACCTGCAGCTTTGTTCGGGATATTGCTGTTGTTTGTACCGGAAACACCCCGCTATCTGGCGCTGGTGCATCAAGACGAAAAAGCTTTGGCGGTATTGAAGAAAATAAACGGGAGAGAAGAAACTGCCCGTCGGATACTGGACGAGATAAAACAAACGGTCGACCATTCGATCAAGGCCAGTGTATTTTCTTACGGTAAGAAGGTCATCATCATCGGAATCCTGCTGTCGGTATTCCAGCAGTTTGTGGGCATCAACGTGGCCTTGTATTACGCCCCGCGTATTTTCGAGAGCATGGGCGCCGCCAAAGATGCCTCTATGCTGCAAACCATCATCATGGGCTTTGTGAATGTCGTTTTTACGGCGGTAGCAATCGTTACGGTGGACAAATGGGGACGGAAACCGCTTTTGATGACCGGTTCCATAGGCATGGCTGTCGGCATGTTTGCAATCTCGGCATTGGCGTTCAACAACATCATCGGCATCAGCACGCTGGTATTCATCATCATCTATACGGCATCGTTCATGATGTCGTGGGGACCGATCTGTTGGGTATTGATTTCCGAAATCTTCCCGAACAAAATACGGGGAAAAGCGGTAGCCATTGCCGTTGCATTCCAATGGTTTGCCAATTACCTGATATCGTCCACCTATCCGGCCATGATGGAGTTCAGTTCGGGCTTTACGTATGCCTTCTATGGCGCGATGTCCGTTTTGTCGGCCCTGTTTGTATGGAAAATGGTTCCGGAAACAAAGCGAAAATCGCTGGAAGAGATGGAAGGATTGTGGAAGAAGGAATAAGTTTCATGAATATCAACAACAATTATATTATTCGCGAGATAACTCCGTTGTCAGATAAGGACTGCTTTTATATAGCCGATCGGCGAAAATCGGAGTTCACATATCCCTTGCATTCACATGCCGAGTACGAATTGAATTATATCGAAAATGCGCCGGGAGTCCGACGCATCGTGGGCGATTCGGTAGAAACGATTGGAAATTATGATTTAACACTCATTTCGGGAGCCGATTTGGAACATGTGTGGGAACAATATAAATGCGAATCGAAAGATATTCGAGAAATAACAATCCAATTTTCGCCGGATCTGTTTTTCGGAAGTTTTTTGGGAAAAAATCAGTTTGACAGCATTCGTCGCATGCTCGAAAAAGCACAAACAGGCATCAGCTTTCCTATGGAAGCCATTATGAAAGTGTATCCGCTTTTGGATACGTTATCTTCTGAAAAGGAAGGTTTTTATGCCGTTATCAAATTTTTGACCATACTCTATGAACTTTCGCTTTTCGATAATATTCATTTGTTAGCCAGTTCCTCATTCGCGAAATCGGATGAGAGCAGCGACAGCCGTCGGGTTTTGAAGATACGTCAATACATTAATACCCATTACAAAGAACCTATCCGATTGGAGGAATTAGCCGAATTAGTCGGCATGACCCCTGTTGCTTTGAGTCGTTTTTTTAAAGTGCGTTCGGGTAAAACCATCTCAGATTATTTAATCGATATTCGGTTGGGATTTGCAGCCAGGTTGTTAGCCGATACTACAAATTCGATTTCCGAAATTTGTTACGATTGCGGATTCAATAACTTGTCGAACTTCAACCGAATTTTCAAGAAAAAGAAAGGGTGTACCCCAAAAGAATTTAGAGAAAATTTCAGAAAGACGAAACAAATCTTTTAACTATTCCATCAAAATAGTATCAGTTTATGCTAAAAGATGTGCATTGAAACATCTTTTAGCATTTTATCTTTGCATGTATTAAATTACGATGAGAGAGGAGACTTTTTGTTTATTACTCGATAAAATTTAAATATTACATAGAACATGATTCGTATCATATTAATTCACAACAAGAACATTTATTTATGAGAAACATTTGTAGAAAATTTTTTATTTTGATTGCACCGGCTCTATTACTGAGCCTGCAACTCGTGGCTCAACAGCGAACCATCACAGGTTCTGTGGTTGATGCCGGGGACAATTCTGCTATGATTGGCGTAACGGTAATGGAAAAAAACACCTCAAACGGTACCGTTACGGATCTCGATGGAAAATTCACACTGAGACTTACCACCCAAAACCCGGTTTTAGTCTTTTCGAGCGTTGGTTACAAAACCAAAGAAGTTAGTGTGGGACTCCAAACAGATATAAAAGTCATGATGGAGGAGGATACTGAAATTCTCGACGAACTAGTGGTCGTAGGATATGGTGTCCAAAAAAAGAAATTAGTGACTGGAGCTACAGTACAAGTTGGCGGGGAAAATATTCAAAAACTTAATACTGTCAGCCCATTTACAGCATTACAAAGTCAGACGCCGGGAGTTACCATAACTCAAAGTTCAGGTCAACCTGGAGAGGGTTTCAAAGTCAATATTAGAGGAATTGGAACTATAGGAAGTTATTCTCCTTTGTATGTTATAGACGGTATAGTTGGGGGGGATATAAACAATCTTAATCCTGCCGATATCGAGTCAATTGATGTTTTAAAAGATGCTGCTTCTGCAGCAATCTATGGAGCTCGTGCAGCAAATGGAGTAATTTTAGTTACCACAAAGCAAGGGAAAGCGGGGAAAATGCAAGTTACTTATGATGGATACGTGGGCTGGCAAAATGTCTATAAAATGGCTCCATCCCTCAATGCTCGCGAATACATGAATGTAATGGACATTATAAATTTTAATGAGGGACTTGCACTAAATGACTGGGAAAGTATTTTAGGATCCAACTACGAATCTATTATGAACGGGAGCAATACAGGAACTTTTTGGCTAGATGAAATTCGCAATCAAGATGCTCCTGTTTCAAATAATGCACTGAACATAACAGGAGGAAATGAAATATCCAAATTCTCACTAGGCGTTTCAAACACGAATCAAGAAGGTATATTCGGAAAACCGGTTCAATCAAAATTCAACAGGACTACCGCTCGTATTAATTCTGACCATGTCATATATAAAAACAATGATATGGATATTATAAAAGTGGGAGAAAATATGACCTATTTCTATACCACTAAATCAGGAATTGGAATCGGAAATCAGTATTGGAATGATATTTCGAATATGCTTCGGGCAATGCCCATAATGCCTGTATATGACGATGCGGGTAATTATTATCAAAACTTCAATACGGGCATAACTTCTTTTGAACCATTAATGTCGAATCCCATAGCTAACATGGTTTACAATAGAGGTTATAACGAATCAAAAAACTATGGCCTCAATATTGCTGCATATCTCCAAATACAACCTGTTAAGAATCTGATATTTAAGTCTCAATATGGTTACAAAATGAACGCAAGTTCATACCGTCAATATCAACCGGCTTATAAGCTTTCCACATCTGATCAAAGACAAGTTTCTTCTGCTCAACAAAGTGGGAGTTCCGGGTGGCAATATTCTGTTGAAAATACGCTGAATTATACCTTCAAACTAAATGAGAGTCATAATTTTGATGCTCTCATCGGACAAACCATCGAAAAATGGGGGATGGGTGAAAGCGTAAGCGCTACAAACGGAGATTTACTTTTCAATGATTTCAAGCATGGCTATATTGATAACACTCAAGGCATTAAAACAGGGCAAACTTATGTAAGCGGCAGTCCGTGGGGACAAGGTGCAATTGCTTCATTCTTTGGAAGAGTGAATTACGATTGGAATGAAACCTATATGGCCTCATTAGTGTTTAGAGCTGATGGTTCATCCAACTTTGCAAGAGGTCACCGTTGGGGATATTTCCCTTCCGTTTCATTAGGATGGGTTATGACTAACGAAGAATTTATGAAATCCACTGAAAGTTGGCTTGATTTTTTGAAATTGAGAGCAAGTTGGGGACAAAATGGAAACTGTAACATAGCGAATTTTCAATATCTGGCAACTGTGTCTTTTGATGACACTGCCGCATATTCTTTTGGAAATAACAAAGATTCCCAAACAACCGGCGGATATCCTAATATACTACCCAATCCAAACGTAACTTGGGAAACTTCGGAACAAACCAACTTGGGAATCGATGCCTTTCTTTTGAAATCCCGCTTAACTTTCAATTTCGATGCTTATAACAAAAAAACTAAAGGGTGGTTGGTGAGAGCGCCTCAATTAGATTCGTATGGAACAGGTGCACCATATATTAACGGAGGAGATATCGAAAACAAAGGTGTTGAAATAGCCGTTGGCTGGAGAGATCAATTGAACAAAGATTTTAACTACGGCGTAAACATTAATGCAACATTTAATAAAAATGAAGTAACACGAATAGCCAACTCTGAAGGAATTATTCATGGGCCTGCAAATGTATTGAGTCAAGGAACAACGGAAATGTATAGAGCACAAGTAGGATATCCCGTAGGATACTTTTATGGATACAAAACCGCAGGAATTTTTCAAAATCAGGAAGATATAAATGCTTGGAAAGAAGAAGGTTATGGAATTTTACAATCGAATGTTCAACCTGGTGATGTGAAATTTGTTGATGTAGAACCCAATGGAGTAATAGACGAAGCTGACAAAGGAATGATTGGAGATCCCAATCCCGATGCATTATTGGGTGTTTCTTTAAATCTTGGATACAAGGGATTTGATTTTTCGGTTGTCGGCACCGGGGCATTCGGACAACAGATAGCGAAATCATATCGAAAATTTGGAGATGGGCGTCACGAAAATTACACTACAGATGTCTTCGAAGCATGGCATGGCGAAGGTACTTCGAATAAATGGCCAAGATTGACTGCCGGCACCAATGCGAACTACATGAACATATCCGATATTTTTATTGAAAATGGAGATTACTTTAAGGTTCAGAATGTTACAATAGGATATGATTTCAAAAAGATATTCGGTAAAATGCCATTATCTCAAGCCCGATTATACGTAACAGCACAAAATTTGTTTACTATCACCGGTTATTCCGGAATGGATCCGGAAATTGGAGGTAATAGTGGCACTGATGATTGGGCAAAAGGAATTGATATCGGGTTCTATCCAAGTCCAAGAACCTTTTTAGTCGGCATAAATCTTAAATTTTAATTAATCTGCAATATGAACAAAATAATATTTTACATAAGTATAATCTTCGTATTCCTGTTTTCAGCAGGATGTGAAAATTTTCTCGATACAGAAAATTTAACCCAAAAAAACACATCAAATTATCCTGAAACTGTTACAGATGCAGAACAAGTATTGGCAGGAATATACAATAATTTAAATGTAGCAAATGCAACTCCTGCCCAAACGTTTTTTATGGTATCCGAATTAGCTTCAGATGATCGTTTCGGAGGTGGTGGTGTAAATGACAGATTATTTCAGTCGACAGACTTGTTGATGAGCAGTTCAACCGACATGTATGGACAATTCTGGAAAGATCGTTACGCCGGAATTTTCAGAGCTAATACAGCCATTCAAACCCTTGCAAACAATGTCAAAGGGTACGAAAACGAAGATCAAAAAAATCAAATGTTGGGAGAAGCATATATCTTACGCGCTTTTTATTACTACGAATTGGCATCCATGTTTGAAAACATTCCCCTACCAACAGATCCTGCACCTGAAAATAAGCCTCAAGCAACACCTGACGAAACCTGGGGACAGATAATGTCTGACTTGAAAACTGCCATCACTATCATGCCCAACAAAAGGCAAGGAGTTGATCTTGAAGCAGGGCATACCGATAAATGGACAGCAGAAGCCCTCATGGCTCGAGCATTTTTATTCTATACCGGATTCTATCAGAAACCGGACGTTACGCTACCGGATGGTTCGAAAATAACAAAAACTGATGTCATCACGTGGATTGATGATTGCGTCAATAATTCAGGATATTCCCTCGTCCCGGACTTTCGCAATTTATGGGCGTATACAAATCGCCTAACGAAAGAAGATCATTTTTACACAAAGGGAAAGGGATTGAAATGGGTGGAAGATGATAATGCAGTCAATCCGGAATCAATGTTTGCTATTAAGTTTTCAAAGTTTGCCAGTTGGAGTACAACAATCGGATACTCAAACTCATACAATTTATATTTCGGAATACGAGGAGGACAAGAATTAGGTAAAACATTCCCCTTTGGACAAGGATGGGGCGCCGGTCCTGTAAATCCAGGTCTGTGGACAGATTGGGGGAATAGCGAACCTAATGATATTCGTCGCGAGGCATCTATTGCACGAATCACTACCGAAATACCTCAATACACAAAAGGCGGATGGGTTGATTTCGTACAGGAAACTGACTATTACGCAAAAAAATCATCACCAATAACATCTAAAAAATCAGATGGAAGTGGATATTGGGAAACTTTTGAACAAGACATGTATGATTACACAACTGTAAACTTTCAACTTTCAAATATCCATGATTTGGTTTTAATTCGCTTTGCAGATGTGCTTTTAATGCAATCCGAATTAAAAGAAGACATTAGCGGCATAAATAGAGTCAGAGCTCGCGCCGGTCTCCCGGGAATTTCATCCTATTCATTAGAAGCCTTACAAAACGAACGCCGTTGGGAACTTGCATTCGAAGGTGTTAGATGGAATGATATTCGTCGTTGGCATATTGCCGAACAAGAATTAGCTAAACAAACGAATCAGCCGACATATTATCAAGGAGTCGCCGATAAGAATAATACTACGAACAATGGAGGAGGATATGCCGCACGTTATAAAGAAACACGAGGATTTGTAGCAATTCCTGAAAGTCAGATTGCTCTATCAAATGGAGTATTAAAACAAAATGCAGGCTGGACAAGCAATACTCTTTATTCAGGATGGAAATGAAATTATTAAAAAAATTAATATGAAAAAATATATCAATTTATTAGTTATAGCATTATTTGCGTTAGGCTCTTGCGAACCGATTTTGGATCGTGGTGGCATTGGCGATGTTATAGATTCTGCAGATCAGTTAGAGGCAACGGTAACGCCTGTAATGGATGGCACTAAAACGACAAACAAAGTTATTGTTAATTGTACCAGCCCCGTAGTTTGCCAATGGTCAAATGGAGTAAAAACTTACAGTACAAATAATACCGAATTACTCTTGTTTATCCCTGGCAGCCAAACTGTTTCACTTAAGGCCATGACAAATGACGGAAAAGTTTTAGAAAAAAACTTTACCGTCAATGTTGATGAAATGAAATTTCCTGTACCACCTGAATATGGATATTTTTGTGGCACAGGTGAAAAAACATGGACTTGGGCCGAAACCAAATGTTTTGGTAACGGACATGCATATGCATGGGATCCTGTAAATACCTATCCTGAATGGTGGATTTTAAACCCTTCAGATGTTACCAGCCAATGTTCAGGAAAAGGATTGTCAAATGAAGGTGCGGGTGCAACCATGACATTTACTTTAGTTGGAATGAAGATGACGCTGAAAGATGCTTCGGGTAAGGTTATTTCGAGTGGAAATTTCGATTTCGATATGGCACCGGATGGACATAATTGGTCCATAGGAAAACTAAGCCTTAAAAATACGAACATATTATTTGGTTATGACTTGAATGGAGGACTTGTCCCTTGGACCCAATATTCGATCATGGAAATCAATGATAATGTTTTAAGGTTGGGGGCAAAAGGTGCCGACGGCACATATTGGTTCTGGGTATTTATTCCAGCCGAGGGCTAATAAAATACATTTTGATTTCAAGAAAAAAGGCGGACTTTTGTTCGTCTTTTTTTCTCTAAAATAAATTTGTATGAATTATATCAATCAAGAATATATTGAACAAGGTATAAAGGTGGAAATATCGTTTCTTGACATCCCTAACAAAAGAAAAGAATACCATTTAATATTCCATTTCACAAATTGTACATCAAAATTTGAAAATCAAGTTGAATCACTTTATACAGTTCTTGAAAAATACATCCATCAGGATTTGCTACCTGATGCAAAACCTATTTTTGCAAGATGTTATTTATCAGATATTGTCAATCAAAACGATAAAATTGAGAAAATTTTAAGTTTACTTGAATGTTCGGTTAGTATAATTGGTCAACCTATGATGGATGGCAGTAAAATAGCATTATGGGTGATTATGAGTACCAATATTGAAATAATCAGAAAAAATGAAACTTATATCGTATCTCATAATGGATATTTACAATCTTTTTTTACAGAAAGAATTGACAAAAAATACACAAATACGGATATTTACGACCAAACTAATTATTTACTCTCAACATTCGAAGAGAAACTAAAGGCGTTAGAATATTCATTAGAGGCAAATTGTTTACGTACATGGTTCTATATTAATGATATAGACAATAATTATCTCGAATTTGCAAAAGCAAGAAAAGAAAATTTTGAAAAAAATGGACTAACTACAAAAACACATTTTATTGCAAGTACCGGAATCGAAGGAAAATCGCAAACCCACCAACAAAAAATTATGATGGATGCTTACGTAATCGAAGGATTGGAAAAAGAACAAATCCAATACTTGTACGCTTCTGATTTTATGAGTTCAACTATGAACTATGGAGTAACATTTGAACGAGGAGTAATGATTCATTTCGGAGACAGAAAAAATGTTTTCATTAGTGGAACTGCCAGTATCGATCAAAATGGGAATGTAGTATATGCCGGGGATATTGAAAAACAGTTATTAAGAATGCTACAAAATGTGAATGCGCTTTTAGGGGAAGCAGGATGCCCAGATCAAGATATTTCTATGATGATCATATATATTCGAGATATTGGAGATTATTCATTTGTCAGAAACTATTTTGAGAAATACTATTCAAAAGTTCCAAAATTGATTCTTCTTTCGTCAATATGCCGTCCGGAGTGGTTAATAGAAATAGAATGTATCGCCTCAACAACTTCATATAACGCCTCATTTAGTGATTATTGAGAAATTTAATCAAGAAAATAAATGACAAAGACCGTGTAAATGAAATTATTATTTCACGATTTTAAACAAAAGTAAGATGAAAACCAAATATCAGTCAGACATTATTTCGCACTTGTTATTAAGTATATTGTTCGTAATAATGGCCTTCACTTATTTCTTTTATTTTTATCAATTTCATTTACACTTCGAAGAACAGCTTCAAATGTTTCTGTTCACAAAAAGTTATTTTTATGATTTTCTAAGTCGCCCTGGTGGCTTAACAGATTATTTGGGTACTTTTTTCATGCAATTTTATTTTGTTTCTTGGGCCGGAGCCCTAATAATTGCCTTTTTGCTAATCCTATTGCAATATCAAGTATTCGCAATTTCTTCCAAAATAAATAACTACCATAAAATTGATTACTTTCTGATTTCTTTTATCCCTTCGTTTTTAATTTGGGGATTATTGTGTAATGAAAATATTTCGATTAACATTCTGATTACATCGATTATAATTTTATTTTTCGTACAGTTGTATCTTATTTTAAAAAAAAGGACCATTCGATGGATCTTTTTTTTATTTGCTTCCCCATTTCTCTTTTGGATTGCCGGAGGTGAATTTTGGATACTTAATTTGATATGTTTTGTAATTGAACTCTTTTATTACAAACAGCTAAAAATATCCGAATATTTTGTTTTAGTACTACTGATGATTATTACGACGAGTTCTCCAATTATATTTTCATGGATAGCAAGACTTCAGTATCCTTTGAACAGACTTTGGTGGGGACCTTGGTATAGTCGTTATCCAATTGTATCTCCTACCACATTTTTATTAAGTTGGCTAAGTATCCCATTTTCAATTTTCATAACGACTATATTGCCGGAAACTTCAAAACGCAAAAATGCCATAATATTGAAATCTTTATTGTTTCTCGTTATTTTTTCAGGAGGAGTTTTTATCGTAATCGGCTCATCCGACCAGAAAAAAGAAAAAATCATGGCATACGATTATTATGCTCGAAACGAAAAATGGGACAAAATTATAGAATTGGCAAATAAAAAAGATCCAAAAGACCCGTTATCTGTCACTTGTCTCAATTTGGCACTTGCAAAAACAGGAGTAATGGGAGATGCCATGTTTCGATATTTTCAAAACGGAATAGAAGGCCTACTGTCAACTTTTCAACGAGATTTTGTAACCCCATTTGTAGCCGGTGAAGTATATTATCATTTAGGATTTTTGAATACTTCTCTCAGATATAACTTTGAGGCTATGGAGGCGATCCCGGATCATAAAAAAAGCGTTCGTGCAATGAAAAGAATGGCTGAAGTAAATTTACTAAATGAAGAATATAAAGTAGCAGAAAAATATCTCAACCTATTATCCAAGACGCTGTTTTATAGAGAATGGGCCAAACACACGCTCTCGATTATCAATAATCCTAAAGCCATTAATGAAAATACAGAATGGGAAAAGCTGAAAAAATATCAATTTACGGAAGATTTTTTATTCAGCGAACAAGAAAAAGATCAAATGTTGGGATTATCACTTCTTCATTGTCCTACAAATAAAATGGTTTATGAATATCTTATGGCATATACATTACTAAATAGAGATTTAAAGCATTTTTATGAATACTATCCATTAGGGAAAGAAATTTATTATAAAAAGATTCCATCGCATTATCAAGAAGCCCTTATTCTGTTTTGGTCAATACAACCATTGGGGCTAGACAATATTCCAAATATGATTGATGTTCCCGTAAAACAGAAATTCATCCAATTCGTTAACGATTACTCCTCTGAAGAGTATAAAACAAAGAAAGAATTATTTCAAAAAAAATATTCTCAAACCTATTGGCATTACTATTACTTCATCAAATAATATAGCTATGAATACCCGAAATAAAATAAGTTGGTTTATCTGCCTAACGTTTTTTACAATATTCTCCGGATGTCGAGAAAAAGTAGTCAACGAGAATAATGTGAATTCGTTACCTCCAATTTATCCCGATTATATTGAAGTTACAATTCCTGCATTAATTGCCCCTCTAAATTTTACTATTCGAAACGAAAATTTTGAGTTGATTGATGTTTTAGTCCAAGGGAAAGAACATGAATCGTTGCATGTTCAAGGGAAAAAAGACATTCAATTTCCAATAAAACCATGGAAAAAATTGCTTTCTGAAAACAAAGATTCATCACTCCAATTTCGGGTAAGTATTAAACAAAATGGAAACTGGAAAACCTTTAAGCCCTTTAATATCTATATTAATTCTGACTCAATAGATTATGGCCTTGTTTATCGATTGATTGCTCCTGGTTATGAAGTTTACAGTAAGATGGGAATCTATGAACGCAATTTATCGAATTTCAATCAACGGCCTATTGTCGAGAATACTTTAATTACAGGCTCATGTTTAAATTGTCATGCATTTAACCAAAATAATCCATCATTTATGAGCCTTCATATTCGGGGCGATAAAGGAGCAACTATGCTTAAGGTGAATAATGACATGCAAATGTTTATTACAAAAACGGACAGTACGATTTCTTCGTGCGTTTATCCATACTGGCATCCATCCGGAAATTATATTGCCTATTCTGTGAATATCACGAATCAAGCATTTCATGCGGTAAAAGATGAAAGAGTTGAAGTTGTGGACAAAGCATCCGATATAGTTGTATATGATGTTAAATCGAATAAATTAATTTCAACCAATTTGCTAAAAACAGATGATTTGGAAACATTTCCTGCATTTTCTCCCGATGGAAAGACGCTTTATTTCTGTTTAGCAAAAAAAATGGACCTGCAAAACGATTATAAAAAAGTAAAATACAGTTTGTGTAAAATATCTTTTGATCCTTCAATTGGAAAATTCGGGAGCAAAATCGATACTTTGGTATCAGCAAACGATACAAAAAAAAGCGTTTCTTTTCCCCGTCCGTCATTCGACGGAAAATTTCTCATGTTCACATTGTCTGATTACGGAAATTTCTCTATCTGGCATAAAGAAGCAGATCTTTACCTTTTCAATTTATCAGATGGAACATTCCATGCAATTGATCAGGTAAATAGTGAAAATACCGAAAGTTACCATGATTGGAGCAGTAACTCAAAATGGTTTGTTTTTAGCAGTAGAAGGGATGACGGTCTATATACACGACTTTATATCTCACACATCGACAAAAACGGTAATGTGACCAAACCATTTATGCTTCCACAAAAGAAAGCGGATTTTTACGATAATTTCCTTTTTTCTTATAACGTCCCCGAATTCACTCAAAAGCCAATAAACCTCAATTTATTGGAGTTCAGAAATAAAATTATGAGTGATGAGAAAAAACAGATGCAATTCGAAAAATAGTTACATGTGATTATTAATGTTAACATAAAATCGAATTTACAAGGCTTTATATTTTATATTATCCTTGAATCGCATTTAAAGTCAAATATGCGATAAATAAAGCAAAATGTTTTCGCTTAAATCCCATTTATTTTGTAGTTATTCTTATTAATCGAATAAATATCTTTTGACAATGGAAAAAGGTAATACAACCTTACTTATCTTATTTGTAATTATCTTCTCTTTATCATCCAAAAACAACGATCAAGGATTTAATTACAAAAGAAATATTACCCCCGAAACCCAAAATCTTCTCAAAAATCTGAAAGTCATTTCAGAAAAAGGATTCATGTTTGGTCATCAGGACGATCCATTGTATGGAATTGGCTGGGAAGGCGATGATGGACGTTCTGACGTGAAAAGTGTTGTTGGTGATTATCCTGCCGTGATGGGATTCGATTTGGGAAGAATAGAATTGGGGAGCGAAAAAAACATTGACAACGTTTCTTTCGAAAAAATCCGACAGGAAATCATTCGTCAATACCAACGTGGCGGAATGATTACAATGAGCTGGCATGTGAACAACCCTCTTACTGATGGTGATTCGTGGGATGTAAAAAATGAAGAAAATGCTGTTGCCAGCGTTCTTCCCGGTGGACAAAATCACAATAAATTTTTGCGTTGGCTACAAAGTGCTGCCGATTTTTTCAATTCGTTGAAAACCGAGGACGGGACAAAGATACCGATTGTTTTCCGTCCCTGGCACGAACATACCGGAAGCTGGTTCTGGTGGGGCAAAGACCTTTGTGCGACCGAAGAATATCAGCAACTTTGGAAGATAACGGTCGAATTTTTTCGGGGAAAAGGAGTGAATAACTTGCTTTATGCTTATTCTCCGGATATTCAAGGGCCCGGACAGATTTATATGGAACGTTATCCGGGCGACGAATATGTCGATATTTTGGGCCTCGACGGTTATCACCGCGACAACGAAGCCGGAATCGAATCCTTTCAAAATTCGATGAATACCATTCTTTCATTTATGACCGACGAGGGAAAAAAGCGAAATAAACCCATTGCTTTAACCGAAACCGGGCTGGAAGCCATTCCCATTGCCAATTGGTGGACAGGCGTTTTACTGCCCATAGTTGATAAATATCCAATAAGTTACGTCATGGTTTGGCGAAATGCAAGGGAAAGAGAAAATCATTATTATGCACCTTATCCCGGTCAAAAATCGGCAGCAGATTTTATAAAGTTTTATCATTCTCCGAAAACGCTTTTTTGTAAAGATATTCCGAATTTATATAAATAAATTGAAGCAAATAGTTATGAACCCATTTCAAGACCGAGTAAAAAAATTGTTTGAAAATCAGGAAAAATTGATTACCAAAACAAATATTCCCGTTGAAGAGAGCAACGGATGGTTTCAACGTTACAAAAATCCCATTCTCACCGCAGCTCATGTCCCTGTTGCGTGGCGATACGATTTGAATGAAAAGACCAATCCTTTTCTGTTGGAAAGAATTGGGATGAACGCTGTAATGAATTCCGGTGCTATCAAATGGCACGATAAATATCTTTTGGTAGGAAGAGTGGAAGGTGTGGACAGAAAATCGTTTTTTGCCGTTGCCGAAAGTCCTAACGGAATCGATAATTTCAGATTTTGGGAAGAACCAATTGCCATGCCCGAAACTGATGAACCGGCAACAAACATTTACGACATGCGCCTTACAGCCCACGAAGATGGTTGGATCTACGGCATTTTTTGTGCAGAGAGAAAAGACAAAAATAATCCCGATTTGTCTGCAGCTACTGCAAGTGCAGGAATTGCCCGTACAAAGGATTTGAAGAATTGGGAACGCTTACCAGATCTTCAATCAAAAAGTCAGCAGCGCAATGTGGTGCTGCATCCCGAATTTGTAGATGGAAAATATGCTTTTTATACTCGTCCGCAGGACAGTTTCATTGATGCCGGATCAGGAGGAGGTATTGGCTGGGCATTGGTTGATAACATAGAAAAAGCTATCATAACCGAAGAGAAAATAATCGACCGGCGTTATTATCACACCATCAAGGAAATGAAAAACGGCGAAGGACCGGCACCGATAAAAACATCAAAAGGTTGGTTACACCTGGCTCACGGAGTAAGAGGTTGCGCTGCCGGCTTGCGTTATGTTTTGTATTTATACATGACATCGCTCGACGATCCATCGGAGTTGATTGCTTCACCGGGTGGATATTTTATGGCACCTCAAGGAGAAGAGCGCGTTGGCGACGTATCCAATGTATTATTCAGTAACGGCTGGATCGCGGACGATGACGGAACGGTTTTCATTTATTATGCATCTTCCGATACACGCATGCATGTGGCGACCACTACCATCGACAGGCTTGTGGATTATTGTCTCAACACACCGTCTGACGGATTTTATTCGTATACTTCTGTATTAAAAATTAAAGATTTAATTCTCAAAAACAAATCAATCGGCTTTTAATCGAATAGTTTTGCCTAACTTAGCATCAGATATAGCAGCCGAACTTTCGATACTATTTTTCTAATATCGTAATATATTCAATACAATGAAAATGAGTAAATCAATCTTATTGTTTATTCTTGTTTCCTCTATCACAAGTTGTCAAAAATCAAATTCAGAACCGGCAACTGAAAAAAATTGGGCAACAGCAACCGAAATGAATCAACGGCTGGGACGGGGAATAAACATTGGCAATACTTTTGAAGCCGATCAATCGTGGCAATCGCCTTTCGATGCAGACGATTTTCGAAAAATTGCCGAACTGGGATTTACGCATGTTCGTGTTCCGATCAAATGGGAAAGGGACGACCGCAGTATGAGTACGTCGCCATACTACACCATTTATCCTGAATTTCTGAATACGATAAAATCGGTTGTGGATGCTGCTTTGAAAAATAAATTGCACATTATTATCAACATGCACCATCACAACGACTTAATGGCCGATCCGCAAGGACAAAAGGCTCGATTTCTGGCTCAATGGAAACAGATTTCGGAATATTTCAAGGATTATCCCGACAGTTTGGTGTTTGAAATATTAAATGAACCACACGACAAACTTACCGCCGGACTTTGGAACGACTATTACAGAGATGCGTTGAGAGTAATTCGGGAAACGAACCCGCAACGTTGTGTATTGCTGGGTGTTGCCGAATGGGGCGGCACTTCGGCATTGAAGTCGCTTACCATTGTGCCGAATGATAATCATTTGATTCTCACCATACATTACTACAATCCTTTTCAGTTCACGCATCA
>Ga0255346_1000546_pt1 | contig 61416 bp, 49 predicted proteins | sample wastewater_treat_FD_194410 | JGI IMG/M metagenome (GOLD analysis project Ga0255346, IMG submission 194410) | Wastewater microbial communities from Lulu Island WWTP, Vancouver, Canada - plant22 | ecosystem: Engineered > WWTP > Wastewater > Unclassified | place: Canada: Vancouver, British Columbia...
ATGCAAACAAGAAAAAACGGCTAGAGTTGGCATCAAAATTAAACGGAAGCGCGCAGGGTGGGACAATGACTACCTGCTCACCCTGCTCAATGTCGGATAATTTCGTGCGATTGCCCTGAAGGACAAACAGAGTGCGATTCAAAGCGTTAGCGATCTCAGGTCAGTGGTTCTTCTGAGCCTGCCAGTGTTGCTCCCAGTCGCCATTGGCGCGCACGGTACGTAGAGCCAACATGTGGTGGGCGTTCTTTTGTGTCCACCAAGCACCAGTGATCTTGAGTCTTTCTTGGATGAGATAACGGTGAGCGCTTTCGACTTCTCCTGACCCAATGGGGAGTCAGGCTTCTATCGCACTGGGGTAATCAAACTGATCCAATCGATTTCGGATATAGCGATGCGCAGCCCGTACGGGAGCGTTCTCGTAGGAAACCGACGGTGGTTCCAGATGCGGTGTCAAGACCTCAAGGATTTCCGTAATACGGCTCTCTTTGGCTCGCTCTTGCTGCTGTTCAAGCCAAACCTTCCGCTCATCTGGGGGAGGGCCGCGGTTCCTTTCGCTTTGCCATGCTCGCTTTCGGTCGCCTCAGGGGTGCCTGCATTGAGCAGGCCTTCTTTCATCCACGTAACCTCCTTCATTGTTGTTTCCTCCCCCACCCTCGACTCTAATTTATCACAGGGGAGGTGTCTCAGTCACATTGCCACAGAGGGCTTCTCTTTGCTGCTAACGCTTTGAATCGCTCTCGAATTCCTAGCACCCCTTGGAATATACTTATTTGATGTATAGAATTTTAATTCGTCTGGCATTTTCCTTCAGGAGGGTTTTTAGCTTCCTCTGATCATGCACGAATCTTAGGCCTAAGCAACCGGAGCACAAGATGCCGCATCCCCGGCTCAAATTTGCGTTCGTTTCCAACTCCATCGAAATTGGAAAGATCGTCGAGAAATGCATTGATCCGAGAGTAGAGAGCCTGAGAATTTGTCTGGCTTCGATGGAGGAGGCTGTTTCAGTGGCACGCACTCTACTCGATGATGGAATCGAGGTCATCCTCGGCGGGTGGGGAACGGGCAGCTTTTTGATTAAGGCGCTCGGTCACCCGGTGGTGAAGATCGAGCGCACTTATCTAGATATTCTCAACGCCCTGCTAAAAGCTAAAGACTATGATTCCACCTTGGGCCTCACATGTTTCGGGTCTCCGATTCCGGGCCTGGATATCATTGAAAACCTTCTATCCGTCAAAGTGGAGCAGATTGTCTTTAATTCGACGCTGGACTTGGTGAACGGCATCACTGCGGCTGTCGAACGCGGCACCAGGTGCATCGTCGGAGGCGGAGTCTGCCGGGACATCATTTCGTCCTTGGGCGGGAGGGGCTTTATCGTCTTGCCCTCGCAAGACACCATAATTCATGCGCTTCAGGAAGCCAGAGCTATTGCTCTGGCGAGAAGGCGTGAAAAAGAGGATGCCACCAGGCTCACAACCGTCCTGCAAACTATAAAGGAGGGGGTGATCCTCATCGATACCGATGGGAAGGTCAAACTTTTCAATGAGACGGCGGCGGACATTTTGGGGATCGAACTGCAGAGGGCAATAGGGCACCCTCTGCCTGCTGTAGCCAAGGCGACGGGGCTTTTGAAGGTGTTGGAAACCGGGCGGCCCGAGACAGACATCATCCGTCGCATCGGCAACGTTAACATTATCATCAATGCCATCCCTGTGATCGTCAATGGTGAGAATTGCGGCGTTGTCGCCACTGTAAAGGAAGCATCGCGTATTCAGAATATTGAGCGGAAACTTCGGGAAACCCTCTATGCCAAGCGGTTTACGACCAAGTACAACGTGGATCAGATCGTCCATCGAAGCGATAGCATGGCCCATTTGCTGAGTAAAGCCAGAAGGTATGCGGAAACCGAAGCAACGGTTCTCATACAGGGTGAAACAGGAACTGGAAAGGAGCTTTTTGCCCAAAGCATTCATAACCTCAGCAAACGAAGGAACAGTCCCTTCATTGCAGTCAATTGCTCCGCGCTTCCAGAGTCGCTTCTCGAGAGCGAGTTGTTCGGTTATGAAGAGGGCGCTTTCACCGGAGCCAAGAGGGGCGGGAAGATCGGCCTCTTCGAGCTTGCCAACACGGGTACAATCTTCCTGGATGAAATCGCGGACCTTTCATCCAGCCTCCAGGCCAAGCTGTTGAGAGTCTTGGAAGAAAAAGAGATCATGCGAATCGGCGGGGATCGAGTCGTCCCCGTGGATGTTCGGATCATCAGTTCCTCGTACAAGGATCTCTGGGCCGATATTTTAAATGGAAAGTTCAGGATGGATCTTTATTTCAGGCTGGAGATCCTGAAGCTGATAATCCCACCACTGAGAGAGAGGCTGGACGATATTCCCCTGATTGCGCAGGAATGCCTGAACCGCGCCGGCAACGGGACAAAATACATCGGACTCGCAATGCTTGAGCAGTTGAAGCGTCACCCCTGGCCTGGAAACATCCGTGAACTCGACGCGCTCATGACGCGGTATGCGACGCTTCTCGGCGACAGGGATTCCGACGATCGACTGTTTGCTCATCTGCTCGACGAACTGGGGGGGCACACCCTGATTAAAAGTAAAGACACGGTTCCTTGCAGATCAATTCCTGAAGTAGATCAAAGGTCCCTCAAACAGCGACTGGAGGACTTTGAGTCGATGATCATTCAGGAGGCTTTGGAGCAGTCCCGATACAACAAAAAGAAGGCTGCAAAGCGACTCGGTATCAGTCTCAACACACTATGGAGAAAGCTGAGCTCCTCTGGGACTTGAGTCCTCCCCGGTTCACGCTGGTGAACCATCATCTTTGCGTTTTTCGAATGCAATATCTCATTCCCGGCATCGATCATTCGATTGTTGCAAGCGCGTCCTCGTGCATTACGCGATGACCTCAAGGTTATTATCCATAAAATCAATCAGTTGAAAAATATACTAACAGTGGCACGTGCCTTGCAATCCATTCCTGAGAAATCACCATAACATACTTGGGAGGATAGGATATGCCAATACGGTTGGACGAGAGGCCGATCATAATGATCGGCGCGGAAAGATCGGGAACGACCCTGGTCATGGCTATGCTTGGTTGCCATCCACGGATAGCGGTCCCAGAGGTGGTCTGGTACTATTCGCGCTTCAGACCCTATAGTCATACCTTCGGAGATTTAAACAAGGACGAAAATTTCAGGACATTGGCGGCAGAGATGGTCTTCGGCCTGAAGACGCCTTTCTGGGGAATGAAAGTCAACCCACGCACGATTGTTGACGAGATTCTTTCAACGGCCAGGGAGCGGAGCTTTGCCGGCATCTATTGTGCCATGTTTGAGCGCTATGCAAAAGAAAATGGGGAAAAGCCGCGCTGGGGCGAAAAAACGCCTTACAACCTCTTTTTCGTAAAAGAAATTCTGGAAGACTTTCCAAACGCGCAATTTATCTACATCACTAGGGATGGACGCGACGCAAGTGCCGACTATCTCGAGTCCGGTTTCGGCCCCACCAATATTTTCTGTGCCGCCGAAATTTGGAGGATGTGCTGGAACGCCGTGAAGCCCTGGCGGGAACAGCTGGGCTCCGACCAGTGGATGGACGTGAAGTATGAGGAGCTTGTCAAGAATCCTACAGCCTTGCTGAAGGCGATCTGCGAATTTCTTGGTGAAGAGTACTTCGAATCCATGCATGACTTCCACAGGAGCGAGATCGGAAAGAGCCGGGGCGCGACCAGGGACCATAAGCCGCTGGGGCACCCGACGAGTGACAGGTACATCGGGATCCACAAGAACCTTCTTAGCCTCCGGGATCAAAGAATTTTCGCCACGGTAGCCGGAAAGGAACTGCAGGAAGCTGGATACGAGTTGGATGTAGAGCCAATGGAAATAACTGAAGAAGATCAGGCTCTCTACCGTGAGCTCGATGGGAGGATCCGTGCGGCGACCTTAGACGCCCCTGAGGGCCACATCGTTTACGAGAGCTACAACGACTGGGTGATCGACCAGCGGGAAGAGCGCAAGCGCCAAGGGATTTGGAAAGATTCGGACGTGCCTCAGCCTCCTCCTTTTCCCATCGGCGATCCCAATGAGGAGCTCTTCGAGGGGCAGCGGGCGTGGAGGAAATGGAAAGATTACCTCTGCGTGAAGAGAAAATATATCGGTAAATCAGCCCTCTAGATCTTGAATGCTCTCATAGCAGCATGACAGGGTACTATTAACAATGACAACAGAAGTTGGAGAACCAGTGATCGTTGCAGCCGGCTTGGATGAATCTTTTAAGGTCCCGCATCCAATGTTGCACGAATTCCTGCGTGATCAGGCACCGATGATCGGAGGGGTATTCGCGCTCGGGGTTCTTGTGTGTTTCCTGCAATATGGTTTCCTGCCGGGAGCGGATCGTACGTTCCCGGTCGCAGGCATTATGGTTCCCATCTGGCATCTGCTCTGGTTGGGCTTCTGGACCGGCTACACCTTGGGGATCGTCGGAGAGGCGAGCGGAATTTTCGCTCTTCCCTACATGATGACTATTCTCAATTTCAATGGTATCAGCGTTAGCCCCACTTCTTTGGTCGTGACCTTTCTGAATCCCTTCGGCGCGCTGCTGGGGTTTCGCCGCGGCAAGCAGTGGAATCTGGACCTGGCTCTCTGGCTCTGCGTCGGTGCGGTGTTCGGCGCCCCTATCGGTCCCTTCATCAGGGTTTATCTGTTGAACGACCCGGTCCCATTCAAGGCCATCATAGGCATCGCCCTCCTGATCATGTCTATTCATCTGTGCATGCAAGTTACCCCCTGGTATCTCAGGAGAACCGTCCGACAAAGAGCCTTCAAGGAAAAATTCGACAGGTTGGTCAAGGAATGCGTCGCGGCCGGAAAGGCGCCCTGTGGGCTTCCTCCAGATTTCAAAATCGCTACAATCGAACGCTCCCTGAAGCGAATCAAGATCGCTTACTGGGGAGAAGAGCAGAGCTTCAGCACTGTCGGAATGCTTGCCATAGGTTTTTTCGTCGCTATAGCCGCTTCTACCCTTGGCGTCGGCGGCGGGTTCGTTCTGGTGCCGATCCTGGTGTCCTTTTATGGATTGCCTCTGTACGTGCTCGTTGCCGCAACCATCCCTTATGTCATCACCCTATCAGCGACAGGCCTCATCGCTTACACCATTACCATGCCGATGCTGACAGGCAATTACACGCCTGCCGACTGGAGCTTCGGACTCTTTGTTGCAAGCGGCGCTATTCTTGGGGCATGGCTGGCTTCGAAGACGCAGAAATTCATCCCAGAGCGCTACCTGAAGCCGATGCTGGGCACTATCACGGGTGCCGTGGCCTTGCTCTACATCATCAACTACTTTTGGCCTCTGCCATTTAAAGTCTAGCTTTGAGGACGAAATGACGGACCTGAGAAGAATAGTTTTGCAGTTCATGCCGTACTTGCCCTTCATCATACTGGCACTTGCGGTAGTCGTCGCTGCTCATCACATCAAAGTCTATTGGTAGCGGCGCTGCGAGGAAATCGTTTAGAACAAACAACCATGCGTAAATTATGGAGAAAGGGGCGTACAAATGATGAAAAAAATACTTCTTGGTGGTTGCCTGGTTTTTTCTGTGATCACGATGGCAGGGATTTGGACAGCTCATGCGGCAGACAAATACCCGAATCATCCGGTTGACCTTCTGGTACCTAGCGGGCCAGGAGGTGGAGCGGACCAACTAGCCCGGTTCATCTCCCCAATTCTGGAAAAAGAGTATAGCGTTCCATTCCCTGTAACAAATCATCAGGGCGCAGGTGGAAACGCAGCCCTGACGAAACTGGTTTCCAGCCGCCCCGACGGACATAGTATCTCCATCTACATGGGGCGAATTCTCTGCTCATGGGCGACTATCGGGCTGGGTGAGTTCAAGATGGAGGATTTTGAGTGGCTATCGCGTCTCGTGAAGCAGGAGTCCGCATTCTTTGTAAAATACGACAGCCCGATCAAGGACGCACAGGATCTTGTAAGGATTGCCAAAGAGAGGCCCCTGAAGGTTGCCATTCACGGCCACGGCAATATCGATGACATTTCCGTCCGATACCTGACCGGGAAAGGATTAAAGTTCATTAGCGTTCCGTTTGCCAAGCCTGCGGAACGATATATAGCTCCCATTGGGGGACATGTGGATGTGCTCTATGAAGAGCCGGGCGACGTAAGGGCTTTCATTGAAGCGAAGCAGCTCCGGCCTATCCTGATGTTCTCGAAGAAGCGCTCCAAGTTCTTTCCCGACGTTCCAACCACTTACGAGCTCGGTTATGAGATCGCCATCCCTAACTGGAGAGGGCTCGTGGTTCGCAAGGGAACCCCGGAGGAGGCGGTTAAATCCATTGAGGACACTCTGAAAAAGATAGTCGCGACCCCTGCCTGGCAAAAATACCTGGAGGATGAAATGGGTGAGCCGGACAGCTTCCTCGGACCGGCGGATTTCAGCAGGCAGGTGCATGATGAGTTTGCAGCCCTCAATGCATTCGCGAAAGAAATGAACATCAAATAGAGACGATCCCATGCAAAGAAACAGGGAAGTATTCGTGCAGATCGGTTGGTTGGTCCTGATCGTTGCCTTCTGCGTCGCGTTGTACATCAATGCGTGTGCGATTGCGGCGCCAGGCAAGCTACCGGGGCAGCTCGGTCCCGACATGTGGCCCAGGATGCTCCTGACCCTTCTCATGTTCCTGAGTGTAGCGAAGATCATAGCACTTCTGATCCAAGGCGAACAGCCAAAGCCCGAAACCGCTGTCACGGTAGAAACAGACTCGGAGGAGCCGCGGCGAAACTCAAAAGTGCTTGGGATTGCCATCCTGGTTCTCTTCGGTTTTGTCGCTGCGATAGAAATCATGGGGTTCATGACCGGGTGCCTTGCCTTTCTTGCGGTCTTCACTTACCTGGGCAGGTGGCGCAACAAGAAGGCTCTGCTGCTGATTTCAACCGTGGGTACGCTGTTCATCACCTTCCTTTTCGTCAAATGGATCTACATACCATTGCCAAGGGGAAGGTTCTTTTTCCATGATCTGACGACGGCGCTCTACAAGCTGCTCGGCATCTTTTGAGCCGAGTATCCTTTATGGGGGAGCACACAGGTGGAAGCTAATACGTTTCTATGGGCTGGATTTGTCGGGGCGCTTCACCCGCTCAACCTCCTGATGATGGTTGTCGGGTTGGCGATAGGAATGCTTGCCGGGGTGCTGCCGGGCATCACCATGGTGAATGCAATCGTGCTGGTGCTTCCCTTCACCTATTTTATGGACTTGGCTCCAGCCATACTGCTCATGGTGGGTATTTATTGCGGCGGCTGCTATGCCGGGACGATTACGGGGATCCTGTTCAACATCCCGGGAGACCCCATGAACGTCCCGCAGACCTGGGAAGGATATGCGCTCAACAAGAAGAAGGGTCAGGGTTCGCTCGCACTTGGCATGGCGATCACTACTTCGGCCATCGGCGGGCTTGCCAGCGGCTTGGTGATGACATTTGCCTCACCGCCATTCTCTCGATTAGCCTTGAAGTTCTCCACGGTGGAGTATTTCGCGGTAGTGTTTTTCGGTCTTGCAAGCGTGGTTGCCCTTGCTGATAGATCCGTTGTCTACGCGATTATCTCCTTGGTCATAGGCATGCTTCTCGCCACGGTGGGCCTGGACCCTCATTTCGGAACGGGCCGTTTTTGTTTTGGAACATCCATGCTGGAGAGCGGCATTGATTTCATCATCGTCATGATCGGGCTGTTCGCCATCGGGGAAGTTCTGGACAATATCGAGCAGGAGAATACCACCCTAACGGGTAATACCGGAATGAGTAAGGTCCGGACAGATATGCCCAGTCCTCGCTATATATATTCCTTCAAAGGTCCGATCCTCCGTGGCCTGGCAATCGGGACGATCATGGGAGCAATTCCCGGAGCGGGAGCAGCCATTGCTGCGTTCATCACATACGGTGTCGAGCGGCAAATAAGTAAGGGAGAGCAGTTCGGAACAGGAAGTATGGCCGGACTGGCGGCTCCCGAGACGGCGGCAAATGCTTCTACCGGTGGCGCCATGATGTCGTTGCTCACGCTTGGCATTCCGGGCAGCGCCGCGGCGGCGGTCATGCTGGGTGCCTTCAAGCTCAAGGGAATCAATCCCGGCCCCATGCTCTTCCTGCAGAACGAGGTCCTCGTCTACACTATCTTTGCAGGATTTTTGCTGACCAACCTCATCATGATTTTCATGGGAATTGGGGCCGCTAAGGTCTTCGCTCAGCTTCTTCGCGCCCCCCAGGCCATTCTCGCCTCCTTTATCGTCGTTTTTTGTTCCATCGGGGCTTTCGCACTTAGAAACGACATCAATGACGTGTGGTTTGCCATGGTCTTCGGGTTAGTCGGCTACGGGATGAGACGTCTCGATATTCCCGTGGCGCCGCTCATATTGGGTCTGATCCTGGGTCCTTTGGCCGAGGATTATTTCAGAGTCTCCATGGCAATGCACGAAAATGACCTGACGGTCTTTTTCACAAGACCGCTCAGCGCCATTCTCCTCACGCTCTCATTCATCTGTATTGTCTATCCGTTTGTCAAAGGGGCATTTAGCAAGAAAGAGCGTTAGACTTTCGAAAATTCGCAATGTAATTACGGGAAGGGTGTCAAAACGATTTTTCGTTGCTTTTATGAATCGTTTCAGCTCTGCGACCGCGTTCTCCCCGCTGAGGTCGGAGCTCTCGATCATCCCGCTCGGGGCGTCGATTGCCAGGAACTCATCGGTTTGGGACAGGTACTGAACGTTGATGTGGGACGGGTTGACCCATGCAAGGATCGCGGGTTTGTTGGAGGGCTGTTGACAGGAGGTGTGGCTTTCTTGCGTCGTGCACATGCGGGCCCCCTGCCCGAACTTGGCGGTGCAGGCGTCGCGCATTCCTCTCGGTCCCGCGCTGTCGGTTTTCGTGAGGTTTGAAAAGCCGACGAATCGGTAGTAGCAAGGGGTCGAAACCACCTTGCCCGAGTCTCGACCATAGGCAACCCGCCCGGTAATGGCCACGGACAGGACCAGCGTGGAGCTGGCCTGTTCTCGTCAATCTGGGGGGAAACGCCGTGGAATTCAGCGACCGTGGCGAGGTGATCATCCGGGCCGACCTGGATAAAGAAGACGAGACTTCCGGGGTCATTCGCTTCTAGGTCTCCGATACCGGCAGAGGGGACCGGAAAGCATGCCTCGAGGCCGGCATGAACGATTACCGGGTCAAGCCGGTCGGCCCAATGGCTTTGGCGGCGATGCTTGCGAAGTGGCTGCCCCCCGGGAATGAAATCGACAAAACCCAACCTGAACCGGTTGAAGCGGGCAACGAGAAGAGCGAGGCTCATGATGCGACACGCGACATTCTCGGACCGGAGGGAGAGGGGGCGGGAAGACACCATCAGGAGCAAGGCAATCTTAGATGCTGAACCAGGAGGATCGCTCGAGACGATTGAGGACTTACCTGGCTTCAATCGGGAGAGTCTATTGATCAGACCGACGGGCGACCGGGAACTGATGACGGCCCTCGTAACCGGTTTTCTTGGGGATGTCCCCATCCAGGTGGCAGCGCTGAAGGAATACATCGGTGCCGCTGGTGTCCGGAGTGCTGAGCGGCAGGCTCACACCATCAAGGGAGCTGCCGCCAATGTCGGTGCTGAAGCGCTGCGGGAGGCGGCATACGAAATGGAGAAAGCAGGCAAGACGGGCAATCTGAAGGCCCTTTCCACCGCCATGCCCCAACTGGAGAAAGAACTCTTCAGGTTGGAAGCTTGCCTGGAAGAGGAAATGGGTGACTCCCTCCTGGAGACTTGACACTCGCAACAGCTGGAACCGCAGACCGAAGCTCAACCCACCGCCAGCCCCTCTCATTAACAGAAGAGAGTTTTGAGACAGTTGCTTAGTACCCAAAGCTATCTTCATCCACCCTCCAGAGCTGAGGCCACAGGGCCCAGGAGAAGTGCTTGACAATCCTCGACGGACTTGTTACCCAGAACCCGCAGGAGGTAATTTCCTTACATTTTACCGCTAGTTGGGGGTATTGTTGCCAGGTGGAGGAATTGTCGGGGCGGTCGAAGCCTGACGGCAGCCTCGCGGGTTTCGATGGGAAGAGCGTCTCCGGTGGGATTGCTGTCAGGCGTAATCTTTCGAGAAATGGTTTGGAGGGTGATCATGAACGTAGCTTCCAACCCGGAGGAGGAGCAGCCGCCCCCATCTGCGTCGCCATCAACTGCCTTTTCTGCCGCCCACGGCCATGCGAGCGAGCGCCAGGATCTTAAGAAGAAGCTGCTCCTGGCGTTGGGAGCCCTGGGGGTGGTCTATGGCGATATCGGCACCAGCCCGCTTTATACCGTCAAGGAATGCTTCCACGGCTCGCACGCCATGACCATGACCCCGGACAACATCCTCGGCGTCATGTCCCTGATCTTTTGGTCGCTGACGATGGTGGTGAGCGTGAAATATGTCATGTTCATCCTGAGGGCCGACAACCATGGAGAGGGCGGGATTTACGCGCTGGCCGCGTTGTTCTTGAGCAAAGGGAGAGAAAGCGTCTCGCCCCGCCGGGTAAACCAGCTGGGGCTCCTGGCCATCTTTGGCGCCGCCCTCCTGTGCGGCGAAGGGCTCATCACCCCGGTTATTTCTGTACTTTCGGCGATGGAGGGGCTGAATGTCGCCACCACAGCAGCCCAACCTTTTGTTTTGCCCATTTCCTGCGGTGTCCTGCTGGGTCTTTTTCTCGTTCAGAGCCAGGGGACGGAGCGCATCGGCAAGATTTTCGGGCCCATCATGATCTTTTGGTTCATTGCTCTGGCCCTGCTGGGGCTGATGGAGGTCATGAGGGTGCCGGGGATCTTGGCGGCCGTGGATCCGCGCCATGCGGTAAATTTCTTTGCCGTCAATCACCTGCATGGAGTGGTAGTGCTGGGCTCCGTAGTTCTCTGCATCACGGGCTGTGAAGCGCTGTATGCCGACATGGGCCATTTCGGGCGCGGCCCCATCCGCCTTTCCTGGATCATGCTGGTCTTCCCCTCGCTGCTGCTCAACTACTTCGGGCAAACCGCTCTCCTGCTGGAGAATCCCGAAGCAGCCGTCCATCCCTTCTACGGGCTTGTACCGCGGCTGTTGCTGTATCCCATGGTGGCCCTGGCCACCACTGCGGCCGTCATTGCCTCCCAGGCCATGATCTCCGGCGTGTTTTCCCTGATGCAGCAGGCCATTCAGATCGGCTACTGCCCGCGGTTGCGCATCGTGCACACGTCAGGCGAAACCAAGGGGCAGATCTACATGCCCTGGGTCAACTCGATGATGATGATCGGCTGTCTCGGCCTCGCCCTGGCCTTCAAAGAATCGAGCAACCTGGCCGCGGCCTACGGCATTGCGGTGACCGGCACCATGTGTATCAGTACGCTGATTTACTTCTACGTCACCCGCTATGTCTGGAGTTGGCCGCTGTGGAAGGCCCTGCTGCTCGCCGGTATGTTCCTCTGCTTCGACGTTTCCTACTTCGGCGCCAATCTGCTCAAGTTCTTTGACGGCGGCTGGTTTGCAGTAAGCGTCGCCGTCTTCCTCTTCCTCATCATGGTTACCTGGCGCGACGGGCGGGAGATCCTCCGCAAGCGGTTCGAGGAATCCCGGGTCTCCCTTGACGTCTTGATTGGCGACATCACCACGTACAAACTGGTGCGCACTCCCGGCACCGCCTTCTTCCTGTCGGTGTCGCCATCGGGCACCCCCATTGTGCTGCTGCACCTGCTGAAGCATATTGAAGCCCTGCCGGAAAGAGTGTTCATCCTCTCGATGGTTTCCACCGACACGCCCTATGTCCCGCGAGCGCAACGCATCATGATAACTGATAAAACTCTCGGTTTTTATCGCGTCATCGCCTCCTACGGCTTTATGGAAACTCCCAATATCCCGGAAGTCATCGATCTGCTGAACGAGCACGGCGTAGAGGTGGACACCTTTGCCACCTCCTTTTATCTGGGTCGGGAATCCCTGCTGACCAGTGGTCCCAGCAAGATGGTGCGGTGGCGTAAGGGATTGTTCGCCTTCCTTTCGCGCAATGCCTGGAATGTCTCCAACTTCTTCGGCATTCCTCCGGGGCGCGTAGTGGAGCTGGGCAGCCAGGTGGTGCTCTAGGACGTCACAGCGAAAGTCACGGATTTTGAAAACCCTTCGCACCAGGATCCTGCTGGACCTGCCCAAGATTGAGGCCGGCAAGCTGGAGGTATTTTTGGAACCGGTGGCGCCCAGCTTTCTGAGCCTGCAGGCAAGCACGACCATCAAAAGCCAGGCCGACGCCGCAGGCCTTGCTCTCGCGGTGGAAGTGCCCGAAGACCTGCCGGAAGTTCTGGCCGATCCCAACAAGATCGTGTGGGTGTTGGTGAATCTGCTGGGCAATGCGGTGCGGTATACGCCATCCGGCGGCCACTACGAGGTCCGGGACCAGCGGAAAGAGGCCGTAACCAATTACGAGGTCGCCGCGAAAATTGATCTCACCTATGCTCCGGCCCAACGAAATTTGGAGCGGGCCGCGGGGAAACCTTATACCAAGGTCGGGATTGTCTGGGGGTGACGACAAGACCGACTCGCTTTTCAAACGGGGGCAGGACCCGGTCCATCGCCTACCAGCTGTGGTTCACGGAACACCACCCTGATCTTTGCTCCGCAGCTCCCACGGAACGCTGTCAATTCTCTTCCCGCCTGGTTCGTCAGTGGGTGATTGCTTTATCCAATGGACCAAATCTCCAGACGCCTGCACCGCCGACGCGAACGCTCATTTCAGCTCCCTGCTCCAGAGCCTCGAAGGCGCTGTTCTCAATGGTGAACACCAAACGATCCGTGCTGCCGGACGGAAAGCGCGACACGGTGAAGGTTTTCGCGCCGATCACCAGCGCGGGCAGAGCACCACCCACCGGGAAGGGTCGGGTCGAGGTGATTTCGATCTCCACGGCGGGAACCCCAACCATGCGGCGGATTGCGACAATCTCATTCGACCCCGGTGGCGCTTCGCTCTGAGCCTCAGCCCGGGCTGCGGAACCGGTCCCGCATTTGGCTGGAATGGCCGAGGCGAAGACGGTTTCTCCGGCAGCGGTCTTGGTGAGCCTTACATTGGCCAGATAGATCGAAGATTTCTGCTGGCGATCGAAGGTGAAACGCGCACCGCGCAGATGCGACAGATCGGCCTCTGTGAATGCCTCCAGCGGGATGCGCACCGTTTGAAACACCTCGTTGTAGGCAGAGTAGCCACTGCCAAAGACACCACCCGGCCGGGTCACCACGGCATGAGCCTTCAGCGTGATCGGCTGAGACAGCGTGTCATTGGCATCGGCCAGAGCGATGGAGAAATCGACGTCTCCGGTCGGGTCAGGCAGCGACGTGCACAGCTTGCCAAAGCAGCGCAGCATGATGCGGAATTCCAGGGTGCCATAGGCGCCGACGTCAACCCCTTGGCCGGCGGGGGCGGCATTCACCTGCAGGAAGCCGTTTGCGTGCTTCCAACCAACCGCCGCCGCTCGTTGGATCGGGTCCTGGTTGGCGCTTGCCCTGCCATGGCGGTAACGGGACAGGCCTGAAGATTCGTTGGCCACCTGCCGGCTCGACGTCCCGGTCGGCTGGTCGAAATCGTCAATGACGTAATTCTCTGAGGGTCGCGGTGTTTGCGTAAAGCCCCGCGCATAGGTCGTCTCGGAGGCCAGGGGCGCCGGGATCGGGTAGCTGGGATCGAAACGCTGCGCCAATGAAGGCTTGGGGATGCTACCCAGGTTGGAGCGAAAGAACGGAATCAGGGTCCTCAACGCCGTTCGGCGCTGCGACGCGGATCCCCTCAATTGGGGAAAAATCGGCTTTTGTCCGAGGCAACCCATGGAGTCTGAAATCTGCCATTCGGTGTTGTAGAAATTGTGGTTAGCCCCAAAAACCTGAAAGGTCGATTTGCTCAGCGACTCAGCCTCGGTGGCGTCCTGCAGGATCCGATCAAACGGCCTGATCCCCTCGAGGTCTGAGACATCCCCGTCGCAACCGGGCAACAGTACCGTCCAAACGAGACCCACCGGGTTCAGGGTCCGGCTCGTCATGCCGTCCACCGGTCCGATTTCAAACAGAGAGCGAAACGTGACCGGTCCGATCCGCTCCGGCCAGGGGCTCCCTGGATCGTGATACTGAGCGACTGCGGCGCGCATGCCCTCTCCGCCGCGCGAGTGGCCCATCAGGCCGACTTGAGAGAAGTCGAGCAAACCCGTTAGCTGGAAACCGAGAGAGGAGGGGGCGCCGCCCTTGGCATTCCATTGAGCAAGCTTTTGCAGATGCCGCAAAACGAGTCGTCCGCGGCGCAGGTTGAGGCCGGAATCGCTGCTCTCCCCCGCAGCGCAATTGACACCGCGATTGGCATTGATCGAAACGACCACATAGCCGTATGCCGCCAGAGGTCGTGCCAGGTAGGCGTAACCGAGATGACTCGGGACCGCCTCATAGCCGAACGGACACTTGCCGGTTGTGGTATAGTCGACACGATCATCAAGGCGGATGCCAAGAGCAGGATCAAACCGACCACACGTGGCGTGATTGCCGTGCAGGAAAACCACAAGCGGGTAGGTGCCATTAGTGACGGGTCGCCAGACATGAGCCCAAAGCTCCGTCTTCATGGCGGTCGTCACCGAGGAATCGAGGGAGGCGCGCAACTTGTATTCACCGTCTATGACGGGATAGGTTGCAGCGCATAAGACTCTGCTGCCGACCGCAACCGCCAGCACGGCAATCAAAAGCACGATGATTCGCTTTACCGAAGTCATGGAACCTCCTCCGCTCATTTGGTTAGAATCCAGGGCAAAGACGCTCGAGTTCCCGTGGCGAGCATGGCAGCGGCCAGCCTGAGTATCTGGATGGCAAAGGGAATGTCTTGATACTCCATCCGGTCGTCGGCGGTATGATAGTAGTCATAGTTCCCCCAGTCGGACTCGATCAGCAGGGCGCCCGCCATCCCTCTTTCGAGGAAGGGTTGATGATCTGATCCTTCGTAATCAAAGGTCTTTTCTATTTCCAGGTCCGTATAGGTCCGGCCGAGTCTGACCAACTTGGCGGCTGCCGTCTTTTGCTTGGCACTGTTGTTGCTCGCTTCCACAAGGACACCATAATTCTCCTTGTAATAGGCAATCATGTCCATCACCATGAAGGACTTGAGGTTGCTCGCCTTGAGATTGGCCAGGGGTTTGGCGCTGACCATGGATTTGGCCAGAGCCTTGCTGCCATACATTCCTTGCTCCTCACCGCTGAAGGCAACAAAGACAATGCTGGCCTCCGTATCCACTTTCGAGAACACGCGGGCCAATTCCATGACCCCTGCGACGCCACTCCCGTTGTCGTTGGCTCCCGGGGCTTGCCCACAGGGTGAATCCTCGTTGATCGAGTCGTAATGGGCCCCAACCAGGCAGAACCGGTTCGGCCTGGATTGTCCCCTCTTGATGCCGATTACATTGTATCCGTTCGGGGCAGTGCAGCGCTTTGGCCAGCAGGAGCCGGAGAACTTGACGACATAGGTTTCCAAACCCAGGCTCTCGAAATGCTTCTTTATGAGGTCGCGCGCCCCCAGGATCTCCTGGGTGCACAGATAACGGGTCTGCAAATCTTCAGCCAAGGATGAAAGAAAACCCTCATAGGATGATTCCTCCAGCAGACTGAGAATCTGGTTGATAACAGGGTCCGGAATGCCCTTGGCAAAAGTGGCTCTTTCGGTCACCACTCTGTTCCCCTTCACCGGTCTGATACTGAGCCGCCTGATTCCGGCAAGCTCCCCGGGTTTCTCCACCCGGGCCAGATGGAACCCACTGTGGGAGTAAAGCACCTCGTAGCCGCTCCTATCCTTGACTGCTCTGAGGTCTCGAATCAAGTAGAGCTTGTCACGGGCAAGGTCCTGGTGGATGGGGGGCACACCGGTCCCCTTCAGGGGTTGCTCGTGAATCACCACCTTGTCATTGCCGAAGGTCAATACGACGGTTCCTTTGGCGGTTTGGCCGGAGAGCACAGCCCCGGGTGCATTTTCTCCGCGCAGGACCGTCACCATTGAAGCACCCGCCGTTCCGCTCACAACACAAATCATGCAGACTGCCAAACATGAAATCCAGATCCGTCTCATTGAACCCCTCGTTATGCAAAAGACCAATTCAATTGCAGCTTGTGATCTTCCCACTTGCGTCTCAAGAGCCCCGCCAGGGAGCAGCCAGCTTTCCCCGGCGTGGGAATTACCAGTGCAAAATGCAAGCCACTCTGTCCGGCTTCACTGCGATTCCGGCGGGAAACCCAACAGCGTCCTCAAAACGCTTCATGGCTTCGTTCCCCTTCCCGAAGGGCAGGGCCACTGCTTTGAGATTAGGGTGATATCGTCCTCGGACTGAACGGCTGATTGTTATCACCTGTTAGGCTTCCTCCAAAGTCGGGGTGCCGCACAGGGCGGGCAGGCGAAGGGCGATGCGATTGGCATCCTTGGCCTTGCCGGATACTCGGCCACAGGCCGACAGGAAGACCTCGAAGATCGGCTGAGATGAACCAGGTGTTGGACAGCCTATCCGAGGCTACCTGATTTGGCCAAAGTCGAGGATAATTCTTTTTGTCATCTCGGTGGAAAGCCATCAGCAGGAAATTGAAGGTCGATCCCAGCCCCTTTCGGCCTGTCGCGTTGCGGGAGGGCCCGCTCGGGGTCGAACCGGCTCAGCCAGCCAAAAGGCTTTAATGCGAACCAATTCAGCAGAAGGTAGATTTGATCCACATTCGAACAGGTCCAGGTTTCATCGAGGCAGCGAGAGACAGCCAGGGACGCAGTCTGCTAATACAGCGCCGCGAAAGTCCGATACCCTTACCCAGGTTGCGTTTCGCTCCTCTCAACGCAACCTACCGTCCTCGCGTTAGGGCCGAAGCTCTCCGTTGTGTTGAATGAACATGAAACGCAACGGCAAGGGGAGCAGCAAGGCACCTGCCCTAAGCGGTTTAAGGCTTGTGCCGCACTGTAACTACCGCTTCTCCGGTCGCAGTCGTGTTGCCGGAAACAGGTGCTCCTGGTAGGCCTGTTCACAAAACCAGAAAGGCCCCCAGAGGTTGCCGTGCCGGTAGTAGTTCTGCGCTGCGCAACTCCCCAGGCAAATTCCTTGCATGAGGCAAGCGCGGCAGATTCCCTGCAGACGCGCCGGAAGATCCCGGCGGACGGCCTGCAGGACGGGATGCCCCTGCCAGACCGCTGCCAGCGAAACCCGATCGGCACGGCCAAAAACAAGGTCCGGGGTCGATTGGCCGATGCCGCACAACGCGTACGAGCCGTCATGGAGGACGCCGAGAATTCCTTTGATGCCGCAAACGGCGCAGCCGCCCCCGCTTTCGCCAAACAACCGGCTCAGGGGTCGGAAGGCCGGTGGGTGATGAAACAGGATGGGGATATGGCTGCCGGTGGCCGCTTGCCTTTCCACCCGAGAACCCAGCTCCACCAATTCCCTCACCGTCAATGCTTCCTCGGAGCAGTGCAGGAGGGCGCCGCGTTCGGTCGGCTGGAGGAGGTTGAATTTGATCGAGCCCGCCCCCAATCTTTCGGCCAGCAGGATGATGGGCGTCACCTGCTCCACGTTGCGCCGGATCAGGGTGAAGACAAGCTGCGGCTTCAAGCCGGCCTGCACCAGCTGCTGCAACCCCTCGAGAGTCGCTTGAAAGCAGCCCTGGACCCCTCGCAGCCACTCATGGGTTGCTGCGTCAACCCCGTCCAGACTGACCGAAACCTGGGCTCGGTTTTCGGTGAAGGATTCATTACGGCCCTTGCGGCAGCCTGCCACCCGCGTCCAGAAAGCGCCTGAGGCACGCATCGGGACTGAGATGATGATCGATGCCCAGGAAATTGTAGGCCAGGGCCGGGCAGTTGCCGGTACAGTAGGGGATATACTCACATCCGCGGCAGAACTCGAACTCGGAGAGCGGAGTGTGGATGCGCTGGCGCAGTCGTTGCAAATCCGGATGCTCCTGCCAGACCCTGAGAAGATCATCCCGGTTGATCCATCCCATGACCAGGTGGCTCAAGTGAGAACAGGGGACCATGGCCCCATCCGTGCGCACCGCCCAGGGAAACCTGGATGCCATTGCAGCGACCCGTGTCGGCCAGAAACGACGCCAGCTCATCGCTGATCAGCGTGCCGCTGGTAAGGATGCTGAAGCGCATCCGATGGGAAACAATGGTGGTGATGAGGTGCTTGAGGTCAGGTCGAAGCAATGGCTCGCCGCCCCCCAGACACACATCCATGACCGCCGCCCGCCCCAGTTCGGCGATGAAGTCGCACCACTCGTCAGTCGGCAGGTCGTCTTCGACCTCACCCGGACTTCCGAAATGGAAGCAGTAACGGCATCGAAGGTTGCAGCGAGCGGTGATGTTGAGATCCAGCGAGCGGGGCATCCGCATGACCTGCATGGCCCTCACCCCCTTCATCAGAGCCAACCCCTTCGCCAGCAGGTCGTCGATGAATTGCCGAGCGTCCTGGTCAACCTCGGGAGGAATGGCTTCGAAGTGCTCATCAAGTTCCCGCACAATCTCCCCCACGCTTCTGCTGCCATCGAGCCGCCTGGCGATGAACACGCCCGCCGGGTCGAGCGCATAGGCTTCACCCGAGTCGGGATCAAAGAGCACGGCCCAGTCGTCGGATTCTTCCCGCAACACCACCTCCGGCCGCAACAGCGGTCTGGCTTGTCGGCCAACCATGGACCTCTCCCCAACCCCAGTGACGTGGCATTGGGTTCAGTGAAGTTCGTTTTCCAGGTGTTGTGAACAACGCCGGGGAAACCGCGCAGCGTTCGTCCCGAGCCAACTCCTAGGAGGAAAACTGGCTGTGGCCGGTGACACATGAGGTGCCGGCCGTACCCCCCGTGCTGCACTGACCTCCCGGGGCTACCCCACCGGTCCAGCAAGGACTCTGGGCGACCACATGGGATTCTGACAAGGGCTTGAGGCAAGGTTTCGTATACTGCTTTTTCATGCTGCACCCTCCGACCAGTCATTTCAGCCCGTATCTCATAAACCGCCAATGAACAATCGGTATTGGTACAAATTGGTTTACGTAGTCTATAGTATTTCCTATCCTCAGCAATTAGAAAAAATGCCGCGGGAGCCGGCCTGGGATGCCTTCAAGGTGGGGCCCGGTCAGGGTTTTCGGCTTCCATCAGGGTCACCCGATTCATCCCGCAGGACCTGTGGGTGGTGAGGACGCCGCCTGGCAAGGGCTTGGAACCCATTGATGGAGGAAAGAACATGGAAAGGAACAGAAGCCGGATAGCTTTATTGGTCCTGGTGGTGGGGTGGGTCCTGGTTCTGCCGGTCGGCGAGAGCGGTCTCCTTCATGCCCAGAGCGTGGTCGGGGTCTGGGAGTGTCAGAATGTGCCGACCCCCTGGGGGCCGGCTCACGGCAAAACCGTTCTGATGCCCGGCGGCACCTTCACCAAGACGGTACGATGCGGGGAAATGTTCCCCTGGGACAAAGGGACTTACACCGTGGGTAAGGGCTACGTTCACTACAAGATTCACGATCATGAGCCGAAAGCCTACAAAGGCAAGCAGATGCACTGGATCAAGGAAGAGACCTCCTTTATCGAATTTGTCGGGCCCGATCGGATCGTTTCCGGAAATCGCGGCGGCGGGGTTCGCGTGGAATGCTACCGGGTTCGCTAGCGGACGTTCGACGTCTCCTCCCTTCTGGTTCATGAACGCTGCCAACTGACTGTGGGCGGGGGGGCGCCTTCGAGCGAGCGGCTTCGTCCGGGAAAAGGGGTGTATGGTTAACAGGTCCACTCTTGCAGGGTGGCTGCGGGGTTGCCCCTGGCCATCCTTGGGTCTTTATTAATAGCCTTGGCGCTGACGGTGCCGGTTTTTGCGCTCGCCCCGCTACTCGCTTTTTTCCTGATGAGCGTTCCGATGTTCTTCAGCGGGGTAGTCGCCCTGCTGCACGGCGTTGCCGTCATGTTCACCCGCATTGCAGTCTCCGAAAGAGCGCTCTCCCCGGCTGCGCCCGCATGGCGCGGGTTCCCGGTGCTGCCGGTCCGCAGGGTCGAGCTGCAATGGCATGAATTAGTGGGGATCCGGCATCGCCGAGAAGTCTATCGACTCCCGGGAGGTCTTTCCTTTCCCGTCACCGTTTTTGCCCTGGAGACCGGCAAGGGCCGGATTATCCTGGGCGAAAGGTCAACACCCGGCCTGCGGGAGGCTCTGGTGGAGATGATGAGGCGGACCGGTCTGGCCCTCCAGGATGAAGGGGAAGTGACGTCGGGACTGATGCAGACCCTGCTGAGAGGGTCGCCTCCGTGGCCGGGGCGACAATGACTGAAGGAGTCGCCATGGGGAAACCCCCATCGAGGCCCAAGACCTCACCATGTGCTTCGGTGATATTACCGCCGTTGATCATGTGAGCTTCCGCTTATCGTGGCAGGGGTGATCCAGTGTTGGGAGTGTGAGGTTTTCATGGCAATCGTAGGTTACAAGCTGTGGCTCGGTCTGTTGCTTGTCTGGGTGCTCGGCGGGTGCGCGAGTGTCTACAAACCCCAGAACGTGCCGCTCGAGAAAGTGGAGCCGAACGCGGGCTATCGGCCGTTTTCAGTGACCAGGCTGTACACGGGCAATCATCTGGTGGCGTTGTCGTTTTCAGGCGGTGGCACCCGCGCAGCGGCGCTGACATATGGCGTTATGCAGGAGTTGCGCGATACTCAGATTGATGGTGCCGGCAAGCGGGTGCGACTGCTCGATGAGACCGACACGATTTCGGCGGTGTCAGGCGGGAGCTTTACCGCCGCCTATTATGGGCTGTTTGGCGACCGACTCTTTACGGATTACGAGGACGCATTCCTGCGTCGCAGTGTGCAGGGAGCGCTGATCCGTCAGTTACTCAACCCGGTGTACTGGTGGCGCAGCCTGTTTTCCGGTTTTGACCGTACAGAAATGGCGGTAGAGTTTTATGACAACACGATATTCAAGGGCAAGCGGTTCAAGGATATTCCGCTGCACGAGCGTCCCTACATCGAGATCAATGCCACCGACCTGAAGAATGGTCAGCGTTTTTCGTTCACCCAGGGAATGTTCGATTTGCTGTGTTCTGATCTTGCCGATTTTCCGGTAGCGCGCGCGGTCACTGCATCGTCGGCGGTGCCGGTAGCATTTCCGACGGTGGTACTTGAGAACTACTCGCCGCACTGCCAGCTCCATTCCCTGCCGGAGATGCAGGCCGCGCTCCATAAACCGTTACCCACCCCGCAGGAGTCAATTCGCCGCGAGCGTTATAGCGATCTATATGAGCGGGCAGCCGAGAATCCGTATGTGCATCTGGTCGATGGCGGGATTTCCGACAATCTGGGATTGCGAGCCATTCTGGAGCGGGTGGATGCCATGGGCGGCATGCAGCAGGGCTTCAGCCGTTTGGGCGTTCCGCAAAAGGACGTGTTGATAATTCTGGTCAACGCAGCGGTGAAGCCTGAGCGCACGATGGGGGAGGTGGCCAGCAAGCCTTCAATTGCCCAGACGGTCGCTGCATTCACCGATTCGCAAATGCAGCTTTATAACGTGGAAACCAAGCGGCTGATTCAGGAGCGCATCCGTGCCGAGGAAGAACGGCTGAAGGCGGCAGGCCTTGATGTGAAATTCTATTTCGTCGAGATAGCTTTCGAGTCGGTAAAATCTACCAGCTTGAAGAGCTTCTTCAACAGTTTGCCCACCTCACTGGAACTGACCGATCAGCAGGTGGATTCGCTAATCATGGCCGGGCGAACCTTGTTGCGTGAGAATCCGGAGTTTCAGGCATTCTTGCGGGCGAACAACGGGAAGCTGCACGAAGTAATCAAAGAATATTCGTGCAATCCCTTCCTGAATCCGTTGTGCATCATTCGTTAATGGTGGGCGAAACCACAGCGCCTCCGCTGTCAGGCACCGGCTTGCTGTGAGAAGTGACGATTCGACCGAGCTGCTGGCCTCGGTCCGAAAACGCCGGTGGGACCTGCCAGTTCCCGATAATCATGAGTGATGGAGGAACCAGCGGATGCCCAAGACCGATGTTTTGGGTACCAACGTGCTGCTCACACAACCCATCCGTGCTCTTCTCCTGCGAAGAGAACCATGTGGTGATCCCCCTTGGTGGTGGTTGAAGAAATCGACAATCAGAAGAAGCGACAGGACGAAATTGGCAGAAATGCCGGTCTCGTTTCACGGGAAGCGTAACGGAGACTCCCTTGCTTCCCGGTCTTCAGACTCCCATTTTGCCGTTTGCTGACCCTGCTCTACCCTGGCCTGCCCCAGTCCTTTCAGTCTGCCCCGGCCCCATGGGCGGTCAGCGCGTTACAAACTGCCAAATGCGCGTATGAGAAATGAGATGATCCAGGGTGGTTGTGGCGAACACTTTTCCATTCAAGCGGAGCAGCAGTTGCCGCATATCCTCGCGTCTTTGTCTGAAGCCGCGTCCGTCTATACACGCAACCACTTCATAAGTCGGATGCCCAGCCGCCACATGCTCATTGCGTTGGGTTTCCAGCTCCTTTATCCGAGCCACCTTATCTCTGGCTGTTCCGTCATCGCTCGTGATCTTCGCTTCGATAACCACTGCGGGACTGACTTCATCCGGGATGCAGAAATCGGGCGCCTGCCCGAAACCGGGAATCCTTTCAGCCCTACCTGTCTTTCTGTACGACACTCCAGCCGCCCGAAGGCGTTCTTCGATGGCATTCTCCATGACTTCGCCGACTAATTCGGAAACGGCGTCTCGGTGGCCGGCAAAAGGACGACCGAGGTAGCGCTCATAAAGCAAAACCGCGTACGGTACGTTCTCGCTACAGGCGTATTTGAGACTCTCAAGACCATCCTTGGTATCGAACTTGGCCAGACGGTGGATCACTCCGTCCCGATGGTCCGGAGCACCCAGGGCGATGTAATGCACGGCGGCATTCACTAAAGCATCCAGTCTTTCAATAGTCTTGGGCCGTTCCGGTGGATGCTGCCCGCGAAGGTGGGCTCGCTTAACTCGGTCGTCGAACCTCTGGAGGCATTCACGAACATACAGTGGTTCTTCCCGGCAGCGCCTGTCGAGCGTTCTCGCCGAGCCTTGAGTCACGTCAGTATCGAACTCGGATCGTGCCAGTTCAGCCCATTCCGGTGCCGTCATTCCCAGAATCGCCCGCAGAACGCTCACAACCCTACTGTCATTCTGGATTGCTTCATTCACGGTAGTCGCAGTGAAATCTTCGAATGCTCGGCTGCATCGTTTGAGCACTTCATAAGCATCCCGGAAGTCTGAATATCTGATAAAGCCGCTTCCCATTGGCATAAGTAGAAACTCTGACACCAAGTCCGAGAAGGTCACGTCTACCATCTCTTCCAATCTTTCGTTGAGTTCTTCCCACGTCAGCTCGAATGGTCGCTGCAATGGCATTTCTTCCTCCAGCGTAACACGATATCCCAAGATGAATTCGACATTCTTCTCAAAGCGGGCTCTTGACTCGGTCTAATCCTCTAATCCCGCAGCCCATCGGGACCCATTTCAAAAAGCCACTTGAGTCTCTTCGGTGCCATAAGACGTTTGAGGTTCTCGGGCGAAGGCATTTACATTCTGGCGAGCAGGGCTCACTGAGAGTACATCTTCGAGGTATGGCTCGACCGACGGCAGAGCTCCGAAGGTTGTGATCCATTCGGATACTCTCGCCATGCGACGAGCGGCCGGGAGGCCGGCATCCCACGCCTTCCTGAGATTCCAGACAGCCAGTCGGATAAGATGGCCGAAGATGATGCAGCGAATATCGCCCAGCGTGGGGATAAAATTCCTCACTCCCGCAAGTTTATCCAAGTCCGTTCGAACGAGGCCGGCAACACCCTCTGGGGAATCGACGATCCATCTTGCCGGAACTTTCCCCGTCAACCGGCATACGAACACGGTGTCGAGAATGGAAGACTTGGTACCGCTGATGTGGATGGATGCGCCCATTTCTCCCGGACAGGGGAGGGATGCCGAACAAGTGAGGCCTGAATCGAGTATTCCCACCGCAACAGGATAATAGGCATCTAATTTGTTATGATGATAGGTGAAGGCCAAAGGGGCGCCCGGCTTGAGAGCAGCCGCCATCTTGCAGAAGACGGATGCGAGTCCTTCCGTGAAATGATCGAGACCTCTTCCCATGTTCTCATTCCCGGTAAGCTCCATCGGGTGACGGGTTGATGCCTCGGCGAATTCGGGAACACCCTTTCCGACCAGTCTGCGCAGCCACACATAGCAAAAATCCATCAACTCCGCATATTGCACGTTTGCGAAATAAGGAGGATCGGTCAGCACGGCATCGAGTTTCCCCGGATTGAACTCAGCTTCAGCCGCGTTGGCGCAAAAGAGCTCCACCTTTCTGGGGTTGCGCCGGATGGACGAAAAGCCGCCTTCTCCGATCCACTCGCCTTCGACGGGAACCACTACCTTTCTTCCTCCCTTGTGAAGAATCTCGAAAGGGTTGTCGCAGTAAGACTTGGCCTTGATGAACTTGGCGGTGATGTTGGACCAGCCGCCACTGCCGACGTTGTCTCCATTGGTACCGGATATGCCGAGAAGGTTCGACTCGCACTGGATGAGCCCGACCGGAAAGCCGTGGACCGAAAAAATGTCGAGCGACTTGAGGGCCATGACATCATAGCGGCAGAGCATGTTTTGATACCGCAAAAGATCGGAAAGGTTGGTCGCCAGAGCATTACGGACCCGTTCATTGGTTTCACCGGCAATAGCGCGGCAGCTATGCTCGAGACCCAGCAGCTGGCGCTTGTTGAACATCTCCCGATAGTGCCGGTATCCCCAGCGATGTAAGCGGTTGGTTTCATCCCCGCTGGGAATCTTGTCCTCAGGAACGAACATGGCCTGCAGACTGTCCCACGCAGACTCTGAAGCTGTCAATCTAATGACATCGTCGTGATCGGGGGCCTTGAAGAAGCGTCCCTTATGGCTTGGTCGGCAATGGGGACAAAAGTATTCGATGGCAAACATGCGATGCGGCGGAGGGCCTGCCTGGGGATTGGGATAGGCATTGCTCTCTCCGCAGACCGGGCAGGCGCAACGGTTTCTCCTCGCCGGTCCGGCTGCGATCAACGCATGGCCGCACGACGCACAATCACCCGGATGTTTCCGCTCGTCGGTTTCACTGAGCGCTCCGCAGGCACCACAGAGCATCACGTATTTCGGATGGCGCCTATTCAGCGAGATGATGTATCCGGGAAACAGCCGGATCTCACTTTTGCATTTTCTGCAGATCCCGGTCTTGACCCAGAGAAAGTATTTCACAAGGGCATCTTCCGAGCCGCATTTGAGGCAGCGGGTCCGATAGAAGCTGCCGACTTTTCCATGAAGCTCCTGGATGAGTCTCTGTGCGCCCTCACGATAGGCATTGAGATCCAGGTGCTCGATTTCCTGCCGCACAATCCAGTAGGACATGGGATTGATGTCGTGGCCGACCACATCGCACCCGAGGCGATTGGCTTCGAGCAGAGGGGTGCCTCCCCCCATGAAGGGATCGGCGATACACAGCCCCGCCAGATCGTGGGCATGATAATAAGATTGGGCAATCGGAGCCTGTACGAATTCGGAAAGAAGCAGCCCGCGAAAAAGGGTGCCGGGCCTTCTGGCAAACCACTTGTGCACGGCGATAATCGGCCGGTAGTTCTGCTGAATCTGCTTCTCCTGAAGCGCCAATCCGCCGATGAAGGATATGTCAAAGTCGCGTTCGATCATCTGACCCCAGATCTTGAATCAGTGTTGTGATAGCTGAGCGCCGTTTGCCTTTTCTCCCATTCATTGCTCAATTGCGTCACGGAGTCAAGGTGTGCCCCAAACTGGCCGATCAAGACCAAAATGAATATCGTTTTCCATAGGTTACTTACAATGTTCCAACGGCCGTTTGATCAGAATTCCAGATCGCTTCAATCAGATCTTATGACTTGGAATTTGGGGTGCAAAGGCCTATGTTACCCTCGCCCGACACTATAACACATAAGCGCAACGTGAGGTGGTAAGAGCCCGGTCTGTTGCTTGTCTGGGTGCTCGGCGGGTGCGCGAGTGTCTACAAGCCTCAGAACGTGCCGCTCGACAAAGTGGAGCCGAACGCGGGCTTCGGCATCCCGAACCGATTGCGGATCATTGGTCCCGGGGATCGCGGACGGCTGGAAGAGAGAATAAGACCGGGTATTCCGGATCGGCGAGGATCTGATGGAGATCGGCGTGGGCCGGGCATAAAGTCGCTCTCGTGGTGATCGTTGAAATCGCTTCCTAAGTGAGCATCGAGCCAATCTGCCAGCCGAGAGTAGCCAACTCCCAACCCGGGACCGCATGATGCCGGGCAAGGATTCAGGGGAAGCCCCAAATTCCTCATGACGCCCTGACGACGCCTGAACGCCTCATCCCAAGGTAGAATATTCCCGTTGTCACCAAATTCGTCAGCGCTGCGATGAAAAAACATGCCCGGTAGCCGAGAGCCCCCACGAGAGCTCCCATCCCGAGGGAGCTCAGCATCATGCCGAGGTAAATACAGCTATTGTAGCCTCCCATCGCCACGCCTCGGGAGTCGGCTCCGACCAGCTCGGGGATGAGCGCTCCAATTGCGGTATAAGCAATCCCAATACTGATCCCCAGCCCGGCGGCACACAGCATGAACTCGAACATGCGTGAAGCGATACCGAAGCTCGCAATCGTACCGGTAACACCCAGCAGACCCACGATGACCAAATCGCTACGCCTGGCAACCCGATCGGTGAGCCGCCCGAAGGGGACCCTCGACAGGGCATTGAAAAGTGCTTGAATCGCGAAGATGAGACCGATCTCACCGGGATTCATTCCTTGTTCGAGCGCAAACAAAGGGACAAAGGTTGTGTACATTCCCATCGCGAAACAGCTTCCCAGCGTCACCAACCAGCATGAGAGCAGCGGGATATTTTTCGTGAGGTCTTTCATCAGGGCTTTGGTGTCTCGGCTTGCATGGCGATGGAGCAGAACGTGGCGCGCGCGGGGGAGAAGGAAGAGAGTCATCCCGAATACCAGCAGGATTACTGCTCCCGAAAAGACAAAAACCGGCCTGAATCCCAGCCGCTCCGCCACAAGTCCTCCCATTGCCGGGCCTACGCTCATACCGCTGTTCAGCGCCAGCGTATACCACCCATAGGCTCGACCAAGGTGAGTTGCTGGAGTGATATCAGCGACATAGGACATCATGGTGGGGCCAAACATCCCCAGACTGACGCCGAGCAGAAGGTGAATCGCCACCAGTTGAACTGTAGAAGTGCTGAAAGAGAGCAGGAAAGAGGAACCGGCGGCGAGCGCCAGGCCGGTGACGATCAGCAGCTTACGTCCCAGCCGGTCTGAGAGGACGCCGAGCGGCAGGGAGACGATTCCCGCCATGAGGAGAAAGGCGGCATTGATTGCGCCCACTTCAAAGGCGTCGGCGCCAAACGAACTGGCGTAAAGCGGGATCACCGGCACCCGCATGAAGGAGCCAAAATAGCAGGCTCCGGCAACGGCGCAACAGATGAAGAGCAACACCGGGTAAGAGGGGACTGCTGTCACTTTGGTCTCGCCTTCAATAACTTCGCCCACAGCTCCGTCTCAATTTGTTGGGGTAGAGGTGTGTTACATCCCTCGGCGTCCCCGCACTTATACCCTGAAAAGGAAGAAATCCAAGAGCGGCATCAAGACCCCGCGGATGGAGGTTGACCTCGTCACTTTCCATCCGCGTCGTTCCTCACCTTCTTCACTCCTTCATGCGGAACCCTGGGCCCTTGATGGCTGAACATTTTGATTTCATCGAGGGCTATGTCGCGCCAGGGATTAGCCAAACAACCGGCATTGAACCTCAGTCTCCCGAAATCCGAACAAAATCAGCGTTGACAGCATCGGCAACACCTGCTATCCGAAAACTCTAAATAACGATTTCCTATCACCAAAACCCTGAAAAAGCGATTTTCTATCACCTCATGACCAATCTCCACATGCCGGGGATGACCGGAATCGAGTTTATCAGCACGGTCATATTAGCCTGCTTTCCTGGAATCCTTAACGGATGCAGACCGTGCTTTCCCAGAGCTTCGACCTTGCATGGGAGGGACAGGGATGAACCTGCGAAAGGCTTTGCTAGGAATCCTGGTGCTGGGCCTGGCCGGCTGTTCACTGGCTCCTTTCTACCAGCGCCCGGCGCTGCCCACGGCCGCATCCTATCCGGGCATCGAGGATGCGGCAGGAGCGACCGCGCCCTCGGTCGACCAGGTTGGCTGGCGTGACTTCTTTGCCGACCTCCGGCTGCAGGAGTTGATTGCTCAGGCGCTGGCGAACAACCGTGATCTGCGGCTGGCGATGGCGCGGGTGGAGGAGGCCCGGGGCCTCTATGGCGTCCAGCGGGCCGATCAGTTTCCCAATATCAGCGGCGTCGCAACGGGTGAGAAGTACCGGTTGCCCGCCGACTTGTCCATGACCGGCAACTCTTTGACGGCGGAACAATACTCGGCCACCCTGAGTCTCAGCGCCTGGGAACTCGACTTCTGGGGCCGGGTACGCAACCTCACGGCCGCAGCCCTGGAATCCTACCTGGCCACGGATGCGGCGCGGCGCGCCGTCGTTGTCAGCCTGGTTGCCGAGGTTGCCAATACCTATCTGCTGGAGCGGGAGTTGGACGAGCTGGTCACCATTGCCGAATCCACCCTGGCCAGCCGCAAGGAATCCCATCGGATCATGAGACTCCGCTATGAGGTGGGGTCCGGCTCGAAAATGGACGCGGTTCAGGCGGAAACTCTGCTGAATTCGGCGCGGACCGACCTGGCAGCCCTGCAGCGCCGGCGGGATACCACCCGCAATGCCTTGACGCTTCTGGTCGGCGCCCCCCAGGGGGTGGAGCCGCAACCGCTGTCCCAGGTCGAACCGGGTTTTGCACAGGAACTTGCCGTGGGACTGCCCTCTGATTTGCTTCTCAACCGCCCGGACGTGATTGCCGCCGAACACCGGCTGATGGGTGCCAACGCCAATATCGGTGCGGCTCGTGCCGCCTTTTTCCCGCGGATTGTGCTGATTGGAGGCACCGGCACGGCCAGCGCCGAATTGGAGGATCTGTTCGGGGCGGGGAGCGGGGTCTGGAGTTTTTCGCCGAGTTTGACCCTGCCGATTTTCGAAGGTGGCCGGAATGTGGCCAATCTGAACGTGGCGGAGGCGCGCCGCGAGCTTGCGCTCGCAGAGTATGAGCGAACCATTCAAGGAGCCTTTCGGGATGTGGCCGATGCCCTGGCCGCGCGTCGCTGGCTCGCGACGCAGCTCACCGCCCAGCAGGCGGCCCTGATCGCCCAGACGGAACGGAAGCGTCTGGCCGGGTTGCGATATCAAAGCGGGGCGGCGCCATATTTTGAGTTGCTCGATGCCGAACGCGATCGCTTCATTGCCGAGCAGGCGCTGGTGCAGACACGGCGAGCGCTGTTGGCCAGTAGTGTCAACCTGTATGCCGCGCTGGGCGGCGGGACGGCCGCGCGGGCGCCGGCAGCAGAACCGCTTAAGGCCCCGGTTGCCCCGAGAGAGTTGGAGCAGGAATGATGACATCACCGCAGAAGAAATGGTTGATCCGAGGCGTGGCAGCCCTGGTTATCGGGGTTGTTGCCGCAAGTGCCTGGAACCACTTCAACCCCCGGCGGGAGGAAAGTCTGGCCAGCGGTAACGGTCGGATCGAGGCGACGGAGATTGACGTGGCCGCCAGGATTGCCGGACGGATCAAGGAAATTGCGGTGCGGGAAGGCGAATTTGTGAAAGCCGGCCAGGTGGTGGCCCTGATGGACACCGAGGTGTTCGAGGCGCAGCTGCGAGAGGCGGAAGCCAGGTTGCAGCAGGCGCAAAGCGATGCCGCAATCGCCCGCAGTCAACTGATCCAGCGGGAAAGTGAAAAAGCCGCGGTACTGGCCGTTGTCACCCAGCGCGAAGCCGAACTCGACGTAGCCCAAAAACGCCTGGCGCGGTCGTCGATGCTGGCTGCCGAGGGCGCCACCTCTCAGCAGGAACGGGATGACGATCGCGCGCGGGTCCAGAGCGGTTCGGCGGCGCTGGCCGCGGCCCGCGCTCAGGTCGCGGCCGCCGAGGCCGCCATTGTGACGGCGCGGGAACAGGTGGGGGGACGGGAATCCGCCATCAAAGCTGCCGAGGCTACGGTCCAGCGGATCCAGGCGGACATTCAGGACAGCGCCCTCAAATCGCCTCGCGACGGCCGGGTCCAGTATCGGGTCGCCCAGCCCGGCGAGGTGGTCGGTGCCGGGGGGCGGGTGCTGACCCTCGTTGACCTTTCCGATGTCTACATGACCTTCTTCCTGCCCACGGCGGCGGTGGGAAGGGTTGCCCTGGGCACGGAGGTGCGGCTGGTGCTGGACGCCGCCCCCGGCTATGTCATTCCCGCCAGGGTTTCGTTCATTGCCGACGTCGCCCAGTTCACTCCCAAGACCGTCGAGACTGCCAGCGAACGAGAGAAGCTGATGTTCCGGGTGCGGGCACAGATCCCGGTGGAGCTGCTCCAAAAGTACATCACCCAGGTCAAGACCGGCCTGCCCGGCCTGGCCTACGTGCGGCTGGACCCCAAAGAGCCCTGGCCCGCCGACCTCAACGAAAAGCTGGTTCAATGAAGGCAGCTCAGTCAGCGGCGGTCCCATCGGTTCCCGTACGATCACCCGTGGTGAGGCTGGAGCGGGTCAGTCTGCGCTACGGCGATACCAGGGCGCTGGAGGATATTTCCCTGGAACTGCCTGCCAACTGTACCCTCGGCTTCATCGGTCCGGACGGAGTGGGTAAATCCAGCCTGTTTTCGCTGGTGGCCGGGGCGCGGGCCCTCCAGTCCGGGCGGCTCGAGGTGCTGGACGGTGACATGGCCGAGGCCGAACATCGCCGCGCGCGGTGCTCACGGATCGCCTACATGCCGCAGGGACTGGGCAGGAACCTGTATCCGACCCTGTCAGTCTTTGAAAATGCCGACTTCTTTGCCCGACTGTTCGGTCACGGTCGCCAGGAGCGGGAGCGCCGGATTGGTCAGTTGCTCTCGGCCACCGGGCTGACCCCCTTTGCCGATCGCCCGGCGGGCAAACTCTCCGGTGGTATGAAGCAGAAGCTGGGCCTCTGCTGCGCCCTGATCCACGATCCTGACCTGTTGATCCTGGATGAGCCGACCACCGGTGTTGACCCGCTTTCGCGGCGGCAGTTCTGGGAGCTCATCGACCGCATTCGTGGCGACCATCCCTGGATGAGTGTGATGGTTGCCACCGCCTACATGGAAGAAGCCTCCCGGTTCGACTGGCTGGTGGCGATGAGCGACGGACGGATTCTCGCCACGGGGACCCCACGCGAACTCCTGTCCGAGACCGGTACCGCCTCTCTCGAGGAGGCCTTCATCGCCCTGCTCCCTCAGTCCAAACGCGACGGTTACCAGCCGATGGTCATCCCGCCCCGCACGACCGAGACTGCCGCTGAAACCGCCATCGAGGCCCACGATCTCACCATGCGCTTCGGCAGTTTCACCGCGGTTGATCGGGTGAGCTTCCGCATCGGGCGGGGGGAGATTTTCGGTTTTCTGGGTTCCAACGGCTGTGGCAAGACCACCACCATGAAGATGCTGACCGGCCTGCTGCCGGCCAGCGAAGGGGAGGCGTGGCTGTTCGGTCACCCGGTGGACCCGAAGGATATCGCTACCCGACGGCGGGTCGGCTACATGACCCAGTCGTTTTCCCTCTATGGTGAGCTGACGGTGCGGCAGAACCTGGTCCTCCACGCGCGCCTCTTTCGCCTGCCGGAAGAGCGGATCCCCGCCCGGGTGGCAGAAATGGCCCGGCGCTTCGATCTGGAGGAGGTCATGGAGAGCCTCCCCGACGCTCTCCCGCTGGGTCACCGGCAACGGCTCTCCCTCGCAGTGGCCATGATCCATGGGCCGGAGATGCTGATCCTCGATGAGCCCACCTCGGGAGTGGACCCCGTGGCGCGGGATGCCTTCTGGCAGATCATGATCGATCTGGCTCGCCGCGACAGGGTCACCATTTTCATCTCGACCCATTTTATGAACGAAGCCGAACGCTGCGACCGGATCTCGCTCATGCACGCCGGCCGCGTGCTGGTCAGCGACACGCCGGCGGCGTTGCTCGCGCAGCGCGGAGTGGAAACGCTGGAAGAGGCCTTCATCGGTTATCTGGAAGAGGCGGTCGATGAACGGGAGGTGGCGTCTGAGACGGCCCCCGCGAAGATTGCTGCGGCTTCCCCGCCGCATGAGGAAGCGCTCGAGGCGATGGGACAACGGGGCGGTTTCTTCAGTCTGCGCCGTCTGTTCAGTTACAGCCAGCGTGAGGCTCTGGAGCTGGGCCGCGATCCGATCCGGCTGACACTCGCCCTGCTGGGAAGCGTCATCCTGATGTTCGTCATGGGCTACGGGATCAACATGGACGTGGAAGACCTCGCCTTTGCGGTCCTCGACGGGGACCAAACCGCCCTCAGCCGCGACTACACGCTCAATCTTTCCGGTTCGCGCTATTTCAGGGAACGGTCGCCCATCCGGGATCACGCGGAACTGGACCAGCGCATGCGCGCCGGTGAGATCAGCCTGGCCCTCGAGATCCCTCCCGGTTTCGCGCGCGACCTCCGCCGGGGGGCACCGGTGACGCTCGGTGCCTGGATCGACGGCGCCATGCCGGCTCGGGCGGAAACGGTACGCGGCTATGTGCAGGGGATGCACGCCCACTGGCTGGCGACTTTGGCGCGACAGGCGGGTGGCGGGGCAACGGCGGCGCCGGCCACCATCGAGACCCGCTTCCGGTATAACCCGGACGTGAAGAGTCTGACAGCCATGGTGCCGGCGGTGATCCCGCTGCTCCTGATGATGATTCCGGCCATGCTGACCGCCCTCTCGGTGGTGCGGGAAAAGGAACTGGGTTCCATCGTTAACCTCTACGTCACCCCCGTCACCCGCCTCGAGTTTCTGCTCGGCAAGCAGGTTCCCTACGTCGTTCTGGCGCTGCTCAACTTTCTGCTGTTGAGCGCCCTGGCCATTTTCCTGTTCCGGGTTCCCTTCACGGGGAGTTTTTATACCCTCATCCTGGCAGCCCTGCTCTACGTCATCGCCGCCACCGCGCTCGGACTGGTCATCTCGACCTTCATGCGGAGCCAGATTGCGGCCCTGTTCGGTACCACTCTGCTTACCCTTCTGCCGGCGGTCCAGTTCTCCGGAATGCTCGATCCGGTTTCTTCCCTGGAGGGGGCGGGCGCGCTGATTGGCCAGGTTTATCCGACGACCCATTTTCTGACCATTGTTCGCGGTACCTTTTCCAAGGGGCTCGGCTTCGCCGATCTCCACGCCTCGTTTGTTCCCCTGCTCCTGGCCGTGCCCATCCTGGTCGGCCTGGGCGCGGTTCTACTCAAGAAACAGGAATCTTGACCATGCCTGTCGCCAACATCTACCATCTTGGCATCAAAGAGCTGCGCAGTTTGTGGCGCGACCCGGTGATGCTCTTCCTGATCAGCTACGCCTTCACCTTCGCTATCTACAGTGCCGCCACGGCCATGCCCGAGACCCTGCACCGGGCGCCCATCGCCATCGTGGATGAGGATCGATCGCCCCTTTCCAAGCGTCTCGTGGATGCCTTCTACCCGCCGTACTTCATGCCCCCGGTGATGATTTCACAGGCGGAGATGGATGCTCGGATGGATGCCGGGTTCGACACCTTTGCCGTCAACATCCCGCCCGGGTTTCAGCGTGATGTGTTGGCCGGCCGCTCGCCGACGATCCAGCTCAATGTGGACGCCACCCGGATGAGCCAGGCCTTCACCGGCAGTAGTTATATCCAGACCATCATCGGCAGCGAAATAGCCGATTTTCTCCAGGGATCCCGGGCCCGGTCACCCTTGCCGGTTGATCTGGCCCTGAGGGCGCGCTTCAATCCGGAATTGAACAAGACGTGGTTCGGAGCGGTCATGAAGGTCATCGACAACATCACCATGCTCTCCATCATTCTCACCGGTGCCGCCCTGATCCGCGAACGGGAACACGGCACCGTCGAGCACCTGCTGGTGATGCCGGTAACCCCCTTCGAGATCATGACCGGCAAGGTGTGGGCCATGGCGCTGGTGGTGCTGGTGGCCACGACCGGTTCGCTGCACTTCGTCGTTCAGGGCCTGCTCAACGTTCCCATTGAAGGCTCCATCACCCTGTTTCTGGCCGGCGCGCTGTTTCACCTGTTTGCCACCACTTCCCTGGGGATCTTTCTCGGCACCCTTGCCCGCTCCATGCCCCAGTTCGGGCTGCTGGTGATGCTGGTCCTGCTCCCCCTCCAAATCCTTTCCGGAGGCAGCACCCCCCGGGAGAGCATGCCGGAATTCGTCCAGATCGTGATGCTGGCGGCACCCAATACCCATTTCGTCCTGCTCGCCCAAGCCATTCTCTATCGGGGTGCCGGTCTGTCGCTTGTCTGGCCGCAGTTTGTCTCCCTGGCCCTGATCGGGGCAACGCTGTTCGGTCTTTCTCTGGCGCGCTTCCGCAAGACCCTGGCGGCCATGGCCTGAGTCGAGGTGATAGGAAATCGCTTTTTCAGGGTTTTTAGGGAGCAGGTGTTGCCGCTTCGGTCAAGGCCAATTTTGTGCCGATTTCGGGAGACATGAAGGCAGGAACCGCCACGGTGCTGCACCGTGGCGGTCGCCTCGATGGAGAGGTATGCTCGTGAAGGTTCAAAAGCTTCATTTTCACGCGGAGACGCAGAGTCTTATACCAAGGGCTTCTTCCGGGATCTCCCCGTGAGGCAAAAATGATAACTTCTTAAGCTAAACGAGTATAGTTTTCGAGACGCCGTCTTGCGTCCGGTCCTTCAGACAAAGCCGTGAGAACTCATCGAAGTGGATGATCCGCTGCTTCTCCCCATCAGGTCGTGACGCTTTCCTTCCTATTTCTTGGCCTTGATTTCCGCGTTCCGGACCATTGTCAGCCCCATCTCCCCCGGCTTGCCATAGACTTCCGGGTGAAGGTAAAAGCCTCTCTCTTCAGCGGGCTTTTCCTCCTCCACCTTTACCCTGTGGCTTCGGCATATGGGTCTTTCCTGATGCCCGTGACTTGCCAGGAGACCTTCAAGCCCGGGGTCCCGCCGCCTATCTTGAACCGGTTGGCCGATATCTCCTCGGCAACGTAGACTTGGGCGTAGCCTCCGATGCAGGTCAGTTGATACCTGAAATCCCGGTTGAGCGCTTCAAACCACTCGGGCAGCTCCACCCATGTCTCCCCGGATTCGTCGAGAATGGCGTTTCCGTTGTAGATGTTCATCATGTCGGGAGATTCGACAAAGGAATGGTACAGATACTTATTCGCCGGATCCAGGGGATGATCGATTTTGAAGGCGCCATTTGACTTGGTGAGGGTACCGTTCACCTCCACATCTCCATCGAAGAGTCCTGCATGGCCCACGCCGACGGCATTGGCATGAGCACTTATGGCCGCACCAAGAAGCCCGTTGGACACGGCCCTGATAGCCGTGCCGCGATAGCCCTCCGCCACAAAGTAGCCTCCGTAATGAGCCTTCTCCGGGTCTTCACTGGTAGCATGGCCGTAGACCCCCACACCGAAGTCGCCCGACGCCTGCCCATGAACGCCGTGGCCGACTTGCCCGGTGGCTTCGCCAAAGACCGCCATCCCCCTTCCTCCGGCCGCCTTGAAGTGTCCTCCGTAATTGACCACATCCTCGCCGTAAGCGCCGGCCTCCCCGTACACGCCCCGGCCGGAGTTTCCGTTCGCCGCAAAGGAGCCTCCGATATTTGCCGCATCGCCCCAGCGGCTGGCATAACCTCTAACGGCATGGTTGGATACGCCCGTGGCGACACCATACAGGGCACGCCCCGAGCTGCTGGTGTTCCTGGCGTAAACGATGCCATTGTGGGTAGTTCCTTCTAGAATCAACGGGGCTGTGATCATCGCGCTGGTGATGCTTCCCGGCTGCCCCTCATTGACATACCGTGCATCGTAATCGTGCGCGTGGTCCCCAACGGCAACCGTGCCGGGTGCGGTGCCAACTTTCAGCCTCTCCGTCGGCACGGTCCCGGTGGCTATGTCGGAGCCCGAGTGACTGTGAGCGCCCAGCTTTGCGCCTGCAATCGGCCCTGTTATCTTGTCGTTCGTCACCGCCCCCGCGGCTATAACCTGGTTGGATATGCCGCCATCGACGATCTTGGCCGATGTGACCGCGCCTGCTGCAAGGTTCTCGGCCGTTATGCCTCCCGCCCTTATGCTCAAGGTCACATCCCCCGTGTCCCCGCTACCCGACAGTCCGGCTCCTGCCGTGACGCTGCGAACGGAACCGCCCGATTCGGCCATGAAGCTGGACATGGCGTAAGGCACCATCGCCAGAGGGCTTCTCGTTCCTATCCGGGTCCATGGCTCCCCCGCCTTTACCCGGTAGTCAACCTGCACCCACAGCTGCTCTTGAAAATCTACCGTATCCAAAGGAGATCCGTAGGCTCCGAGCTTTGTGCCGATGGTTGGATGTGCCGCTGCGAAGGTCATGGTTCGCGATTCCGACCAGACCCTGTTGGCGGCTGCCGTCCCACCCGATTTCACGTTCCACAGACTGAATCGCATGATGAAGGTGCCGACCGGAAGATTCGTCTGCTTCTGATAGGGTATGTGCATCAGCGGCGGCACAGCCCGGACGGAAGCATATCCACCAAAGAAAATCAGAACCAGAGTCAGACATGCCAAAGCTTTACTTCTCATGGAGCGACCCTCCTCTTCGCAGAAGGTGTTCATTTCATTAAAAAACAAACAAACCCACGGCGGGTATTCTCCCTGGAAAGCATGTTTTTCCGGTTAGTATGCCCGAACATTCAAATTGCTGCCCGAAGAATTTACCCATTCGAGTTTAGGTGATGAGGTGAGGTAAAAAATGCCTTGGTGCCCTGGACTGTGCCCACGCCTTTCGGTGGCGGGCACAGCCCACCCTTGACATGCAGACGGAGAGCACGGTCTCCCATATCCTCGCTGCTCCGGCTCCTTCCGGCTTCATGTGGGTGCGAGTGCCCGACCCGACAGCGGGGGCGAAGCTTCTCAAGGGGGTTCTGCGTTCCGACGGCAAGCGCATCAAAGCCGAGAACGTCTGGCTCTCAAAAACGCGGAGCGGTGCCCAATCCAAGGCGGAAAATGAGTGCCGAAGATCTCCTTGACAGGATTTCCGCCACCTCCTACCCTGAGGGCTCAGCAACGCACTATCTTATCAATTCCTTTGGACATCCTGATCGAACCATATTGAACGGTAACGGAGCAACGCCCATGACAAGACGTCTCGCCGGAGCGCTGACAATGCTGATCCTGCTTGCGGGATTGCTGGCCTTGGCGGCCAACGCGGCTGAACCCGAAGGGGCGACGACGGAATTGCCCACCATCGGTAAATGGCTTGAGGATCATGGACTGGGCCCGAGAGCGGTGGTGCTCGTGATTGCCATGTTGCCGATTATCGAATTGCGCGGCGCTTTGCCGGTTGCTATTCTCTATTACAAGATGCCGGTTCTCGAGGCATTCATCTTTTCGGTGGTCGGGAACCTGATCCCGATCATTCCGATTATCCTCATCATCGAACCGCTTGGAGAATTCCTGGCCGGGCGCTACCAATTCTGGCACCGGTTGTTCCACTGGATGACGGAGCGGGCGAAGCGGAAGGGCGCCGACCTGGTCGAAAAGTATGAGGCGCTTGGCCTCTCGATTTTTGTGGGCATTCCCCTGCCGGTCACCGGTGCCTGGACGGGCTCGCTGCTGGCGTTTATCCTGCGCATGGGCGCGCGCAGGGCGTTCCTGGCGCTCCTGGCGGGGGTGCTGGCGGCGGGGGTGATCGTGACGCTGGTGACGCTCTTCGGGCGTGAGTCGTTCCGGTTCCTGATCAAGGCATGAGCAACTGCCGGTTAAGACGACCCTTGAAAGCTTCACCAGGCAGTTCCCGCCCGCCTCTGGTGCTGGGAAGTGCGCCATTACCGCAAAAGAGGGTAACCCTTTCAGTCATAAAATCTAAAGAACCAGGAAGAGCATTACTCCGAGATTCCATCGAGTCATCACCCGGCATTCAGGACAAGATCCCGGTCACCATAGGGAAAAAAACGAACAGAGGAATCCTACCGCCTGCTTTGGATGAAAGCGAGAATCCTTGAAAAAATGCGCTCGGCCCCCTCCCTCCGGATGATCACGTGGCGATCCGCCGGATAGACGGTAAATTCCTTATCCTGGCTGCCCAGTTCCATGTAAAGCTTCCGGCTGCCTTCAGGATCCACGACCGGGTCGTCGGAGCCCTGGATCACCAGGACGGGAAGCGTGAACGACGCGAGCCGGTCCGAAACGTTTTCCATGAGTTCCATCAATTCCTTGACTCCGCTGACAGGATTCCTCGTGTAGTTGATGTCCGGGTTTTCAGGATCGTTGGGCACGAAATAGGGCCGCGTCTCCTCCCTGGAGATCCGTTCCACCAGTTTGCTCCACAGCACCACCGCCGGAGCAAGCCGGGCGGCCTTCCTCCTCAGCTGTGCGGGAGGGTTGACGGCAAAAACCGCCTTGACCCCTGCCAGGTTTTCGCTCCCGGCGTACAGCGCCAGCCCGGCGCCGCAGCTGAAGCCGCCGATAACGACCTCGCGACAGGAATTGGCCAGGATCAGATAGCCGCGCTCGACCGCTCCCAGCCATTCCTGCCAGGTTCTGCGCGCCAGGTCGTCGGGACTGGTGCCGTGACCGGGTAAGCGGCAGCCGTAAACCGTGAACCCGTGTCGGTGGAGAAATTCACCCAGCAACCGGACTTCTTCGGGCGCCGCCAGGTAACCGTGAATGAGCAGCACGCCGGTATTTGCCCACCTGCGCTTCAGGAGAAACGGGGCTCCCACGGACCTGGGTTTGGACTCGCCCGCAACGCAGGAGGCCGCATAATCTGCGGCGAATTGCTGCCGATCGAGCGCGCGCAGCTGGCGCTGCCGGTGCCTGCGAATCTGCCAGCCCGGCCGCCAGGCAACCCGGCGCAAGCGCCGCATCACGGCTCGGAGGCACTCGATCTCATTGAGAATGACCAGGTACGGATGCTCGCGGCGAATGGTCTCAAAGCTCGGCTGGGGAGAAGGGCGCAGCGGTTTCTTGACAATCATCTCCCCAAGGAGCTCGATGGCGCCGCTGCGCTGGGCAATGTCGAGGAAATCGCTCAGCATGGCCTGATCCTCGCGAAGCAGCCTGGCGGGACGATTCTTCTGCAGCGCCGCATGAAAGCGTATGCCGTCGAGCTGGCAGACCTCCTCGACGGCCACGTTCAGCCGCTCCATCAGGTCAAACCTGCTGATCCGCCGCCACGGATAATACTTCAGGACATATGCCGCCAAGTGGTCGAAGTTGACGGCCGTCATGCGGTAAATGGCGGCCATTGCCTGGGTGGTGAGGCCTTCCGCGACCGTTCTCAAGAGCGGTCTTGAGGGAATGGGCTCGTCTGGGAGGATGCGCCGGCTCGCCTGGATATCCTCTTGAATATGGGGATGATTCAGACGGGGGCGGATGGCGAGCGGCTGACCAAAGCAGATGTCCATATCGACCCCGGAGAGCAGCATCGTCCCCTCCGTCTCCAGCTCTTCCCGAACGCGCGCGGGAAGATCCTTCACCAGATAGGAGGCCAGGGTCTCCAGCGCGTTCTGGCGGGAGCGGAGGGGGTAGTAGGTCACATTGACCGGGACCAGATAAGTCTCCTTGCGGCTCACCTGTTCGGCCGATTCCAGGTCGAAGCATTGCAGCTGCTCTGCGAGAAGGTCAGGGGCAACAGCGTGCAGATGATGGATGCGCTGCCGATAAAATTCGGTGCGCAGGGCAAACACCGCGGCTCCCGTGTGGAGGGAGCGCCGGAGCCCGGTGGGGCTGGCGGCGGCGAACCTGCCTCGCTCCAGGACTTTCTTGTCTTTGATCATGGAGCCTTCGGGAAAGATCAACCATGGGTGATCGCCTTTGAGCAAAGACCGGATGATCACCTTGTCCCGGTTGGGATCGCGGGTGGAGACCGCTCCCATCCGTTCGAGATAGTCTCCCAGCGCCCCCGTAAAGAATCCATGGTGAGCGAGGGACATCAAGGGCTTGCCGGTGATTCGATAGAATTCGTAGGGAAGGACCAGGGTTTCCAGGCGGGTAAAGTGATTGACCACAAAGATGATGACCCCGTCGGGGAGCTGCTCCTGTCCATGGACCTGGACTGACGCCTTGAAAAACCGTTCCAGGCAGCCTATCCCGAATTTGCTCAGCGAGAATATGAAACGGTTGATCTGGGCCATGACAACCCCGATGGCACTTGATGTAAACCACTGAGGAGCTGACGAAAAACAGGCGTTATGGCCTGTTCGAGCTCAGGGTGGGCTAGGCCCGCCGACAGTCCCCCCTGGCGGCCCAACTCCCCCTGCAAAATCGCACGCTTGTTTCGAGGCAATCACCGAGAGCTGCCACGCCTCATTTCGTGTCACTGTCTTCGCCTATGCCGGAAGCAAGCCGCAGGATGGCGGCGATCCAAGGGATTGCGGATTGGGCTTTCCCGGCAACCGAACACCTGCAATTATGGGAATACCAGGGAGCGACTTCAATAGGAAATTTGCGGGTCAACTCTTCTTTGACCGGTCCATTAAGGTCTTTCGGAGGACATGCCCTCGTGCAGTGTGACCTTCTCCTCACCAGGGATTGTGGTTTCTTTCGGGAGTATTTTCAGAACATCCGCATTGTTTCCCCCCCCAGCCTGAAGCTTCCCTGCCGGGTTTCATTTCATTCAATCCAACCTTCCGCGGGACGTTCCGAGAGATCTGACCGACGCGCTGTCAGAAACGTTTTGTGGGAGTGGTTCGGATAGGGTGTGACAGGGGCGGAGAGAAACAGCCTGTCGATCGATGGCCTGAAGTTCCAGTGTTGCTGGCATGAGGGGCAAAGCAAAGCCCTTGCCCGGCTCGTGCCGCGGGCTTTTTCCCCATTCTCCCAATGCAACGCTAAAGTCTGTTGCTGTCTCGCCCGATATTGAGTCTAGAAGCTTGTGGCGTTTCCGGAGGTAACGAGCGACACCGCCATCGGACCATGGCTGCGGGCATCCGCAAGCCGAGTGGCGTCCTCGGCGACGAGAGGGTGATTCATCAAGGGAGCGGGATGAGCCCGCAAAGGACTAGGAATGGGAGAGAAGACCATGGCCAGACGTGATTTAAAGATGATCCTCGTGCTCGCGCCGATCCTTTGCCTGTTGGCGGCGGGCGAGCTTCGGGCCGACCTCAGCTTCATGGCCGGGGACGGCAACAACGTGGCGTATGGCCGCTCACTCATGCAGTGCAATCTGCCCATCGATGAAAAGGGCACCCTGGGCGATGTCGAGTGCCTGCTGGTGGGGACTGTCAAGGGCATCCCCGTGGTCGCCGCCACCAATCAGACCAAAGCAACGGCCGACCAGCTCTTCATGGTCGAGATCATCGATTCCGGGAATGCGCGATTCTCCGGCTCCATCGCGAACATCGTATCCATCAAGCTGCACGAAACAACCCTGGCTGCGGTGATGACCGTGGAACAGTGGGGGTATCCCTATGCCCAAGTCCTGGAAATACCTCATCCCGACAATCCGGACCGGGAATCGATCCTGCTCCTCGTCAACGGCACGGAGAACGTCTTCATGCTGGAGCTGAGGACGACCACCGAGGCCGCGACCGGCCTCAAGATTCTGAAGGCACGGGAGTACAACCGCTGGCTTGCGGATGTCCGGATCATCAATCTCGACCGGATCGATCTGAACGCTTACCTCAAGCGCCCGGAGGAAACGGAGCCGCTTCCCAGTTCGCTGGCGGTCTGGTATCAGCGCAAGGGAAATTTCTGGAACAACCGCAATTTCCGGACGCAGGCCAACAGTCTTGCGCTGGCCGAGGTGAGAACCTATGACCTCGAGCTCTACCAGAAACTGGAAACGGTCGCTCCTTTTGATCGGATGACGGTGGACGGCCCGGATGTGTGGCATTCTAAAGAGAAGGGCTGGGTGTATACTTACAGTGTGGCAGGAGGAGCGCTCATCAATCCCGACGGGAACGGGGCCATCACCTATTGGTTTGGCGAAAGATATCTATACTATGGCTACAAGGATAAATGGTTCCAGGGTCATATCCAATTCGTTTCAGAGCTCATTACTTACGGGATCGAGCTCCGTTATGATCAGGAAACGCAACGGGTCATGCTGAAGGATCCCCAAAGAGCAAACCGCTTCGGATGGTGGTACTGGACCAAGGAATGGGACCGGGCGGATAGGGAGATCAATCTCTACCAGAGGTACGGGGCATGGCTCAAGCTGCGGAAGGATTCGGACGGAACCTTGAAAATTGACGGCGCTTGTAGCCCCCGCGCCGACGAAGGTCCTTGGTGGGAGCAAGCGACACTCCCCATCGGCAAGCTGGAGCAGCATGAGGGGGTGACCTGGAGTAGCGTGCAGCAGATATCCGAATATGACGACAAGAGTGAATCCCAGCTGACTGAGATGCAACGGCGGGAAAGGCAGCTGGTCAACCAGGGAGTGCGGGTGTCGACGGTGGTCTACGGCTGGCCCTATTTCGGCGCCAAGGGAACGCCGGGTTCGAGCAACACGCCCTCCTTTGCCAGGAAGGAATCCAACCAGAAGATCAGCTGGAAGAAAGAATCCTACGGGGCGGGGTTGAATACCGAATTCGGAAAACAGTGGGGCATCAAAACAAAGAATGTTGGATTTAAGACTAGCCTGACCTCTGTCCAAGGTTTCAGCTGGAGCACCGGCAAGCAGACCACCGATATCGAAACGACGGCGGATAAAATTTCGGCCAGCTATCACGACATTTCTTTCGAGGATTTTTCCAAGGAGGGCATCATCGTCTACAATGCCGTGAATCCAACCCTCCTGGAATACGGTACCTTTCTGCCGCAGAATGCCGACGCCATTCACGTGGACGGTGTGGATGAGGCCTACGAGTTTGTCTTTCCCGTGGCGAGCGTCGGCGTCAGTCAAGATACCAACCTGACCTACATGCGGTTCGATGTGACCAATCCCGAGAAGACCCTCTTCGATGAGGCCAGCCCGCTGTCGACCGGGTTGGGGCCGAGGCCGGTCACGACGTTGAGGCCGGGGTTTGAGGCGGTGATCGAGGATGTGAACCGCATCCTGGACTGGCAAGGGGCCAACCGGGTGGATGAGCTCGTAACCCTGGCGGTGCAGAAAAAGGCCGGACTGAAAGTGGTGAAGCGGTTTGACTACCGACCTTCGATCGACAAGACCATGGATTACTCCAAGGAGCATACCTTCGCGCAGACCACGCATTGGGACTGGTATGCCGGGGTTCATTGGAAAACCACCCCGGACGCAACCGGGTTTATCGCCGACGTCACGGTCAAGCACAACGGCTCCATCGACACCAGTGACTCGACCTCCTCGGGAAAGGCATACACTCTTGAGCAGCGGGGTATTCCGGACCCCGGGTACGACCGCGTCAATTTCGCCACCTATTTCATCGAAGTCGACATTTCCAAGCTGAAAAACTGGGTTGTGAAAAAGAAGGATGATCCCGCCAATCCGTTCAAGGGCCGACCTGCCGTCGTGCCCAAGTGGAACTGGAAATACGACCAGGATTTCACGCTGGTCATCACTCGGTATGAAGGCCTCCATCTGGAGGATACGGCCGCAATCAGCCGTCTCTTTCGGGTCAAGACCCTGGAATCCAGTCAGGCTCAGAAAGCCCTGGTTTCCTTGATTGCGGGCTACAATGCCGAGGGTCGTCTCTTGAAGCTTGCGCTGGCGCAGCAGGCGGCCCCCGCGGAAAAGCCCGCCAATCTCTACCTGCCGCTGGGAATCGCCGCGCTCCAGACCAAAAGAGGCTATGCGGGCATCGGGGCGGAATTCACCCTCTACGTGGGTGGAGATGTCCCCGTCAATGGGCTCTGGGTCAAGCGCGGCCCGGATGAATGGGTCGACATCGCCACGAGCGTTGTCTGGGAGGGCGAGCGGACCCGGGTCACGTTTGTGGCGGAAGACGGGCAAGGGAACGACGAAGACGGCGCAATCAATGGCCGGATCACCCTGCATGCCGCCCCGGGCTGGCTGATGACGCACAGCGCCGCTCAGTGAGCGATGCCGAGGGTCATATTGACGCCTATGGGTGAGAGGTTGTTTGAATTGCGGTTCGAGCCAGAGAAGCAATTGGCCGGGTGTTCCACTGCACGATGGCTAACTGTAAGATTGTGATGCTGCTTCGAAAAGTTACGAGTTGCGAGTCGGAATCGAGCCTTTTCATGTGTCTTCGGGTGTTCCGTAGCAAGATGAGTAACTGTATCAAGTTGTCAAGAATAGCCTCCTGCAAAAGTCTCAAATTCCGCCACCCCGGCGTGCTTCCAGCCGGGGTTCACGAACCGTAACGCCTGGATTCCGAACCAAAAACCCTGCCGGAATGATGCCCTGAGAGACTTTTGCCGGAGGCTCAAGAAGACAGCCAAGACCCCGCCCGGAGAGCCTGCCAAAGCTCGGCGGAGGTTAACCGATGGCGAAGTCTGCAAGTGCATTAGCGAGAGGAATGTGGTAACCTGCATTGCGTGAGCGTGGCCGGGTCACCTCTCCCGTTCAACCCAGATTGCGGGATCGCGTTCGTGCCGCTGGGCAAGAGACGAGAACGGCGGCAAACGCCTTCTTTGCGGTTTTAATACTCCAATCCAGCTAGCTTTGATCAATGAACTCCGAACGCCAGACACGTCAGCAACAGATCGATCTGCAACTGGGTCGCGCCGGTTGGGCCGTGGGCAGCAGGCGCCTGGTGGAGGAATTTCTGGTCGAAACTGCCTCCGAGCTGCGCGAGCCGGAAGGAGCTTTCAGCAGCGCCAACCGTTTCGTCGACTACGCGCTGTTGGATCGTCTCGGCCGGCTGCTTGCCATTGTGGAAGCCAAGCGCTCCAGCCGAGATGCACTGGCAGGCGAACGGCAGGCGGCCGAATACGCCGACGCTGTGCGGGCCAAATACGGCACGGACCCTTTTGTATTTCTGGCCAACGGAGACGAAATCTGGTTCTGGCACCGAAGCCTCTACCCACCTCGCAAGGTCAGCGGGTTTTTCACCGAGGAAGACCTGCTGCGACTCGCCCACCTCGACAAGTTCGGGAAACCGCTCACGGGCGAGATGCCACTCGAGCGTATCATCGACCGCGCCTACCAGATCGAGGCCGTCAAAACCATCGCCGAATGGATCGAAGCCGCCAGGCGGCGCTTCCTCATGGTGCTTGCCACCGGGACGGGCAAGACCCGCGTCGCCGTCGCCCTGGTGGAATTGCTGCAACGCCGGGAGCGCATTCAGCGTGTTCTCTTCCTCGCCGATCGTCGGGAGCTGGTGAAGCAGGCCCTCGGTGCCTTCAAGGAGCACCTGCCCGGCTCCCCCCGTTCCTGGATCGAGTACGGAACCATCGATAAGGACGCCCAGATACACCTGGCTACTTATCCCGGCATGATGTCGCTCTATAGGCAACTCTCTCCGGGGTATTATGATCTGATCATCGCCGATGAAAGTCACCGCTCGATCTACGAGAAAAAGAGCTACGGCGGGATCTTCGACTACTTCGATTCCCTCTTGCTTGGGCTTACCGCAACACCCACCGATACGCCGAAATCCTCAGGCCATCGAAGAACATCTGGCTGTCCTGGCCGCCCGGGGTCTTATTATACCGGTGAGCCGGGAGGAACAGACCGAGGACTCCGGCGAGTTCGTCTTTGGCAATTCCTACCGCCTGCCGCTGCGCCGTTATGAACCCCGCGAGGGCGAGATAGGAGAGCCGGTAAGCGGTGACCACGCGCGCCTCCGTGAATTGGAGCGGCTGGCCGCCCAAGTGGAAAAGGAACGAGTTCGGTCATGAGGCTGCGCTACCTCCACCTTCCGCGCTGCGGCCCACTCACCGATACCGCCATCGTCTTCGGACGAGAGGAGCTGATCGCCAGGGCCCTGAACCTGCCGCGTCGGGGCTCCTTGAACTTCCTGGTGGCGGTGAACGGCAGCGGCAAATCATCCCTGCTGCGGGCGATTTATGGCATTTTCGGTTCCCTCAGGCCTCGTGAGTGGCCCGCCTTGCCCGTCACACTGGCCTGGGATCGCACAATCGGCGATGAGACAGTGACGGTGCTCCTCCATGCCACCAATCGCAAGGATGCCTTCTCGTTTCTTGCCACGCTCCAACCGGTATCCGCAACCGCACGGCGGAACGATTGGGAAAGCATTACGCTCGCCGTGGGCAGAGGAGAATCGCATTCCCTGGTTTCAGGTCTCCAGATCACCACCGGTTCCGACGCGGTCAGGAATCTCCAGTCGGCCCTGATTCCCAAGCGCCTCATCGCTTACACCTCCGGCGCCGATGATGCCTGGGTGCAGATCGATCATCCCGTTTTTCATCCAAGGGATGAAGAGGAGGGCCAATACCGGACCGAAGACGAGCGCCCCCAAGGCTGGAGCATGGATCGGGAATGGGAAGAGGAGCAGCTCCACTGCATCGCCACTGTTCTCGCCCGTTACGCCATGACGGCGAGCGAGGTCATGCCGACACTTCCCGGCGCTGAACAGGCGGACGAGCTGACCCGCGAGACCCTGGAGTACTTGCGGCAGGAACTCCGGCCACTGAAGGCTATCCGCCAAAAGGTGCTGACCAGCCGCAGGTCTCGTGCCGATGGGCCGGACGATTCCTACTTCCGCATCCATACCCGGCACTTGCGCTTGGCGGGGATCACCCTCGGCCTCTGGCAGGCGGCAAAGGACCTCGCCGGCCGCCCTGAGGAATACCAGCGCGAAGCCTTGCGGAATATCCTCCTTCATCAGCGCGCCTCCGGCGACGGGTCGCAGGATGCCCGCCGCGTGCTCAACGAGATCGATTGGTTCCGGCCCACCCACCTCAGCCTGACTTACCGGGACGCCGACGACCGGGTCAGCCCCCGGCAGCACCAGGAACTGCTCTGCGTCGTCGCCCTCGCCGATGAAGTCATCGCCCAGCCACGCGAACGCCAACGCGCCGTCCTGTCGTTGGGGCCATCCGACGGAATCAGTCTCAGCGAGAAACTCAAGGACGTTTTCCCCTTCGGCATCCCAAGTCCGCAGATCGAGGCCATCGCCGAGCGGGTGGACGGCTGCCGGGCGGGGGCTGAAGCCATCCTCCGCATCCCCTTCAGCGAGGATGACGAGATTGACTCCACGATGGACGTTTTCACCCGCCTTCGGGACTGGGAAAGCACCGGTCTCCTGGAAGGAATCACCCTCACGGTGAAGCGGCTCCTCCGTCCCGAATCGGCCGACGGCGAACCCGACGAGGTCATCGTCACTTACGACCAGCTCAGCGACGGTGAGCAAATGCTGCTCGGCCGCATGGGCCTCATCTTCCTCCTACGCGGCCAGGACGGCTCCCTGCTCCTCCTCGATGAACCGGAAACGCACTTTAATGACGTGTGGAAGCGGGAGATCGTCGAGATGGTCAACATGGCCCTGCTGAATTCCACCGAGGCCAACGTCGTCATCGCCACTCACACCAGCATCGCCTTGACCGATGCCTTTGCGGCCGAAGTCACCGTACTGGACAAGAAGGAAGACGGCATCAGTGCACGAGGCGTTACCGGCGGCCTTTTCGGGACCGATCCGGGCGAGGTCGCGATGAACCTCTTCCGAGCCGAAAGCAGCATCGGCAGCCGCTCCGTCGAACTGTTCAACCGACTGCTGAAGACGGAGTGGAAAGGTCGGGAGAGTGAGCTGGAGGCGATTCTCGACGTCCTGGGCAGCAGTTTCCATCGAGCGGAACTGAGAGCAATTCTGAGACAACTGCGAGCGGAGCACGATGACCCTACATCCCGTTAAGCTGCCGAGGAGCGCGGCTCATCTTTTTCATGTTGTTGCGCTGCAAAGGAAACTTCTGAAAGCGCTCGCCAGCCCGAGTTTGGACGCTGCTGCGGTCGAAACGGTTTGGGTTCAGAAGGTATGGAGCAGGTCGGACCCCGAGTGGGTGCGGAAGTTTTGCCTCGGCGGCAAGGAATCAGTCATCAACCAGCTCAAGGTGATTGCCGACGCCGATCTCAACGCGCGGCAAGCGCTCTATGCCGAGTTCCGCCGACAGAACAAGGTGGAGGCGATGCTGAACGCCGGCGGCAACTTCCAGGACCTTGAGACCTTGCCCGGCTTCACCACCCAATTGGCGACTGCGGTAAAGAAACTCTTTCAGCGCTGTTATAAGCTCCTGAGCAATGACGCAAGGCGACAGTGGAACGGCTACGAGTTCAACGGCAATCGCTCCATCACGAATCGCACTTATAAGGACGACTTTTGCAGCAATTATCCTGCGAGCGTGGTATGCCCGTACTTTGACGGCGAGATTGGAACACCGGAACTGGATCACTACTTCTGCAAGTCCGGCTTTCCGTTGCTCGCCTGCTCTCCGTGGAATCTCATTCCGGTATGCCGCTCATGCAATGACATCGTCACAGCGAAAGGGGATCGCCCTGCCCTTACCCTGGGACCGGTGCGCTCCACGGACGATTGGCTCCACCCGTTCTTCCGGCCGGCTTCGACGCAGGTGGAAATCAGACTGAGCGGCACGCCGAAGGACTCGATTCCGAGGTTGCATTCGCCCGATGCCACCGAACAAACACGACTCCTGAAGCATGAAGAACTCATTCAATCTTCATCGAATCGCTGGATCAACAAGGCCGCCGCCAGTTTCGACGTGCTTGTTCGGGAAGTGAACCGAAAGATCAGCGTCGTCAATTCCGTGGAGCGCCTCGTCAGCATGAAACTGGAAGACCATTTGGAGTCCCGTGGTCGGGCTGCCTCCTCCATGGTCCATGCGGCAGTCTGCCGGGCAGTCCTCGACTGCCGTTCCAGATACCTCGAGGAGTTCGCCAACCCCAACGTCCCGGCCCTTGAATGAGGTGGGTGGCAATTTCAGTAATTTTGAGGTTAAGATAATGCCAACGGTATTGTGGCTTGGACCTTACCGGTTCTTCTTCTATGCTGGAGACAGGGACGAGCCTGCTCATGTGCATATCGAACGAGAAGACAAGGCAGCCAAGTTTTGGCTCGATCCTGTCCGGCTCCAGAATAGCGGAGGATTCAGCCGCAACGAGATCAGTAAGCTTCATGGACTTGTGGAGCAGAACAAGGACGATTTGCTGAGGGCATGGAATGAGTACTTTGGCGATTGAAATGAGAACGGCCCTGGCTGAGCATGTTTCCGTCACCGAGGACAGCCTGATTGTGGATCTCGATGACGGACGCACGGTCACGGTTCCTCTGGCCTGGTTTCCGCGACTCCTCCACGGCACCATCGAGGAGCGGAACAAATGGCGCCTCATTGGTAAGGGAGAGGGCATCCACTGGCCTGACCTGGACGAGGATATCAGCGTTGAGAGTGTCCTCCTTGGAAGGCGATCCGGGGAAAGCCAACGTTCTTTCCGGCAATGGCTGGGAAACCGTATGAAGAGTCAAACTGTTCCCGGCTAGCAACGCCAATGACCGGTGGCGCAGAGAAGGTTCTTTCCCTTTTTTTGCGGCTGATCTTTTCAAAGCCGGGGTTCTCGGAGAGTCTCCCAGGGGTGAAATGATTCAACCGTCTCATTCAAGGATGGAATCCGCGCATGGCAAAGAAGAAGGACAAAAAGGCAACCGAAAAGAGGCGCGCCAAGTCGAGACAGGAGAAAGAGCAGAAGCGTCATCTGAAATCGGTCAAGCAACGGCATAAAGCCGTACCCTCTCCTCCCGTGATGATGCCCAGTCCCTCCTTCGCTGACATGAAAGCCCCTGCTGGCTTCCGGACGGTCTCGGTCAGCCAGGCCCTGATGGAGTTCGGGAGACCTCTGGTCGACGATGCTACAGGGAGTACAGAAGCCCAGGGTGAGATCTTCGGGGTTGTCAACAGCATCTGGAATTATGAGATCATGCTGCAGGATGTGGGTGCCGAGAGCCTGGAGCAGACGAAAGATGGCCTGATCCGCACCATGAAAGCGCTTCTGAAGATCCAGAACGATGAGGCAGAAGGACTGTTTCAGGAGATGATCGAGAGGAAACAGCATCTCTTTCCGGATGACATCCAGCCTGAGCTGCCAACCGTCATGTTCATGAGGAAGGAACTCTCACATCTGGTCGCCGCGTTCAATTATGGCGGCATGTCCTTTTCCTCAAGGGTGATCCCGCCTGACGAACATGACAGAGAAGTCATCCGGAAGATCGGAAGGATGGATCGCTACATCATCGAAGGCGCCGACTATGGTCAGTGGGAGGGCTTCTATTTCTCGCTGGAAGAGGCGGTGAGGGATGCTTTCGAAGAATGGCTCAATGACAAAGGTGCAACCGACCAGAGCGAAACATTCTCGTTTTATATCGAGCTATTCCTGAATTTCGTCTACCGGTACCGGCATGAAGATCCGGTAATTCTGAATTCCGTTCCCCCATCCTATGTTGAGGAGTTCCTGTTTGACTTCCTGTTGCGCAAATTGATCGTCGAACCACAGGAGTACGTGACCTTTCCGCCCGCTTTGAAGTTCTTCTATCGCTTCCTCCATGAGAAGGGATACCTGCCCGATCCCGAGCCCATGATCCATCTGATCGATGCTCTGGAGCCTCGATTCATCGAGGTTTTGCGGGAGCGGTTCGGATAAGGTGTGACAGGGGCGGAAAGAACCAGCCTGTCGTTCGATGGCTCGATATTCTGCGGAGGCGCTGAGTTATCCGATGAAATTAGTCGCTGCGTGGCTTCAGATCATATTTGTGGTCCTGATTGTGGGATACGGCACCTGGCAGCTCTATCGGGGGCATTTCCAGGAGACCTTTGCCACCCTGCCGTTGCTATTCGCCTATTACATCTTTGTGATTGCCCGGTCCAAGAAGCGGTCGGAGCGCTCCAAGGTAGATTCCGAACCTGACTGAAGACAGCTCCGCGCCAATAGCCGTCCACCCTCCTTTCGTCATGCCGGCGAAAGCCGGAACAAGGCCGGGGGATAATGGGCACCTTGTTCCATACTCGTGAAGGTTCAAAAGCTTCATTTCCACGCGGCGACGCAGAGGATGCAGAGTCTTATGCCAAGGGCTTCTTCCGGGATCTCCCCGTGAGCCAAAAATGATAACTTCTTAAGCTAAACGAGTATATATAGCCACTCAATCATGACCGGCAGGGGAACCTTCGCAGGAGGCGGTTCGTTCCACGATGGCCGCGATGCCGTGGCCGCCGCCGCCGCAGATGGTTTCCAGCCCGAAGCGGGCGTTGCGCCGCCGCATCTCGTACAGGAGGGTCACCATGCGCATGGTGCCGGTGGCGGCAATGGGATGGCCGAGGGAAATCCCCGAGCCGTTGACGTTGACTTTCTGCTCGAGATCCTCCTCGCTCAGCTGCATCATCTTGGCGTCGGCCAGAACCTGGGCGGCGAAGGCTTCCTGAATCTCGATGAGATCGATCTCCGTCATGGTGAGGTTGGCTATTCCCAGCGCTTTGGCAACCGATGTGGGGACCGCAGGGTAGGTGAGAGTCGGGTCGGCAGCGGCGACAGCGAAGGATTTCAGAGCGGCCAGCGGCTTGACCCCGAGGGCTCTCGCCTTGCTTTCGCTCATGAGCACCACGGCGGCGGCGCCGTCGTTTTCACTCGATGAATTGCCCGCGGTGCAGATGCCGTCGGGATAGACAGCGGGGAGTCGGGCCAGCTTCTCCAGCTGAGCGTCGCGTCGGGGTGGTTCATCAGTAGCGATGACCAGCGGTTCACCCTTTTTCTGAGGGACCATGACCGGCACGATTTCTTCCTTGAATCTACCCGCATCAATGGCCGCACATGCGCGCCGGTGGCTGCGCAGCGCCCACCGGTCGGCTTCCTCGCGCGAGATCTGCTCGCGCCGGGCCGCTTCTTCCGCCCAGCTCATCATGGAGTTGAGTTCTCCGAAGCGCTCGATGGGCTGGGACATGACCCGGGCCCGCTGAATGCGGTCGAACAGCGGCAACCCCCACATGGCGAGCGACCCATGGCCGCGGGGCATGAAGCCCCAACGGGGATCGCGCTTTCCCCCCAGGCCCCATTTGACGAACTCGCCGGGAATGTAGAGCTCGGCACTGCTCATGTGTTCGATCCCCCCGGCGACAATGATTTCGGCATGACCGCACTGGATTTTCATCGCCCCGAACGAAATACTGTCCAGACCCGAACAGCAGCGCCGATCGAAGGTGATGCCGGGCACTTCCACCGGCCACCCGGCGGTGAGGAGCGCCATGCGGGCGATATTCACATATTCGCCGCTCTGGTACGACTGTCCCATGATGACGTCATCCACCCAGGCCGGTTCGATCCCAGCCCGCTTCGCCGCCTCATTCAGGACCAGGGCCCCGAGCTGATAGGCCGGTACCTCCCGCAGCACTCCCAGGTACCCACCAATGGGGGTGCGCGCCGCCGCCACGATTACCACCTGTTCCATAGTCCTCTTTCCTCAGGAGACGAGCCTCCAATCCTGATACCTAACCAGAGAGACCGGCGAGTCTACCCACCCGGCCCATCTACTCTTCACGCTTGACCCTTCACTTTTCACTCTTCACGCCTCACCCTCCACCTACATTCCCAAGTAGGCCCTCCGAATATCATCGTCCGCCATGAGTTCTTCGGAGGGACCGTTGCGGGTCATCCGGCCGCTCTCGAGGACGTAGGCCCGCTGGGAATGCTGGAGGGCCTGCTCGACGTTCTGCTCCACCAGCAGGATCGTGGTTTCTTCCGCCAACCCGGCCAACGCCCGGTAGATCTCTTTGGTGATCAGAGGGGCCAGCCCGAGGGAGAGTTCATCGATGAGCAGCAGTTCCGGGCGGCTCATGAGGGCCCGGCCGATAGCGAGCATCTGCTGTTCACCGCCGGAGAGGGTTCCGCCCACCTGGAGCTTGCGCTCCGCCAGCACCGGAAAGAGCTTCAGCACATGTTCCATGGTCCGCTCGAGCTGGCCGCGCCCTCTTTTGGGGTAGGCTCCCATTTCAAGATTTTCCGCTACGGTCATGTCCCGGTAGACACGCCTCCCCTCGGGCACCAGGGCCAAGCCCAGCTGGGTAATCTGGTAGGGCTTCATACCCGCCAGCGACTCGCCCTTGAAAGCGATGGTCCCGCGCCGCGGCGGCAGCGTCCCGGTGATGGCGGCCAGGAGCGACGATTTGCCGGCGCCGTTGCTTCCCAGAATGGCCACCCGTTCGCCCAGGTGGACCTCGAGCGACACCTCCCAGAGCACCTGGGTCTCGCCGCGGAATACGTCGATTCCAGAGATTTCAAGCATGGCCGCTATTCTCCCAGGTAGGCCTGAATGACCCGCGGATCCCTGACCACTTCTTCGGGGGTCCCCGTCATGAGGGTCCGTCCCTGATCCAGAACGATCACCTTGTCCGCAGCCTGCATGATGGCCCCCATGACATGTTCAATCCAAAAGACCGTCAGGTGGTGTTCGTCGCGCAATCGTCGGATGAAGGCCACCGCCTGGCCGATCTCCTGAGTATTCAAGCCGCCCAGCACCTCATCGAGCATCAGCAGCTTCGGTCGGGTGGCAAGCGCCCGCGCGATTTCCAGTCGTTTCTTCTGCACCACGTTGAGCTGGCGGGCTTCACTGTGAGCCTGTTCCCCCAGTCCCACTACCTGCAGGAACTCGATGCCGTCGCAACCCCAACGGCAGCCCACACCCGTCCGCGGGCTGTTGATCATGGCCACGCCGACATTTTCCAGGCAAGTCATGGCGGCAAACGGCCGTGTCACCTGAAACGTTCGAGCGAGACCCAGGCGGCAGGTAACGGTGGCGGGAAGCCCGGTGCTGTCGTTGCCATCAAACATGATCTGCCCTGAATCGGGCTTCAGGGCGCCCGCCACGACGTTGAACAGAGTGGTCTTGCCGGCTCCATTGGGCCCGATGAGTCCCACAATGGTGCCTTCCTCAACCGCAAAGCTCACCTCTTCGAGGGCCAGGACCCCACCAAAGCGTTTGGTCAAACCGCGACCTTCCAATAGCGCCAAGTTACCTCCCTCCTGCCGGTCACCAGGGGTGATAATGCCACCCCGCCCCCCTGACCGCTTCACCGCTTCACCGCCTCACCGCCTGTCACCCCGCCGCCACCGCGACCGGCTTGCCCGGTTTGGCTCTGCCGGGGAAATGCCGGGTTGCCAGGCCGATGATGCCGTTGGGGGCAAAGCGCGCCACCACCAGGGCCACGAGGCCGAAAGCCAGGACATGGTATTCTCCGTACCCGCGGATGTATTCGGCGAGAATTTCCAGAGAAAAAGCCCCGACAATCGGTCCTGCGAACGAACCCATACCGCCGATTACCGTCATGGAAAGCACCAGGAACTGTTGGTCGAGGGATGGGATCTCGGGCGTGATGAGCAGGAGGTAGTGACCGTAGAGGCCCCCCGCCATCCCCGCCAGCGCGCTCGAGACGGTGAAGGCCAGCACCCGCATGCGCACGACATCGACCCCCAGGGAGGCTGCGGCGCGCTCGTCATTCTGGACGGCCCGAAAATTGAGGCCGATATTCGAGTAGATGAGCTTATAGAGGACGATCAGGGTCAGCAGGGCACCGCCCAGCATGATGAAGAAGTAGACGGGCTTGGAGTAGACGGTGATCAGCCCCGGCACCTGGAGCCCCATGGTCCCTCGTGTTATCTCGTATTCATTGGTGATGATGATGCGCAGGATTTCCGAAAACCCCAGGGTGGTGAGCGAAAGGTAGATACCGCCCATGCGCAGGCAGAGCACCCCCACCCCGAGGCCGAGCAGCGCTGCCATGACGGTGCCGATCCCGACCCCCAGCCAGGGATTGACCCCGAACTTGGTCGCCAGGATCCCCGAGGTGTAGGCCCCGATCCCGGCAAAGGCGGCGTGGGCGAAGGAGACTTGGCCGGTATAGCCGGCCAGCAGGTTCCAGCTTGAAGCCATCATCACGTAAAAAAGGCAGACAATCAGGACGTGGAGCCGGTAGGCATCCAGTCCCAGCGAAAGGAGACTCAGGAGCGCTGCGGCCACCAGCAGGATGAGGTAGAAGCGTTTATCCGTCACGGGGTCCCCCACATGGTTCTCAGGCTTCTCTCCGACCAAAGAGGCCGGCCGGTCGGGTGAGCAGCACCAGGATAAGAATGACAAAATTGAAGACATGCTTGTAGCCGGAGGAAATGTAGGAGGCGCCGAGGTTTTCCACCAGGCCCAGGATGAGGCCCCCAACGACACAGCCCCAGAGCGATCCCATGCCGCCGAGCACCACCACCACGAAGGCAGTCAGGGCAACCGGTACGCCGGCGTTGGGAGTAACGGGGAATACGGGGGTGAGGATCACCCCGGCGGCGGCGGCCAAGGCACAACCCAGACCAAAGCTCAGCATGTTCAGACGGGTCGTGTTCACGCCGTTGAGTTCCGCCATTCCCCGATCCTGGCTGGTAGCTCGGATCATACGGCCGAACCAGGTCTTCTTGATGATCAGAAACACCATCACGATCACCGCCGCCCCGGCGGCGAGGGCTGCCAGCCGTTGGTTGCCGTAGTAGAAACTGCCGAAGATTTCGGTGGAGCCGCTGAGCCAGTTGGGCGGTTTGCTGGGATAGGGGCCGAAGATCAGAAGATAGGTGTTCTGCAGGACAATGGAGAGAATGAAGGTGAGAATGAGCGAGTACATGTCGTTGCCGTAGGTGGGGCGTATCAGGGTGATCTCGATGAGCACCCCGAACAGGAACACCAGCGCCACCGCCAATACCATCGCCAGCACAAAATTCACCCCGAGAACGCTGGCAAAGAGATAGCTGAAGTAACCGGCAAGGATATACAGTTCCCCATGAGCGAAGTTGATAACATTCATGATGCCGACCACCAGGGAGACTCCCAGGGCGGCCAGGGCATAGACAGCCCCAATCACGATCCCGTTCATAGCAGCCAGGGCAAACATAATTCACGCCTTGTCAGGAGTAGTTGTCGTCCGGGCAGCACCCCGTTCCCTGATCGGTGCCCCGGTGTCAGCGAGGGAAGGCGGGAAGCGCAAAGCTTCCCTGCGGCTACCGGGAAAACTCCGCTTCCCGATCTTCCGGCGCCGACCGGTGGGCGGGGACGAACCCCGCCCCTGAGCCGCAGAAGCCCGATATTATGAGGAGGCGAACGTCATGTTCGCCCCCCGTCCGCCATAATTTCCGGCCTTGCGCATGAGTTGTCCCATCCCTATTTCATCAGCTTGCCGGTTGCCGCTTCCCTGGGAAAGAGCACCACCTGCTGTTTGTTCTGCCACTGGATGACCAGCATCGGCGGCATCCATTGATGATACTCCGGTCCGCCCTTGGTGGTGCCAAACTTGACCGTTCCCCGGGTGACCTCGAGACTGGTCTTTTCCAGAGCATCTACCAGCTTGTCGGCATCGGTTGAGCCGGCGCGGTTGATGGCGTCGGCGGCAATGAGAATGCTGTCGAAAATCGATCGCGACTTGTAGTCGGTGGGGGGACCGCCGAAGGCCTTCTGATAGGCTTCCCGGTATTCGGTCGCCAGTTTGGTCAGCTCAACCTTTTCGTGTATGGAGGAAACGAAGCATTCCAGATTGCCGTAGTCGCCGACGTTCTTCCAGTAGTCGGGCCAGAGGCTCGGCGGCCCTGCGCCGTCCAGAATGATGGCCTTGGGGGTGAGCTTCACTTCACCCGCCTGGGCTACGAAGAAGTGCAGACCTGAGCCGTAAATATAAGCCAGGACGACATCGGGATCATACGCCTTGATCTTGTTGAGCTCGGTATAGTGGTCCTTGCTCTCCCGTTCCGTGGTCATGACCTCGAACTGGACGCCAGCCTTGGTGAGCGCAGCCTTGGTCAGTTCGGCAATCCCCAGCCCCCAGTCGCTGGTCTCAGCGATGATGAAGGCCTTTTTGAACTTCTCGGCCACCACCCACTTGGCGATGCTTTCATTGACAACACCAGAATTGGAGGGGCCGGCCCGAAAGACATGCTTGTAGCCTTTGGCGGTGATGGGATCGGCCCAGGCTTCGACCACCATGAAAGGAACCTTGAAGCGTTCCGCCACTTCGATCTCAGCGAGCGCGGACGAGGAGACGCTCTCGCCCAGGACCATGACCACCTTGTCACGGGTCACCAGCCGCTCGAACCCCGAGGCTGCCTTCTCCGCACCGGCCGTATCCTCGAAGACGATTTCAAGCTTCTTGCCCAGCACCCCGCCCTTGGCGTTCACAAAGTCGGTGCCCAGTTTGATTCCTTCCTCGAAAGCCTTGCCCGTTGCCGCCGCCGATCCGGTGCGGGGTCCCACCACCCCCACCTTGATGGTATCCTGAGCCCAAGCTGAGCCCACGGCCAGCACCAAACCAAGAACCAGCGTCACCAACCAAAAACCCGACTGCCTTGCTCTCATCTCCAACCTCCTTTGCGGTGAATGAATGATCCTGCTCCCTTTTCCTCTTCTCAGCCACCCGCCACCGGCGGAAAAATCACCACCTTGTCGTCTTCCTTGAGAGCCGACTCCAGATTGGCCGGTCGGCCGTTAATGAGGATGATTCGCTCTATCTCGGGAGGGATCCCGAGGAACTCGAGGAGGCGCCCGGCCCGATCGCCCTCGGCGAGGTCGACCGAAAAGGGGCCTTCCTGGGATTGCCCATACTTGCGCAGGGTAGCGAAGAGTTCCACTTCGATTCTCATATCAGCTGCGCCCCCGGTTTCTTTCCGTGTTGCCTGACACTGCATGGCCAGTTGCCAGTTGCGCGTTACGGGTTGTCCGTTAAGCTCGGTCCTCTTGAGCCTCTTGGAGAACTCTCATGTTTCGTCCCCCGGGCCTGATGAGCCTGTTCGTCACCCCGGCCTGCCTTTGGCCGGGGTCCATGGGTGTGCCAAACCCTGGATTCCGGCCCATCATTCCCGGGGTGCTGCCTCAGGCAAGCCCGAGCGCCCTCAGTTTTTCTTCCGTCGGCACGCCGTTCTGGTCCCACCCGCGGGCCTGGTAGTAGGGGTCGAGCATCTTTTCGAGATGGCACACACTCCCCTGCCCCGGTCCGTCGGGAATGGGCTCCTTCAGCATGCGTAGGGGCAGCGAATCGTCCCGGCGGGAAAGCCCGGCCTTGACCATGAAGATGCGTTCCGCATTGAAGATCCGTTCCCCGGCCCGGACCAGTTCATCCAGATCGTAGCCGGCGCCGGTGGCCGCATTGAGGAGTTCCATGATGCCCTGCGGACGGATATCGCGCGTTGGCGTGACCAGGTTGCGCACCGCGAAGAAGACGCACAAACCAGCGGCATCGATAATGGCGAACACGTCCTGCCAGTCCTTGACGAGTTCGGCTTTGCCCTCCCAGGTGAGAGGGTCAATGAGGATGGGAACGCCGAGCAGTTCGATGTAGGCAGTATCACCCCGCATGTGAGAGGCCCCTACCGGGGAGGTCGCGTAAGCCAGGCCCAGACCCTGCGTCGTGCGGGGATCATAACCTGCAAATTCCTGCTTCTTGGCCACCATGGCCAGCTCGGGATGGCCGTAGTGAGAAGCCAGCCGGTAGCTGCCCTGAGACAGAAGCTCCCCAAACCCCTCCCGGCGTGCCGTCTGCCGGGTGAGTTCCACCAGGGCGTGGGCATCGCCGAACCGCAGCGGTCGTCCCACGTCGGCTTCGGGCAGGTAGCCCCGTTCAAAGAGTTCCATGGCGCAGGCGATGGTCGACCCCATGGTGATGGTGTCCATTCCCATCTCATTGCAGATATAGTTCGCCTTGGTGACCGCCGCCAGGTTGGCCACCCCGCAGTTGCTTCCCATAGAATAGATCGTCTCGTATTCAGGGCCTTCCCCTTCGCCCCGGAATTCCGGATCATCCACTTTCGTCACCCGGCCACAACCGATAGGGCACCCGAAACAGGCTTTTGGGCGTACCAGGAATTTCCTGGTCAGGGCTTCGCCGCTAATCTCTTCCCAGCCCTCAAAGGTTCCCTGCTGGAAATTCCGAGTCGGCAATGTTCCGAAGTTCTGGGTTCCCACCACCGTTACCGCAGTCCCGTATAGGTTAAGAGGGTGCTTGCCGCTCTTGAGGTTGTCCCGAAAGCGTTTGGCGAGTTTCTTGACGAGTTCGCTGAAGGCTCTGGGATCGTGCAGGGGAACATCATCCTTGCCCTGGACGACCACTGCTTTCAGCTTCTTGGTCCCCATGACCGCCCCCACGCCGGAGCGCCCCGCCGCGCGGTCGCGGTCGTTCATGATGGAGGCAAAGAGCACCCCCCGCTCTCCGGCGGGGCCAATGCAGGCCACCCGTGCACCGGGAGCGGTTTCCTGCTGAAGGACGGCATCGGTGTCATGGGTGGTTCGGCCCCATAGATGAGCTGCCGACCGAAGTTCGACCCGATCCCCCGCAATCCAGAGGTAGACCGGCTCGGCAGCCTGGCCGTGAAAGGAAATCAGGTCGACCCCGGCCTTCTTCAATTCTGCCGGAAACTGTCCGCCGGAGTTGGAACAGGTTATGGAGTCGGTGAGCGGCGACTTGGTCATGACCATGTAACGCCCCCCAGTGGGCGCTTTGGTGCCCGTCAGGGGACCGGCGGCCATGATCAAAACATTCTCGGGTCCCAGGGGATCACAAGTCGGATCAACTTCGGCGAGCAACCGGTGAATGCCGAGGCCCCTGCCACCAATGAAGTCTTTGGCGACGCGCGGGTCCAGTGATTCCTCCCGCACCGCACCCCGCGTCAAATCCACCCGCAGAACCTTGCCTCTCCACCCGTACATGCCGTGCCTTCCTTCATCAAAAAGAGATTGGTGCGAGAAAGAGTGACCTTTTCCAGCTGCCCTGGACGCTATGACGCATACTCCGGTTATGGGAAGAGGAAGAAGGACACTGAACCCGCACAAAAGCTACGCAATAGCCATGCCAACCAGCCGGCAGTGGAGACCGATCCTCTTCAGCCCGGATTCAGCTTGCGGAAACCAGCGTTATCGGCGATTATCTGGACGATTGGGACAGAGACTGCCTTGTCGGAAATATCCTAAAAGAGCACGAGCGCCTCTGGAGGACAATGCCGTGGTTCAACAGGAGAAGAGCCTTCTGATTGTTTCCGAAGACCGGAATGTCAACAACTTCCTGCGCACCATCATCCACAACATCATTGGGGCGGAGGTGAGAATCTACGGTCAGGTGCTCGAAGAGGGCGGCATCAGGCCCCTGGAAGCGGATGTGGTGATGTGCTCTGGCCCCTTTCTGCTGACGCGCACGAGGGAAATCTATCCGGTCCGGCCCGTCATTGCCCCCAAGCGCATCATCACCGGCTACAATCTCGAGAAGGTGCTCATGCTGCCTCGCGCCACGCGCGTGCTCCTGGTCAACCATCCCCGCACCGCCACCATGGAAACCATCGACTCGCTCAAAGATCTCGGGATCAGCCACCTCAAGTACGTGCCCTACTGGAAAGGGGCAAGACTCGATCTCAGCACCGTCACCATGGCCATCTCCCCGGGAATGGGTCACCTCTGTCCGAAGGAAGTGCTGCGCCTCATCGATATCGGGCCGCGCATCATCAGCATCCATTCGTTCCTGGAACTGCTCCTCGCCCTCAACCTCGATCTCAGCTACCTCGAGAATTTTGCCACCTACTACCACAACTTCCTCATGGAATCGAGCCGCAAACTGGCGTCGGTGCTCGAACAATCCGAACTGCTGCGGAAGTACCAGGAGGTCATCCTGAACCAGTTCGAGGATGGGTTGATTTCCGTCAACGACCAGGGAAGGATCGACCTGGTCAACAATGCCATCGCCCGCCTGGTGGGGACCGATCGTAGCACGATTCTCGCGCAACGGATGGATCAGTTTCTCCAAAGCTTTAAGCACAAGGCCAGCCTCATTGATGAGTCCCGCAGCGGGTCCCGCTCGTCTTCGATTTCGGAACGGGACGGCAAACAGGTCCTGATCCAGAAGATCCCCATCGTGCACGAGGAGCGGGTGCGGCACATCTATACCTTTCGCGAAATCGCCCGCATGCAAAGGCTGGAAAAGGATGTCCGGGTGCGGTTGGCGCAGAAGGGGCATGTTACCAAGTATGGTTTCAGCGACATCTGGACGATCAGTCCGGTCATCACCGAGTTGAAGGAAAAGGCTCAGGATTTCGCAACCACCGAGAAAAACCTGCTCATTACCGGGGAGAGTGGGACCGGCAAAGAGCTTTTTGCCCATGCCATCCACCGCAGTTCCCCGCGCCGGGACGGCCCGTTTGTGGCGGTCAATTTCGCCGGAATCCCCGACAGTCTCATCGAGAGCGAGCTGTTCGGGTATGACCCCGGCGCCTTTACCGGGGCCAGGAAAGGCGGCAAGATGGGGCTCTTTGAAGAGGCGCACGGCGGCAGCATTTTTCTTGACGAGATTGGCGACGCCCCGCTGAGTGTCCAGGCCCGCCTGCTTCGCGTCCTCCAGGAGCAGGAAATCAT
>Ga0255346_1000548_pt1 | contig 61251 bp, 53 predicted proteins | sample wastewater_treat_FD_194410 | JGI IMG/M metagenome (GOLD analysis project Ga0255346, IMG submission 194410) | Wastewater microbial communities from Lulu Island WWTP, Vancouver, Canada - plant22 | ecosystem: Engineered > WWTP > Wastewater > Unclassified | place: Canada: Vancouver, British Columbia...
CTTCATTTAATACTTTATAAAAATTAAACCACTCCTCCGCATCCAAATTTTGTGCTCGAAGTGTTGGTTCTATTTTACCTTTTTCTAACTCATCTTTCTTAAAAACCTTATTCAACATTTTTCTTGGGTTTGAATAAGCTCTGTGTAAAAACCCCTCATACTTTCGTACAAATTCTGATGGTATATCAATATTCTTTAATGATAATTTCAATATCCCGCCATCTACTTCTGGGACCGGCCAAAAATCTTTAGCAGACACCTTTCCTAGATAATCAACGTTAAAAAAAGTTTGGGTAAAAGAAGACATATAAGAAGAATTTGGCGCGGTACTTTTAATTTTTTCTGCAACCTCTTTTTGTATTAACAAAACAGCGGTAGTGGGTCTATTTTTCATTTTTATAAGTTGGTGAATTATTGGCGAAGTTATATAATAAGGGACAGAGGCTATTACTTTAACGGTTCCCTCTATAGAAAATTTAGGCAACCATTGCAAAATATCGTCACAATGAATTTCAAGGTTATCTGTATCTTTATATTTTTCCACTAGCTCTAAATATAAACGTCTGTCTACTTCTACAGCATGGAATTTTTTATAAGGAATTTCTGTAATAAAAGCTGTCAAAACACCTTTCCCAGGACCTATCTCTATAACAACATCATCTTTGGTAATTTCTAGGGCAGACACCATTTTCTTTGCAATCGTTTTATCAGACAAAAAATTCTGACCAAGTGTCCTATGTGGCTTGAACATATATTAATTTTACATTAGATAACAACAAAATGTTACAATCACACTATGAACAAAAAGGTCACCATGTACATAACAATCGTATCTCTAACCTTAGTTTCTTTGGTGACAATTTTTATTTTAGCAACCTACAAAAATAAAAAAGAGGTGCAACAAGAAAAAGTTCCAGGAAAAATAGAAACGGTAAAAGAAACAGATGAACAAAACCCAGAAGAAGATGAGGTTGTTTTTTGCACTCAAGACGTAAGAAGATGTCCTGATGGTAGCTTTGTTGGAAGAGTCCCACCCAAATGTAATTTTGCTCCATGTAAAGATCCTGTCAATTCAGAATAAACCCATTTACAAATCATATAAAAACACGCATCATTAGTAGTACTGCTATGACTAATATTTTTAAAAACTCAAATAAACCTTTTATAAAAATTAAACAAGAAAATATCACACCTATCATTTCTGCCCTATCAATATCCTTTTTGATATTTGTGGTTGCACTTACAAAGAATAATCAGGATAAACCAGAGAAACATAATATATTCTCTAACAAATCTTCAGAGAATCATACATCTAGGTCTAATATAAACTATCAAAAAAACCGACCGACATACGTAGAAGGTCAGGTGGTGGTTAAGTATAAAGACAGTGAGATAAAACTATTTAACTCTGATGATAAATCCGAAGCAAACCAAATTGCAAAATCGGCAAATTTGAAAAAAATTGGATCTGTAAAAGATATGAATGTGGAAACATATAAAATATCCGACAGTAAAAGTGTAGAAGAAAAAATAGAGGAACTTAAAAAAGATGATCGTGTTGAATATGTAGAACCGAATTATATCTACTACCCCACATATACACCAAACGATACCAATTACCACCAACAATGGGCGTTAGAAAACACAGGACAATCTTTCTTTGGAAACACAGGTACAGAAGACGCGGATATGGATGTAAACGACATGTGGGATATAGAAACAAAACACAAGTCAGATATAGTTGTTGCTGTTATAGACACAGGAGTAGTCATAAACCATGCAGATATAAAAGAAAACCTGATGCCAGGAGTGGACTTTTTAGGCAGTGGTGAACCTTATGATACAGATGGGCATGGTAGCCATGTGGCAGGAATAATAGCTAGTGTTGTAGATAACTCAAAAGGGATAAGCGGTATTAGTAGGTATAACAATGTCAAAGTTTTACCCATAAGAGCTGGGGATAGTGATGGCTTTAATTTAACAGAGGTTTTATTAAGTATCTCTTACGCAAAAACCCATGGAGCTAAGATAATAAACATGAGTTTCGGATCACCAAGCTACTCACAGAATCTTAAAGATGCAATAGAAGAGTATCCTGGACTAGTAGTGGCTGCAGCAGGGAACGGCGGTGTTGATGGTATTGGAGATAATAATGATACCACTCCTGAATACCCTGCATCGTATAATTTGCCAAATATAATATCCGTAGCATCTACAAATCAGCATGATAATTTATCGGCTTTCTCAAACTACGGTGTGAAATCTGTTGATATTGGTGCTCCTGGCGAAAATATACTTAGTTTAGAGGGAAAAAGAGTATTAGATATAGATTTTGATAATCTCGTCCCACCTAGTATAGGAGACCTTGAGGTCTCTGGGACATACCCCAACTGGGGAACTATAGAATACGGAAGTGGTAATGTAGCCTTAATTACAGACATAAATGTCGCCATACCTTCTGGGACAACAATACCTTCTGGAACATATGCCTCAGAAGCCAATTCTTATATAAAGTTTCCTAATATAGTTGAAGCACATGACCCTAAGTACAGACATGTTTACATAAGTTTTTTTTACACCTGTAGTTTGCCAGAAAGCGGTGTCGGTGGTTTGCCAAAATTATCTCTTGAGAAACATTATGAAGGTACTTGGGAGACCTTCTTTACAAATGAAGGTACTACACCGTACGGTTACGTCACTGTAGATATTAGCGGTAATTACGACCAAGTCTACACCTTAGGTTTCCGTTGGCAAACACCTTCTGTTAATCTCGGTAATTACGACCCAACAATACATTATGGTTGTATCATTGATGATATAAAAATTGTTGACTCAGGGGCTGCCGACGGTAGTTATCAACTAATGGACGGTACATCAATGGCTAGCCCATATGCAGCAGCCGTAGCCGCCATAATATGGGGTAAAAACCCAAATTTATCTCCAGAAGATGTCAAAAGAATAGTTTTAGAAACAGGAGACGATGTTGGAGATCTAGATGGAAAAATACTTACAGGTAAAAGGGTGAACGCCTTCAAAGCATACCACGCTACCCCAAGTTTCGATGGTGATGATAACGATGACCCAACATTTAAGAACAGGGTTGTTTTCCATCCTGATACAAGATGTCATTGGAAAAAACCTGAACCAATAGAAAGAATAGAAATCAAGCCAGCAGAAAAAAACGGTGTAAAGGGAATGCAACTAACTTGGGTTCAAGTTGATGCAGATAGAGTTGATATAGAAATTGATGATGGTACAGGAAAATATCCATGGAAAATATCCAACACAGAAAACGATGGTCATGAATTCTTAGCAAATGTAGCTCCTTGGCAAAATATAATCATAAAACCAACTAACCACTGTAAAAGAGGAGAAAGTAGCATAGCTATCAATCTTAATAAGTATCCTTATGGTTGGCATAAGAACACAGCCCTGGCTACAATTACCACCAATCCAGTTCAAGGAAGTACTTCAAACAATATCGCTCAAAATAAAACACAGGTACAAAACAATGTGTTAGGAGAATCAACCCAATCAGTACCAGAGACAGGGAGTGAAGAACTATTATTCATAGTAATATCTTCTATCTTGACTGGTATGGGAGCTTACTATATACACAACGGTAAATCTAGAAAACTTGCTTTAAAAGATTTTGAAAAGAAATCAACAGACAGACTTTAAGCCAATACATAGATAGGTTAACAGATAACTCGAGGGTTTAGGCCGCGATGTTCTTATTATTCCCAACTAAAACTGTTTCTGTCGTATTCTAAATCATCTAAAAAATCTTCTTCTGATTTGTTTTTTCTAAAATGATTATTAAAACCTAAACCTTTAAAATCTATTAGATTTTCGGGTATTTCAGATATAAACCTGCTTGGAAGGTTTGTTTGTATATTTCCAAAATACAGACGCGACCTAGCATTAGTTATAAAAACCTTATTTTTCGCACGTGTGATAGCTACATAGCACAAACGTCTCTCCTCCTCTAAATCATCATTGTTGTCAGTTGAGTTTGAATGTGGGAACAAACCTTCCTCCATCCCAACAATAAAAACGGTTGGAAACTCCAACCCTTTAGATGCATGTGCTGTAAGGAGAGTAACTCTATCATTATCAAAAGTATCTTTTGATTCTGAAACAGATTCAACTAAAGAAATGCTCTCTAAAAAACCATCTAATTCAACAAAAAGGGAGGCGACTGTTCTTAACTCCTTAATGTTTTCAATTCTATTTAGAGCGTCTTCTGTCCCATCATCTATCCATTTCAGATAACCAGTATCGTGCAAAATCCCATCCATTAACTCAGTGGTTGATAAATTATCTTTTTTTGAAATCCATTTCTTAATAGGTATTTTTGCAACACTCTCAATCTCTTCTAAATCCCAGCCACTTTCCTTTAGTTTCTGTGCCGTCTTTTGCCCCACCCCACGAGTAGGAGTATTTATAATCCTAGCCCAAGACACTGCATCTTTTGGATTATGGACAACTCTTAGATAAGAAACAATATCTTTAATCTCTTTTCTGGAATAGAACCTTACACCTCCAAACATTCTATAAGGAATACTATTTTTTATGAGAGCCTCTTCAACAGCACGTGATTGGGCATTTGTTCTATACAAAACTGCAAAATCATTAAAAGACTTTCCCATCTTTATACCATCGGAGATCTCGTCCACAACAAAAGCAACTTCTTCATTACCACTGTTTCCTGAAAAAACTGTAATGCGATCGCCACCAGATCTATCTGTCCATAAATCTAAATTTATATGAGTGGAATTATTTTTAATAATAGCTTTTGCAGCATCTAAAATAACCTGCGTGGATCTGTAATTCTGCTCCAAATTATAAATAACAGCGTCTGGGTAATCTCGTTGAAAATTTAAAATATTTCTAAAATCAGCACCACGAAAGCTATAGATTGCCTGAGACATGTCTCCTACAACAAAAAGGTTTTTTGATAATTCAGACAACTGTCTGGTAAGAACATATTGTGCCTTATTTGTATCTTGGTACTCATCTACAAGTATGTATTTAAACAAGGCTTGATATTTCTCAAGAACCTTAGGATCGGTATCAAAGAGTTTTACAGTAAAATATAGCAAATCATCAAAGTCCAAGGCATTGCTATTTTGCAACCTTTTTCTATATTCTGGGTAAATTTTTGCTACAGTCCTCTGATAATATCCTTGAGCATAACCTTCATAATCTTCGGCTGATATAATTTCCGATTTTGCACTTGATATGGTTTCCAAAACACCTCTTGGATTAAATCTTTTTGGATCTATTCCAAAATCTTTTATTATTTCTTTTATTACTGATACTGAATCATCTGTATCATAAATAACAAAAGATGGTGGTATCCCAATATTAAACCCATCCCTTCTAAGTATTTTTGAGCAAACGGAGTGAAACGTACCACTCCAAGGTAATTTAAAGGATTCCGAAACTAAACCGCCCACACGTTGTTTTATTTCATCTGCGGCCTTATTTGTAAAAGTAACACAAAGTATATTAGTTTCAGAAACACTATGATTCTTGATTAAATTAGCAATTCTATGAGTTAAAACACGGGTTTTACCACTACCCGGACCTGCTACAACCAGAGCAGGGCCATCTACATGATTAACCGCATCTATTTGCTGAGGATTTAAATCTCTAAATAAATTGTTTTTACTTTCTGACACTAAAATATAATAACAAACTATTTGAACGCCACTAGTTAGTAATTTTGTTCTTGATTGCGTACTTTAAATCAGAAGTTTATATATTTTCCTAAAGATCATCTCAATATAAAAATACCGTCTAGTTATATTTAACTTGAAAAACCTCTGGAAAACACGTAAAAACCTAACAATTCTTAGTACAGAAAGAACATATTATGGCTCGTATTTATTACAAAACAGAAGACTACCTAGAAACAACTTCAGAAGTATTATCGTCAAGGCATTCTTCTACCAATGTTTTAGGAAAATCTACAATGTTCAAGGCAGAACAGCTACATGTCCCGTTACCATCGTAAACTATTTTCCAAGCACCATTTGTCTTAGCTACATAAAGAACACCACCAGACACTTCATCTAAAAACCTAACTCCCCCAACAATATAATTTCCCTCTCTTTCTGAAATTGTAACTTTTATATCTTCAACTTTTTTCTCATGTTTTTTGGCTAATAGTAAAACCAATGTTTCTATAATGTCTTCATCGCTTTCATCAACCTTATTTTCTGTTACATTTTCCTTTTCCTCTAAAACATCATCTTTCTTCTCTACAACAATGTTTGAACCACTTTCTTCTTTCTCCTCAGTTTTGGACTTGGTCACTTCTTTTGACGTTTCAGTATTATCAATCTCCCTAGAATCAGAAACACCGCCAGTCGGATTTAACTTTTTAGAATGTGTTCCAAACCAGTAAACACTAGCTACTAAAACCAATACAACTATAAACACAGACACTATAGGAAATAAGCTACCTTTATTAATGTTTTTCATAAAGAGATTATGCCAAAACTAAACCAACGATTCAATTATGATCAAAAATTCAATAACGGATGTTCAACTGTAATACCAAAAGTAGAAAAACCATAATCAAGTAAAAATAACATATCAAATTTTCTATTTTCACTTTTTAAAACAACCCCTACAAGCCCCACCCCTTCGTTTTTAGCATATGTTACTAAACAATACCCCGCTTCCTCGGTATAACCCGTCTTAATACCTGCCACCCCAGGATATGTGGTTAATAAATTAGTCTGGTTTTCAAGATGTAGATGTTTATGCTTTAAAGATTGGTCTAGAACAAGCTCGCTGGTTGAGACTATTCTTCTAAAATCTTCCTTCCCCATTGCATATTTTGAGAGTTTTACTAAATCTATGGCTGTACTGTAAGTTCTATCATCAAGACCGCTCGGATCAAATATTTTTGTGTCAGTCATACCAAGCTCTTCTGTTTTCATATTCATCCACAAAACAAAAGTTTTTACACTACCTGCAACCCCCTCTGCTATTGCATAAGCGGCATCATTTCCAGAATTCAACATCATCCCATACAAAAGCTCCTCCAGTGTGTAAACTTCCCCACTTGTTATATTCATAGTGTTTTCACCTACGCTAGCAACTTTTTCAGTTATAAATATTTCTTCATTTAAATTTTTATGTTCAAGAGCAACTACTGCTGTTAATATTTTCACTACACTGGCTATCCTCATTTCTTTAGATGAGTTTTTTTCATACAATATTTTTCCGCTATTTATATCAACTAAAACAGCGCTTTGAGCAGAAAGTTCTGGAGCGTTTCCTGTTAATACAACTTCATTTGGAGACCAATCAGATGTTAAGTTTTCCTGTTTTAACAATGTAGAGTAATAGTTGTCTTTAGACATATCCTTGGTAAATACGTTGCCTTCTTTGAAAAGATTTTTAAAAAGGATTAAACCAGAAATGAAAAACATCACCACAACAATTAAAATTATTCCAAAGGTAATGTTTTCTTTTTTATTAATATCTTGCATACGGAGCAAACAAAGTTTATGTTATCATATAGCGTGTAAGTTTCCCCAAACAAAAAAACTTGGGGTTATAAGGAGAAAAATATGATTAAATTAATAGATTTTTATGCAGATTGGTGTGGGCCTTGCAAAGCTATGGCTCCTATTTTTGAAGAAATAGAAACAGAATACGCAGACAAGGTAACATTTGAAAAGGTGGATGTTGAATCAGACAATGATTTGGCAGCACAATTTGGAATAATGAGTATCCCTACATTTGTCATTCTGAAAAATGATAAAGAGGTGGATAGAAAACTAGGTGCTATGCCAAAAGATATGTTAAAAAGTTGGATAGATTCACATATAAAGTAGTATCATATTAGTATATGGAAAATAAAACTGCCCAAATAGCTATAAATGGATTCGGAAGGATAGGTAGAGCATCCTTTAAAATTGCTCTGGAAAAAGGCTTAAATGTCGTTGCAATAAATGACATTGCCAACCCCAGAGTTTTGGCACATCTCCTAAAATATGACACTGCTTACGGTGTGTATGATAAAGACGTTTGGCTAGAAGAAGATGGAAAAATAGTACGTTTAGAAGAAAATGACGGTGGGAAAGAATTTTTCAATATAAAAGGAACGGAAAATTTTATAGTTGTTGATGGTAAAAAAACAGCTATGTTCTCAGATAAAGACCCTGCTAATCTTCCTTGGGGAGATCTTGGTGTAGATGTGGTTCTTGAATGCACTGGAAAATTTACAAAAGATGATGCTGCTTTAGTACACATCTCTTCAGGAGCTAAAAAGGTTGTTGTATCAGCCCCAGTAAAAGGCGGTACTATCCAAACCTTCATGATGGGTGTTAACGATTCTCAATACCTAGGTCAAAATGCAATATCAAACGCATCCTGTACTACAAACTGCATATCCCCAGTTCTAGCAATCATAGATTCAAATTTTAAAATATTAAAAGCCGGAATGAGTACAATACATGCTGTAACGGCTAACCAAAATGTTGTAGATAGCCCACCATTTGGAGAGAAAGTTGACATGAGAAGAGCAAGGGCTGCTGGTTACAATATTGTTCCTACTACAACAGGTGCTGCAGATGCTACAGGAGACGTATTACCAAATCTAAAGGGCAAATTTGATGGCACATCTTTAAGAGTTCCTATAATAACAGGCTCAATTGTTGATATAACAGCGCTACTAGAAAAAAACGTTACTAAAGAAGAAGTAAACAAAGTATTTGAAGGTGCAGCAAAAGACCCCAAATACATGAATGTCATAAAAGCTACGTATGAGCCACTCGTTTCATCTGACATAATAGGTGACCCACATTCCGCAATAGTTGATCTTTCCATGACTACAGTCATAGATGGAAATATGTTGAAAATATTTGCTTGGTACGACAATGAGTGGGGATACAGCTGTAGATTAGTAGACATGGCAATAATGATGGTGTCATAAGCATATCTTGATGTTAGAATAATTGTTATGAAAACATTATCCGAAGCCCCTATAAGTAAAGGTGTTAGAGTTTTTGTCAGATGTGATATAGATGTTCCTATTAACAACGGAGTTATAGAAGAACCTTTTAGATTAGAGTCATCACTAGAAACATTAAAATATATTATAGAAAAAGGTGGGATACCTGTAATAGCAGGTCACATTGGAAAACCAAAGGGTGAGTATGTAGAGGAACTTAGTACAAAACAACTACTCCCCTATTTTACAGAAAAATTAGGTCCGAAAAAATTTGAATTATTGGAAAATCTTAGATTTAACCCAGGAGAAGAAGAAAATAATGAAACTTTTTCTATTGAACTTGCATCAAAAGCTAATATTTACGTCAATGAAAGCTTTGCAACATCACACAGAAAACACGCTTCAATAGTTGGAATAACAAAGTTATTACCATCATACGCTGGGTTTAACCTAGAAAAAGAAGTTTTTTCATTAAAAAAAGTTATGGAAAACCCCGACAAACCACTTTCCATAATAATTGGGGGTATAAAACTGGAAAGCAAGCTCCCGATGGTTGAAAGATTTGAAAAAATTGCAGATTTTATTATGTTGAGCTCAATATTATCAGCCAATTGGGATAAAGAAGTTACTCAAAATATACTATTATCCGATAATGCTAACGAAGACTCTTTGGATATAGATGAGAGCACAATAAAAAAATTCACAGAAGCTATAGATAAATCTAAAACAGTTTTATGGGCCGGGCCTTTAGGAAAATATGAAGAAGAACAGTTTATAGTAGGAACGAAGAAAGTAGCTCAAAAGATAGCTGATATGACGCAAGAAGGTAATCTCTTCTCTGTCGTAGGAGGTGGCGATACCGTAACAGCAATAAATAAGTTGGGATTATTAAACAAATTTAGTTTTGTTTCAACCGGAGGAGGGGCTATGCTGGACTTTCTATCAGAAGGTACTTTGGCTGGAATAGAAGCTCTCAATCAATAAGATAATGACAAAAATACTAAAAACTACAGGAAATGATAAGTGTACTGGGTGTGAGATGTGTGTTTTTGAAGCTCAGAGACAGTTAAAAAAAGTGGGTCTTGAAGACTCTCTCATAAGAGTTTTTAGAGGCAAAGATGCTGATACAAACGCCATTAAATTTGATATAGAAATAGATCCTAGATCAAATGTTCTTGATATTGAAAAAATAGCATCTATCTGCCCAAGAGAAGTGCTGGGAGTAGTAGAACAATGACAGATACCAGTGTAAAAAAAGTCGTAATTATAGACCTAGAAAATAAAACATCTGAAACCAAAAGTTTTACCGATTTAAATCCCTATTTTGGCGGTACTGGTGTTGGTCTTAAACTTTTAGAAGTTTATCATGATAAAAACCCGCTAATATTTTCTGTAGGACCTTTAAATGGCTTCTTCCCATTTGCCTCTAAAACATCTATTGTTTTAGATAACAACGGAGCTATTGAAGACATATACATAGGAGGAAACTTATCAACAAGAATAAAATTTGCAGGAATAGACTCTATATTATTCCACGGCAAATCATCAGATGAGGTTGTTGTAGAATTACAAAATACAGATGTTTTATTCCATACTAAAGAGACAGACATACAATCTTTAGGGCTTCCAGGAAAAAGATCTCAAATATGTGTAAACAAAGATAAAATACAAGCGGACGAGTACTTTACTACCCCAGACCTTTATCTAGAAAAAGCACTTTTGGATAGAAATATTGTTGGTTTATCAATAACAGGAACTGAAAACTACACGGTTGATAATTTTGAAGATTACAAGAAGCTTTATGAAAATATTATGGAAATGAGTAATGATCTAAGAGTTATCAAAGAAGGATACCCCTCTTGTTCTAACTGCCCAATGGGATGTAACAGATCTAAAGTTGGTGAAATAGGAGGCAATGTAGTTATAAATAGTCTTGTGGCATGTCAGTTTGCCGATAAAATATACACTGATATAGGTATGGTATTTTCTTGTCTAAATACGTTGGGTTATAACTACACACATGAAGACATAGAAAACCTTCCTAAACTTATAGAAGAGACAATTAAAAAAATATCTGAATTATGAAATACGTTATAGCAAATTGGAAAATGAATATGGGGTCAAAAGAGATATTGGGGTGGTCAGGGGCATTTAGCAAAAAATATAAAAATATAAAAAAAGACTGGAAAAAAAGAAAAATAATTGAGGAAAGATGGCCCCGTGTGATAATCTGCCCTTCTTTGATATACGTCCCTGCAATGTGCGATATAGCAGGAAAAATGGGCGTAAACATTGGTGTTCAAGACGTGTCTTCACTTGACAGAGGTGCTCATACAGGGGATACAGGTGCTTTTCAAATAAAAGATTTTTGTAGATACGCAATAATAGGCCATAGTGAAAGACAAGAAAACATAGAAGATGTCATAAAAAAACGAGACCTGTGCTTAAGAGATAACATTACCCCAATCATTTGTTTTGTTAACCCAGCTGATTTACCATCCCTTCACAAAGAAGGTTGCATAATAGCTTGGGAAAATCCTCAAAATATATCTGTTGGAGGGGTTTATAGATCAGAAGAACCAGAAAAAATAGAGGCTATTGCAAAAGAAATAAGAAAAATAATACCCTCCGAAACACCGTTGATATACGGAGGATCTGTAAATGAAAAAAACGCTTCTCAAATATCCAGAATAAGGGAAATAGATGGGGTCTTAGTAGGAAATGCAAGCCTTGATTCAGAAACATTTACGGATATAATTCGATACTACGTTCAGGATTAGTTTTTACAAAATAACGAATGAAATATACAGATATATCAAAACAACAGAAAATTTACGTAAAAAGGGCAAACGAGAAAAACAACGGTATTGCCAAAGTATTTCTACTTATAGGCATTTTGATTTTCATAGGCATTGTTTTCTTCTTTTTTAAAGATTCTATTAAAAAAGCTTTTAATCCTATAAAAATAGTGGGAGGGTCGTCACAATCAAAAACAAACCTAAAACAAAGTGATGGTAGAACCAACATACTAGTACTAGGATCTGATAAAAGAAGTTTGGGTATTGAAAGCGGCAGAAATACACTTACTGACACGATACTTGTGGCATCTATAGGTAAAGTAGACAACGATGTAGTATTAATTTCCCTACCACGAGATTTGTGGATAAACAACTATAAACTAGAAAATGGTTACACATATTCATCAAAAATAAATGAGGTTTATGCCAATTCAAGTGTAGAAGAGTTGAAGATACAAATGGAGAACGTACTTGGTATACCGATACATTATTACGCAACCGTTACTTTTCAATTATTTGAGGAAATTATAGATACTCTTGAAGGTGTTGATATAAACGTAGAAAAATCTTTCACAGATTATGAGTACCCTGTTGAGGGTAAAGAGGGTGATTTTTGTGGAAAAACAGAGGAAGAAAAAGAAGAAATTACAAAGAAAATAATTGAAAATGGCGGCTCTTACACAGAAGATGGGAAAACAATAAACTTTTTAACAGCGTTTCCATGCAGGTATGAAACGATATCTTTTAATCAGGGGGTACAAAAAATGGACGGAAAAACTGCTCTAAAATATGCAAGGTCTAGACATGGAAACAACGGGGAAGGAAGTGATTTTGCGAGATCAAAAAGACAACAGGGGGTGATAATGGCAATAAAAAATAAGGCATTATCCGTAAACACCTTGTTAAACCCAATAAAGCTAAAGGAAATTTACAATCAATACGTGTCTAATGTTGAGACAGACATTGATTTACAGGATATACAAAGCTTTTACCAACTCTCACAAGACTTAAGCTTTGAAGATATAAAATCTATAGTTATAGACACTGGGGATAATGCTGATGAGGGGGGGCTGTTATATCACCCAACAGATTCAACATTATATGGAGGGGCTTGGGTCTTGGTTCCACAAGCGGGTGATTTTTCACAAATACATGCGTACGTACAAAAATATCTTTTTGGTAATAAATAAAACTTACTCTGTTAAAATAGACCAATGATATACATAGTCCACGGTGAAGACATATCAAAATCCAGAATAATGATCCAAAACCAACAAAATAAATGCGGCGGGACACGACAGGAAATGTCTATTTCAAGTGTAACTCCAGAGGGTCTTTATGAGATATGCTGCTCTAACGATTTATTCGGAACACCTCCTTTTGTTGTTTTAGATATATCTGGCACAGGAAGAGCTAGCTTAGAACCGTATATAGAAAAAATAGAAAGGATACCTGAACAAACAACTCTAATCATTCTTTCTAACAAACAACTCACTAAAACCAACGCTTTTATTAAAAATGCAGGAAGACTTAAGGCTAAACTAAACTTAAACGAACTAAAACCTCAAAGTAATATTTTTAAATTTGTTGATGCTGTATTTTATAAACAAAGAGAAAATGCTTATTTAGAACTCTCTAAACTCATTAATGACAGCGTGTCCTCTTTTGAAATAATACCCATGATGTTTTACGGATTAAGAAATGTTTCCACATCAAAATTTAATAGCCCATCTTATAACAAATCATCTGGATTTATAAAAAACAAAGCTCGTAGCCAATCTCTTTTATTTTCAGAGCAGCAACTAATACACATATACGAGGAACTCAGAAAACTAGATATGAAGTCAAAGATTGGTGAGATTGATGAGGATGTATTGGTTCCAATGGCAGTGGAAATAGTGTTAAACTCTTAATAATGCCTTCTAACAAAAACAGTAAAAAAATTTACATAAAAGACAAGTCCTTTGATCCTATATACAGCTCGGTAAACTACCGATTCTTGTTTAAAACAAGAATATTATCCGGACTTTTAATGTCCCTAGGGTTTCTAATCCTTGGAACGCAAGTGATACTCCCGTTGGTATATTTTAAAACTCAAGACACAGTTGTAAAACCCATGGAACAAACAGTACTTGGCCTAGCCACAGGGTTTAAGGACTTCACTTTTAAGGAACTTGAGAACAAAGGTGGGGAAATTCCAAAAGAAGAAAACGATATTCCAGAATACTTTAATATAACAATACCAAAGCTTGGTATAAAAAATGCACTAGTTAAGAGCGAGTATGATGGGCCCAGCCCAGATGAATTCATAGGTCACTACAAAGGCTCGGCATTACCAGGTAAAATAGGAGATTCTTTCATATATGGTCATTCCGTTTTACCTTGGTTTTTTAACCCCAAAAATTACAAAACTATATTCTCAACACTTGGAGACTTAGAAAAAGGTGATAAAGTCTTTATAAAATACAACAACAGAGAATTAACATATACTGTTGAAGATAAAAATGTTTTAAAACCGTCTGATGTATTTCCACTGTCCGGATGGAAACCAGCGTATTTAAATACCTCTACAATAAGTCTTATGACTTGCTGGCCTGCAGGAACAAAAACCAACAGACTGCTAATAAGAGCTTCTTTGGATGATTAAAGGTTAAGGATTTAACTTATAAACCCTTGGATGCATTTCTCTCAAACGTACTTAAAGCTATTTTTCTAGGGTCTTTATAAACAAAAACCATGGTAAAAGCAAAAAGTACAAGAGATAAAACCAAACCAACAGTTACACTCGTTACACCTGTCTCAAGACTCGCACTAGTAGTTGTCTGTGGAGCTGTAGAAGCATCACTAACATAAGTACCTGAAGGAACAGCGTCTGATCCAGACAAAACTTGTCTGTACTCAGTGTTTGGTTTAGCACTAGCAATAGAACCAAAAACAGTTTTATCCTTAGAAGTATCACTTGAAGCATCCGTTACAGGATTACTTGACTCCTCTTCCTTTACAACAACGTTTGATATTGAAGGATCTGAAGAATTCTCAAGCTGGTTGGATTTATAAGTCATGAGGTAGTACGCAGCGCTGAAAATTATAAGAGATATAGACAAGGTCAAAATAAAAGTACTAAGACCTTTAGTCTGCTGAGATTTTATACTGTAACTATTATTATTTGTTTCCATAGGCAGGGTTCTTTAACTTATTAAAGAAATCTATATCAATATTAACATTCAAAGGTATCGCTCTGTCAAGTACTGAATTTGAAAGAAAAAAGTCTTTGTCTAGTTTTTTCATACCAACAGCCAACCAGATAAGTAATGTTAATAAAAATATGGCTACAGTTATAAATAAATTTTTCATTATTTGTCCATTATGAAAGATCTTATTTGTATATTTAACATGTCAGTTACTTCTCCAACTGAATATCTAATCAGCTCTATCTCATTTAATTTAGCAGAACTCTCTAACCTACTTATCATGTTAATCGGATCGCCCTTTCCTACTAAATTAAGACTCAATACGACACTAGAATCTTTATTCTCACTAAAATTTATTTTATCCATAAAGTAACCACTCTCTCCAGATATATCAGACATTTCCACAAGATAATTTTGAGACCTAAAATCTGTAGGAACAAAACTCTCCAGTAAATAAATGTCCTCTTCTATGTAATCTAACTTCTCTTTTACTTCTTTTAATTTTTTTAAGTTCTCTTCCATGGAAAGATTACTTTTATACAAATTATCCACAAGAGAAAAATTAGAAACTAGTATTTTTGTTACAGGATAAAGCCCTAAAAAACCAAAGATGACTAAAACCAAAATCCCCCAAACCACGTATATCTTAGCAGCAGTTACTTCATTTGAAAAAATTCTTTTTAACGAGTTTAAAATATTTTCCATTATTTAAAACCTCCGTGAATTGATACGTCAAAAACACTCTTTTCGGTGTTCATGGTCGCAGATTGAATTGTTACGTCTGAGATCATACCACCCTCTATACACGCTGCAATAAACTTAGTGAAAGAAACAGCATCTTTAACAGAGAAGTTCATTGTGAACCCATAATGGTCTATATCAAGATTCTTAATTTCTATATGATCTCCCTTTTTTTCTAAAACATACTTAAATTTATCTAAAATAATCTTTCTACTACCCAAAAAGTTTTTGTAAGCAATTATTTTTTCATCTATATCTTTTGCTTGGATGCCTACATCATCGTAAACACTCATCTCAGATACTAACCTATCTTGCCAACGTTTTTGATAATTAACAACATAGGAAAGAGCAAAATTTAATAACAAGACAACAACAAAAATAACGCTAACAAATACTATCAATTTCCTAACCCACTTTATTACAGGACCTGCGTAGCTAGGAGATATAATATTAGTTTGAGAAAAAGGTATTAAATTAAAACCATCATCAAGAGAGTTATGAGCATTACTTGGTCTTTTTTCCTGAGGAACGCTTTGAAACTGTGGAATCTTTTCCACCTTCTTCTTGAAGATTGAGGGCAGCAATTTTTCTAGCATATATAGATTTTACCCTATTTGCTTTATTTTTATGAATAGTTTTTTCCTTAGAAGCTTTATCTAAGTACTTCTGCAATAAAACAAATTTTTCTTTTAGGGAATCTTTCTCTTTAGCTGAAATAGCCTTAGATAAAGACTTTCTTGCAGACTTATATTTCATCTCCCACCTATCATTGTGGGCTTTTTTTCTAGCCGAAGATCTAATATTCTTTTTTGCTGACTTAGTATTTGCCATAATCGGGTTGTATAATATCATAACTACGCCAAAGTAAAAAGTACATTATTAAATAATAAGGAAAAATGAAAATAGAAAATAAAAATACAAACGGTCTTCTATTCAGAGCACAAAACACTATACTTTCAGCGGCAGTAATACTTGGATTAGCTAGTGGTTTTAGTTCTGTTCTAGGGCTAATTAAAACACGTTTATTGGCTAGGTATTTTAGCGTATCCAAAGAACTGACCATTTTTTATACAGCCGACAAAATACCAAACTTAATGTATTCAATACTTATACTTGGAGCTATATCAACAGTTTTCATACCTGTTTTCACAGGGCTGCTGAAAAAAGATGAGGAAGAAGCATATAAAACAGCGTCTTCAATAATAAACTTCACTCTTTTATTTTTTATACTAGTAGGAACAATAATATTTTTTATGTCCCCAACTATAATAAAGCTATTATCTGTAGGAACATTCTCAAAAGAAGAAATAAATCTTGGATCTAACATAATGAGAATAATGCTTGTTTCGCAAATATTTTTAGTTCTTGGAAGTCTTTTAACAAGTATTCTCCAATCATTTAAATATTTTATTATCCCCGCCCTCGCACCAGTTTTCTATAACACAGGTATGATATTAGGAATTGTATTTTTATCTAACAGATTTGGGATATACGGAGCAGCAACAGGAGTACTTATAGGATCTATTCTTCACTTTTCTATACAACTACCTCTTGCAAAGAAAACCAAATTTAAATATTCCCCTTTTATCAACTTCTCTGATCATAACTTTAAAAATACGTTTAAATTAATACCTGCTAGAATAACAAACGTTCTTATATCCAACGTTACACAAACAATAAACAACAGTCTCGCCATTTTAATATCCTCTTCCTCTGCTATATACCTAAAGTTTGCAGACCAGCTACAAACATTCCCTGTAAGTTTATTTGGTGTATCCATGGCAGCAGCAAGTCTCCCAACACTTTCTTCACAAGCTGCCAATGAAGATAGAGAAAAGTTTAAAAACACCTTCTTAACATCATTTCACCAAGTCGCTTATCTTGTATTACCAGTTAGTGCCATTTTATTAATATTAAGAGTTCCAGCAATAAGGATTATATATGGTGTTAGCAACTTTCCATGGGCGTCTACAATAAGAACTGCTCAGACATTAGCTTTTTTTAGTATTTCAATATTCCCACAAAGTATTGCTTATCTAACATCCCGAGCTTTTTACGCGTTAAAGGACACAAAAACCCCTGTTGTAATTAATACATTAACCGCAATCACAAATATTCTATTAACAGTATTTTTTGTCACTAATCTAAAACTTGGCGTGTGGAGCATAGCTTTTGCATACACTATAACCTCAATTATTGATGCTTTTTTACTTATAATTTTTTTAGGGAAAAAAGTAGGAAAATTTAACAACAAGAAACTCTTTATACCTCTCACAAAAATACTTTGGTCTACTGCCATAATGGGAATAACACTCTACTTACCAATGAAATTTTTAGATAACTATGTATTAGATACAACAAGGACAATAAATCTTTTAATTTTGACCATAATAGCGGGGGTAACAGGAATGGCCGCATACCTACTTATTACTCGCTTATTAAAAGTTGAAGAAATAGAACTTTTTTACAAGCTTCTTAGAAAATTAAAAATCACAAAACAAGATATAAAAACAGAAGCTGTAAACTTGACCGCAACAGAACAAGAAACTGTATAATCACCTAATGGATCAACAGAAGATTAGAAATTTTTGCATAATAGCCCACATAGACCACGGTAAATCTACTGTGGCAGATAGAATGTTGGAAATAACCAACACAATAGATAAAAGAAATCTTGTTGAACAAACATTAGACTCAATGGACTTGGAAAGGGAGAAGGGAATAACAATAAAACTCAAGGCTATAAGAATGGAACACAACGGGTACCAACTAAATTTAATAGACACCCCTGGTCATGTTGATTTCTCATATGAAGTTTCCAGATCTCTTGCTGCTTGCGAAGGAGCTGTCCTCCTTGTAGATAAAACACAAGGTATACAAGCCCAAACAGTTTCCAATTTTTACAAAGCTGTAGAATCAGGGTTAAAAATAATACCAGTTATAAATAAGGTAGATTTGCAAACCGGAGACTTAGAAATACTTAAAAATGATATATCAAAAACCTTTGGATTAGAAAAAGAAGATATACTATGTGTTTCAGGAAAAACAGGTCAGGGAGTAGAAGACCTTCTTAATAAAATAATATCAGACATACCTGCTCCCTCCGGTCAAAAAAATGAAAACCCCAGAGCACTAGTCTTTGATTCCTACTACGATGAATATCTTGGAGTAGTGGCAAACATAAGGGTTGTTGATGGCGAATTTGAAATAAATCAAAATACAAAATTAAAATTTATGGCAACAAGCATAATATCTTCCCCAGAAGAAATTGGATACATAAAAATAAAAAGGGTCAAAACAGGAAAAATATCAACAGGAGAGGTTGGTTATGTAGCAACAGGTTTAAAAGATATAAAAGCGGTTAAAGTTGGTGACACGGTGGTTCTTGAAGAAGACAATTCATCCCAACCACTTCCTGGATATAAAGAGATAAAACCTTTTGTATTTGTTTCCATATATCCAATAGATAATTCCAAATCATCCCAATTAAGAGAGGCTCTTGAGAAACTATCTCTATCAGACTCTTCCCTATCTTACGAGCCCGAAAACAACACTGCTCTTGGATTTGGATTTAGATGTGGCTTTCTAGGCTTACTACATGCTGAAATAATTCAAGAAAGATTGGAAAGAGAATACAACCTTAACCTTATATCAACAACCCCCGCAGTAAGATATAAAATAATAAACACAAAAAATGAAACTTTATTTATAACTTCTCCAGCAGATTTACCAGATATTACCAGAGTTAAGGAAATACAAGAGCCGTGGATACTGTGCAAAATAGTATGCCCAGCTCTATACTCGGGTCCGGTGATAAAACTTTGCACTGAAAGAAGAGGTTTATTACAGAAAATGGAATACCCGAACGAAAACACTGTCTTTTTTGAATACGAATTACCTTTAGCGGAACTTGTTTACAATTTTTTTGACGATTTAAAAAGTGTCTCATCTGGTTTTGCCAGCCTTGATTATGATTTTTTAGATTACAGGGGTGTAATTGCAGTAAAATTAGACATACTTGTACACGGAGAGGTTGTTGATCCGCTAACAACCATAGTTCTAAAAAACAAAGCTCCAGAAATAGGAAAATCATTAATTAGAAAGTTAAAAGACATAATACCTAAACAACAATTTGCCGTCTCTTTGCAAGCTGCAGTAGGTGGGAAAATACTTGCAAGAGAGGATATTCCCGCATTAAGAAAAAATGTCTTAGCCAAAATGTCTGGAGGACATAGAGAAAGAAAAGACAAATTACTAGAAATACAGAAAAAAGGAAAGGCCAGAATGAAAAGAATTGGAAAAGTAGATATACCACAAGAAGCGTTTAGACAAATACTCACAAAATAAACGTGCAATTAAGCTAAAAAGATAAAATACTCTTGACACTTTTAGCACTCGTGATATATTACTGATAATATGCTTACAGACAGACAAATAGAACTTCTTCAAGCAATAATAGACGAGTATATTGATACCGCAGAGCCCGTTGGCTCCGTGGAAATAGTTAAAAACCATAATTTGAGATGCTCTGCCGCTACAGTCAGAAACGAGATGGCAAAACTCATAGATTTGGGGTTTTTGGAAATGTTACACACATCCTCTGGAAGGATTCCTACAAAAATGGCGTACAGACTATATATTGAGGATCTGATGGAAGAAGAAGAAATACCTGTTCTTCAAGAAGTAGCATTAAAACAAAGGCTTTGGTCAAATAGATTTGAGTTTGAAAAATTACTCAGAGAAACAACTTTAGCACTATCTGAGGTAACTGATTGTTTGTCTATAGCCACCACAGATGATGGGTTTGTTACCTACTCTGGAACAGTTAATGTTTTAGAATACAAAGAATTTTGGGATATAGATGTTGCAAAAGCAACTTTAAAAATACTGGATGACTACGGAACATTAAATAAAATATTTCAAAGTATCTTACCTGGACAAGATGTATACACATTAATTGGAGATGAAATTCCTGTAGAAAATCTAAGCAAAAGTGCAATAGTTTTCTGTCCTTTAAGAGTGGGAGAAAAATCAGGGAATATAGCTGTTCTTGGTCCTGCAAGAATAAACTATTCAAAAATAATCCCAATCATAAAATACACTAAAAAGATATTAGAGGAATTAGGAGGGTCTTGGTAATAAAAATAACTTAAATAACTGCCATGAAAGAAGATAAATCCATGAAAAAATCAAAAGACGGTACAGATATGCAAATTAAGGAGTTAGAGACAAAAATAGTATCCTTGGAAAATAGTTGGAAAAGAGCTGTTGCCGATTATAAAAATCTGGAAAAACGAACTGCAGAAGAAAAAACTAACTACATGCATTTTACAAAAAGCCAGGTTATTAAAGAATTCTTACCTTTTTTTGATAATTTAGAAAGACTAGAAGACCACACAAACGACGAAGGTTTAAAGCTAGTTATAAAAGATTTAAAAAATACATTAAAAAATATGGGTGTAGAGGAAGTAGATGCTTTGGGAAAAGATTTTGACCATAACACCATGGAAGCCATGGAATTAAAAAAAGGTGAAAAAAATAAAGTTTTAGAAATATACCAAAAAGGTTATTTATTAAATGGAAATTTATTAAGGCCAGCCAAAGTGGTTGTTGGCCAAGAATAGGAGGAAACATGTCTAAAATAATAGGAATAGATTTAGGAACTACAAATAGTTGCATGTCCGTTATGGAAGGTGGTTCTGCGAAAGTAATACCAAACGCAGAGGGTGCGAACACTACCCCATCTATAGTTGTTCCTGATCAAAATATTGTTGGTATACCTGCTAAGAGACAGCAAGTTGTAAACCCAAAGAACACAGTGTTCTCAATTAAAAGATTAGTAGGTAGAAGGTACGACGATCCTGATATACAAAAAATAAAGGATAGTTACCCATATGAAATTGTGGAAGGAAAAAACGGTCTTGCTTGTGTTGAAGTAGAAGGTAAAGTTTACACACCTCAAGAGATATCCGCAAAAATATTATCTAAAATGAAAGCTGATGCAGAAGCTTTCTTAGGGGAAAAGGTAACAAAAGCAATAATCACTGTACCTGCATACTTCAATGACTCTCAAAGAACTGCAACAAAAGAAGCTGGTCAAATAGCAGGTTTTGAGGTAGATAGAATAATAAACGAACCTACTGCGTCTTCACTAGCTTACGGATTAGACAAAAAGAAAAATGAAAAAATAGTAGTTTATGACCTTGGTGGCGGTACTTTTGATGTATCAATTCTTGAAATAGGGGATGGGGTGTTTGAAGTTAAAGCAACAAACGGAGATACCTATCTTGGTGGTGATGATTTTGACCAGAAAGTTATAGATTGGTTATTGGAAGAGTTTAAGAAGGAAAACGGTGTTGATATATCAAAGGATAGACAAGCAATGCAACGGCTTAAGGACGCAGCAGAAAAAGCCAAGATTGAGCTTTCATCAACAATGGAAACAGAAATAAACATACCATTTATTACAGCAGACAGTTCGGGACCTAAACACTTAAACATAAAACTAACTAGAGCAAAACTTGAGCAACTGGTTGACGATTTAATACAAAGAACAAAACTCCCTATGGAAAACGCTCTTAAGGACTCTGGCTTAAAGAAGGAAGACATTGATGAAGTGGTATTAGTTGGGGGAATGACAAGAATGCCAAAAGTAACCCAAACAGTTAAAGAGTTTTTTGGTAAAGAACCAAACAAAAGCATAAACCCTGATGAGGTAGTCGCACTTGGTGCTGGTATACAAGGTGGTGTTCTGTCAGGAGATGTAAAAGACGTCTTATTGCTTGATGTCACACCATTAACGCTTGGAATAGAGACACTTGGTGCAGTTTCAACACCTTTGATAAACAGAAATACCACAATACCTACTCAAAAAAGTCAGGTGTTCTCTACTGCAGCAGACAATCAAACAAGTGTTGAGATTAATGTTTTGCAAGGTGAGAGAGAAATGGCGGCAGATAACAAATCTTTAGGAAGATTTATGCTTGACGGAATTGCTCCCGCTCCAAGAGGGTTGCCTCAAATTGAGGTTACGTTTGATATAGATGCAAGTGGAATTTTAAACGTAACAGCAAAAGATAAAGCTACAGGTAAAGAACAGAGGATTACTATTCAAGGAGGTACAGGGTTGTCAAAAGAAGAAGTAGAAAAAATGGTAAAAGAATCAGAAATGCATGCCGACGAGGATAAAAAGAAAAAAGAAGAGGTTGAGGCAAGAAATCTAGCTGACGGTCTTTGTTATACCGCAGAGAAATCTCTCAAAGATGCTGGAGATAAAGTTCCAGAGGATGTTAAAAAAGATATAGAAGAAAAGGTCAAAAATATAAGAGATGGTCTGCAAACAGACAGCTCTGATGTCTTGAAACAAAAAACCCAAGAACTATCCAGCTCATTGCAAAAAATAGGAGAACACTTGTACAAACAAGGTGGTCCTGAATCTACAAGTAGCAGTACTGAAAATAAAGAAGGTTCAGAGAATCAGAAAAAGGACTCTGAGGAAGATAAAAACGACCCTGTAGAAGGTGAAATAGTAGAATAAGTCACTTTAGAGTATAAAAGTTATACATAATGTGTGTTTGCCTTTTATTTAAAAGGCAAACACATCAAGAGAGGGCCCCGCATTCTGCGGGGCCCTCTTAATTTCTACTAAAAACTAAAACCCCTAAACTAAACAGCCTCATCTTCCATATAAGACTCGGTATCTTCTTCCATGGAATCCATCACTTCAGTGGATGTTTCAACAACACTCTCTACAGGAGCGGTTTCTTGTTGTTTAACAGGATCTTGAACCACAATGTTTCTAACACCTACTCCAGGGATTGACCCCAAAACACTATCATCATCACCAACATCTTCGTCTGATTGTAAGTTTTCTTCTAAATCTAAGTTCTCGTTACTTTCCTCAGAAAAACCCCCATCTCCTTGAACAGCACTAAAATCATTATTTTGATTTTCTTCCATTTTTAAATCCTTTTTAAATATTTACCTACAAAAAGTATAGCAAAATATTGACTGTTCTAGTAAGCAACGGGTATACTTTAACTAAATTTATCTGCCCTTATACACCACTCTGTCGTGCTGTTTTGGGCAACGGAAACCCAAAATGGAAACATTAGAAATAATACTAATCATAGTCAGAATAGCTACATATGTTGCTGTTATAGCAGTCTTGATTTATATCGCACTTATTTTAAAAGAGATACAGGGTATAACAAGGGAATTTAAGGAGATAACTAAAACCGCAAGAAAACTAATAAGATCTGTAACAGAGCCAATTAATTCTGTGGCGGGACTTGTTGGTGATATTACAAAAGGTGTAGATAACTTAAGATCTTTAGTAAATATATTTGATAAAAAAAGAAAGGGGGATGAATACGACTATGAGGAATATTGATATGGAAAGAGATTATAGATATTACGATAGAAAAAAAGGTTCTTTTTCTAAAGGATTTTTTTGGGGAGCTGCTATTGGAGCATTACTTGGGGTTATCTTTGCACCAGACAAAGGTGAAGAAACAAGAAAGAAGATTAAAAAAGTAGCTAAGGAGTATGAACAAAAAGGTGAGGAGGTTGTAGAAAAAGCAAAAGAGAAATATGAAGAGATAAAAGTAAAAGCTGAGCCTTTTGTAGAAAAAACAAAGGAAAAAATAAACAGTGTGAAAAATAAAATTGAGGAAAATAAAGAACCATTTCTAAACAAAATTGACGAGATAACCGATAACATAGAGGAAGAGATAGGAAAATCTCGCAAAAGATACTTTAAAGGTGTTAAAAAGAGATAGTTATAAATAATCCTCAGTGTTAGAATATTTCTATGAATAATGATACTTCTATAAACTCTCTAATTGGTCATGAGTATCAGCCTGAAAAGCCTATTGGTGCTTATAATACAGAAGAAACTTCTAATCAAACCAGTGATGTGGAAAAAGTAACAGACTTGTGGCCCAACAATAATGAGAAAATGATAAACACTACAGAGGTAATTAGCAATGAGACAGCAGAAACAGTAGAAAAGGAAAAACACACAGAAACCATAAATACGATAGGTAACATAAAAGAAATACCTGCTAACGTAGATGTGGAAGCTAAAAGTGAGGAGGAAATAAAATATTTTGAAGACACCCCTGTAGACCCGGCAAGCACTGATGAGCACCAAAAGGCCAATGATACAGAAGCAGAATTCATAGAAGGACAAATGGAGGAAGCTGCCCGTGCATCAAGGTAATGTTCTAGAAAAATCTACAACTTTTGCAGAAAGTGCTCTAGTTATACTCATAGTTTTTTTTGTTATTTTTTTAATAATTTTGATTGTGTCCTCAATAATCAGGAGAAGAAATGAGAGAAACTACCAATTTAACTTAACTTTTTTCCAAGTACGACTTCCAAAAGAAAACGAGATAGAAGTAAAAGCTGCTGAGCACATGTTTTCAAGCTTATTAAGTTTAAGAAAAAGTCCTTTAGGAGCTTTTTTTACAGGACAGTACAGAATATCTTTTGAAATAATATCTAAAGAATCAGGTATTTCTTTTTATGTTGCTGCTCCAAATGAAATATCCACCATAGTAGAAAAACAAATAAACGGGTCCTATCCTGAAGCAGATATAGACGTTGTCCCCCCACCAGAAATATGGGATAGAGGGAAGCACACCAGAGTTACAGAGTTACGCCTGAGAGCTCCTTCTTACTACCCCATCAAAGAATATGAAAATTTAAAAAGTGATTCCATGGGTTCAATAACATCAGCTATGAGCAAAATGAGAAGCGGAGAGGTTCTTGCAATACAATATATACTTCAGTCAGCTGATGACAGCTGGAGACTAGCTGGAAGAAGTTTTATATCAAAAATAAAGGCTATAAAAGCTAACCCGGAAAAGGTTGTTTCTGTAGATGAAAAGTTTCTTGAAGGTATAGAGAACAAAATAAGTAATCCTGGGTATTTTGCGAAAATAAGAATTGTCTCCATAGCAGAAGATAAAATAGCTGCTGAGGCTCAGATACAGAATTTAGCAAGTGCTTTTGAGCAATTCACAGACATAACATACAACAGATTTGTTAGAAAAAATACATCATCGTCTATCAGATTTGTTGAGGACTTTGTTTACAGAAGAATGAATTTAAAAAGACTGACATTGCCAATTGTAGGAAAACAAATATATTCAAATGTCTCTGTCTTGAATATTGTTGAAATGGCAACAATATTTCACTTTCCAAATAAAGATGTAACTACACCAAATATAGAATGGTTAGGTGCTAAAACATCCTCTGCTCCTGTTAATTTGCCTGATGAGGGTGACGGTGCTTTCCTAGGCTGGAGTGTTTTTAGAGGGATTAAAAAGAAAGTTTTCATAAGAGACGAGGATAGAAAAAGACATGTTTACATAATAGGTCAAACAGGAACAGGAAAATCTGAGCTTATGATGTGGTTAGCCTTACAAGATATACAAAGAGGGGAAGGTGTTGCTGTTATAGATCCACACGGAACAGATGTCCAAGCATTGTTGGAAAAAATACCACCAGAAAGAAAAAACGATGTTATTCTTTTTGACGCCTCTGATAGAGAAAGACCTCTTGGTATAAACATGTTAGAAGCTAAGACAGAAGAGGAAAAACACATGTTAATTAACTCCTTTATAGCTTTGCTATATAAGCTTTATGATCCTAACCATCAAGGAATAATGGGTCCCGTACTTGAGAGAGCTATAAGAAGCGTCATGCTTACAGCTATGACGGATCCAGAATCAACAATGATAGATGTTTTGAAGCTTTTTATAGACGAGAGTTACTCCAAAAAATTTATGGATAAAATCACAGACCCTATGGTCAAAATGTACTGGGATGAAATGGCAGGAACATCCCAAAATAGAAAATCAGAAACAATGGGGTACTTTGCATCCAAATTTGATCGTATAACTGTTGATAGAACAATGAGAGATATAATAGGTCAAAAGAAATCTTCAATAGACTTTGACGAAATAATGGCAAATAAAAAGATATTGTTAGTGGATCTTGCGAAAGGAAAGATAGGTGAGGAAAATTCAAACTTCTTAGGTCTTCTTTTGGTACCTAGAATACTAACTGCAGCTCTTAGGAGACAAAAACTAAAGGGGGATTTTCCGAATTTCTTTTTGCATGTGGATGAGTTTCAAAACTTTGCTACCCCAGATTTTGCAACAATACTGTCTGAGGCAAGAAAATATAAATTAAACCTAACTGTAGCACATCAATTTATAGAACAATTACCAGAAGATATAAAAACTGCTGTTTTTGGTAATGTAGGTACAACATGTGCATTCAGAGTTGGTTTAGATGACGCTGAATACTTAGAAACACAGTTTGAACCTGTGTTCACAAAACATGATTTAAGCAACTTACGCGTTGGAAATGCCTACATAAAATTACTAGTAAAAGGCCAACCTACTCCCCCATTCTCACTCTTTGTAGATTGGAATGATTTAACCTCCGTAAAAAGAGATTCACAGCTTGCTGAAGAAATAAAGGAACTTTCAAGATTAAAATACGGCACACCTATAGAAGAGGTGGAAGAATTTATAAACAGCAGACTAAGCCCAGACCCTGTTTTAAATCTTAAAGATGCTACTACCGAAAATCCCTTTGCAAAACTTCCTTTTTAACACCCATCCGTTGAAATAAACACGCGTTTGCTTGTATAATCTAGTCAAATATGAATCTGCCATCTTTTAAAAAAGTGTATGAGGATAATGATAGATTTTTGGTTCTTAATATAAATGCTAGAGATGTTAAATGCTTAGAGCTACTCTATAACGAAAACGTAATAAATATAACTGGTGCAAGTTTTCAAGAGTTACCCGAAGGTTCTGTCAGAAACGGGATGATTTTATACAATGATATTGTTGTAGACGCAATAAAAAATACTGTAGAAAAAGCAACTCAAAATTCACAAAACAAAACTAAAAGCGTTATTGTCGGTCTGGATGGAGGTATAACAACCAGCCTTACTACAACAGTTAGGATGAAAAGACCAACATCAGAGCCTATACAAACATCCGAAATAGAAAACATGTATCAAAGAATAGAAGAAGCGGCTATTATCCAAGCCAGAAACAAGGTCTTGGAAAATACAGGTGATCCAGACATTGGTATAAGTGCAATAACAACATCAGATATATATTTCAAGGTAGATGATCAAAAGGTTGGGGTTCTTGAGGGACAAAGAGGACAAACTGTAGAAATGGCTGTGTATAACGCATTCGTTCCAGATTTTCATATAAAATCCGTTCAAAATGTTGTTAAAAAGGCTGGCCTAAATATTATAGCCATAGGATCTCAGATGTATTCTTTGGTTGAATTAATAAAAACTTCATCAACTGAGCCAGAGGACTTTGTACTCATAAATCTATCCGAGGATTCCACTGATGTTGGAGCTGTTTTTAGTGGAGGTATGGCATCATCAAGATCTTTAAACATAGGGTATCTGCACTTTTTAAAGGCTATTGGATCAAAGATGGGTTTATCTAATAAAGAAACTGAGGCTGTTATTAAAATGTACAAAGCTAAAAAACTATCAGAAAGTGAAACAAACCTTGTAAAAGCATGTTTGAGGGAAGTTTTAGAAATATGGATAGATGGTTTAAAAATTCTTTTTGAAGATTTTCCTGGGGTTAAAACTTTTGCTCCAACTGTATATTTTTCTGGATGTGGTTCTGACATAGATGATATTTTTCAAGCTCTTGAAACAGAACAGTGGTCCAAGACAATACCTTTTAAGAATGACCCAGAATTTAAAAAGTTTTCTTTTCTAAACAGTCCTGAGATAGCCAACATAACAGATCAAAACATAGGTGATGATTGGACATATATGGCTTCTGCATCAGTTATTTATAAAGAAATAATAGGGGTAATTTAATATGAGAATGGAATTAAACCAAGAAGATAATGTAATAGAAGTTATAAATAAAATTAAAGAGGTTAGTGATCTTAATATTGATCTTTTCATACCAGAGGGATCTGTTTTGTTTGAGAACTTTCTAAATTTAAAACTTATTCAACACGAAGCCGATAAAATGGAAAAAAGTATCAACTTCTCTACCAACGACGAGCATGGAGAGGTTTTATTGGAGGCATTATCAGGAAAAGAAATGGAGTACATACCAGAGGAATTTGGAAGAACTGAAGAATACACAACAAAACCAAAAAAGAGAAATATTCGTATCCCACATATAAAAATACCTAAAATGGGGGAAAACAAAAAATGGTTGTTAGCGTTAATACCTTTAATTTTAGTAGGTTCTTTTATTTATTACGGATCAACAGCACCCAAAGCTACAGTAAAAATAACAGTAGGATCTAACCCATTCATAAAAAGTATATCTGTGAAAATAAAGGCCGATTCTCAAACAAATGTTAAAGAAATGATATTACGCGGAAGTACTTTGTCAGCAGAGGTTGAAGATAGCTTAGAAAAGGACACTTCGGGTTCAAAAACTGTAGGAGAAAAGGCTACAGGGGAAATAAAAATATACAATAAAACAGATACTGAGATGGAGCTTGATAAAGGTAATAAGATTACTTATAAAAACGGGTCTAACAGCTTGGTATACGTGTTAAAGGAAAGTGTGACTGTACCGCCAAGGGAAGAAGATCTAGAAACACTAACATCAAAATGGGGTGAGGTTGAGGCAAAAGTAGAAGCCTCAGATATAGGACCGGATTACAACATAGATGATAATGAAAACCTTTCTGTATCTGGAAAAAATAAAAGTGAGGCTGAAGCTAAGACCAAAGGAAAACTATCAGGAGGAAACAGTAAGGAAATAAAAATTGTTTTAGAATCAGATAAAACAGATGTTTCTAGTGAGCTTAGAACAACGTTACTTAAAAAGGCTGAGGAGGATTTAAAAAATAAGCTAGCCTCAAATCAAAAGCTTGTGGAAGGTTCTACAAAAGTAACAGTAACTTCTGAAACATTTAGTGCTCAGGTTGGGGACGAAAAAAATAAAATATCCGTAACTCAAAAGGCTACTGCTGAAGCCTTAATATACACAGAAGGGGATTTAAACACCTTCATTAGTGATTATTTTAAGAGTGTTATACCAGAAGGACACTACATGCCTGAAAAAGAGAGAAAGACAGAAATAAATGTATTAGGCAATTCCGTAAACAGTGTTGTGAATTCAAAGGAGGCTGATATTCAGATTACATTAAGATCTATAATTATCCCTGATATTAAGGAGGATAATGTTAGAGAAAGCTTAAGTGGGAAAACAGAGGAAGAAGCCAGAAAGATAATAGAGTCTCTGAAAAACATAGAATATTACGAAATGAGTATATCCCCAAGAGTTCCTTTTTTCTCAAAAGTTCCAAAAAATACAGATAGAATAAATGTGGAACTAATAAAAGAAGATAAAGGAGAAACCATATGACTGTAAAACAAGACCCTAATCTTCCAAATATTCTTGGTATAGATTATGGAGAAACCCATTTAGGACTTGCCTTGGGGGTTAATAACATAGTATCTCCGCTAAAAGTCGTGATGGCAAAAGATCAAAAGATAGCCTTATTTGAAATAAACAGAGTTATTATAGAAAATAAAATAGGATTAGTGGTCATGGGGTTACCACTCACAGCAGAGGGAAAAGAAACCAAAGAATCTTTGGTAATAAGAAGGTTTGCAAAAACTCTAAGAACGGTAACAAAAAGGCCAGTTGTTTTTCAAAACGAGTTTGGGACATCTAAAGCTGCTTTAAAAGAGGCTTTAGATATTGATATACCTATGAAAAAAAGAGCATTAAATGATCATCTTGCAGCAGCTCTTATACTTAAAGAGTACTTCAATGAGACATCTGATAATTAAGAGTGGTTTGTTTACTTAAAAATTAGATATAAAATTAATAGTGAATATGTGGAAAACAATTTTAACAATATACATAATAGCTGGATTTATCTATGCCTTGTATGTTTCATCTAAGAGACCTGTTGTATGGTACCACTTCCCAATTAACGTGGTTTTAGGTCCTGTAACAGTTATTTATTTAGTGATCTTAATCGCAAGGGGAAAAAGGATCCCTATTGGAAGATAAATGTATAAAAATATATTTGCCTCTAAAAAAGCTGTTATCTTTGAATTAGACGGTGTTGTTACAAAAGACACACACGAGCTAAGGATTAAAGCCTTTGAAAAAGTTGAGGATACAAACCCCATAGGATATTTAATGCCTAGATCATATTATTCTGAAGGTTGTTCTTTTGAAGAAATATGGGATGCCATTATTTATGGGAATGATATAAATACAAACTTTAAAATAAAAGACTTGGTTAAAAAAACGTGGGAAGCATATGAGGAAATAATAAAAAACCCCGATACTTCTTTGGAACTAACAGAAGGGTTTATTGATTTTTATTATGAACTTAAGACTGAAAAGAACATGAAAATAGGACTTGTGACTGACACTCCAAAATATACTTGTGAAGAAATTATGAAGAGATTAGAAATAGATGGTTTGTTTGATGCCTTAATAACAGGAGATGATATCAAGAAATCTAAACCCGATCCAGAAACATATTCCAAGATTTTAAAAAAGTTAAACGTATCAAAAAAAGAAGCACTGGTGTTTGAAAGCTCAGTCCCAGGAACCAACTCTTCTATAAAAGCTGAAATTGATACCTCTGTTATATGGGACGGGGATATTGAAAAAAGATATTTTAGCGAAAAAGTTTTAGATTTTACAACTGATTTTACATCTTATCCAGGAAACCTGGATCAAACCCACGAGGAATATATTGCAACATCTGTAAAAGAAGCTTTTGAAGAAAAGCAGCAGCAATAAAGTGCACCACTCATTTTTATAATCCACATTGCTTGATAGTTGTGGATAACTTGTGTACTCTAAAGACCCGTACGTGATTTACGCAAAAATAATTTCCCGCCCACTTAGTGGTCGTTTTGTTAACAAATATAGAAAATATGAAAACCGATCATAAAAATATAAACCCAGTAGACATGTGGAAAGCGATATTAGGCCAAATAGAGCTTGAGCTCTCCCCCATGGTTTATAAGTCCATGATTTCAAGAACTAAAGGTGTATCTATGGAAAATAAAACACTGGAGGTTTCGTGTGAAGATGATTTTATAAGAAAAAATTTAGAAAAAAAATACTCTGATATTGTAAAAAGGGCCTTAGTAAATATTTATGGGGATGAGGTAAAAGTTAAATTCTTTGTTTCTAGAAAAACCATCCAAACAAAAAAAGAGACAAACGAATTAGGGCCTCTTTTTACACAACAAAGAAATATATCTGAAATACAAGAAGAAAAAAGGGCAAAATCTAATTTAAACTCTAAACTAACATTTGAACACTATGTATTGGGAAAAAATAATAACTTAGCATATGCTATAGCTACAGCTATATCAGAGAAACCTGGGGAACTATATAACCCAGTGTTTATTTACTCAAAAGTTGGGTTAGGTAAAACCCACCTTATTCAAGCAATTGGTAACAAGATAATAGAGACAAAACCTGGAATGAGAGTTGTATATACAACTGGGGAAACTTTTACTAATGAATTGATAGAAACTATACAAAGTGGAAAAGGAGGAGGAAGGTACACTGCTAATCAATTTAGAGAAAAATTCAGAAAAGCAGATGTTCTTTTGATAGATGATATCCAATTTATAATAGGCAGAGAATCTACTCAAGAAGAGTTTTTCCATACATTTAACACTTTATACATGGCAGGGAAACAAATTGTTATAACTTCTGATAGACCTCCAAAAGATTTTAACAGTCTGGAAGAAAGAATAACATCAAGGTTTAGTAGTGGTATTGTAGCTGATATACAAACACCAGATATGGAAATGCGTGCAGCAATACTAAGATCTAAAAGAGATGAGGAAAAAGATAGCGTGTCTAATGAGGTTATAAACTATATAGCGGAAAAAGTAGAATCAAATATAAGAGAGTTAGAAGGAGCTTATCTTCAAGCTATAACTTATGCTAAAGCCACGGGAAATGAATTGACAGTAGATTTAGCAGCCCAAGCTCTTGGTGGTACTGTAAAAGAAAAGGTGCAAAAAAATGTAAATGTAAACGAAATCCTTAAAGCCGTTTGTCTTTATTATTCTGTTAAATCCCAAGACGTTAAAGGTAAAAAAAGGACAAAGGATTTGGTAATACCAAGACAAGTAGCAATGTATTTGATGAAAGAAATTACAGGAATGCCTCTTGTATCAATAGGGGATTTTTTAGGCGGAAGGGATCACACAACAGTAATGCACGGTATAGGTAAGATACAAGAAGAGGTAGCAGAAACTGGAAAAATAACCCAAGATGTTGTAAATGTTAAACAAATATTATTTAACAACTAATGGGGATAACTTTATAACGAATTTTCATTAAAAACTAATGTGGAAAAGTGATGCGAGTTATCCACAAAGATATACACAAGAATTTAAAGGTTTTCCACTTATAAAAAACATAACAACATAGTAAAAACAAGAATCACAGTATATAAAACACCGTTTAATACACAAAAAGTGGTTTCCACAAAAACGATTCTTTTAAAACCTGTAAAGCCGATGAAAAAACAGTTCTCAACATATCCACACCACTAATACTACGTCTTCGTATTATATATACAAAAAATTAATGATTAATGATGTGGAAAAGAATTGTTGAAAAATAATATATAATAAAATTAATCTAATAACATACTATTCTGCCCTACTAATAAAATGATTAAAAAGCAGAATATTTTAAAAATATCTAAATATCTTTACTTACTTTTAATTTTCTTAATTCCTTTAAATCTTGGTAAACATTTTGAAATTTACTCTTCTTATGTAGATGGTGTTGTTATAGATTATTTAATACCTACAGTTTATGTACAAGATATACTTGTTTTTATTATCTTAATTTTGTGGTTTGCTGATGGAGGTCTCTACAGATTTATCTTTTCAAAAGATAAATTTTTGGAAAGGAAAGAAGTTACCGTATCCATTCTTTTTATTTTTTCTGTATTTTTATCTACCATATCTTCTTTAAGATTTTTACCATCTTTTTATGCTTGGTCTAGATTATTCATCTACTTTTTATTGTTTCTATATTCTCTATTTGAGATTCATATAGAAGATGAGTTTTTTAATATATTAGGTGTGGTATCAATTTCCGTTACTTTATTAAGTGTTTTAGGTATTCTGCAATTTTTTAACAAAGGTTCTGTTTTCAATAATTATTTATTGTTTGGAGAGCAGCCTTATACACCATCTACTTCAAATATTACTGTTAAAAACTTTTTAGGTAGGGCTGTTATACCATCTTATGGTTTATTTAGACATCCTAATATTTTTGGAGGTTATCTTAGTTTAATGCTTTTATGGTTAATTCCCTTTATTAAAAATAGAAAAATTTACATTGTTCCTGTATTTTTAGGAATAGTATCGTTGTTTTTTACATTTAGTTATATATCGTGGATCTCTTTTTTATTTGGATTATTTTCTCATTTAATTTTGTCAAAAAGTGTTAAAAATACCTATAATAAAAAACAAATTCTTTCTGGTATTGTTATAGCCCTTTGCCTTTTTTTACTAATAATTCCTATGTTTGGAAAAAATTCTTACAATGACCCTAGTGTTTATAGAAGAGTTAACTTTTCCAAAGCTTCTTACAGAATTATAAAAGATAAACCTTTATTTGGAGTTGGTTTTAATAATTCAGTTATAGTTATGGATTCTTATAACACATATTCTAATGATATAAGTTTTGTACAACCTGTTCACAATATTTTTCTGTTAATTTTTTCTGAAAGTGGTGTATTTTCATTTTTACTTTTATTTTTACTCTTAATGTTAGTTATAAAAAAGCTTGTTAATTCAAGTTATTTTTATATTTTTTTCATATCTGTTTTGCAAATTATTATATTGGGTAGTTTTGATCATTATATTTTAACCATGCATCAAACCTTACTTTTATTTTGGTTAATATTGGGAATTAGTTTGCAATAGTATTGGAATTTAAATTTAGGCCGTATATAATTTAGGAGATGAAAAACAAAATTTTAACTGCCATAATTTTAATCACTATACCTTTTACCCTTACTGCATGTAATGTTTCTAATATTCCTGTTATAGGAAAATACCTTTCTGGAGGAGGTGGTGGTAACGACTCTCCTGCTCCTGAAAAACCTGTTACCATTTCCTTTTGGGGTGTTTGGGAAAAACCAGACGTTATGGATAGTGTCTTTTCAAGATATAAGATGGATAAACCGCATGTGACAGTAAATTATGATGACAGATCAGTTCTTGGAGCTGATCAATATAAAGAAACCGTTATAACTAGATTAAAGGAAGGTGTTGCTCCAGATGTAGTCTTAGTTCATAACAGTTGGTTACCTTACATATTAGATTATTTGTCCCCAGCACCTGTTGAGACAATATCTGCTTCAGATTACACTCAAAAGTATTATCCTGTCGCTTCAGATGTTGCTGTAAGGGATAACCAAGTTTACGCAGTACCGTGGTATTACGATGGTTTAGTTTTAGTTTACAACAAAGATCATTTTAGCGAGATTGATCAGTTGACACCACCAACAGCATGGGAAGAGTTTAGAAGGATAGCATTAGCTCTTACTGTGAAGGCACAAGATGGGCAGTTTGTTAGAGCAGGTGCTGCTATAGGTGCTGCTGATAATATAGATTTTGCCACTGATATTTTAGGTTTAATGTTTGCTCAGGCTAACATTACTGTCCCAGATAATATTGATAGTAAATCTGCTCAGGATGCTTTAGATTTCTATACTCTCTTTGTAAAGTCAGACGGTGTTTGGAATAAATCATTACCAGAAGCCTCCAAAGCTTTTTCTGCAGGAAAAGTTTCAATGATATTTCTTCCCACATGGAATTTAATGGATATTATTGAAGCAAATCCTAATATGAATATAGGTGTTGCTCCTGTCCCACAAGCTGTTGCTGAAAGACCTGTTTCTTGGGGGAGTTTTTGGATGTACGCTGTTCCCAAGTCATCTTCAAATCAAAAAGCTGCGTGGGATTTAATTAAATATATAACTGATGATCAACAACAGGATAATATGTTTAGAAAGGCTTCAGAAACAAGACCTTACGGACCTCCATTTGCTTCAAAAAATCTTATACCTAACTTGGATACATATCCTACATCTGTTTTTCTTAAGCCTGTCATAAATACTGCTCCTTTTGCTAAAAGTAGCTATTTTTCTGCAAGATCAGGAAACAAATTAGAAGTAGATGCTTTGAGAGAAGCAATAGAGAGTGTTTTAACAGGGCAAACATCTGAAACAGCTTTAACTGATTGTAAGAAAAAGCTTACAGGCACCACATCTGCTAGATAATCTTGAAAGTATTTTACAGGTTGGTATATTTCCTCTGTGATTATATTTGGTATAGAAACATCTTGTGATGAAACAGCAGCTTCAATTGTTGAAGATGGTGTGAATGAAATTTGTAATGTTGTTTCATCCTCAAAAGAATTTCATGAAAAAACTGGTGGTATTGTTCCAGAAATTGCTGCAAGAAAGCAAGTAGAAGCAATAACACCTGTTATTAAAGAGTGTTTTGAGGCGTATAAGAAGAAAAAAGGGTATAAAAAATTAGAAGATTGTTATAAAGATATTGATGCTGTTGCAGTGACTGTTGGACCAGGGCTTATAGGATCTTTAATAGTAGGTGTAGAAGCTGCAAAAGCTTTAAGTGTTTTTTTGAAAAAACCTATTATTCCTGTTAACCATCTTATTGGTCATATATACGCAAACTTTTTAAATCCGTCTGAAAATGAAATAAATAAAATTGATTTTCCTGCAATAGCTTTACTTGTTAGTGGCGGTCATACCGACATTGTTTATATAAAAAACCACGGTGATATGGAATATTTAGGTGGAACTTTAGATGACGCAGTAGGCGAGTCTTTTGACAAAGTTGCTAGAATGCTTGGTTTATCCAAATATTTGGGAGGTGTTTTATTATCTAATAAAGCTTCTGAATGTGAAGTTAGTACAGCTAAAGGTTTATTACCTAGGCCTATGATTGATCAAGACAACTTTGATTTTTCATTTTCTGGCCTTAAAACTGCTACAAAAAGATTAATTGAGACAGGAGAACACAGAGTGGCTTCAATTGCTAGAGAGTTTGAAGACGCTGTTGTGGAAGTACTTGTTAAGAAAACTATAAAGGCTGTAGAAAAATACAATGTTAAAACGCTTTTGTTAGGTGGCGGGGTTTCCGCAAATACAACTTTAAGAGAAGAAATATTAGAAGAATGTGAAAAAAGAAAAATATCTGTTTTTGTACCACCTCTTAGACTTTGTACAGACAATGCTGTTTATATTGCAAGTGCAGCATATTTTAATGCAAAAAAAGAGAATGATGTTAAAGATATCGTTCCTGACCCGTCCCTTGGAATAATGGATAATTAGTTTTTTAGTATATTTATAAGCTGGTTTAAATCTACGACCTTGGAATCTTTTTCAGATCTTTTCTTAAGCTCAATGTTTTCTCCTGTTTTTTGTGATACCACTGCTCTATAAGGGATACCTATAAGATCTGTGTCTGAAAACTTTTGACCTGCTGTTACGTCTTTTCTATCGTCATATAAGACCTCTATTCCCGCGGAAATTAAAGATTGGTAAACATTTTCTGCTTGTCTATTAACACTTTCTTCTTCAAGATTTAGTCCTACCAAACTTACTTTATAGGGAGATATATTTTCTGGCCATATAATTCCTTTATCATCGTGTTTTAGTTCTACAATTGTTGCCATTACTCTTCCAGGTCCTATACCATAACTACCCATTACCACTGGCTTTTTATTTCCTTGCTCATCTGTGTAGTAAAGTCCTAAAGCATCAGAAAACTTTGTGCCTAAAGGAAATATGTTTCCTACTTCTATTGCTCTTACCTCCTCTAAATCATTTTTATCTATTCCAAGTTCTTCTATGACTTCATCATTGTAAACCTCTTTGTTTATAGCTATACCTTTATTTTTGTCTAAATAAACAGTGTCTTCTCCAGAATCACATATTGTTTGAAATTCATGGCTAAATTTACTAAAACTACCACCGCTTGCGAATGTAACATATGTATCATTCCCGATACCCAGTCTATCCCATATCTTAATATAGGCTTGTTTAACCTTTTCGTAATAATTTTCATGATCTTCTTTTGTTTTATCAAAAGAATAAAGATCTTTCATCAAAAACTCCCTAGTTCTCAAAAGACCTCCTTTTGGTCTTACTTCGTTTCTAAATTTTGTTTGAAATTGAAAAGCATACAAAGGAAGGTCTTTATAAGATTCAATTTGCTGAACCATTAAATTTGTTAAGGGTTCTTCGTGGGTTATTGCAAGACATGTTTCTGTGCCGTTTTTAAATTTTGTTTTAAACCATATGTCCACAACATCATCCTCATATCTTCCACTTTTTTTCCATACTTCTGGGTTTTGAAGAGATGTTAGAGACATCTCTTGCCCATCTATTGCAACCATTTCCTCTCTTATTATTTGAACTATTTTGTTTAATACTCTTAATCCCAAAGGTAAAAAAGTATAAACACCGGCAATTTCTTTGTGTATAAAACCGCCTCTTAATAAAAGCTGAGCACTTATGCTTTCCTCATCTTTTGGCGCGTCTTTTTTAGTTTTTCCTATAGTTTGAGAATATCTCATACCCGTTGATTTTATCACAGTACCGTTTTTATGTGTATTTTTGTTGTAATGACAGTAATTTTTTGATATCTTAATTCCGTGGAAAAAAAATACGATCATAAAATACAAGAGCCTTCTATTCAGAAAAAATGGGAAGATGCAGAGGTTTTTAAAGGAAAGATAGATCCAGAAAAAAAGCCTTTTACGATAGTTCTTCCACCACCAAATGCAAACGGAAAGCTTCATACTGGTCACGTGCTTATGTTGGCAATAGAAGACATTTTAATTCGCTGGAAAAAAATGCAGGGTTTTTCTACCTTGTGGTTGCCAGGCACAGATCATGCGGGTTTTGAAACACAGCTAGTTTTTGAAAAATATTTAAAAAGTAAAGGAAAATCCAGATTTGATTATGATAGAGACTCTTTATACAAGGAGATCTGGGATTTTGTAGAGTCATACAAAAGTACAATTTTAGAACAAATGAAAAGAATGGGCCCTGGTTTAGACTGGTCTAGGTACACCTATACTTTGGACGATAGTGTGGTTGAGACTGTTTATAGTACTTTTGAAAAAATGCTTTCCGAAGGATTAATTTATAGAGATGATTACATTATTAACTTTTGTCCTAAATGTGGTACTACTTTTGCGGATTTAGAGTTAAGACATGTTACAAGAAAAGACCCTCTTTATTACATGAAATATGGTCCCTTTACTCTTGCAACAACAAGACCAGAAACAAAGTTTGGGGATACTGCAATTGCGGTTAATCCAAAGGACGAAAGATACAAAGATTATGTTGGAAAAGAAATTGAGGTTGAAGGGTTAAACGGCCCCTTTAAAATTAAAGTCATTGCAGATGATTTTGTTGATCCAAGTTTTGGGACAGGGGTTGTTAAAGTAACGCCTGCACACGATAAAAATGACTTTGAAGCTGGTAAAAGGCATAATCTTGAAATAAAACAGGTGATAGGTCTTGATGGAAAGATGTTGGAAATCGCAGGACCTTATGCAGGACTTCCAGTTTTAGAAGCAAGAAAGAAAGTAGTTGAGGATATGCAAAAGAAAGGATTAATGGTCAAGATAGATGAGGATTATGAGCATACAATTTCCGTTTGTTATAAAGGAGGACATGAAATAGAACCTATGGTTCTTCCTAACTGGTTTATAAAGGTAGATTCATTAAAAAAACCAGCTTTAGATGTTGTGACTAATGGTACGGTAAAAATATATCCAAAATGGAGACAAATAACATACACAAAATGGATGGAAGAAATGAGAGATTGGCCAATATCCAGACAAATAGTTTGGGGTATAAGAATTCCAATTTGGTACGATGTTGATAAAAACCCCGATCTTCAGATTAATTTTATAGATGCAAAAGGAGAAAGAGTTTCTGGTAAGGTAGGAGATTTACTCAATACTTACAGTTTTGAGGATATTAAAAAAGGTTTACAGAATCTAATAGCACCAAAGGACGCTGTGTTCTCCACAAAAGATGGGGATGATGGGAGGTATTTACAAGAAACAGACACTTTTGATACTTGGTTTTCATCAGGGCATTGGCCTTTAGCAACACTAAGATATCCAGATTCCGAGGATTTTAAATATTTTTACCCAACTTCTGTTATGGAAACTGGCTGGGAAATAATTAGATTTTGGGTTTCCAGAATGATAATGTTTGGAATTTATCTTACTGGGGAGGCTCCTTTCAAAGATGTTTATTTACATGGTTTAGTTAGAGATCCAGAAGGAAAGAAAATGAGCAAATCTCTTGGTAATGTGATTGATCCATTAGATTATATTGAAGAGTTTGGTGCTGATGCCTTAAGAATGGGTCTAATTTCTGGTACAGCAAACGGAAGAGATTTTGCTTTTCCAAAAGATAAAGTTTTAGCGTACAGGAATTTTGCAAATAAGTTATGGAACATGGCTAGGTTTATGTTGATGATGTTTGGTGATTTTGAGAACGATATACCAGAATTTATTAATAATGATGAAAACAGACAGCCTTTGGATGATACAGATAAAGAAATGTTAAGTAATTTAGAAAATTTAATAAAAGATGTTAATCAAAGTTTAGAGAAATATAGGTTTGCAGATGCCTCTGAATATATCTATCAGTTTATGTGGCACGAAATTGCTGATAAGTATATAGAACACATAAAGACTAAAAATGGGGAAGAAAAAAGACTTTCTTTAAGTGTTTTAAAATATGTTTATTCTCAAGGTTTAAAACTTCTCCATCCTTTTATGCCTTTTGTTACGGAATCAATTTGGGAGAATTTACCAAAGAGTAGTGATGATAAGGAATTGCTGATAGAAAGTAATTGGCCCAACTAAGTGTTATTTGTCTTCTTCGGAACTCTCTTCTTCAGGTTTCTCTGATGTAGCTTCTAGGCCTGCTATTGCATCTTCTTCAGATACGGTGGTTTCTTCTGGTTCTTCTTTTATTATTATCTCGTCAATTCTGACAACCACTTCTTCTGGATCTAATGATGGGATAGATACTTTTTCTCTATCGTATTCCAATTGACCTATTGTTACGCTATGACCTAATTCATTCATGTTAGAGACATCTATTGTGAAACTGTGTGGTATGTCCTCAGGAAGTGCTTCTACAGTTATTTCTTGTAAAAGTTGTAATGCAAGAGCAGTACCACTTTTTATTAACTCATTGATCTCTTCACCTACTATCTCAACAGGTACCTGAGCCTCTGTTTTAACTGTTAAGTCAGGTTTGTAAAAACTTGCATGAGATATATTTCCAGAAATAGGGTCGTATTGTACATCTTTAACTAGTACTTTTACTTTTTCATCGTCTAGTGATATGTCTATAAGGTTAGTTTTTCCAGATTTTTTATATGTTTTATCAAACTCGTTATAGTTTAGAGTAATGTTTGTGGGGTCTATACCATTTCCAAAAACAACAGCAGGTATTCCGCCTTCTCTTCTTATGTATTTAGTTTTTTTTCCAAGAGTTTCTCTCTTTTTTGCTTCTAATTTCATATATTGGTTTTGGGCATGGCTATTCTACGCACAAAAACTAAAACGGTCAATATTTTGATATTCTATCAGAAAAACACAATAAGTTAAGCTATTAATCAATATTTATCTTGTATATCTTACTTGAATCAAGAACAAACAACGTTTTCTCATCAGAAGTTACTGCAATGTCTTTTATATTTAACCAAAGATCTTCGTTGTCGTTTTTATATTGTTTTATAAGTTTACCGTCTTTATTTAAAACAACTATTCTGTTGTTTCCTGTATCAGAAATATAAATATTTGAAAAATCTACATCTGTTAAAACTTTTGTTTGATCAGAGAGAGGTTTGTCTAATTCTGTTACGGAAAAATCTGTTTTTGCTCCCCCAGAATAGCTATATAAATTACCATCTTTTGTGGTGAGATATACGTTATAAGCAACACAAAAAGAAACGGTATTTTCAAAATCTTTATTTTGTCCCCAAAGTGTGCCCGTTAAAGCACCGTCTTTGTTCATATATCTTGTAAGTTTGTCTTCAGATAAGGCGTATATATAACCAGAGTAAGGAAAAACTTCTCTTGCAGATTCAATATCAAAAGAGTTTTTTATACTTTCAGAAACAAAATCGTAAGTTTTATACCCATCACCATCAATAAATGATAGGTTTCCACCATCCTGTCCAATAGATTTGATGTTGGGGTATGTATTACTTTGGGTGGTAAAGTTTGGAGTAGCTGTTTCAGAGCTATATATTTTCCCACTCTCTTTATCTACAATTACTATTTTATTCCCTACTGTTTGCATTTCACTGGGGGCGGCACTGGAGTCTGTTATTTTTATATCAAAAAACACTTCTGGATTAACCCTTTCTATTTTGTATTCTCCATCTTTGGATCTGTCTTCTTTTGGTTTTTCTTCCACAACATTTTCAGTAACCTTTTCTTCTATGGGAGTTTCTTCTGCTGGTTTTGGTTTAAACATTTTTGACTTAAGGGTATAAAAAACGGATACAGACAAAAGAATAGCTACAGCACTCAAAAAAATCCAACCAGGGGTTTTTTTATTTTTTACATCAGAAAGCCCGGTTATTTTCCTGCCTAAAAGAATAGCCTTTCTTTTGGGGATTATTTTTTCTATTAATTTTTTTACCTTCTCAATTAAAGGTCTTAAAAAAGAAAGTATTTTTGTTAAAAAATTTCCCAAAAATTCTCCTACGATTTTTAAAACATCAATAATTTTATCTACAACTTCCCTTTGTTTACTTTTCACTACCATATCCTCCAACCCTAAGTCTGTATCTGCTTCCGGTGTTTTTGACTGGTCCAAAACTAATCTCATTAAAAGGCATGATTGATTGCTTTCCAGATCGCTTTCCAAAATGCTAGATGTTAAAAGTTTGTCTCCTGGATAAGATTGAAAAAACTCTTTGGTACAAAAAACAAAAACATCATCTTCGTTTACAAGTTTAGAAAAAGATGAATATTTGCCTTCTGATATCATTTCTAATTCCGATATATCTCCATTGTGAATAGATAGAGCATAGGCATCTCCAAACTTTACAACATATAAAACATTTCCCCATAAAATTGCAGATACAACATTTAGACCTATGTTTTTAGGATCCGCTATGAGAGTGTCGTTAGAAAGTTGAAGCACCCTTTCTCTCATATCAGATATAGCTTTTTCTATTGATTGAACTGGGGATATGTTTTCTGATTGGTAATAAGATTCATGTAAGACATCATCTACAACCTTTGTTACAAAATCAGTGTCAAAATTAGATTCTCCTGTTATCTCAAATATTGTATAAACTGAGCCCTTTTTCATTACTAGTTCTTGGGTTTCTGGTTCTACACTTATGCATTTTGAAAAAGAGCTACTGAACTGAGGTAATTTTGGGCTTAGTTCTTGCGTTTTAGCTGTTAGTTTTTTTGACATCTTATCTTAGATACAGTGCCGTTAGGATTATAATGATCAAAATCGATATTATATGGAACAAAGAAACTGTATGAAAAAACTTTTTATACGGAGTTTCCAGATTTTGGTTCATAATCTTAAGTTTTCTAGAAAATAAAAAAGCATATATTAGATACAACACCATCATTAATAATATAAAAATCTTAATAACTGTAGATCCTAAACCTACTATCTGTGTGCTTGATAAGATACTACTTTCCATTTTTTCTGCCTTTCACCTCTGCAACCATATCTGATAGAGTGTCCCTTACTGTAGAAGGATCATCTACCATTTCAAATTCAAACTCACCTTTTTCTGCCGCTGTTTGTATATGTATTGATCCTATGTTTAGCATTTGTCCAAAAACAGATTGTATCTTTGATGTTACGTCTTGCACATTTTCTAAAGGTGTTTCTGATATGCTTACTGCTCCTTTATCTATATCAACAATTTTTTTGGTTGTTATTAAAAAGACCTCAAAATACCAATCAAGAAATCTATGAAAGGCACGTCCAAATAAAGTAATGTATAAAAAGATTACTAGCAGGAGTATAAAACCGTCCTCAAGTATTCTCTTACCGTTGTAGTTTATTTTAGATAAGTACGGGAATACAAACAAAATAACAACTGCTAAAAATATTGTGGATAGAATCCATCCTGCAGTGGCCCAAGAGCTTTGTCTGATTAAAAAAACAATATTTTCATCATTATCCTTACCTTTGTAGGATGTGTTTTCTGGGTTTTTAATAAATGACTTTAAATGTGATGATTTAGACATTTTGTTTATTATATCACAATGAAATTTGGAGATTTGGATAAAACCTTTAGTTTTGTGTCTTAATGTCAAATAGTTTACTTCTTATGGCTAAGTACCCAGGAGCTCTTAAATTGTAAACAGTTTTAAAAGTAGGTCCGTCAAAAGATACACTTCCTTTGTTTGTATTAAATGTAATTTTTGAAGTGTAACCATTGCTACTTATTTCAACATCAACACTGCTGACACTGGTGTATTTACTTCCATATTTTTCTGCTTTTTCAGCCATCTCATCCAAAGAGTAAGGGTCTCCTCCCCAACAACTTGACCTTGGAGTTATATGACCTTTTTCATTTGACGAGCCTTTTGTATAAACAACATAAGAGTTTAATATATCGGCCATTTCTTTTTCTGTTAGCCAAGGGTGTGGGTGATTACAAGAATTACTATCACTGTAGCTTTTTGTATACCAAGCTTTATAGAACCACGGGGAGCTTTTTTCATAGGCTTTGCCGTCCTGCCACCCATTAAACCCACCTTTTGCGTCCCAACCACCTATGTTAACATAACCGCCTGTAGTTGATGAGTACCAACCATACCCAGTTTTGTTCATGTCTCCTCCTATTATTCTACCTTCTGTGCTATCAACGGCCTTTTTCCATTTATCTGGTGGGTTGCTGGCTTTACTGCTAGAGAAAACCTGACAGCTTTGAGTAGTGCATATACACCCACCATTTTTTGTTCTTCTGTAGGCATAGGATCTTGCAGCAACAGCTTGAGCTTTTAGTGCAGCATCTGGCCATGTACTAGGCATTTCTGCAATACCGTATAGATACGTCTGATAATCCATCTCACCTTTTCCTTCTACACATATTTTTTTTGGAAATCCATCTTTCTTTGTGGATTTTGAACCATAATAAAAATTAAGAATGTCCTCGTATCCTTGTCCTGCGTCTGCTCTTCCTTTAGCTCCGTACTGACTCATACCGTTGTAGTGCGTGTAGGCACCAAAACTAAAAGCGGCAAAGGCCCTTCCGCTAAAGGGTGGGTCTGGGGTTTTACCACCACCGCCTTCGTAATCTCCTACAGTTCCCCCTTCTTCACTGTACTTTAAAGCTAATATCTTACTTTGAAGTTTTGCAAGTTCGGTTTCGTATCCAGTTTCTTTCTCTTCTAATTCTTTTTTCTCTTCTTCTTCTGAAACTTTTTTTATTGCCAAATCATTTTTTACTGATACTAAGCTTGCCTGTGCTTTTTCAAGTTCATTTTTAATGTTTTCAGCTTCTCTTTTGTTATTTTCAAATTCTCCTATTTCTGAGTTTAACATTCCTATTATGTTTAAAATTTCTTCACTTGTGGCTTTGTTAAAAGCATAAAGAAAGGATTTTAGTTGGATACCTGTTAACCCAGACTGGTTTTGTGAAAATAGTATTTCTAAATCAGTTAAAATGTTTTTCTTTGAGTAATTTCTTAAAAGACTGTTTCTAAAGAATATTTTGTCCTTTAGTTTTTGATATCTATCTACAAGATTTTTATTTATTTCTTCAAGATCTTCTTTTGTTTCGTCTATATTGTCTTGAACTTTATTTAGTTGTGCTTGAGTAACACTAAGTTGACCTTGAATTTGATTTAAAATATTAAGTGTATCGTTAATTTTGGATCTTGTGTTTTCTAACTTTTGCCTTGTTTCCGCTTCTTTTTTTGCATAACACTCTAACTGTTTTTCTTTATTTGATATATCTTTACATTCATCTTTTGCATAGGTTGGGGTAGGTTTAAAAAATATAGAGAATGATAAAAATAGTAGAGATGTTAAGAGCAGTACCTTATTTTTTGTAGTTAATTTTTTTGGGCAAGAAAACATCTTTTATATTATACCTTGGTGGTTCACAGTATCAAAAGTTATTGGGGTTTGTGATATCATGGTCTCCAATGAAGAAAGTATTTTTATTTCTTTTAACACTAATCATATCCAGTATATATTTACCAAATGGTCAACGTGTTTTGGCAAGTAGTCTTGTGCAAAACTGTCCTGTTGATGGTAACGAGATTATGTGTTTAGAAAACGGTGGGTTTTTGGGCTTTGAAAACTGTCCTGCTCAAAACGATGTTGAATATACTCTTTTTGGCGATGGTTTATTGAAATGTGACAGTGGTAAATGTTGTGTTAAAAAAGATATTCAAACGTGCCCACCGCTTTCCTTTTGTAGTAATAATAACGACCTTGCTGGTAATGGGTATAGGTATGCTGGAATAACTTGTGTTACTAGTGATGGTGCCCCTGGAAAGTGCTGGGTTGTTGACACTTCATACCTTTTTAATACTTGTATTCCCTATCCCGATGAGTGTGATTCTCCTCAATGTGATTCTGGTAAGATATGCAAATTTATTTATGGTTGTTCCGGGGACCCTAACTATCCTGGACATGATAATATTTGCTGGCGTTGTATGGAAGATGATAATGGAACGTGTAAGCCTGTTCAGGATAAGACATGTGTTACAGAAGAAACAAAGGATTATAGGGTATGTGCAAGTGATGGTGTTTGTCCAGAAGGCTATAAATTTTGGGCCCATGCCAGCTGTGGAAGTAGTTCTATAGTATGTTGTCAGAAAGAAGAGGTTCTTTGCGGACCTCCAGGATTGTGTTTTAAAGGTGTCTGCCCTGATAACTATACATACGTATCTCAGTGTGATAATGCTGCAGATGGGAGTATTAGGAGGTGTTGTAAGAAGATATATGTTGGTGATAAGCCTAAACCTAAAGACGCAGCTTACAACGGTCCTGTTATAGATTCACTAGAAAAGATATTAGGTCCTGTTGTTAAAATACTTTACTACGGAGGATTAATGCTAGGTATCTTCTATATTATTATTTCTGGGTACAAACTAATGGTTAGTCAAGGAAACCCACAACAAACTCAAGATGCTCAAGAACAACTAACAGCTGCAATTTTTGGTATAGTCTTTATATTGCTATCTGTAACAATAATTAGATTGATTTTAACTAAAATCATCGGGTTAGATGCAGGTTTTTAAAACTCACAGTCAGCCGTTTAATTGCACGTTTTTCTGTGTTAATATTTTTGCATAATGGGTACGTTATATAAGTATCGTATTTTAGCTGTCTTGTTTACTTTTTGTCTTTGTTTTTTTTCTAGTCCTGTTGTTTTAGCAGTAAGAAGTAATTGTGGTGGTGTTAATTCCAGGTTTTGTTGTTATGGTCAAGAAGATAGGGGTGGGTGTATCCCTTATAGTGCAGAATCTAATTGTACTTGTGATGATGGTTATCTTTGTATACTAGACCACCCAGGGATGGAGACTATGGGGTGGTGCGAAGCTGTATCTTGTGGAGGTGCTGGGGAAACATGCTGCCGACCAGATCAACAACACCCCCAACCGTGGTGTGACATGGTTGGCGAGGTCCCAGGGCTTTTATGTAAGGCAGACCCTGATTATCCCGCAAGCGGCCTTAAGTGTTTTAGCTGTGGAGGGGCTGTTAATGAAGATTGTTGTGAGGGTAATGTGTGTAAAGAAGGTCTCGCATGTATTCAGAAGGGTGGTGGTTTACAGTGGGTGTGTTGTGAAGACAGTGATGGGGATGGTGAGTGTGATGAAGATCCCATAGATATAGAATGTGGGGAGGTAGGTATGCCTTGTTGTTTTAAAGAGGGGGACGGTAGCTTAAGGAGGTGTTTAAATGATGAAGTTGAAGAAGACCCATCGTCTTGTTATTGTAATGGTTCTTCATCTTGTACAGTAAGTGCAGACAATTATGGATACGCTGTTTGTATTGACCGTTCGATTTGTGGCTATATAGGACAGCGTTGTTGTGACACAGATCAGGCTTGTATAGAGGGATACTGCTATCACAGTTCTAGAATATGTTTATCAGAAGAAAGGCCCGTCCCAACTATTAAAGACGCAGCTTACAACGGTCCTGTCATAGATTCACTAGAAAAGATATTAGGTCCTGTTGTTAAAATACTTTACTACGGAGGATTAATGCTAGGTATCTTCTATATTATTATTTCTGGGTACAAACTAATGGTTAGTCAAGGAAACCCACAACAAACTCAAGATGCTCAAGAACAACTAACAGCTGCTGTTGTTGGAACAGTGTTTATATTGTTGTCCCTGACAATACTTGGGATACTTTTAACTAGCATTATTGGTTTGAGTTATTAATTTCACACCAATTAAGTTTAATTTATGTTCTTACTGTCATGTTTGTGCTATCATTTTTACATGAAGCGTTTATTGAAGATTGTGTTCTTTTCTTTAACCTTTACATTTTTATTTAGCAAAAATACGGCTTTCGCTATCATAGAGCATAATGCATATAAATGTTCTAGAGGAAACTATCATGAGTGTACAACAGGGGGTGGTTGTTGGGGGGAGTGTGGTAGTTCTCCAATGCATCAGGGGGAGATATCTGTTTGTCCTACTGGTTACAGGTGTTTTTGTGAAAACGATGACTATAATGATGGTGATGATACACTGTTTGAGTGCGGATGCGTTGAGTGTACTGAGGGTTGTGAGGATCCTTTTGGGTACTTTACTCACCGCGATGCTTGCCCCACCCCGACCTGCGAAGTTAACGGTTTTGCCTGTTTACCTTGGGATTCTGGATGTGCTCGGTTTAATTCCATGTCGTTTTCTTGTGTTTGGCATGATGAGGCTTGTTGCGTAGATTTTGGTGATAACATGAGTTGTAGCAAGGGTTTGTGCAGCTTTCCTGGTAAAATGCTTCCTCTTCCAGATAATTTTGATGGTGATGATGAGAGTACTTGGTGTCCAGAGGGTTATAGTTACGGTGGTTTTGGTACTAATTACAGTAGAGTATGCACAAAAACGGAGGGAGATGAAATTATTGGTGGGTTAGCTTGTTGTCTTAGCAACATCCCTTGTCCTGGGAAGTGTTCTGCTAAATGTCCTCCTACTGATAGGCCTGATCTAGATGGTATTTCTTTAGATTACACTTGTAGTGACGGTTTGTTATGCTGTGTTGAAAACGTAGTTAAAATATCTTGCCACGCGTCTTGTGTTAAAGCCACTAGTTCTGGTGGTTGCCCTGTTGGTTATAACTCTCTTGGAGTTGGAGATTTCGACTGTTCTGCCTTTGGGGAGGATTATGTTTGTTGTGAAAAAAATAAGAACTATAAGCCCAGAGATGCAGCTTACAACGGTCCTGTCATAGATTCACTAGAAAAGATATTAGGTCCTGTTGTTAAAATACTTTACTACGGAGGATTAATGCTAGGTATCTTCTATATTATTATTTCTGGGTACAAACTAATGGTTAGTCAAGGAAACCCACAACAAACTCAAGATGCTCAAGAACAACTAACAGCTGCAATTCTTGGTATAATATTTATATTATTGTCTGTGACAATACTTAGGGTTATACTTGGTAAAGTTATGGGTATAACTATGTAATTAAAGTAATTAAATTTTTATTAAGTTAGGAGGTGTAGTGAAATGTCATTAATAGCAGTAGAGTCGGGATTATCAACAGCGCCTATTACAGCGCCAGGTTTAGCTGGTGTAAATAGTGTAGGAGATTTGTTTACTGTCATAACCAATGTAATTATTATGGTTGGTTTGGGTTTGGTGTTGGTATTTTTAGCACTTGGATTTATTAAATTCATTACATCTCAAGGGGATAAGGTTGCTACAGAACAAGCTCAGAAGTGGGTTACTTATGCAATAATTGGTGGTGTGGGTTTGTTTGCAGTTTTTGCAATAAAAACACTAATTTTGAACTTAATGGGGGTTAAAGATCCTCTGGATGATAGTGGTGGTGGAACACCCAAGTAAGTTACTTGTTAGATTTTTGTTTCTTGCCTCTTGCTGTAAGCAAGAGGCAAGATGTTCGTAGGTATTTTATTTAGTTTGGTGTTAATTTAAGAATGAAATTATGACTGAAAGTGATCCACTTGTTGAATTAAAAAAGGTTATCACTCAAAGTGGGGTGTCGGGGCCAAACACTAGTTTGGAATCAAACGTGTCTTTGGCTGTTAGTGTGGCTATAACATTAGCTTTTGGTGTTTCCCTTGTTATGTTTGCTGTTTCCATGATCCAGTTTATAACTAGTAGAGGAGACCCAAAGAATTTTGAAAAAGCAATGACAGCTGCTTTTTGGTCGGCGGCAGGTTTAGTTTTATCTATTTCGCTGATTTATCTAAAGAATATTATTTTGTCAGCATTTGGGCTTAATGTTGGTTTTTAATAAAATATGAAAAATAGTTATTTCTTAAAATTAACAAAAATCTCATCTTTTGTGGTCCGTGTTGGTTTTCCTATCTTTATTGCTTTCACTACACACTTTCCTGTATTAGGGGAAGGTGAGGAACCACGTGATGCAGCAGCGTCTTTTGGTTTTGTTGATTTATCCAACATGTTTGTAAGAATAATAAGTATTTTTATTCTTGCTGCATCCTCTGCTCTTGTAATAATGATTGCTTACGGAATAATAAAGGGTTCAATGTCCATGGGAGACCCAAGAGGTCTTGAAGGTGCAAAAAGCACTTGGACTTATGCTGTATATGGGTTTTTGGTTGTCGTCTTGTCTTTTGTAATCTTTTCTTTGGTTAAAGGTATTGTTGGCGGGACATCTGGAGAATATGGGGGTTTTTTTGGAAAGATTATAGAAGCTCTTGATAGTTTGCTTGAGGTTGGAAAAGGTACCTCTTCTGGTTACACTAATTGATTTTATTTATATATATCCCAGTCTTACACATACTTTGTTACTTTGTATATCCTATTACTCTCGTCCATGGCCACTCTTCTGGAGGATACTCCTTTTTTAAACAAAGGTCTGGTGCCCTATACGGATCGTAAAGAACAAAATCATTTTGATCAGCATCGTAACCAGTTATAACCACAAAGTGTTGGCTTGGTGCATCGCAGTTCTCAGGATGATAACAGATTCTAAGTATCATTATCCCTTCGGGATTACTGTTAAACCAATTTATCATAGTTTCATCTGTGGTAACTTTACTCTCTATAACAACGCCACTCACACCAGGAGCACCACCAATTGTGTTTTGGTTATATACAGTACAATCACCGCCACTACTGTTGGTACCACAAACATCGGGTGGTGTTACATTGTATCCAAAAAATTTCCCTACCATCGCTAAGCTTGTTACAAAGCAGCCTGAGGCACACATAGTGCAACAGCTTTGCCATGTAGGGTCGCATTGGTGATAGAAAAAACCACCTAATCCAGGACCGAATTCATTTACACCGTCCCACTTTTCTGTACATTTAGATTCCCCATATCCTCCAGCACATTGTAAAACAGGTTTTCCTGTAACAATAGTAGGGTCTTTCTCTTTTTTAATTGTTGTGGAAGGGAGGACATCTATAGAATAATCATAATTACTTTCTTGTGGAACCTCATAATCTTCTGGAAGATAATGTTCTTGTTTAGCAAGAGTAATATCTGCTGGGGAAATAGAACCCCATATAGCCATAAAAACAGTAGCTACCATAATACCAGCACATCCAAAACAACCAATGACTCCTGCGCAGGGTATAGCAAAATATATTAAATCTTTTTCTAAAAGCTTATCCAAATCATTAAAATTTAAGGTTAATATGCCTTTAAGTAACGCTGTTGCGTAATCAAGAGATTTTTTAATAGTTTTTTCAACAATAGCTTGGATTACAGGCATTACAACAGCTAATACCCCTGTTGATGCAGCAGTGGCTCCTATTATTTTGGCTATTAGTTTGGATAGTGCAGCTGCAGCTTTCTCTGCTATTATGTCTTTCCAGCTGCTTACTATTTTTATGATTTTCCCCAAAAATGTTTTTTCCCACCTCTTTTTAAGTGTCTGCATCTTATTGTTGATTCTTTCCAGTCTTCCCATGTATTTTTTATCGGTTAATCTATAACCATTATTCATGGACTCATTCTGTTTTAAAACACTTGTGAAGAATAAGAAGGCACTATCGTTATCGCTTACGTTTACTCCAAATTCTTTTAGCCCGTCTTTCTTAATTTGGGTAAATAGTTGGAATCTGTGTAGTACGCTATCGCTTTTGCTCCCTAGGGTTCCTTTTTGATTTTTAACCCATTCAGAAAACTCCTTTATTTGTTTACTAAACTCTGCGTATTTCTTACCGTCTACACTTAACGGGTCAAAAACCTTACCTGTTGCAGCAAAATACATTTTCCTTAATATATCGTCTCTTGTTTTTCCTTTTAATTCATTATCTAAGTAGAAAAGCTCTTTAAAGTTTTTTAAAGCCTCTTTTTTATTCGTAGCATTTTTTATTAAGTTATATGAAAGATCATTTTTAAGGAAATCTAAGTGTTTTCCTGGCAACACCGTCAAGCTACTGACCCCAAATAAAGATTTGTTTAGATTGACGTATTTTTGTCTTTGTTTTGGTTGTACTTTTATCTTTCCTTCAGTTTTTTTACCTATCCAATCCCCAACTTTATCAAAACTACCTTTTTTCCACTGTCCGTTTTCTTCATAACCTATTAATTTGTTTAAAGCCTCCCTACTATCTTTTGATTTCATAGCTACACTATGATTTACCCCAAAAAGCTTTTGTGATAGTTGATCTAAGGTCTCATCACTTCTATCGTTATTTAAAAGTTTTGCAAAAAGTACACGGTTTTCTGTCGCTGTCTTTTTATTTTTATCATTAAAATCTAATAATTTTAATGTTCTAAAGTCCCCAGCTTTATGTGTATAAAGATCTTTAAAACCACTCCCTGCTATTTCTTTTCCTGATACTTTTATTGTTCTTCCTAAACCAGTTATTTTTAATTCCGGATCTAGTCTTACTTTAGCTGTGTTTCCAAACTTTCTATCAAACCGTCTCATTCTAAGACTTCCATCTTTAGCTTTGGGAATACCATAATCTTCATCTACTCTGAGTCCAAAGTAATTGGTTTTTTTCAGACTTTCACCAACAATCTCTCCACTTGCTGCCCTTTCTACCCATCTGGGAGCAGCGTCTTTTATTTTTTTCCAAGCATAGTTTTCTATTACTTGGGCAATACCACCTTTATCATAAGCATCTAGAACTTCTTTTGTAGCGTATCTTATCCTGTCTTGTCTCAGGCGGTGCATTACAGGAGTCAGATTTTTAGCTTTTATACTTACTCCCTGTGAGGAAAGCTTTGATTCAACAGTTTTATCATTAAGAAGACTTCCAATGTCATGGGATTCGTTGCTCATCATACTTCTTTCCATATCTCTTCTTAGGCTGTCTCCCAAATCACCTTTAAAGGTTGATCGGCTTGTAAAGTTTTTACTGGGAGTTTTACCCTCTATCTTTTTTGCTATATCTCCAAGACCAAGAATACCTGCACCACCTCTTTGTGCTCTGCTTATAGAGTCTTCTACAACACTTTGTATTGAAGCTACTCTAGTGGAATACTTTGTTGTCTCTCTTATAAACTTATCAATTTCTTTTTGAGGTATGCCCATGCTACTAAGAGATTTTGCTGAGTTTGACAAGTCTGTTAATTTTTGCACCGCACCCTTTATATTTTTTTGAGGGTTGCCCTTTAGGTAGTTGTCTTGTAGGTCTTGCAAGGTATCCAAAGCAGTTTTGTTAGAGTTACCAAGGCCAATCTTTCTTAAATTCTTGGCTGTTGCATTAACTTCTCCTTGCAGTGTTTCTATAGTTTCTAAGGCTTGGGCTTTTATATTGAAGAATTCTACGGCTCCAGCATGTGTACCTATTGCTCTTTTTACATCATTGTTGCCTCTTAAATAATGATGCATAATCTCTTTGTTTGCTGTACTAAGACCTGCTGAAACAAAACTTGTGTGATCTTTATCTCTTCCTCGTGGGCTATCCATACCTCTTTCAAATTCTGCGGCGGATAAAGCAACCTTCCTATATATATCTCTTTCTATAACCCCATTGTCATCTGTTATTGAAACACCCTTTAAATCCAGAGGTCTGCTTTTATTTCTATGATCTTCAAAAAAAGCTGTAGTCCTGTCTGATAGTGCTCTCCCACCCCTTTTTTCTAATTTACTATATGTTTCATCCCCATATCCTAAAGCACTTAACCACATCCTTTCTCTTGCCTTGTTCTCTATATCAGAAAAATCACTATCCAGCAGGTTGTCGTAATTAATACCTGTCGTCTCTTTTGACCAGTCTTTAAGAGTTTTAAGAACCTGCTTCCCTGTCTGCTTTATGCCGTCTTTATGTCCTATCCCCCAATCTTTTGGATTTAAACTTAACTTTGCTGTTGCCCCTACAAGATCATCTGTTGCATAATCATCAAGATCAGTTGGGTCTAAGTTAACTGTAGGACTTGCACTAACCTTTAATTGTTGTTTCCAGTCATCTACTATTCTGTCTTTTATCCATTTAGGGGCTGCAAGAGGAATCCCAGATATTTCTTCTCCAACCTCATCAATACCTTCCATAAGTACATCGTAATTGTATTCAATAGGTTTAATAAAATCTTTGGATTGTGGCTTTTTAGGTATTGCCTTTCCAGCATAATACCCCGGATATGCGGGGTTAAAAGGTTCTTCTCCTGGTTTTTTGGGCTTGTAGCCCGGATACAAAGGACTTGTTGCCATAAGTGTTATTATTATAATATAATATTTATGTATTTATTGGGATACTTTTTTGTTCTATAATTTTTGAAATGAAAAAAACATATAAAATCCTTTTGATAGCTTCTATATTTATGTCTTTATTTGTTTTTACCTCTGGTATTAAGAGAAGTTTTGCTTCTGATGAAAACCTCTCACCTGCTTGTAATGTTGAATTAGCAGCCTTTGACGTAGGTCTAAACATATTTAACTTGGATATAAGAAGAACCGTAGAGAATTTCTTTGTATCATGGATAATAACACTATTTTCAAACATAATGGGTATAAGCCCTGATTTTGTTAAGAAATGTGAGGGGTATACTATGAAGAAACTTTCTAGTGGTGAATACGGTAGTTTTAAGGATAATTTTAGTGATTTGTATGGGAAAGGGGCAGAAAAAGGGATTATATGTGATGTAGAAGTAGAGCCTGATGAGATGGCGTACTGCGATGCTCTTTTAAATGAATCAAGTGGTGGTTTATCTTATGGCAGTGCTGCAGAGATTGCTGCTAGGAGGAAAGACGTGAAGTTAATGGCGGTTGAAGGCAGTCTTGTCGGTATTGGTAACATGTTGGAAGGTTTTACCATGAAGGAGCCTCTTCCAGTAAATTTAGCTTATGCTTGGGATAGATCTGTTTCTAAGATACCTGTTGTCGGCACTGCTCTGGCGGTTGATTCAAATACTATATATAAAAATCTTCCCGTTCTGGCAGCAGTCTATGACTTTTGGGAGATATCTAGGAACGTTGCAATAGCTGGAATGTCTGTGGTCATTTTGTACACAGGTATTATGATAGTGATGAGAAAAAAAGTTAACCAACAGTTGGTAGTTAGTGTTCAATACGCTATACCGAAGATAGTGGTAGGATTAATTTTGATAGTTGCAAGTTATTTGATAGGAGGGGCTATAGTCTCAATAGGTTGGGGATTGTTTAGAGGGGCGCCTGCTTTATTGCTCCGACTTTTCTTTAAGAGTGAGAATACTATTCCTTCAGGTCTTTTGTCTGTTGTGATAATTAATTTAGTTTTAGGAATAACACACGGCGGCAGTGGTTATTTGATTCTAGCTCTGATGGTAGGTCTTATACTTGGTCTTGCTAGAATAGTGGTTCTTTTAAAGGCCTTCATGTTATATATAAAAATGGTGGCATCTATTATTAGTGCCCCTATAGAGTTTGTTGTTGGGGCTGTTCCTGGAAGTGAGGGTAGGATGGTAGATTGGTTTAAGAGGATGGGAAAGTGGGCACTCACGTTATTTGGTATGGGTTTAGTTATTCCGTATACTTTGCTTATGGCAATGAATGTAATGCTTGCTTATATGAATAACAACATGGAAATAGGTGGTTGGGGAGTTATATTTGCCGTGTTAGCACCTTTGATCATTACCATTTTCGGATTTTCTTTTGGTGTTGGAATGGAGAAGAAGGTGGATGCTTTATTTGGTGGTGGCAGTAAGAAGTAACTGTCTTATCTAGTACATTTTACATAACCGCAATCACTACCAGGTCCAATGTTTGATTTGATGGTGTGTTGTTTATACTTAGCGATAGATATTTTCAATTTGTTTTCGGTTTTAACGGCTTCTTTTCTTGCATATTCTAATCTCCCTTCCTAACTTTTTCTTGACTAGTTTTACATCTAAAAACCAACTTATTTATTGTGAAAATCACATTGGTTTAATTGAAAACGCGATAAATACAATATAATCTCTTATTGTTGTAGAGGTATAGGTATTACCGTGTCTTAGTACTAGTAATAAAGTAATTGGTGTGTGTAAATTATATTCGGATTTGACAGAAAGGGCTTTACCTCATACCTGTTAATTGTTGTTGAATTATTTACTTATTTACAAGAGTCCCACACGTTTTTTACATCTCCGCCAGGTGATTCTTCACTTTTTGTTTTATGCTCACCCTTAGGGTCAGTACCATAGTTAAGACTGTTTATGGCTTTTGATACAGTTCCCCCAGTTTTGCCATCTCCCCACTTTTGATTTGGGCACGTACCCTCTATATTTCTAGAAATAGTGTGGGCTAGGACAAAGACAGCATCCATAAAATTACATCTGCTTAGAGTTCTTTCTCTACCTGGAGATATATCGGAATACGCTTCTGCCACGCTGATCAAGTCTGGTTTATAATTGGAGCTCCCAGCAACAGCTCCCATTGAAAACCAAATAAGTATCCAGTCAAATGGAGGTTGTGCTACAGGTTCTAAATCATCACAAAAGTTAAAAGCACCGTACCATGGTAATGTGGCCTCTTTCAAATAATCCTCTCCTTCCTTGCTCCAGAAAAATCGGTACTTTTTATATTCATTAGATTCTACGGATTTCATGTAAGCAAGTATAGCTGCAGGATTGACGTTAAATTTATTACCTGCAAGGTTCATAACAGTAGTAAATGTTTCAGAAAATTCCCCACCATCCATAAAGGCATTAGCACATTTTTTAGATGCGTCAAAGTTACACGATTCGTTTGTTTCCGATAAGGCCTGTTTTAAATCTTTAATAGTTAAAACTTCTGGGGTTGGTAGTGGTTCATAATTACACCCAATTTCTGGTCCAGACCTGCCCCAACTACCAACACTATCTTCAATATCCTCATTTTGGCAATGTATATAAAGAGGTTCTAATTTTTTAAAATTTGCAGAAGACATTGGTTGTCCAACATGTGCTCTAACCAAATAATTTACCCCTGCCCCAATACCTGCTACATCTTTCCTTTTTGTAATACTTGGTTTAGAGGTATCTGTTATTGATGAGGATAGACTAATCCATGCACCTGGTTGTATGTTCAGATCCATCATACCTGGGGCTCTAAAACTTTTATATAGTTTTTGGCCCGCCTCTGCTACGCTATCTACATTTACACTATCCATATTTTTGTTTTCTATATTTTGTTGGGTATTGTTTATTATCGTTGTATATTCGAGATTTCCATCACATGCATACGGTCCAGCTTCTGAAACTGTACAGTAATCAAAAGGTTGTATGTCTGTATTTCTACCTTGATCCCAACCTTCCTCTATGCAATTTACTGAGGCGAATTCTCTTGGTTTTACCCCAGAACCTTTTCCATCAACACATGTATTCCAGTTTTCATCACTACAAGTGCCGTTTTGTACTTTAGTGTTTTTGATTATTCTGTAACTACCGTCAGGGTTGCAGTAAAATATAGTTGTAACAAGCCCCCGTTCACATATGTTTACCTTACATGTTCTAGAGTAATCTCCGCAGCTACCCATATCCACGTTATCGCAAGAGGTTACTGGGTTCCATGGGTAGCACCTACCACCATCTCCCCATTGGCTGCCTGGATTTATCATTTTCGTTACACCACCTTGGCACGGAAAAAGAGTTTCAAAGTTGCATTGATTTACTTCAAAACCCGTAACCAATAAAGCGTCTTTAGGGGTTCTATCTTCTTGTATTGAAGAATTTGGGTCTCTGTCTAAGAATGTTTTGCGCTTAGTTGCTCCTTTTAATAAATCTACTATCATTGATAGTGCTTCTCCAAGAGTTGGTTTTCCTAGGACTCTTGTCATCTCCCAATCTATATAACCGTGTCCTGAAGATATTGATATAATACTATCTAACCTATCCTTAAAAGCAGCTTTTAACCCGTACCCATTTATATGGAGACTTTCTGTCCTATTGTAAGCTGCGCTTGTCATATATATTCCAGACGATTGGGTTCTTGTACCACTTTCCTCCCCACCCATTGGAGGAGATCCGCTTTTTTTTAAATCCTCTCCTGGATAGTGGTTTTGATTGCAAAGATAGCATTCGGTATCAGGATTATTAAAATAATTATCATAAACATCTTTATCCTTTTCAGAGTTTAGTATTAGTTGTTGATCGTCTGCATTAGCTTCTGAATACTGTCCCCAAGCTACAGGCTTGTAAGAGACCAGATACTGTGCTCCTGACATTAATTCTTTCTTTTTATTTTCATCTGTTTCAAATGGTTGGGCTAGGAAATCTGTGGTATTTTCCATGGATGATGATTCATTTAATCCTGTTATTTGAGCCATAGCGCCAAAGCTGTTATTACCTGACCTGTCTCCTGATCCAGCTGTAGCTGAATTGCACCCTGATTGTGGTAAGCCCTTTCCTTCTTTCCCTCCCTCAAAGATTACTTGGTTGCAAAGGTCTGAGGGTGATGTGGATGATGATACGGAATCATCTTTAGCCTCTTCTACAAAACCCCATTTTAAAGCTTTGTTGTTTGCCCCAAGATGGGTTAGATAGTAGTTATTCCAGTAAACACCCCCACCGCATAGCACCTTTCCCCGATCACATGTTTCTCCAGGTTTTTGTATCTCCCCAATAGTCACGGGATTTTTTTCATCTCTATCTTTTGTTACACACACAGGCACGTTCTCTAAATTTTCATAAGCAATATCTTTAAATTGGTTGGGTGTGGTAAGAGCTTGTGCAGGCCCCCCTGTGATGAGGCTATTTAAACTAGTTCCAGAAGATATAGTTGAATTACACTCTCTTAACGACTCGCATGTTGGGTATTGCGGTTTTTTTTCTTCTACCTCCGTATCATCTTCCTCTTCCTCACCTTCTTTTTTTAGATTCCAGCTTCTTTTGTATACTTCCCCAACGCAATTGGAGAACTGTAATCCTAAGTATTTTGCTATATCATCATGATCTTGGTAATAACCAGTCATATCTACCCTAATTTCCAATGGTCTGTAATACAGTAGTGAGTATTTTGGTGGTATGTTTGGTAATAAATGTTGGGTTGTGAGAGCAGTGTCTGTGTAAAGCCTTTCCTCGTAAGCATTTGCATTATCTTCACCAAAACCATCTGCACATAAACTTTCCCAAATAGTGCCTTTATAGGCGTATTTACAATCCACATGATTCCAAGCACCTTTATTTGGGAAATCGCCCATTTTAAAAATCCACAGGCTCATAGCCTCATCTAGGGCATTCCTCTTAGGGCTTCCTTCTTTTGCTTCTGTAAATCTTGGATCAGCCCCCTTCAAATTAACTGTTATACTTCTCACCTTCTCGTCTTTATATTTTTCAAAATATGCTTGAGCAGCTACACTGTAACCACTATCATCATTATTACCAGTGATCTGATCTACTTTATATTCGCTAGGGTCAATTCCCATATGATTAGCTAATTTATTTATCCCTATAAAATCAAATTGTTTGTATGGAGGCATGTATTCCAGAGGTATTGATTTGCCGTCATCGTCGTATTCAACACCACAGTTAACCTCGTGTATTACTTCTGTTAAATTCATGTATGAAGGTATGACGTGTATTCCCTGAAAATTATCATTACACTTAAAAACAAGATATCTTTTTTTAGACTGTGCTAACATATCAACTTGAATTGTTTTTATTGATTCTTTGGGATCACCTGTGCATGATGCACAGTACTTATAATCACGTTTCCAACTATTATCTACTTTTCTTGCAACAAGGTGGAACCTCCCTTCTGCATTTGTAGATGTTGATGAAAAAGGATGTACAAGGTAACCATCCTGTTTACATGTAGGAGAGGAATTATCGCATTCATACAAGTAGACTGACACCCCTTTTACAGGAACTTGTGATACTGATGGGGATGTAGATCCGTCTGGAAGTATCATAGGAACAGCTCTTCCTTGTCTCACACTTCCGCATATTGATATTAGTCTGGGGTCTCCTGGGTCTGGACATCCTAGCGCAATATCTTCAACATCTTTGGGACGTCCTACTTCTACTATCTCTTCCTCTGGTACAAGATAAGGATCACGTTCTTCATCTTCAGCATGGGTTTTTAGAACAACCCCAAATGTTCCAAACAATAGAATAGTAATAAAAAATATCTTCCATATTTTTTTCATATTTTTCATTACAATTATAGCAAAGACCTTAATGTCAATGTAGTGGTAAAATGACTAAAATTTATGGTAAAGGGTAAATTATTAGCAAAAAATAGAAAAGCAACTTTTAATCACACTATTATTGATAAATATGATGCTGGTATTGTTTTGAAAGGATACGAAGTAAAGGCTATAAGAGAAGGAAAAACAGATTTTGAAGGATCATATGTAAAAATTATAAATAACGAGGTTTATGTTGTTAATTTAAAAATAGGTAGATATTCTAAACAATCAAAAGAATCTGGGACTGTTGATGAAACACGCAGTAGAAAGCTTTTATTAAATAAAAAAGAAATATTAGATTTAAAACGAGAGTTAGCAGAGAAAGGGAAAACTGCAGTTCCATTGGCTTTAGTGCTTTCCAACAATATTATAAAGTTGGAGTTTGCTGTAGTAAAAGGTAAAAAAGAATTTGAAAAAAAGCACACCGCAAAGGAAAGGCAGATAAGAAAAGATATGAGAATAGAAGCAAAGGAGTTTAGAAAAAGTGATTACGGACACGTTTGATTGAATAAGGCATTTAATGTAAAATTCCCATACTTTAGTACTTTAACAAGGGGATGCATTGGATTTGACTGATGCTTATTTTTCTCAACTGCATGTAGGTTTTTCAAAGCCTTAATTTGAAGAAAAAATAAATGCTGAAGAAAAAGCATTCGTGCCTGCAATGGCATGTGTTGCTGCTTAACTAAAGTTAAGTACCAACTGACACCAGAGGT